>Ga0308161_1005642_pt1 | contig 10907 bp, 7 predicted proteins | sample PhyFR2_FD_201034 | JGI IMG/M metagenome (GOLD analysis project Ga0308161, IMG submission 201034) | Phyllosphere microbial communities from UC Gill Tract Community Farm, Albany, California, United States - DLSLF.R2 | ecosystem: Host-associated > Plants > Phyllosphere > Unclassified | place: USA...
CTGACTGGTGGTGGCGCGCTGCTGCGTGACCTCGACAAGTTGCTGGCTCAGGAAACCGGTCTGCCGGTGATCGTTGCCGAAGATCCGCTGACTTGCGTTGCTCGCGGCGGTGGCCGTGCGCTGGAAATGATGGATAAGCACACCATGGATCTGCTTTCGAGCGAATAAGCTTCGAATGCAATACGTGGGTGAACGCACAGGCAGCACTTTGCAGTGCTGCCTGTTGGCGTTTATCTTCTGTCAGTCTTCATCCAGGCCGGTTTGATGCCGTATGAATAAACAGAACATTTGCCTGGGAGGAGCGGCTTATTAAACCGCTTTTCACCAAAGGCCCTTCGTTGGGCGTGCGCCTGTTGGTGCTGGCCGTGCTCGCGGTCGCACTGATGGTGGTCGATGCACGTTTCGACCTGCTCAAGCCCGCGCGCAAGCAAGCGTCGCTGGTGCTCATGGATGCCTACTGGATCACTGACCTGCCCGGCCGCTTGTGGGAAGGGGTCGCCAGTCAGTTCGGCAGCCGCACCGAGCTCGTCGCCGAAAACGAAAAACTCAAGACCGAAAACCTGCTGTTGCAGGGGCGCATGCAAAAGCTCGCGGCCCTGACCGAGCAGAACGTTCGGCTGCGCGAGTTGCTCAATTCCTCCGCACTGGTCAATGAAAAGGTCGAAGTGGCCGAGTTGATCGGCATGGACCCCAACCCCTTCACCCATCGCATCATCATCAACAAAGGTGAGCGCGACGGCGTGGTGCTCGGTCAACCGGTGCTTGATGCGCGCGGGCTGATGGGCCAGGTGGTTGAATTGATGCCGTACACCTCGCGTGTCCTGCTGCTGACCGACACCACTCATAGCATTCCGGTGCAGGTGAACCGTAACGGTCTGCGCGCGATTGCCAGCGGCACCGGTAACCCGGAGCGCCTGGAATTGCGTCATGTCGCCGACACGGCGGACATCAAGGAAGGCGATCTGCTGGTCAGCTCCGGTCTCGGCCAGCGATTCCCGGCCGGTTATCCGGTGGCCACGGTAAAAGAGGTCATCCACGACTCCGGCCAACCGTTCGCTATCGTCCGCGCCGTGCCCACAGCCGCCCTGAACCGCAGCCGCTACCTGCTGCTGGTGTTCAGCGACAGCCGCACTGCCGAGGAACGCGCCAATGACGCGGCCCAGGCCCAGGAACAGCTCGATGCCCACGGCGGCGGCCCGATGTTGCCGGCCAGCGTGCCGAAACCGTTGATCATGCCTGCCACGCCGTCGACCGCTACCGCAGCGCCGGCCACTGAAGCCGCAGCGCCTGCCGCCACGCCGGCCAAGCCCGCCGCGAGCAAACCGGCCGCTGCCGCTCCGGCCGCTGCCAAACCGCCGGCCGCGAGCAAACCACCGGCGAAACCGCCAGCGACTACCGGGGGACGAGAGTAATGGTCGGCGCGAAAAAATCCGGAAATGGCTGGATGATCTGGCTGACGTTCTTCGTCGGCATCCTGCTCAGCGTTTCACCGTTGCCGATCTTCATGGAAATCCTTCGCCCGCTGTGGCTGGCCTTGCTCGTGACGTTTTGGGCGCTGTACATGCCGCACACGGTCGGCATGGTCACCGCGTTCTGTCTGGGGCTGGCCGAAGATGTCCTGCAGGGCGACCTGCTCGGGCAGAACGCGCTGATCCTGACCCTGATTACTTTCCTCGTGTTGTCGTTGCAGCAGCGCCTGCGCATGTTCCCGATGTGGCAGCAGTGCCTGGTGATCCTGGTGATCTTCGGCCTCGCACAATTGGCGCAACTGTGGCTCAGCGCTCTGACCGGCAACCGTCAGCCAACCCTGGCGCTGGTCTTGCCGGCGCTGGTCAGTGCCTTGCTCTGGCCGTGGGTCAGCTTCGCCCTTCGCGGGATGTGCCGACGCTACAGAATCTATTGAGCCGGTGAAGCAGGGCACTGAACAGGGAGATGTTTTGATGAAACTGCTTTACCTCGCCTCCGGCTCACCGCGCCGCCGTGAATTGCTCACGCAGATCGGCGTGCAGTTCTCCGCCATCAGCGCGGACATCGACGAAACCCCGCTTCCTGAAGAATCCCCATCGGCCTATGTCGAGCGCCTCGCGCGTGGCAAGGCTGAGGCCGGGCGCCGCTCGGTCGTCTCTGACCAGCCGTTCTGCGTGCTTGGCGCCGACACCGCTGTGGTACTCGACGGCAAAATACTTGGCAAACCGGTGGACGAAGCCGACGCATGCGCCATGCTGATGATGTTGTCCGGCAGCGAACATGAAGTGCTGACCGCCATCGCCGTGCTTGAAGGTGAGCGCTGCGAGTCGCGGGTGGTGCGCAGTCGCGTGCGTTTTCGCAGCATCAGCCGCGAAGAGGCCGGCGCCTACTGGGCCAGTGGCGAACCGCGCGACAAGGCCGGCGGCTATGGCATTCAGGGCCTGGGTGCGGTGTTTGTCGCCGGGCTCGAGGGTAGCTATTCGGCGGTGGTCGGCCTGCCGCTGTGCGAAACCTGCGAGGTGTTGGGCCATTTCGGCATACCCTGTTGGCAAAACCTGAACACGCCCTGAGCGTCGTACGAATCCAGATGCGGCCACTATCGTGAACATGCCTGAACGAGATCCTGCCATGAGTGAAGAGATTCTGATCAACATCACGCCGATGGAATCGCGCGTGGCGGTGGTCGAAAACGGTGTGCTGCAAGAAGTCCACGTCGAGCGCACGCAGAAACGCGGGATCGTCGGCAACATCTATAAAGGCAAGATCGTTCGCGTACTGCCGGGCATGCAGGCGGCATTTGTCGACATCGGCCTCGATCGTGCAGCTTTCATTCACGCCGCCGAAATCTCCCTGCGCGAAGGCCCGGCGGTGGAAAGCATCAGTTCGCTGGTGCACGAAGGTCAGAGCCTGGTGGTGCAAGTCACCAAGGACCCGATCGGCTCTAAAGGCGCACGCCTGACCACGCAACTGTCGATCCCTTCGCGTTATCTGGTGTACATGCCGCGCACTGCCCACGTTGGCATTTCCCTGAAGATCGAAGACGAAGCCGAGCGCGAGCGTCTCAAGCAGGTGGTCAGTGATTGCGTGGCCAAAGAAGGCATCAAGGAGGCCGGTGGCTTCATTCTGCGCACCGCCGCTGAAGGCGCGGGCGCGGATGAAATCCTCATGGACATCCGCTACCTGCGGCGCCTCTGGGACCAGATCAACGAACAGATCAAGACCATCGCCGCGCCAAGCGTGATCTACGAAGACCTCGGCCTGGCCCTGCGCACCCTGCGCGATCTGGTCAATCCGAAGATCGAGAAGATCCGTATCGATTCCCGGGAAACCTTCCAGAAAACTACGCAGTTCGTCGCCGAACTGATGCCGGAAATCGCTGATCGTCTGGAACACTACCCGGGTGAACGACCGATCTTTGATCTGTACGGTGTCGAAGACGAAATCCAGCGCGCGCTGGAGCGCAAGGTACCGCTGAAATCCGGCGGCTATCTGGTGATCGATCCGGCGGAAGCCATGACCACCATCGACGTCAACACCGGGGCGTTCGTCGGTCATCGCAACCTCGAAGAAACCATTTTCAAGACCAATCTCGAAGCGGCCACGGCGATTGCCCGGCAGATGCGCCTGCGCAACCTCGGCGGGATCATCATCATCGACTTCATCGACATGGAAGATGAAGAGCACCAGCGTCAGGTCCTGCGCACTTTGGAGAAACAGCTGGAGCGCGATCACGCCAAGACCAACATCATCGGCATCACCGAGCTGGGCCTGGTGCAGATGACCCGCAAGCGCACCCGTGAAAGTCTCGAACAGGTGCTGTGCGAGCCGTGCAGCAGTTGCCAGGGACGCGGCAAACTGAAGACCGCCGAAACCATCTGTTACGAGATCTTCCGCGAGATTCTGCGCGAGGCGCGGGCCTATCAGGCCGAGGGTTATCGGATACTGGCCAACCAGAAAGTGGTCGATCGCTTGCTTGACGAAGAATCCGGTAACGTCGCCGAGCTTGAAGGCTTTATCGGTCGCACCATACGTTTCCAGGTGGAAACCATGTATTCCCAGGAACAATATGACGTGGTGCTGCTCTGAAGCCCTGCATCACCACTCATTCAACGCGGCTGGCCTCAGCTTTTCGCAGTATTTTTGCCATGGGAGCCAACTGACATGGAGCGTCTGACACGCATTCTGGCCGCACTCACCCGCTGGGGGCTGGGCCTGTGCGCGTTGGTTCTGGTGTTGATGGCGTTGTACGTCAGCCTCGGCCGCGAGCTGACGCCTCTGGTGGCGGAATACCGCGCCGACATCGAAGACAAGGCCAGCGCCGCCCTCGGCATGCCTTTGCAAATCGGTGAGCTGGAAGGCAACTGGAGCGGTTTCGCACCGATCCTGCTGGCCCACGACGTGATGGTCGGCGACGGTGCCAACGCTCTGCGCCTCGACCGCGTGCGGGTGGTGCCGGATATGTGGGGCAGCGTGCTCGCCCGCGAAGTGCGCCTCGCGCATATCGAACTCAACGGTTTGAAGATCAGCCTCAAGGAAGCCGAAGACGGTACCTGGGCGCTGGAAGGTCTGCCGGTGCAGAAGGATCAGCCGTTCGATGCAGCGCAACTGTTCCAGCGCTCGCAGATGATCAAGCAACTGTCGGTGCTCGACAGCCAAGTGACCCTGCAACCGCTCGATCACCCGCCCATGACGCTCACCTATGTCGGCCTCAATCTGCGCACCGGCGCCAGCCGCCAGCGTCTCGACGCGCGTCTGACCTTGCCCGACGGCCAACCTGTCGCGCTGAGCCTGCGCAGCCAGCTGCGTCCCGATCAATGGCAGAACAGCGCCATCGAGGGCTATGCCAGCCTGCCGCAGAGCGACTGGTCGAAATGGCTGCCCGAGCGCCTGACCCAGCAATGGAATTTTTCCGAGATCAAGGCCGGCGGTGAACTCTGGGTCGATTGGGCCGAAGGCGCGTTGCAAAGCGCCGCGTTGCGCCTGAATGCGCCGCAAGTGACCGGTGCCTACGCCGAGCGCAAGCCGATCCAGATCAACAATCTGGCGCTCAACGCCTATTACCGCAACACCGCAGAGGGCGCGAAGGTCACTCTTGATTCACTGGCGATGAGCTTCGGCGACACCCGTTGGGAATCCCATGTGCAGGTGCAGCAGACTCGCGCCAGCGCCAACGCTGAAGAGCTCTGGCATTTGCAGGCCGATCGCCTCGATCTGACCCCGATCACGCCGCTGCTCAATGCGCTGGGGCCGTTGCCGCAAAGCTTCGCCACAGTGGTCGAGCGTTTGAAGGTAACCGGCGGCCTGCGCAACGTCCTGCTGGATTTCCGTCCGACCGCCGCCGATGGCAACAAATTCGGCTTTGCCGCCAACCTCGATAATGTCGGTTTTGATGCCTACCACGGCGCTCCGGCGGCGCGGAATGTCAGTGGCAGCCTCAGCGGCAATCTGGACGGCGGTGAGTTGCGCCTCGACAGCAAGGACTTCGTCCTGCACCTCGATCCGATTTTCGCCAAACCATGGCAATACCTGCAGGCCAATGCGCGGCTGACGTGGAAGCTCGACAAGGATGGCTTCACCCTGATTGCGCCGTACCTGAAGGTGCTGGGCGAGGAGGGCAAGATTGCCGGCGACTTCCTTATCCGCCTGCACTTCGACCATAGCCAGGAAGACTACATGGACCTGCGCGTCGGCCTGGTCGATGGCGACGGTCGCTATACCGCGAAATACCTGCCGGCGGTGTTGAGCCCGGCGCTTGATGAGTGGCTGCGCACGGCGATCCTCAAAGGCGCAGTGGATCAGGGTTTCTTCCAGTATCAGGGCTCGCTGAGCAAGAATGCCGGCGAGGCTGATCGCAGCATCAGCCTGTTCTTCAAAGTGCATGACGCCGAACTGGCCTTTCAGCCGGGCTGGCCGCACGTGAGCAAGGTCAGCGGTGACGTGTTCATCGAGGACAGCGGCGTGCGCATCTGGGCCAGCAAGGGCCAGTTGCTCGATACGCAAGTCAGCGATGTCTTCGTCAATATTCCTCACGTACCGGCCGGACAGAACAGCCATCTGTTGCTCGATGGCGCGTTTGCCGGTGGCCTGGGCGATGGTTTGAAGATTCTTCAGGACGCGCCGATTGGCACTGGCGAGACCTTTGCCGGTTGGGAGGGCGCCGGTGATCTGAATGGCAAGCTCAAACTGGACATTCCGCTGGCCAAGGGCGAGCAACCGAAAATCCTCGTCGATTTCAAAACTGCCAACGCGCGGCTGAAACTGGCCGAACCGAAACTGGAACTGAGCCAGCTCAAGGGCGATTTCCGCTTCGACAGCAATAAAGGCCTCAGCGGCCAGAACATTTCTGCGCGGGCCTTCGACAAACCGGTCACTGCGCAGATTTTCGCGGATGGCAGCCCCAACCAGATCAAGACCCGGGTTGCGGCGTCGGGGCAGGTCGAAGTGAAAAAGCTCACCGACTGGCTGGGCGTGACCCAGCCGCTGCCGGTGTCCGGGACGATTCCTTATCAGTTGCAGCTGAATCTTTCCGGGGCCGACAGCCAGTTGCTGGTCAGCTCCAGCCTCAAAGGCGTGGCAGTGGATTTGCCGGCGCCGTTCGGCATGGCCGCCGATGTCGGACGTGACACGGTATTCCGCATGACCTTGCAAGGCCAGGAGCGGCGGTACTGGGTCAATTACGATCAACTGGCCAATTTCACCTTTGCCGCGCCGCCGAGCAATTTCGCCGATGGCCGTGGCGAACTGTTCCTCGGCGCTGGCGAAGCGGTGTTGCCGGGCGCCAAGGGTCTGCGCATTCGTGGGGTGCTGTCAGAGCTGGACGTCGCGCCGTGGCAGGATCTGGCCAACAAATACGCCGGCGGGGATCCGGGCGGCAGCGCCAAGCAACTGCTCAGCAGCGCTGACATCAAGGTCGGCAAGTTGACCGCGCTCGGCACCACACTGGATCAGGCCTCGGTGCAGATCAATCGCAAGCCCGGCGCGTGGAATCTGGCGCTGGACAGCCAGCAGGCCAAGGGCAGTGCCAGCCTGCCGGACGCCAAAGGCGTGCCGATTGCAGTGAATCTTCAGTACGTGAAACTGCCAGCGCCGGACCCGGCGGTGCAGGCTGACGAGAACGCGCCGGATCCATTGGCGTCGGTCGATCCGACGAAAATCCCGGCGCTGGATATCACCCTCAATCAATTGTTCCTCGGCCCCGATCTGGTCGGTGGCTGGTCGCTGAAAGTGCGGCCGACCGCCAAGGGCATCGCACTGAATAACCTCGATATGGGCCTAAAGGGCATCCTCCTGCAAGGCAACGGCGGCTGGGAAGGCGCGCCGGGGGCGACCAGCAGTTGGTACAAGGGCCGCATTGGCGGCAAGAATCTGGCCGACGTGCTCAAAGGCTGGGGCTTCGCGCCTAGCGTGACCAGCGAAGAATTCCATATGGACGTCGATGGACGTTGGCCGGGCTCGCCGGCGTGGCTGGCGACCAAGCGCTTCTCCGGCACCCTCGACGCCTCGCTGAACAAAGGCCAGTTCGTTGAAGTGGAAGGCGGTGCTCAGGCGCTGCGGGTGTTCGGCCTGCTCAACTTCAACTCGATCGGCCGGCGTCTGCGTCTGGACTTCTCCGACCTGTTCGGCAAAGGCTTGAGCTACGACCGGGTCAAAGGTTTGCTGGTGGCGAACAACGGTGTCTACGTGACACGTGAGCCGATTCGCCTGACCGGGCCTTCGAGCAACCTGGAATTGGACGGCACGCTGGATCTGGTCGGTGACAAGGTCGATGCGAAATTGCTGGTGACCTTGCCGGTGACCAACAACCTGCCGATCGCCGCGCTGCTTGTTGGCGCACCGGCGGTCGGCGGCGCGCTGTTCCTCATCGACAAGCTGATCGGCGACCGCGTGGCGCGCTTCGCCAGCGTCAAGTACACCGTCAAAGGCCCATGGAAAGAGCCGAAAATCACCTTCGACAAGCCTTTTTGAGCGGCCCGGCCTTGAAGCGATGGAGTAGCATGGCCAAATACCTCTATGGGAGTTCGCCATGTCTTTAGCGGTGATTCAAATGGTCAGCCAGAGCGACGTACCGGCCAATCTGGCCCAGGCCCGACGCCTGCTTGAACAGGCAGCCGCCAGCGGGGCGAAACTTGCGGTGCTGCCGGAAAACTTCGCCGCCATGGGCCGTCGCGACGTCGCCGATATCGGCCGCGCCGAGGCCTTGGGCGAAGGGCCGATCCTGCCCTGGTTGAAACAGACCGCCCGCGACCTCACCTTATGGATAGTCGCCGGCACTTTGCCGTTGCCACCGTTGGGTCAACCCACGGCCAAAGCCAATGCCTGCTCGTTGTTGATCAACGAGCACGGCGAGATTGTCGCGCGCTATGACAAGCTGCATCTGTTCGATGTCGATGTCGCCGACAATCGCGGCCGGTACCGTGAATCCGATGACTATGCTTATGGCGGTAATGTAGTGGTGGCGGATACGCCGGTGGGGCGCGTCGGTCTGAGCGTGTGTTACGACTTGCGCTTCCCGGAGCTGTACAGCGAATTGCGTGCCGCCGGTGCCGAGTTGATTACCGCACCGTCGGCCTTTACGGCCGTAACCGGCGCCGCGCATTGGGATGTACTGATCCGCGCGCGGGCCATCGAAACACAGTGTTATATCCTCGCGGCCGCACAGGGCGGCAGTCATCCGGGGCCACGCGAGACCTTCGGGCATGCGGCGATTGTCGATCCGTGGGGGCGTGTGCTGGTCCAGCAGGATCAAGGCGAGGCGGTGTTGCTGGCCGCCCGCGACAGCGATGAACAAGCGTCCATCCGGGCGCGCATGCCGGTGACGCGTCATCGGCGGTTTTTCTCGCAGGGCGCCCAGCGGCCTGCTTCAGAACACGAATTTAAGGCGTAAACCTATGAGCGAGTTGTTGTCCTCAGTCAGTGATCACCTGTTGGCACCCGGCGGTGTCACGATCGAGAGCCTGCAAGGCGTGCTCGGCGATCTGGCCGGGCCGGGCATCGATGCCGCCGACCTGTATTTCCAGGGCCAGATTTCCGAGTCATGGGCGCTGGAAGACGGCATCGTCAAGGAAGGCAGCTTCAACCTCGATCAGGGTGTCGGCGTGCGCGCGCAGTCCGGTGAGAAAACCGGTTTTGCCTACAGCAACGCGATCACCCTCGAGGCCCTCGGTGCAGCGGCGCGTGCGGCGCGTTCGATCTCCCGCGCCGGGCAGAACGGCACCGTGCAGGCGTTCACCAGCCAGGACGTCGCGCAACTGTACGCGCCGGATAACCCGCTGGAAGTGCTCAGCCGCGCGGAAAAAGTCGAGTTGCTCAAACGCATCGACGTCGCCACCCGCGCACTCGACCCACGGATTCAGCAGGTCAGCGTGAGCATGGCCGGGGTCTGGGAGCGAATCCTGGTGGCCTCCACCGACGGTGGCCTGGCCGCCGACGTGCGTCCACTGGTGCGTTTCAACGTAAGCGTCATCGTCGAACAGAATGGCCGTCGCGAACGCGGCGGGCACGGCGGCGGCGGGCGTACCGATTACCGCTATTTCCTCGCCGAAGACCGCGCCATGGGTTATGCCCGTGAAGCGTTGCGTCAGGCGCTGGTCAACCTCGAAGCGATTCCGGCGCCGGCCGGTACCTTGCCGGTGGTGCTGGGTTCCGGCTGGTCCGGCGTGCTGCTGCACGAAGCGGTCGGTCACGGTCTGGAAGGCGATTTCAACCGCAAGGGCAGCTCGGCCTACAGCGGGCGCATGGGTGAAATGGTTGCCTCCAAACTTTGCACCATCGTCGATGACGGCACCTTGAGCGGCCGTCGCGGTTCGCTCAGCGTCGATGACGAAGGCACGCCGACCGAGTGCACTACGCTGATCGAAAACGGCGTACTCAAGGGCTACATGCAAGACAAGCTCAACGCGCGGCTGATGGGCGTGGCGCGCACCGGTAACGGTCGCCGCGAATCCTACGCGCACCTGCCGATGCCACGGATGACCAACACCTACATGCTCGGTGGCGAAAGTGATCCGGCGGAAATCATCGCTTCGGTGAAGAAGGGCATCTACTGCGCCAACCTCGGCGGCGGTCAGGTCGATATCACCAGCGGCAAGTTCGTATTCTCCACCAGCGAGGCTTATCTGATCGAGGACGGCAAGATTACCGCACCGGTCAAAGGCGCGACGTTGATCGGCAATGGTCCCGAGGCGATGAGCCGGGTGTCGATGGTCGGTAACGATCTGGCGCTGGACAGCGGTGTGGGTACGTGCGGCAAGGATGGGCAGTCGGTGCCGGTGGGTGTCGGCCAGCCAACGCTGAAAATCGATGCGATTACCGTGGGTGGCACGGGCGCATAAGAGAGGCGGGGCTTTCGGGTGGCGCGCAGGACGGCCACCCGGTGGCGATTATCAACGCAGGCCGCGTTGAGTCTCGTCCAGCTCCCGAATGTATTTGAAGATCTTGCGGCTCGAAGCGGGTGGTTTGTTTTGCGCAACCTCATGCTGGGCCTGACGGATCAGGGAACGCAATTGCTGGCGATCGGCGTCCGGGTATTCGATGACGAATTTCTCCAGCACGGCGTCATCGCCCGCGATAAGGCGGTCACGCCAGCGTTCCAGATTATGGAAACGCTCGTTGTACTGGCGAGTGGAGGCATCGAGTTGATCGAGCAGAGTCAGAATCGCGTCAGTGTCCTGGTCGCGCATCAGTTTGCCGATGAACTGCAAATGCCGTTTACGCGCGATGTTCGCGGTGTGCTTGGGCGCATCGGCCAATGCCCGGCGCAAAGCGTCGGTCAACGGCAATTTGGCGACCAGATCAGGCTTGAGTGTGGTCAGGCGCTCGCCGAGGTCAACCAGCGCATGCAACTCGCGTTTGACCTGAGATTTGCTTTTTTCTCCCGTATCGAGGGAGTCGTCGTAAGAATCAACCATGGTGGCAGTCCGCAAAGAAACGCCGCCATGATA
>Ga0308161_1005643_pt1 | contig 10906 bp, 15 predicted proteins | sample PhyFR2_FD_201034 | JGI IMG/M metagenome (GOLD analysis project Ga0308161, IMG submission 201034) | Phyllosphere microbial communities from UC Gill Tract Community Farm, Albany, California, United States - DLSLF.R2 | ecosystem: Host-associated > Plants > Phyllosphere > Unclassified | place: USA...
GATCTCGCCATGTATCGCGCAAAAGACATTCCCTCAGGAAGCTACGTTCTTTATAATGAACTTCAACATATGCCGAGTTAAAAAAACTTATTTGTCTTGGGTATTGACTCTTTACAATATGAAACCAGCACCTGATTATTTATCAGATGCTGGTTTTTATTAAATGATAGTACGTTTAAAGGAAATAAAAATAGTGGTTCACTAATTAATCTTAAAATGTAAGGAGTATACAGTTATGAATGTAGATATTCATCAATTGTCCATCCATGAGACTCCTCCGATGGAGCTCTTGCTAGCGGCAGACCCGTCTCTGAAGTTAGTCGAAAACTATGTAAAAAGAGGTCATTGTTTCGTTGCTGAAAACAATGAACAATGGATCGGCGTGTATGTACTTCTCCCGACAAGACCGCAAACAATCGAATCGGAATCGACATGAACTTTTTCTTGAGACACTATGAAGAGGAAATCATCGAAAATGGAATCCGGTGTACCGATATGATTCGATTATCCCAAGATCTATGAGAATATCAGCATCCTTTTTATGAAAAGCGTGGTACTCTCTCTGACAATGCAACTTGAACGATGATGGACAACACATTCATAAGTCATTGCCGTTAAATAAGATTGCAAAAAATGGATCTACACCACATAATATGAACATACGTTCTTATTACAAGGAGGTCCACCATGCAGCACCTTCAAAAAGAAATGACTCATCCTGCACCGTTACACACCATGAACCGGCCGATTTGCCTTTCCATCGATTCATCCATTCATCTTTACCATGATGCTTCTGTTCCTATGACTTACAAAATGGAAGTCATATTATTCATTGCTTTACGGGAACGAACTCCTTTATCCATGCGTCAAACCAGTGATTCTGGTAGTAGCAAAGAACTTGTCTACATAGAAGAAGTGGACTTCGAGAGTCGACAGCTGACGCTTTTCCATATGAACGATTCGTCATTGTCCTTTCATCGTTATATCCAAGACGATTCGTTACATGAACAGCACCCTCAGCTTTTACTCAGTATGATGTAAGTTAAAACAAACGCATGACGTCAAAAAGGTTGCGTCCATTTCGATGTGTAAATGGATACAACCTTTTTTTCGCTTTGCTCGACAACAACGCTATTCAATTTAACGATACGAACGTTCAATCACGAAATTCGTCTTATCCCCACGGAAGTAGGAACGCGAATACTCGATGATTTGTCCCCCTTGATCCTCTGTTACGGTTTCGATGTAGAAACACGGTGCATTGACTGGACATTTCAGATGACTACTGATCGCTTCATCGGCTAGAACGATTTCAAGTGACTCTGTCGTTTTCGTCACCTGGATATCAAAGACTTTTGCTAACGTATCGAACAACGAATGCTCCGCCTGTTCCTTCGTAATTCCTGGAGCAATCGACCACGGGATGAATGAGATCTCATATTGTGTCGGTTCACCGTCAGCATGACGAATCCGTTCGATTTTCTGGATCGGTGCCTGTTCCTCTACTGCAAAAACCTCTGTCAGGACATCAGTCGCTGAGACGACGGATAATTGGATTAGCGACACCTCGCCTCGCTTCCCTTGCACCGCTAATTGAGCGGCGTAGTTGTTCGGTGTATGCGATAAGGTCTGTCGGACTTTTTTGCCCGCAACGAACGTTCCACGTCCTTGTTGTCGGATCAAGTATCCTTCTAGCGTCAACTGGTTCAATGCCCCTCGAACGGTCGTCCGACTGACATCGAACTCTTCACAAAGTACATACTCGGTCGGGAACTTCTTCCCTTCTTCGTAATATCCTCTCTTGATCCGCGATAGCAATTCTTCTTTGATTGCCGTCTGTAACGTTGATTGCGACATCATGCCACCTCCTCCTCTTATCCTTTGTGCCTTTATTGTGATACAGACATCATACAAATGCAAATACAAATCTTTATTTGTCTTATTTGTATTTCACCATTGTCTTAAGTTGTATTATTTGTTACATTTGTTATAACAAAAAAGAAATCGCTTTCATGAGGAGGAATTAACAACATGCCACTCAAGGTCGTCATCATCGGTGGAGGCTCCAGCTATACACCGGAAATCATTGAAGGTTTCATTTTGCGTCATCACTCCTTTCCGGTCGACGAGGTCGTGCTTGTCGATATTGAAGACGGAAAAGAAAAGCTCGAAATTGTTGGCAAACTCGCACAACGGATGATTGACAAGTCTAATGTGAAGATCACACTTCGTTGGACGCTCGATCGAAGAGAAGCCCTTCAGGGAGCCAACTTCGTTTCGACGCAAATCCGCGTCGGGGGTCTATCGGCACGGGCTCTTGACGAGCGCATTCCACTCAAGCATGGCTTCATCGGTCAAGAGACGAATGGTGCTGGCGGTATGTTCAAGGCGTTCCGGACGATTCCCGTCTTGCTCGAACTCGCGGACGAGATGGCTGAACTCTGTCCCGACGCCTGGTTGATCAACTTCACGAATCCAGCCGGCATCGTGACCGAGGCACTTTTGAAACATTCCAAGCATCAGAAAGTGATTGGTGTCTGCAACATCCCGTTCAACATGCGGAACTCCGTCGCTGAAATCCTACACGCTCCCGTCGAGCACGTCTCGATCGAATTCATCGGGTTGAATCACTTCATCTTTGGTCGACATGTCACGGTGAATGGTGTCGATCGGACAGAAGATGTACTCACTGCGTTGCGTGATGGAAACGACTACTCGCCAGCGAATATCGTTGGACTCGGCTGGTCCGACTCATTTCTGAATTCAATCAAGCTGTTGCCGAACCCGTACCATCAATATTATTTCCAAACACGTGACGTGCTCACAAAAGATCGACAAGCTTACGAAGAGAACGGGACACGAGCTGAAGTCGTCCAAGAAGTCGAGCGCCGACTATTTGAGCAATACCAAGATGTATCGCTCGATGTAAAACCGAAGGAACTTGAACAACGCGGTGGAGCGTATTACTCGGACGCTGCATGTAACTTGATGGACTCGCTCTATAACGACCGGGGTGATATCCAGACCGTCAATGCGCTGAATCAAGGGACGATCCGTGACTTACCAGAAGATGCGGTCATCGAGGTCAACGCTGTCATCACAAAAGCCGGACCGCGTCCGCTATCGATCGGTAGCTTACCACTCCCCGTCCGTGGACTGATCACGAACTTGAAGACGTTCGAGGAACTGACGATTCAAGCAGCCGTATCTGGGAAATACGAGGACGCTTATGTCGCTGCCATTATGAATCCATTGATCCAAGACGAAAAACGGATCGATGCCTTACTTAAAGAGCTGTTTCGCTCACATCAGGCTTACTTACCCCAATTCCAGCTTAAGGAGGTTCTCTCATGAATAAGTTCATTGAAATTGCCGGGCGTATCGGTTCCCAGCGCCATCTCGTCGCCATCCGTGACGGCTTTGTCTCCGTCATGCCGCTCATCATCGTCGGCTCACTCGCGATTCTGATCAATAACTTCCCTGCCATCCAGCTCGGTAGCTGGTCGCTCGATTTCGTCGGCTCGATGAATGCCGCTTTTGGTGAAGGAAGTTGGCAACGGCTTGGCGGCAACATTTGGAATGCCTCCTTCGCGATTCTCGGCTTACTGGTCGCCTTCTCGATTGCCTATAACTTGGCACGGTCCTACGATATCGACGGTCTCGCTGCTGGTATTCTGTCGATCGCTTCTTACGTCATGCTCGTTCCGGTCACGAAGGACTGGGGACTCAGCTTCGCTTGGCTCGGCGCCCAAGGGCTATTCGTCGCCATCATCGTCTCGCTTCTCGTAACGGAAGCATTCCGTCTTCTCATCCATACGAAGCTGACGATCCGGATGCCGGAGGGTGTGCCTGGTGGTGTCACCCGATCGTTCCAAGCATTGATTCCTTCAATGATCATCTTGACGGTCGTTGCTGCGATCCAGTTGTTCATTCAAATAAAACTCGAACTCAGCATCTTCGAAGTCATCTTCAAGGCAATCCAGCAACCGCTTCAAGGTTTCGGAGATTCGCTCGCCGCCGGTCTGATCATCGCTCTGTTGAACCATGTCCTCTGGTTCTTCGGTCTACACGGCACGAACATCATCGGTTCGGTCATCGAGCCGATCTATCTGCCGCTGATCGAACAGAACTTAGCTGCATTTCAAGCTGGCGCCTCCGCCTATGACGTCCCGTATACCGTAACGAAACCGTTTCTCGATGCGTTCGTCTTCATGGGTGGCTCTGGTACGACGTTGTCACTTCTACTCGCCATCTTCATCGTCGTAAGGAAACAACGTAATCATCCCTATCATCAAGTCGCTAAGCTATCCGCTCCAGCTGGGCTGTTCAACATCAATGAACCGGTCATCTTTGGTATGCCGATCGTGCTCAACCCAATCATGTTGATTCCATTCATTCTCGCACCGGTCGTCTTGACGGTCGTCTCATATGTCGCACTATCAACCGGAATGGTTCCAAAGACGGTCGCTATCGTACCATGGACGACACCACCGATCATCAGTGGGTACCTTGTCACCGGTGGTAGCATCCGCGGTGTCCTGCTTCAGGTGTTCAACTTGACGCTCGCGACACTCATTTACATCCCGTTCGTCGTAGCAGGAGCACGCGCCATGACTGCCGAAATCAATCGAAACAAAGACAGCATCCACGAAGGAGAGAAAATCAGTTGAAGACAGAATCGATCCAACAATTATCGTTCATGATCATCCTACATGCCGGAAATGCACGCTCGAGTGCGTTTGAAGCGATCGCTGCTGCTAAACGCAGTGACGAAGCACTTGTTCAAGCGAAACTCGAGGAAGCAGAGACTTCGTTTCTTGAGGCACACAAACTTCAGACAGAACTTTTACAAGAAGAAGCACGAGGAACCAGCAACGAGATGAGCGTCCTACTCGTCCACGCTCAAGATCATCTGATGACAGCGATGACAGTCAAGGAACTGGCGACTGAGATGATCGACATGATCACGAAAATCAACCGACTGGAGGAAACAAAATGAACATCTTACTCGTCTGCTCAGCAGGCATGTCCACTTCGATCTTAGTAGAAAAAATGCGCACAGAAGCCACAGCACGAGGACTTGATGCGACGATCGAAGCGGTACCTGAATCGCGACTAAAAGAACATACGACGATGGACGTCATTTTGATCGGTCCACAAGTCCGCTACCTCGAGAACAAAATCCGTTCAGCAGTTAACGTTCCGGTTGCCGTGATTGACAACATGGCATACGGATAGATGAAGGGAGATCAAGTGCTTGATCAGGCACTCTCCCTGACTGGCACGACACATGCGTAAAACACGCGTGATCGTCAATGCTGATGATTTCGGTCTGACGATGGGTATCAACCAAGGCATCATTGAGAGTTTTCTCAACGGTCCCGTCCATTCGACGACGATGATGATGAACGGACACGCGGTCGAAGACGCTGTTCGACTTTGTCAGCAACACCCGGACCTGCATGTCGGCGTACATCTCGTACTCTCTTGGGGAAAACCGCTCGCGTCGACGAGTCAGTCGTTAACGAAGACGGACGGGACGTTCCGTTTTACGAGTCGTTATGTTGACGAACAACCACCAGCTCCTAACGATGTCTATCTGGAATGGAAAGCCCAGATTGAAGCTTTCCTTGCAACTGGTCTACCGCTTCACCATTTAGACAGCCATCATCATATCCATGGCTGGTCAGCAATCGACTCCGTCATCGTTGAGCTCGCTAATGAATATCAAACGATGTTTCGTGCTTCGGGGAACGCGAAACATCTGAATCTCTGGTTGACGAATCGCTTCGATGATCGGTTTTATGGAGATGGTGTCTCGTTTGCTACACTCGATTCAATCACACCTGGTCCATCCATTGAGGTCATGGTTCACCCTGCTAACATGGACACTTTACTTCCAAGTGTCACGTCTTATGTGAAGCAGCGACTTGTCGAGAAGGATCTTTTAACGCGCTATACTACACCGGACTGGTGGACATGAAAACAACATCCCTACTCTCTTGACGAAACGAGAAGTAGGGATGTTGTCATTTTCTTTATGAAACGTTGCGATAAAAAGCCGCAATCTTAATTGGAATTAATTTTACAGGTAACTGTCTTAATGGCATAATAATGGTAACCCTTTCATAAGGAGGAGATACTTTTGAAAAAACAGCTTGCTTTTGCCGGTTCTTTTGCGCTCTCAGCTATCACAATCGTCATCATTCTTAAATTAGTTGGAGTCGATCTCTAAAGCACTCACTCAAATGATGTAGATTTTCAAGTTAATGATTCAAGCGCTGTTATAATGCATCGTCTTCCGATCATCTGTAACAGCTTTTCTAGGTTTAATGCTACGGAACGATCGGAAGTGATGAATTGAAGAAAGTCGGAATGAACGTTTTGGTTGCCTTACTCCTATTAGGTGGACTGCTGTTTTACTTAGACGTCCGATACGATGAACGATTCGAGCAGCACGTCAGCACAAAAGTTGAGACCTATGTCGAGAAAAAATACGGTCCAGTTCATGTCGTCTCCCTCCACTCTGCTTATGACGACAAACACCGCGATAAGGAAAAACGCTATAAGATTGCCGTAAAAGTACAGGGGCAAGGACTTCAAAAAGAGGAATATTTCTTGTATCGTCTTCAAGATGATCACGTCGTCGAGATGGGCACGACTACCAGTTTGCCCAAGCGAAACTAAATCACGTGATGCTTTCTAATTTCATACTACATATCACGAAAGGTCAGAAGATTCTTTTTTACTCGGAATCAACTGACCTTTTTGTTTAACCTTTTTAAGGCTCAGAAATACCATAAGCCAGTAACAGCAAATATGACATCATGCAGAACGTAATGAGATGGATGCCGACGAATCCCCACTTGAGTACTCGATGCTTCGTTTTGTACCCTGTGTATACACCAACTAACGGAACGATAAACAGAAGCAGGATATAGACGCTTCCAAACCCTTTCAGACTGACTCCGCTCTTCATCAAGAAAAATAAGAAACAAAAACAGATGAATGCAAATAACGAAAGAATAACGTAACGATTCATAAGCCCTCCTCCATTACAAATACAGCTTAGCGTCTTACCGTCTAAAGATTAAAGTATTTCGAGAGCGGCACGATCCGCCCCTGCTCATGCCAGTTCCGATATGCTTCGAAAACGCGTAAGACGTCCCCGTCATATCGTTCCTCGATGAGATGGTGGATTGCGAGAAAGCTCCGCCAATAATCAAACATGATACTCGACAGACTACCGGCATAGGAGGCACTCCCAAATTGATCAATCGAGCGCGCTCCATACTCCTCCTGAAAGAGCTCGACCAGCTCTGTCTCAATTGTCGTAATTCGCTTGAATGCTTTGTCCGACAACAAGTGCTTCCGAGGCAGATACTCACACATCCCCTCTTCGAACCAGATTCCGTCTTTTCTCTCATCGTCGAATTCATCAACGAACAAATCCAAGTGATGCGTCAGTTCATGACCAGCAATCGTCAAGACGTGATCTTCCGCGAGCGTTTCATAAAACGCTCGAATATGCGGTACGTCCTTCCCATCGAGTTGAGACAAAAATAACGTTCGCCATTCTGCAACGTCTGGTGATATGTAAATTAAGTCCTTATTCGTAAATGCTGGGATCGGAATGTCCGAGAAGACGGTCGTCGCGAGTTCCGCTGACGTCCAAATGATTCCTTTCGGCACGTCGATCAGTTGATACTTCTCTTGTAAGATCGTTTGATACTCGTCTAACCGTGCTTGAAAGCGATGCGTGACCGCTTCGTATTTGTCATAGTCCGTTTTTGTCTCAAACGCAAACAGTTGTTTCATGATCTCTATCACCCTCCATCAAAAAATATACGATTTCATTTTAACATATATTGGATAACGACTAAAAAACTACCTTCTGCAGGTGGTCGTGGATTGCAGATAAACCCTTCTTTCCTTAGTTTAAGTCATAACATTTGGATGTTCGTACGAATAACGGTATTATAGACATATTAAGTCTGTAATTAAGGTGAGAATATGAAATTATCAAAAGCAACCAATTATGCACTCCATACGATGTTATTTTTAGCTGTAAATCATTCTCATGATCATATTGGTGTAGCCTCGTTAGCCAAGCAACAAGGCGTTTCACCCACATACCTCTCGAAGATTTTAACTAAGCTAGTCAAAACGGGTATGGTGATCTCGACTACTGGAGCTACAGGTGGATACAAATTAAAACCAAGTTGGGAAGAGATTTCATTGCTTGATGTCATCATTGCAATTGAAGGCGTACCATCCATGTCTGACGCTTGTCTCAATAACAATCCGAACTGCTTGATTCAGAAATCAATCGAAACTGCTGAACACAAATTTTTAGATTCATTAAGACACACGCTTATTAGTGACTTATCTAATCAAGTTAATGAGACATCATCCATTTGAAACAAGTGATGTCTTTTGCTTTAATTACAGATACTATGACTCTTTAATATCTGTTATATAAAAGGAGGAAATGTTCATGAACGTATATGATTGCATCGTGATTGGCGGAGGTGCCGCCGGATCAGCTGCTGCCCTAACATTAGGAAGAGCTCGAAGAAATATTGTGATTTTCGATGATGCTACAAATCGAAATCGTGTCACACAAGAATCACATGGTTATCTCACTCGAGATGGAATTACACCGTCAGAGTTTAGAGAGATCGGATTAAAAGAACTACAAGCATATCCGTCCATTACGATTTGCAACGAAAAAGTCATCGAAGTAAAACAAGATAATCAGAATCATCTGTTTGAAGTTTCAACCGGTCAGCATCGTTATATAACTGAAACGCTACTACTCGCAACCGGAATTCAAGAAGAATTTCCCCTGGAGTCGATCAAGGAGTATTATGGGCGAAGTTTGTTTAGTTGTCCCTATTGCGATGGCTGGGAGATGCGAGACTTACCCTTAGCTGTCATTGCCGAAGATCCAGCCTTTGCTCACCATTTAGCAAAGCTCGTTTTCAATTGGTCGAACGATTTAGTTGTTTTTACAAATGGTTTTGAACTATCTGAAGACGTTCGGAACGATTTAGATCGTAACCACATTCAAGCATACACAACAAAAATTAAATGCTTACACGGAAAGGTAGGTATTCTAGAACATATTGAATTAGAAGATGGAACAATGGTTGCAAGACAAGGTGGATTCGTCGTTCCTAAATTCTATCGTTCAAACGATTTGGCTCAACAATTACGATGTACATTTGATGAGAGTGGAGCCATCGTAACGGATGGAACTGGTCATACATCCGTCGAAGGGGTATACGTTGCCGGAGAGACTGAAAAAAGCGGTTCTTCTTCTTTATTGATAGCAGCCGCTGATGGCTCCCGTGCAGCTGCAAGCATCAATTTCAATTTATCTTCTAAACGATTTTAAGACTTCAACAAGATGATACAGGCAGTAAATGAATATGACGATCAGTTTGCCAAAGCAAAACTAAAGCAAACACCTTCTTGATACAATCGAGAAGGTCTTTTTTGAATGATATTATCTATACTACACGATGTCATGTTCCATTCGTTTTCTTTGTAATTTATACACTCTTCTCAAGCAATGAACACTCAAAAACAATGACTTCCAAGCTACTGAATCATTTTATTTCTTCTGCAATCATCACGACGACGTTACCGAATTTTCGCCCGGTGTCGACATAACGGTGCGCTTCGACGATCTCATCAAATGAACAGATATGGTCGTGACGGCTCTAAATCGTCCCGCTTCAAACAGTTTATTCAAATAGTGTATATCTTCTTTCCGTTCTCTCGCCACACCTTACCCCGCGACGGATGCAAAGACTCGTTTTGTTTGACGTGCCGTTTCTCTTTCGTCTTATTAATCTTTCCAGACGCATCGAAGACGGCATCGTACTCCAGCAACAATCCATCGTAGCCGTCCCTTGTATAATCGATGACGTGATCGGCACCGAGCGCTTTGACCCGCTCCGCATTTTGTCCATTACAGACAGCCGTCACCTGAAGCCCTTTTGCTTTTGCGATTCGAACAGCAGCCGTTCCGGCAGCGCACGATGCAACGTAAATTAAGATTGGAGTGGACGACAGATGCATACACTTTGATGAGTACTACAGTTGATTTCGGAGCCAAACGAGGTATCACTCTAATATGCAAGACATCCAGTGGTTCGTAGCAGGTACAGATGGCTAGCTTTATCGTAATTCCTCCTCTGATCGAGATGATGGTATTTTATTAATCATACGTAGTTTATGCCTGAATTCCTTTCATTTCAAAGCAAGAAAGTTTTTTTTGATTTACATCAATCGGTGTCTCAACTGGTAAAATTTATATAATAATACGATTTCATCTAACCCTATTAACTGACGAAAGTAGGTGCCTTGTTCATGCCGACGCGTCGTAGGCTATTTGCTTTTATTCTATTCCTTTGTATGCCGCTTGGTTCCTGTACACACGAGAACGATGCACGTGTCGTCGAAGAGATTACAGGGGACACGTTATTCGTCGCTCCGAGTGAACAAAAACCGGACGAACAGTATGCTTTGACAAAGATTCGCGTCACAACGGATACGATCGTGTATGGCAAAACAGATAACACGGCTGACATTCAGACGGGTGACACGATTCAAGTGACGTTTAAAAAGGACTCAATTGTCGCGACTGAAATCCGTCGAGCAGACAACTGAATCAGAAGGGATTGTCCACAATGCGTCAAATACTTCGCCAACTACGCAATATTTTCATGATTGCCAGTGCGATTTTTGGTTCATCCTATTTTTTTGAAAGACGAATTGTAATATTAAGTGCAACACCTAGCTGAAAACACAAAAAAACCCATAACGACCTCGTGTAGAATAGAGTTACCACACCAAATTCAACGGAGGATTCGTTATGAGCTATGTTCATCTTACC
>Ga0308161_1005647_pt1 | contig 10903 bp, 7 predicted proteins | sample PhyFR2_FD_201034 | JGI IMG/M metagenome (GOLD analysis project Ga0308161, IMG submission 201034) | Phyllosphere microbial communities from UC Gill Tract Community Farm, Albany, California, United States - DLSLF.R2 | ecosystem: Host-associated > Plants > Phyllosphere > Unclassified | place: USA...
GATCTGGGTTTCCAGAGTGTCGCGCTCGACGGACGCCTTACGTTCGGCCATCACCAGCTCCGCAAAATCATTGGGCGAAAAAGGCAGCCATTATAGGGGCGCGGGCGCTAAACAGAAACATCGGAGGGGATAAGACTGACGAGTTGAAGCGAGGAATGTCGGGGATAGACATGTGTATACATGTGGGAGGGGGCTTGCCCCCGATGACGGAGTCTCAGTCAGTGATGCAGTGACTGATCCACCGCTATCGGGGGCAAGCCCCCTCCCACAAGGGTTTTGCAGTGTTAGTGGAACAGTACGGCCGTCTTCTGCAGGGTCACCCACACACCCCACGCCAGCGGAATACCCACCACCAGCCAGGCGGCGATCGCCATTGGCACCGTGCCGGGAGCTGCTTTCCACTCCAGGGATGTGCTGGCATCAGCACCTTTGTCATGGCCCAGCGCCTGTTCGGCGGCAAGTTCCGCGTCGGTCATGAAGTACTTGTCGGCCACTGGACGCACCAGCAGGTTACAGATGAAGCCCAACACCAGGAGGCCGGCGAGGATGTACAAGGTGATGTCGTAGGCTGCGGCGCGTTCTACACCGATGCTCAACTGATATTCACGCAGGTAGTTCACCAACACCGGGCCCAGCACGCCCGCCGCGGCCCATGCGGTCAAAAGGCGACCATGGATCGCCCCGACCATTTGCGTACCGAACAGGTCCGCCAGGTAAGCCGGCACCGTCGCAAAACCACCGCCGTACATCGACAGGATGATGCAGAACGCCGCCACGAACAGCGCCACGTTACCCAGGTGACCCAGGTTCGGGATCAGCGCGTACAGGGCAAAGCCCAGGGCGAAGAACACGAAGTAGGTATTTTTACGGCCCAGGTAGTCGGAGAACGAAGCCCAGAAGAACCGGCCGCCAATGTTGAACAGGCTCAGCAAACCGGTGAAGCCTGCAGCGATGGCCGCGATGGAGGCCAGTTGCCCGGCGTCCAGTTGACCGAACGGCACGTCCACACCCAGCAACTTGCCGCCAAACACTTCCTGCAGCAGCGGCGAAGCCATGCCGAGGATGCCGATACCGGCCGATACGTTCAGGCACAACACCAGCCATACCAGGCGGAATTGCGGGGTTTTCCAAGCCACGTTCACGTGTACGTGGCGGTGGGTGATCATTGCATTGCTGGCTTTTTTCGCCGGCGCGGTCCAGCCCTCAGGCTTCCAGCCGGTCGGTGGCACGCGGTAGGACAGTGCGCCGCCGATCATGAACACGAAGTAGATCGCCGCCATCACCAGGAAGCTCTGCCATACACCCACGCTGGTCGGCGAAGCGAAGTGCCCCATCAGCGCTGCGGCCAAGGGTGCACCGACCATCGCGCCGCCGCCGAAACCCATGATCGCCATGCCGGTGGCCATGCCACGCTTGTCCGGGAACCACTTGATCAAGGTCGACACGGGCGAGATATAGCCCAGGCCCAGGCCGATACCGCCAATCACGCCGGAACCGATCCACATCAGCCAGATCTGGTGGGTATAGATGCCCAGCGCCGAGATCAACAGGCCACCGCACCAGCACAGCGCCGATACAACACCGGCCTTGCGTGGCCCGGCATGTTCCAGCCAGCCGCCCCAGATCGCTGCCGAGCAGCCCAGGAAGATGAAGAACAGGGTGTAGATCCAGCCCAGCATGGAGATAGGCCAGTCACACTGGGACGAGAAGACTTGGGCGATAAAGCTCATGTCCGGCGCGCAGGCAACCGGCTTGGTGATACCCAGCGCCTTGGACAGCGGCAGCCAGAACACCGAAAACCCGTAGGCCATGCCGATGCAGAGGTGAATGGCCAGGGCGGCCGGTGGAACCAGCCAGCGGTTGAACCCGGGCTTGGCGATGATGCGTTCCTTGGACAGGAACGCTGGCTGTGCGGCGGTAGAACCGGCCACAGTGCTAGTGCTCATTGGTGTTTCCCCCAGTTATTAGTATGCGTCCGTCAGGCGCTCTCCCCCTCGGCCTAGCACGCAGAGCGTGGCCGTTTTTGTTGAGTGAAGCTCCATTTTGGCGCGACGATACGTCGCAGAAGGCGGACGAACACGCAGAGATTAGCATCTGCGGATGCCAGAAAAACCAAACTGATATCACTTTTTCAGGAAATTCTATTTTATTGACGCCAGAATCCCGCCCTCCTCGCCCGTAGATACAATGTAACGATCGGTGACCTGACGCCGGCCATCGGGCGTTATACTCTTCGGCTAAATTTTGAAATCGACATACAAGGACTCGCCCATGAAAGCGTTCGGCAAAATCCTGGGTCTGGTACTTCTCGGGCTGTTGCTGATCATTGTGGCTCTGGGCTTTGCCCTGACCCATCTTTTCGATCCCAACGACTACAAAGAAGAGATTCGCCAGATTGCCCGCGACAAGGCCCACATCGAGCTGACGCTCAATGGCGATATCGGCTGGAGCCTGTTCCCCTGGCTCGGCCTTGAACTGCACGAAGCCAGCGTGGCGACCTTGACCGCGCCAACCCAGCCCTTCGCCGACCTGCAGATGCTCGGCCTGTCGGTGCGCGTACTGCCGCTGCTGCGCCGCGAAGTGCAGATGAGCGATGTGCGTGTCGAAGGCCTCAACCTGCGCCTCAACCGCGACAAGCAGGGCCATGGCAACTGGGAAGACATCGGCAAGAATGTGCCCGATGCCACCGCCAGCACTGCGCCAGCTCCAGCAGAGCCGGCCCCCGAAGCCAAGCCGGAGAAGCCTGCACAGCCCATCCGCCTGGACATCGACAGCCTGACGATCAACAACGCCCGCGTTGAATACAACGATGAGCAGACCGGCAAGCAATTCAGCGCCGAAAGCATCCAGTTGAGCGCCGGCGCCGTGCACGAAGGCGCCAGCATTCCGGTGAAGCTCACCGCATTCTTCGGCAGCAACCAGCCGGTGATGCGCGTCAAGACCGAGCTCAATGGCAATCTGCGCATCCAGCGCGCCCTCAAGCGCTATCAGTTCGAAGACATGCGCATCAGCGGCGAAGCCACCGGCGAACCGCTGCAAGGCAAGACCGTGACCTTTTCCACCCAGGGCCAGTTGCTGGTGGACCAAGCGGCCAACATCGCCGAATGGACCAACCTGAAACTCTCGGCCAACCAGTTGCGCGCACTGGGTGAGCTGAAGGTCAACGATCTGGACAAGACTCCGCAGCTCAGTGGCGCCCTGTCCATCGCCCAGTTCGACCTGGCCAAGTTCCTCGACAGCGTCGGCAACCCCCTGCCACCAATGGCCGAAGGCAGCCTGAGCAAGGTCGAACTGGTCAGCCGCCTCCAGGGCACACCGACCAGCCTGGCGCTGGAAGACCTGAACCTGAAGCTCGACGGCAGCACCTTCACCGGCCGCGTCGCCGTGGATGATTTCGCCAAGCAGTCGCTGCGCGTGCAACTCAAGGGCGATACCTTCAACGCCGACAACTACCTGCCGGCCAAGTCCGAATCCGCCAAGGGCGCGACCGCCGCCCGCCAGGCCGAAGTACAGAACAGCGAAGCCGGCGCCATGGCCGCCGGCGGGACCACACCGCTGCCGGATGCACCGACCAAAGGCGCCTGGAGCACTGACAAACTGCTGCCCCTGACCCACCTGCGCAAGCTTGACGTGAATGCCGACCTTGCTTTCGGCCAACTGACCCTGAGCAAATTGCCGATCCAGGATGCCGTGCTCAAAGCGTCCGGCATCGACGGCCAACTCAAGCTCGACACCCTCAGCGGCGGCCTCTACAACGGCAGCTTCCAGGCCAACGGCACGCTCGATGTGCGCCAGGACATTCCAGTGCTGGCACTGCAAAGCCGGATCAAGCAGGTCCCGGTCGAACGCATCCTGCAAGCCCAGGGGCAAACGCCGCCCGTGAAAGGCCAGGTCACTCTCGACAGCAACCTCAGCGGCCGTGGCAATAGCCAAAAGGCGCTGATCGACAGCCTCAACGGCACCGCCAGCTTTGTGATCAACAACGGTGTGCTGCTCAATGCCAACCTTGAACAGCAACTGTGCACTGGCATCGCCATGCTCAATCGCAAAACCCTGAGCGGCGAACAGCGCGGCAAAGACACGCCTTTCCAGGAACTGAAGGGCAACCTGACCTTCCGTAACGGCGTGGCCAATAACCCCGACCTGAAAGTGCGCATCCCCGGCCTGGCGGTCAACGGCAACGGTGATATCGACCTGCGCGTACTGGGCATGGACTACCGCGTCGGCATCATCGTCGAAGGCGACCAGCGCGAAGTGCCGGACCCGGCCTGCGAAGTGGGCTCCAATTTCCGCAACATCGAAGTGCCGCTACGCTGCCGTGGCCCGCTGGAACTGGGCGCCAAGGCCTGCCGCCTGGACAAGGACGGCTTGAGCCAGGTCGCGATCAAGGCGGCGGGTAACAAGCTCAGCGAGAAGCTGGAAGAGAAGCTCGACAAGGTAAACCCGCAATTGAAAGATGCATTGAAGGGCCTGTTCAAGCGATGAGAAACGAGCAGTTTTCACAGGCGGTGCTCGACTGGTACGACCGCCACGGTCGCCATGACCTGCCCTGGCAGCAGGGCATCACGCCTTACCGGGTGTGGGTCTCGGAGATCATGCTGCAACAGACTCAGGTGAGCACCGTGCTCAATTACTTCGACCGGTTCATGGCGTCATTGCCAACGGTCGAAGCCCTGGCCGCTGCGCCGGAGGACGAAGTGCTGCACCTGTGGACCGGCCTTGGCTACTACACCCGGGCGCGCAACCTGCAAAAGACCGCGAAGATCGTCGTGGCCGAATACGGTGGCGAGTTTCCCAGGGATGTCGAAAAGCTCACCGAACTGCCCGGCATCGGCCTGTCCACCGCCGGCGCGATCGCCAGCCTGAGCATGGGCCTGCGCGCGCCGATCCTCGACGGCAACGTCAAGCGCGTGCTGGCGCGCTTTACCGCACAAGAGGGTTACCCAGGCGAACCCAAGGTGGCCAAGCAGCTGTGGGCCACCGCAGAACGCTTCACGCCCCATGATCGCGTCAACGCCTACACCCAGGCGATGATGGACATGGGCGCCACCCTGTGCACGCGCAGCAAACCCAGCTGCCTGCTGTGCCCGCTGGAAAAAGGCTGCGAAGCTCACATGCTCGGCCTTGAGACACGCTACCCGATCCCCAAGCCGCGCAAGACCATCCCGCAGAAGCGCACGCTGATGCCGATGCTGGCCAACGCCGAGGGCGCGATCCTGCTTTACCGTCGCCCCTCCACCGGCTTGTGGGGCGGCCTGTGGAGCCTGCCGGAGCTGGACAACCTGGAAGACCTCGATCACCTGGCCATCCAGCATGCGCTCGAACTGGGCAAGCACCAGGAATTGCCAGGGCTGATCCACACCTTCAGCCACTTCCAACTGGCCATCGAACCGTGGCTGGTCCAGGTCGAGGAATCCGCCCATCACGTGGCCGAGGCCGACTGGCTCTGGTATAACCTCGCCACCCCGCCGCGCCTGGGCCTTGCCGCCCCGGTAAAGACGCTGCTCAAGCGCGCGGCCGACGTATTGAACGCAGGAGTTTCGTCATGACCCGCACCGTAATGTGCCGCAAGTACAAAGAAGAACTGGAAGGACTGGAACGCCCTCCGTACCCGGGCGCCAAGGGCCAGGACATATACGACAACGTTTCCGCCAAGGCCTGGGGTGACTGGCAAAAACACCAGACCCTGCTGATTAACGAAAAACGTCTGAACATGATGAACGCCGAAGACCGCAAATACCTGCAAGGCGAAATGGACAAGTTCTTTTCCGGCGAGGAATACGCCCAGGCCAGATAGCTCAGTCGGTAGAGCAGGGGATTGAAAATCCCCGTGTCGGCGGTTCGATTCCGTCTCTGGGCACCAAAATACCGAGAAACCCCAAGGAACAATGTGTTCCTTGGGGTTTTTTATTGCCTGCGATTTAATGTGCTCTGGATCACCCTGGACCCGAATGCCGAGCAGGAGCACCTTGAGTCAGGCAATCACGATACCGGCACCGATCAGGCCCATCGACAGAGCCGTCGAGGGAGTGAGCCTTCCAAGCGCCTGGATTTGAAATACTCCCTGGCACCAGATAGTACGGATGCAAAAAAATGCTCAAGGAAATATGTATGAAGTATTGCTGGATCGCACTTGCCCTGCTGCTTGGCGCCTGCGCAAGAACTCCTTCCCCAGAGCAACTGGCAGAACAGCAGTTATGGGAACAACAGTTGATAAGCCATATACAGCTGTTCAAATTTTACCCGGCAAACGCCCAGGCGCAGGGGCTGGAAGGCCAGGTCAATATTGAATTCGCCATCGATGCCCATGGCAACTTGTTGCGTCAGCGCGTCATCAGTCACTCAGGCTCTGAGCTTTTTGTTGCTGCCGTGCAGGCATCTCTTCCAGCAGCATCGCCAATGCCTGCTCCGCCTGCGTCAGTTCTCAAGGATGGTGAAGTCGAGGTGCGCGCACCCTTTGTGTTTTGCCTGACCCCATCCTGCGCAGGCTAAGCTAAGCCCCAGAGCGATTGAGGCTTGTTTTTCACTGGCTTCAATCGTTCACCCTTTACCCAATTCACAGCTGTAAGGTTTCTTTCATGACACGCCTCTTGCTCTGCTCGCTATTACTGCTGACTGCACTACTCAGTGGATGCGCCACGCAAATGGACGTAGCGATCAACGCGACACCCGATCCGGACTATCACTTCGACCGCCAGGCAACTGTACTGGTGACGTCTGTCGGGGGCAGCGACGAAAACGCACTCAATGCCCGGTACTACCTGCGCGACATGGTCAGCGCCATGAAGGACCAGGGCTTTCGCAATGTCTTTACCGACACCACGCTGCCCAAGAACCATGCACCGATCAAAATGACCATCACCCTTGACGTCGAAAGCAAGCAGGTCACTTACCGCTACACCGCTACCGAGTATGGCCAGGTGGCAAACAGCACCACCACGCAGTGCAAGAAGAACAAGAAAAAGACCGACCAACTGACCTGCACCAGCACCCCGAACACCTCCTATGGCCCGGTAGGCACATCGGAACGCACCGGCTACACCACCCTCACCACCTTCCGGGCTACCGCTCGGGACGAGGCGAGCAGGCGCGCCGTGTACGTGCTTCGAGTATCGTCCTATAACGACGATTGCCAGGCGGCCAAGGTCGAAGCCTTCCTGGTACAGCAGGGCCTGCAGAACCTGAACTTCCAGGACCGCGTGCAGCGCAATTACACGGTGACGATGCCTGAGGGGTATCGCTGCAAATAGTCAGCCGCTCAATAGGCCCTCTGTGCGAGGGCCTCTTCACCTGAGCAAAAACACCATCAACGGATTGTCATTCAACCGCCCCGCAAAGCTTGGCGCCAATTGCTCCACCGGCGAGCCCTTCAACAGCGCAGTCTCCTTGCGCGGCACAATCACCCAGGATGGTCGGGGCAGCTCACTCAGTTTCTCAAGCTGGTGACGCCCGACAAACAGTGGCTGCTCATCGTGATCCAGGTTCATCATGTAGCGCACCGCCCAGGTGTCTCGGGCCAGGTCGACAAATACCAGAGGGCCCGGCTGTGATTCCCGCAGCGCCTCCACCTGGCTGACAAACCGTCGGGTGTCGAATTGCAGGTCCTTGGCCGGTTCTATCACCGCTACCAGCAACAACCATTGCGCCGCCAGTGCGATCACGCTGAGCCATACCAGACGCAACGGCCGGCGCCAGGCAATCAACGCCGCGAGTTGCAACACCGCCAACACACCAATCATCAGCGGCAGGGAAATATCCGGCCAATAGCCCTGCTTGTGCCAGGCGTTGCGACACACAAACAACACAACCACGCACAACGCCGGTAACGCTGCGACAAGCCCTTCGTAACAACGGCGCACGCCCAGCAGCCAACCTTGCGCCTGGAGCAGCCCATAGGCCGCGACAGCCGCAAACATCGGCACCATCGGCAAGATGTAATAAGCGCGCTTGAAGTGCGGCACTGACAACCCGAGCAGAATCATCAAGCCACAAGCCCCGAGGCGCACCAGCAGTTGCAGTTGCCCGTCGGCCCAGCGCTCCGGCCAGCGATGGCGCAGCGCAACGAGGGTGGCCAACGCCAGCGGCACCACCGGGAAGTAACGGTACAGACTCAGCTGGAAATAGAAATAGAACGGCTCACCGGACTCATCCAGGCGCCCGCCGACCTGCATCTTGAACACTTCATCAGCAAAGGCATCACCGCCACTCAATCGCGCAAGCTTCATCAGCAGCCACCAGCACACCGCGAGCAGCACCAGGCCAATAACGCCGTGGATCAGGACTTGCCGGACGCGCTCGTCCGGCCTGCCCAGCGCCCAATACACGCACACCACTCCACACACCTCGATCAACCCCAGCGGGCCACGAATGGCAAAGGCCAGGACGAACAACGGGAACACCGCCAGTTGTCTCAGCGTCGACCCCAGGCGCTCGCCACTGTGCAGCAGATAGAAGCTGCCGACACACAGCAGCGCAATCATCTGATCCAGGCAGACCGAACGCGACTTTTCGAGCAACTGGGTGGTAAGCAGCGTCAGCAGCACCGTCAAAAATGCCCATGGGCGACTGAACGGCGCCAGCAGGCGGTACATCAGCGCGATCACACCGGCCGATGCAAGCGCGGTGGGCAGCACATTCGCCAGATGGTTCGGCGCATCAAACCAGCGGGCGAATACAAAACTAAAGAAGGTCGCAGTGCCTGGGTAGTCCGCGTAAGGCTGACCGTAAGTAGTGGGGAAAAAGCTTGCGCCGTGGCGAAACATTTCCTGCATGAACAGCGCCCAGCGCCCATCAAAGCCCTGGGGCTGCTGACCCCAGATCCCCAACGTGAACAACAACAGGGCGATCAGAAAGAGGCCCAAGGACTCCAGGCGAAAACGGTTGCGATGATCCATCGGGTGACCTGTCAGGTGGGAAGCGCTGGCGTATGGTGCCGAGCACTGCCCTGAATAGCGCCTGAACAAACCTGAACATTCACGCTTTTATCGACTTGCGGGCCACACCACTGCCGGGATCAGGCGAACGTAGACCAACTCGGCCACCAACTCGACCAAGGTTTGCAGGATCACCGCTGCGGCAGCCAACCCGCGCATGTCCTCCGGCAAAGCCAGCGCCAATGGCAATACCACCAGCGAGTTGCGCGTCGAAGCACTGAACGTCACCGCCCGTGCGCTTGGCGCAGGCAGCGCAAACAGTCGCGCAGCCAGGATCCCCATCAGCGGTGCCAGCAGTACGAAGCCCAGGTAGATCGCAAGCACCGGCAGCAGCAGGTCGATGTCGCGCATCACCGATGTGATTTGCGACCCGATCACCACGAACAGCACCAGGGCCATCGCCGGCACCGGCAACCACGCCCACGCACTGCTCCATTTGTCGACCAGCCTTGATCGTCGCGCCAGGTAGGCCGTCAGCACAGCCAGCAGCATCGGCACCACGATCAACAACAGGAATGCCTCGATAAACGGGCCGATCTCAACCACCACACCCGAGTGTGCGTCCAGCATAAAACCCAGGTACACCGGCAGCAGTGCCAACTGCAGCAGCAACAGCAACGGTGTGGCCGCCAGCATCAACCGCGAATCGCCCTTGCCGATGTGGGTGAACACCACCACGTAATCAATACAGGGCGTCAACAACACCAGCAAGGCCCCCACCAACAGCGCGGGATGCCCCAGCAGGCCACGGGTCAGCGCCCACACCAGCAATGGCACCAGAACAAAGTTGGCCAGCAACAACGCCGAGACAAAGCGGATATTGCCCAAACCCTGGCGCAGATCGAGGAAAGGAATCTGCAGGAACATCGCGTACATCAATACCGCGATGGCAGGCGTGATCAATACGCTCAAACCGTGAGCCACTAGAGGCGCGAACATTCCACAGGCAACGGCCAGCAGGATGGCGACAAAATAGAACGGGATCTGGTTATGCTCAAGGGCATCGCGGGTCATGAAGACGCTCTGGCAGATGACAAAGGCGTAGCCTATTGATCTATGGCCTGGCGGTCGAGCGCGATAAGCGACCAAACCCCGCCCGGATTTCCTTGGGATTTGCCCCAACCTGCGCTTCAATACTCCACCCCGATCCAGAACCCAAGGATGTTGAGCCCATGGCTTCGCCGAACAAGCAGCAAAAACGCGCCCAGCGGGCAAAGACCAAGGCCAAGCAAAACCGCACCCAGCGCGCCGTCGCGGCCAAGCCGGATGCGTTCGCCGGCGACGACAGCCGTATCGATCTTGAGTCTGTGGACTTGACCGAACTGTTCGTCGAGATGCGCACCGCAGGCGAGATCAGCCAGCAGGCACTGTGCGCGGTATTCCTGGCGCACCCGCTGTTGGCGCTGGTGCTGGAGCAGGAAGGTGAAGAGGAAGCGACCGACTTTATCCTGGCGGCGCTGATTGAATATCGGCAGTGGGCCACTGACAGCGATGACGAGGCCGCTGCGTTGGCGTGGATCGAATCGCCGCAGTTCCAGGCGGACTATGTAGCAGCATCCCAGGCGCTGACGAATTCAGCAGACTGACCCATATCAACATGTTGCGCCATTGCCCTCTGTAGGAGCGAGCTTGCTCGCAAAAAACGCCAACGATAACGCGTGGCTCCTGAGTAAACGCGGCGCCTATTGGTTTTTCGCGAGCAAGCTCGCTCCTACAGGCACAGGGCAAGCTCCCTCCCACATTTACTCAGTATTGCGTCAGTTAAGAGCCGCAGCGCCCACCCGTTGAGCCTTGCGACGGCTCGCCACAAACAACCCCGCCAGCACCACCAGCAAGCTCAACACTCCCGTCGCGATGATCTCGACCCGGTGCGCTTCCTGGAACAGCATGATGGTCAACGTACCAACGATAAACACCATCACGGCGTACGTCAGGCCAGGAAACAGCCACATCTTGAACACGATCTTCTC
>Ga0308161_1005649_pt1 | contig 10901 bp, 8 predicted proteins | sample PhyFR2_FD_201034 | JGI IMG/M metagenome (GOLD analysis project Ga0308161, IMG submission 201034) | Phyllosphere microbial communities from UC Gill Tract Community Farm, Albany, California, United States - DLSLF.R2 | ecosystem: Host-associated > Plants > Phyllosphere > Unclassified | place: USA...
GTTTGCCTATGACTGCGCCTGTCGCCTGGCGTTGCCTGCTGGCCGCCGGTACGCTGCTCGCCAGCTCTACGCTCTGGGCCGGCGGCCTGCCCGTGCCAGTGGACGCCAAGATTGTCGACCAGCGCCCCGCCGTGGAGCAGGAGCGTGTCTACCCATTGGGGCCACTGCGCAAGATCAGCGGCCGTCTGCGGGTGGAGGATAAAGTCGAGAGCCGTGGCCAGGTCAGCTCCACGACCTATGAACTGCCGGTTGAGCGCTCTGCGCGGGAGGCGTTCACGCGCGCGCGCGAGAGCTTGCAGCAAGAAGGCGGGTACCCGTTGTTCTGGTGCCAAGGCCGCGATTGTGGCGAGGCCAGCCTGTGGGCCAACGAAGTCTTTGCCAATGCTCGGCTCAATGGTGGCGATGAGCGCCAGGCGTTCATCCTGCTACGCCGCTCTGCCGACCAGGCTGATACGTTGGTCGCACTCTACAGCGTGACCCGTGGCAACCGGCGGGCCTACCTGCATGTGGAGGAGTTCGTCGCAGCCCACCCGTTGGGTGAGCTGCTGCCCACGGCTGCAACCGTGCTGCGTGAGATGCGTGACACCGGCAAGCTTGATTATCCTGATTTGAGCGACCCGCAGCCGGCCTGGGCAACCCTGCTTGCACGCAGCCTCAACCTGGACAGCACCTTGCGCGCCACCCTCAGCGGCGCCCAGGCCGAGGCCTGGCGTGAAGCGCTGATAAAGGCCGGTGTACGCAGCGCTCGCCTGGAAGTCGGCGACTCGCCCACCGATGGCCTGCACCTCGAACTGATTCGTTGACGGGCAAGACCATGGTTGAAAATGACCGCTTGCTGATCCAGATCCTGTTGCTGGCATTGCTGGGCGCCGGCCTGTGGGTCATGGCCCCCTTCATTTCGGCGCTGCTGTGGGGTGCCATCCTCGCATTCGCCAGCTGGCCCCTGATGCGTTTTCTCACCCGCGTGCTGGGTGGACGCGAAACCCTCGCCGCCGGGCTGCTGACCAGCGCCTGGATCCTCATCGTGGCGCTGCCCTTGGTCTGGCTGGGCTTCAACCTGGCCGACCACATTCGTGATGCAACCTTGTTCGTGCGTGATGTGCAGGTCGATGGCCTGCCGGATGCGCCCGTGTGGCTGGTCGACATCCCGTTGGTAGGCGAACGCATGGCCAGCTGGTGGTCGTCGCTGGACCAGCAGGGTGCTGCGCTACTGGCGTCGGTCAAACCCTACCTGGGGCAAGTGGGTAACTGGTTGCTGGCCCGCAGCGCGCAGATCGGCAGTGGCGTGCTGGAGCTCACCCTGAGCCTGGTCTTCGTGTTCTTCTTCTATCGCGACGGGCCGCGGCTCTCGGCGTTCGTGCTGCGGCTGCTGCACCGGCTGACTGGCGAGCGTGCCGAGTATTACCTGAACCTGGTAGCCGGCACGGTACAACGGGTCGTCAACGGCGTGCCGGGTGCCATCGTGCTTGGGTTGATCACCTTCATGCTTAGCCTGATCCCCATGGGCCCGCCGCTGGCCTGGTTGCCGGTGACCGGCTGGCTGGTATGGAAGGGTGAGTACGGCATGGCGATCTTCATGGGCATCTGGGGCACCTTCGTCATCAGTGGCGTGGACAACGTGCTCAAGCCCTACCTGATCAGCCGTGGCGGAGACCTACCGCTGGTGATCGTGTTGCTCGGCGTGTTCGGCGGCCTGATTGCCTTCGGCTTCATCGGCCTGTTCATTGGCCCGACGTTATTGGCCATAGGCTACAGCCTGCTGCTGGACTGGAGTCGCAACGTGCAGCCCACCCCGACTGCCTAGCCCTGCTGCCTGGCCGAACACCTTTCTTTACGTGTTCTTTATGCCAGGCCTGCCGCTTCGATCTCGAGCCTTTACGCTGGCCTGACCGAAAATCCCCGTAAAGCGGCCACTGCCGCATCAACGGGGAATCATTCATGAACGTGCTCGAAGGGATGTCACTGCTGATCGCGGTGGCCATGGCGGTGTACCTGCTGACGGCGCTATTGCGCGCCGATCGCAGTTAAGGGGTCGCCCATGCATGCCTACGATATCGCCTTGCTGCTGGCCTTCTTCGCCATAGTCCTGCTACCGGCCCCTTGGCTGGGAAGGTTCTACTTCAATGTCATGGAGGGCCGGCGCACGTGGCTTACGCCATTACTGGGACCGATCGAAAATGCCTGCTACCGGCTGGCTGGGATTTGCCCATCGCAGCAACAGGGCTGGCGCCACTATGCCCTGGCGCTGCTGATCTTCAATTTGGTTGGGTTCCTCCTGCTGTTCGGCGCGCTGTTGGGCCAAGGCCTTCTGCCGTTGAATCCGCAGCGCTTACCCGGTCTTGAGTGGTCGCTGGCCTTCAACACCGCGGTCAGTTTCGTGACCAACACCAACTGGCAGGCCTACAGTGGTGAGGCCTCCATCAGCTACCTGAACCAGATGCTCGGCCTGACCGTGCAGAACTTCGTCAGTGCTGCCACGGGCCTGGCCGTGCTGGTAGCCCTGTGCCGTGGTATCGCCCGTCGCAGCAGTGCGGCCCTGGGCAATTTCTGGGTGGACATGACCCGGGCCACGCTTTATGGGCTTTTGCCCATGTCCTTGCTGCTGGCGCTGCTGTTGGTCTGGCAGGGCGTGCCACAGACCTTCAGCGACTATGCCCATGCCCTGACGTTGCAAGGGGCCGAGCAGTTGATCCCGCTCGGCCCGGCAGCCAGCCAGATTGCGATCAAGCAGCTGGGTACCAACGGCGGCGGCTTCTTCGGCGTCAATTCGGCGCATCCGTTTGAAAACCCGACAGCGTGGAGCAACCTGTTCGAGGTATCGGCGATCATCCTGATTCCCGTGGCTCTGGTGTTCATGTTCGGCCATTACGTGAAAGACCTGCGCCAGAGCCGCGCCATTGTGGCCTGCATGCTTGCACTGTTTCTGGTCGGCGGCGCCTCGGCCTTGTGGGCCGAACATCAGCCCAACCCAGCGCTGCACGCCAGCGAGGTAGAGCAGGCAGCCCCTCTGGAAGGCAAGGAAAGTCGCTTTGGCACCACCGGATCGGTGTTGTGGACGGTCACCACCACGGCCGCTTCCAACGGTTCGGTCAATGCCATGCACGACAGCCTCAACCCACTGACCGGCATGGTGGCCATGGTCAACATGATGGTCGGCGAAGTCATCTTCGGCGGCGTCGGGGCGGGCCTGTACGGCATGTTGCTGTTCGTGCTGATCGCGGTGTTTCTCTGCGGGCTGATGATCGGCCGCACGCCGGAATACCTGGGCAAGAAGCTTCAAGCCCGTGAGGTGCAGCTGTTGGTGGCGACCTTGTTGGTGATGCCGGTCGGCGTGCTGGTACTGGCCGCCGTCGCTGCCAGCCTGCCAGGGCCGGCCACAGCGGTCAGCAACCCCGGCGCCCATGGTTTTAGCCAGTTGCTGTATGCCTATACCTCCGGGGCCGCCAACAACGGGTCAGCCTTCGCAGGCTTTGGCGCCAACACGGTGTTTCACAACCTCATGATCGGTCTGGCGATGCTGATCGGCCGTTTTGGTTACATCCTGCCAATCCTGGCGCTGGCAGGGAGCCTGGCAGCCAAGCCACAGGCACCTCAAGGCCCCAACAGCTTCCCCACCCATGGGCCACTGTTCACCTTCCTGCTGCTGCTGACCCTCCTGCTGGTAGGCGGGCTGACCTTCCTGCCGACCTTGGCCTTGGGGCCGATTGCCGACCATTTGAGCCAGGCCTATTGAGAGATGACCATGAACATGCCCATTCCAGAGATCAAGGCCCAACCAGACGCAGCAGCCCAGACGCGGCTGGCCGCGCTGTGGCGGCCGGCATTGCTGCAGGCGTTCCTCAAGCTCGATCCGCGTCAGCTCAAGCGCTCACCTGTCATGCTGGTGGTGGCCATCACGGCCGTACTGACCACCGTGCTGTGCCTGACCCCAGCCAATGGCGTCACCCCAGGCGTTGCGGTGCAGATCGCCGCCTGGCTGTGGTTCACCGTGCTGTTTGCCAACTTCGCCGAGGCCCTGGCCGAAGGCCGGGGTAAAGCCCGTGCCGACAGCCTCAAAGCCGGCAGCCAGGGGCTCTCGGCCAGGCGGCGCAACCCGGATGGCAGCTTCGACAACGTCCCGGCCGCGTCCCTGCGCAAGGGTGATGTCGTCCGGGTGGAGGCTGGGGAGATGATCCCCGCCGACGCCGAGGTGATAGAAGGCATCGCTGCCGTCAACGAGGCAGCCATCACCGGGGAATCCGCGCCCGTCATTCGCGAGTCAGGCGGCGATCGTTCGGCGGTGACCGGCAATACCCTTCTGGTGTCGGACTGGCTGCTGATCCGCATCGCCAGCAACCCCGGTGATTCCACCCTGGACCGCATGATCGCCCTGGTCGAGGGCGCGCGCCGGCAAAAAACGCCCAACGAGATCGCCCTGGACATGCTGTTGATCGGCCTGACCCTGGTGTTTCTGATCGTGGTGGTGACCCTGCAACCCTTTGCTCACTTCGCTGGGGGCAGCTTGCCGCTGATCTTCCTGGCGGCGTTGCTCGTCACACTCATTCCCACCACCATCGGCGGCCTGCTCTCGGCCATCGGCATCGCCGGCATGGACCGCCTTGTGCGCCTCAATGTCATCGCCCGTTCAGGGCGCGCCGTGGAAGCCGCAGGCGATGTGCACACCTTGATGCTGGACAAGACCGGTACCATCACTTTCGGTAACCGCCGCTGCAGCGCACTGTACGCTGCGCCCGGGGTGACGGCCCGTGAGCTGGGGGAGGGGGCTTTGCTGGCTTCGCTGGCCGACGACACGGCAGAGGGCAAGTCGATCGTCGAGTACCTGCATCAGCTTCATGATTTCGTCGAACCGCCGGCCGGGCACTACCAACCGGTGGCCTTCACTGCCCAGACACGCCTGTCTGGTATCGACCTGGGGGCACATCGTTATCGAAAAGGCGCCGTCGATGCGCTCCTTGCCTTCGTCGATATGCCGCGCGCGGACATGCCGCCAGCCCTTGCCCGTGAGGTAGAGCGCATCGCCCAGTCAGGCGGTACGCCGCTGCTGGTCTGCGTCGACAAGCGCCTGTTGGGCGTGATTCACCTCAAGGATGTGGTCAAACCTGGCATTCGCGAACGCTTTGCCGAACTGCGCAAACTGGGCATCAGGACCGTGATGGTCACTGGCGACAACCCGCTCACGGCAGCCGCGATCGCGGCCGAAGCAGGCGTGGACGATGTGCTGGCCGAGGCTACACCGGAGAAAAAACTGGCGCGCATTCGCCAGGAGCAGCAAGACGGGCGCCTGGTGGCCATGTGCGGCGATGGTGCCAACGACGCGCCAGCCCTGGCCCAGGCGGATGTGGGCATGGCCATGAACGATGGTACCCAGGCTGCCCGTGAGGCGGCCAACATGGTCGATCTGGACAGTGATCCGACCAAGCTGCTGGACGTGGTGCAGGTTGGCAAGGCGCTGCTCGTCACCCGTGGGGCGCTGACCACCTTTTCCATCGCCAACGACGTGGCCAAGTATTTCGCCATATTGCCAGCCTTGTTTGCGGTGATTTACCCGCAGCTGGGCGTGCTCAACGTCATGCAGCTGGCAAGCCCGCAGAGCGCCATCCTGTCTGCCATCGTGTTCAACGCACTGATCATCGTCGTGCTCATTCCGTTGGCCCTGCGTGGGGTGCAGATCAAGGCTGCCAGCGCTGCGCAGCTGCTCAGGCGCAACCTGCTGATCTACGGACTGGGCGGCATCATCGTACCGTTTGCCGGCATCAAGGTCATCGACCTGTTGCTCAACGCCTTGCACCTGGTCTGAGGAGGCCATCATGACTGCATACCTACGCCCGGCCCTGAGTCTGCTCCTGTCGATGACCTTTCTGACAGGTGCGCTGTACCCCTTGGCAGTCACGGGTATTGCCCAGGTGGCGTTCCCCTACCAGGCCAATGGCAGCCTGGTGCAAGACGAGCAGGGGCGTGTGCGCGGCTCTGCCTTGATCGCCCAGCGCTTCGAGGGTGACGGTTGGTTTCATTCCCGTCCTTCGGCAGGTGATTTCGCGACCGTGGCCAGCAGCGCGAGCAACCTTGCCCCTGGCAATCCCGCGTTGATGCAGCGTGTCCAGGCACAGGCGGGTGCGTTGTACCGGCCAGGGCAGGGGCCGGTCCCCTTGGCCTTGGTCACGACCTCGGGCAGTGGGCTGGATCCACACTTGCCGCCGCAGGCCGTGGCGTATCAATTGCCACGGGTAGCTGCCGCCCGGCATCTACCCGTCGAACGCTTGCAGAGTCTGCTCGAAGCCGCCACGCTGCGCCCATTGGTGGGCCCTGCGGTGGTCAACGTCCTGGCCCTTAACCAGGCGCTGGAAAAGACGAGCCGTTCGGGCCAGGGCCTGTGACCCTTGCTGTGAAGGAAACCCCATGAGTGACTCCGACCGCGCCGATGCGCTGCTGGCGACTTTCCCCCAGCCAGGGCGAGGCCGGCTGAAGGTGTTTCTTGGCGCCGCGCCCGGTGTCGGCAAGACCTTTGCCATGCTCACGCACGCCCATGCCCAACAGCGCATGGGCCGCCCGGTACTGGTAGGCGTGGTCGAAACCCATGGCCGTGCCGAAACCGAGGCCCTGTTGGCAGGCTTGCGCCAGCGACCGATGCTACGCACCCGTTACCGGGGCGTGACCTTGCACGAAATGGACCTGGATGGGGTGCTCGGTACCCCGGGCAGCCTGGTGCTGGTGGACGAGTTGGCCCACAGCAACGCACCGGGCAGCCGCCACGCCAAGCGCTGGCAGGATGTGCAGGAATTGCTGGCCGCCGGCATCGACGTCTACACCACGGTCAATGTCCAGCACCTGGAGAGCCTCAACGACAAGGTGCGCGATATCACCGGTGTCCTGGTGCGTGAAACGGTGCCGGACTGGGTGGTGCACGAAGCGTTCGACCTGTTGCTGGTGGACTTGCCGCCGCGCGACCTGCTCGAACGCTTGCGCGAAGGCAAGGTGTATGTGCCTGAGCAAGCGCGCGCGGCCATCGACGCATTCTTTTCCCAGCGCAACCTCAGCGCGCTGCGCGAACTGGCCATGCAGGCCGCTGCCGCCCAGGTCGATGCCGATGCGGCCCAGGGCTATCGCCAAGGCGGCGCTGCAGCGCCAGCGCTGCGTGGGCGCTTGCTGGTCGGTGTGGATGGCGATGACCAGGCCGAGCGCTTGGTGCGTCATGCCAGCCGCGTGGCGCAGCGCCGGCACCTACCCTGGAGCCTGGTCCACGTGGACAACGGTCGCCTGCGCGACGAGACCGGGCGCCAGCGGTTACAGGCCGCCCAGCAACTGGCCGAGCGCCTGGGTGGGGACGTGGTCGTGCTGCGCGCCGCGGAGGTGGCCCGTACACTGATCGAGCATGCCCGAGAGCGGCGTGCCAGCGTGGTACTGGTCGGACAGTCCCGAGACCGGTGGCGCCGCCGCCTGTTCGGCGCTGGTGTCGCTGCACGGCTGTTGCGGGCCAGTCAGGGTCTGGAGGTCAATGTGCTCGATCGCGACGTCCTGCGCTCGGCACCCAAGCCAACGGCCCGGTATGCGTGGGTGTGGCGACATTACCTGCTGGCGCTGGCAGCGACCGCTCTGGCGGCGGGCCTGGCCTGGGCAGTGGCCAGCGTGCTGGCATTGCCCAACATTTCCCTGGTGTTTCTGGCAGCGGTCCTGCTGGTGGCGGTGCGCACCAGCCTTGGCCCCGCCCTGGCCTGTGCGCTGCTTTCATTCCTGGCGTACGATTTTCTGTTCATTCCGCCCAACTTTTCCCTGAGTATCCAGCGCGAAGAGGACGTGCTGACCCTGGTGTTCTTCCTGCTGATGGCCGCGCTCACGGGTAACCTGGCCGCGCGCCAGCGCAGCCAGTTGCAGGCCCTGCGTGAAACCCAGGCGCAAACCATCCAGTTGTTGGACCTGTCTCGACGCCTGACCGGGGCCACGGACCGTCAGGCGGTGCTGGAGGTTGCGCACCAGCACCTCGATGGTCGGCTTGGCTGGCAGGTCTGCATCCTGCAGCGCGACGAGCATGGCCAACTGCACATAGCCAGCGGCGGTCCCATTGCTTTCACCGATAACGAGCGCGCCGCGGCCCAGTGGGCCTGGCAGCACGACCAGGCGGCCGGGCGCAGCAGCGACACCCTGCCCGAAGGGCGTTGGTGGTGGTGGCCCTTGACCGTGGACAGCCAGCCTCTGGCCTTGATGGGTGTGTCTGAGCGCCCAGGCCAGGCACTCAGTGGCCCCGACCGGCGATTGCTTCGTGGCTTGGCGCAGCCTGTGGCCCAGGCCCTGGCGCGGGCGCAGTTGTCCGAGCAGTTGGAGGCGGCGCGTCTGCACGGTGAGACCGAACAACTGCGCAGTGCGTTGCTGGCCTCCGTATCCCACGACTTGCGCACGCCGCTGACGTCCATGCGCGGCAGCATCGACAGTTTGCTGGCGTTGGGCGAGGCCCTTGCCGAGTCGGACCGGCGTGAGCTGCTCGAAGGCACCCGCGACGAAGCCGAGCGGCTGGACCGCTATATTCAGAACCTGCTGGACATGACCCGCCTGGGGCACGGCAGTCTCAAGCTGGCACGGGACTGGGTAGCGCCTGCCGACATCGTGGGCAGCGCGTTGCATCGACTGCGCGCCGTGCTGGCACCCCTGAACCTGGAAACTCAGGTGCCGGCCAACTTGCCGCTGCTGTTCGTGCATGCCGCGTTGATCGAGCAGGCCCTGGTCAACGTGCTCGAGAATGCCGCGCGGTTTTCGCCTGCTCAGGGGCGGCTGCGCGTCGAGGTGACGGCGCGCGACCAGCAACTGCACATCGCCGTCAGCGATGAAGGCCCTGGCATTGCCCTGGCAGATCGGGACAAGGTCTTCGACATGTTCTACACCGCTGCCCGCGGTGATCGCGGTGGTCAGGGCACCGGCCTGGGCTTGGCGATCTGCCAGGGGATGATCGGGGCACATGGCGGTCAGGTCAGGGTTGGCGAGGGCATCGATGGCGTTGGCACCTGCATGACTTTATGCTTGCCGCTGCCTACCCAACCGGATACCGGAAGCGACCTGCCATGAGCCAGACCGCCACTTTGCTGGTCATCGATGATGAGCCCCAGATCCGCAAATTCCTGCGCATCAGCCTGGCTTCCCAGGGTTATAAAGTCCTAGAAGCGGAGAACGGCACCCAGGGGCTGGCGCAGGCGGCCTTGGGTAAGCCTGACCTGGTGGTCCTGGACCTGGGCCTGCCGGACATGGACGGGCAGCAGGTGCTGCGCGAACTGCGCCAGTGGAGCACGGTGCCGGTGGTGGTCTTGTCGGTACGCGCCAGCGAAGCGCAGAAGGTCGACGCCTTGGACAGCGGCGCCAACGACTATGTGACCAAGCCGTTTGGCATTCAGGAGTTTCTCGCACGTATTCGTGCGCTGCTCAGGCAGATACCGCAGACGGGCGGTGCCCCAGCCTGCCTCAGCATTGGGCCGCTGACCGTCGATCTTGCCTTGCGACGCGTGACCCTGGATGACGCCGAAGTGACCTTGACCCGCAAGGAATATGCACTGTTGGCGCAGCTTGCAAGCCATCCGGGGCGCGTCATCACTCAGCAGCAACTGCTCAAGGACATCTGGGGGCCAACCCATGTGGGTGACACGCATTATTTGCGCATCGTGGTCGGGCACCTGCGGCAAAAGCTTGGCGACGACCCAATGGCGCCGCGCTTCATTGCCACCGAGGCAGGGGTAGGGTACCGGTTGCTCGCCCCGGTGCAGTGACCGGCCTGGCTCAGGCTCTGGGCGGGTCCTTCTCGAACAGCGTGCGGACGCTGTCCAGGTAGTGCCGTGCGCCCAGGCCCAAGGGTCTGGATTTGATCCAGATGATGTCCACCCACAGGCGCAGGCGGCTGGCCATATTGTCCATGCGCACCTCTGCCAGTGCGCCTGACGCGATGAGCGGCTCTACCAGGGGCTGTGGCAAATAAGCCCAGCCAAGGCCTGATTGCACCAGGTCCAGTGTGGCCAGGTAGCTGTCGGTCAGCCAGATGCGTCGGGACAGCACCATGCGCGGGTCAGAGCCGGTGGGGTTGCCGGAGGCGACGATGATCTGCCGCTGTTCGGCGAAGGCTTCTTCGGGCAGGGGCATGGCACCCTGCACGCCGGCAGGGTGACGCGGGGAGGCGACGGCCACCAGTAGCTGACTGCCGGCTTCGAGAAACGACTCTCGCTCATCGATACCCGGGCGTTCGAAGACCAGTGCCAGTTGCACGGTGCCGTCGTGCAGCAAGCGGATGGCCTCGCGCTGGCTGGCCGAGCGCACCTCCACTTCCAGGCCGGGAAAGGCCTGCGCCAAGGCGTGTAGGGGTTGGCTCCAGGGCCCGGTTTGCAGTTCGGGTGCCATGGCGAGGGTCAGGCGCTTTTCCAAGCCTTGGTGCAGTTGCAGGGCCTGGGCATCGAGCAGGTTCAGCTGGCAGATCACTTGCCTGGCTTGCGGCTCCAGCGCCAGTGCTGCGCTGGTGGGCAAGGCTTTGCGGGTGGTGCGGTCGAACAGCGGCAGGTCCAGTTCTGCCTCCAGTTGCGCGATGGCCATGCTTATTGCGGATGGCACCCGGCCTAGCTTGCGCGCTGCAGCGGAAAAGGACCCGGCCTCCAGCACGGCCAGGAAGATCGTAAGGGAGTCACTGGTGAAGGCCATGCGGGTGCCTGATGCTGAGCGGGGTGGGGGTCGAGGGTAATGCTGGGGCGGGGAGATTGCTACCGCCTTACGGGTCTTCGGGGTTCATCTATAAGATTCGTCCTGAAATGGGGCTGGAGCTTTAGCCCAAGATGCCGTTGCCGTTGCCGTTGCCGTTGCCGTTGCCGTTGCCGTTGCCGTTGCCGTTGCCGTTGCTTTGGCTTTGGCTTTTGCTTCTAAGCGCACGGTAGTCCAGGCAACAC
>Ga0308161_1005651_pt1 | contig 10897 bp, 13 predicted proteins | sample PhyFR2_FD_201034 | JGI IMG/M metagenome (GOLD analysis project Ga0308161, IMG submission 201034) | Phyllosphere microbial communities from UC Gill Tract Community Farm, Albany, California, United States - DLSLF.R2 | ecosystem: Host-associated > Plants > Phyllosphere > Unclassified | place: USA...
CCAAGAGGAACAACAGGGATCCGGGTAGCAGGAACGCCCCGGCCTGGTCAGCGCGGCGCGTCAGCTTGGCCGGGCTTGCTCGCCAGTTGTCGCCAAGAAACGGCCCGCACGTCGAAAGTCACGGGCTAGGAACCCAAGGCCCAGGACCAATACTGCCGCGCCGATGGTCATGAACCACCCGAACGGGCCATCTCCACGTCTAGCGAAATTTACGGCTTGAGGAATGAAGAAGAGCGGGATCATCGGTTGCAACAGTAGCTGGGTGGCAACCTTCTTGCGGAGTTGTACCGCAGCGGCCCTGACGACCGGAAGGTGCTCCGTATCTATTGATGCTTTTCCCGCGATCTGCTGGCGGATGCGCTTTCGTTCGTCGCTCTCCAATGAGAGCAGTACGTCGATCCTTCCGAACTGCACAGCCGGTACAACCTTCTTCGTGTTGTAGACCAGTCCGCCAATCAAGGCAGTGCATGCGGCAAGTGAAATCCCAAGTGCCAGGAGGATAGGTCCTTTGTCTGCAGTATCGGGAAAAATCAGGGCTCCAATTGCTGCCCCCACAGCCACTGAGAGGGCCAGTCCAAGCGGGAGGTAGCGGATGTAATACGTCTTTATGGCCTCACCGAGACCGTTGTCCTGGACGCCTTCGGCTCGCCGCATGGCCACTGTCCAGCGCTCGTTGGACTCGCTGTAAGCCCAGTAAGGCCACGGGTTGTCACCCAAGCGGCACCTGAACTGGTTTGAACCGCCAGGGGCCGCCACATTCGGGGCCGTAAGGGTGCTCGCCCGTCGTCTCTGTTTCTACCGATAGCACGCGTGCAATACGGAGGCCTGAACTGTCCACAGCGTCCACGAAGACAGAGGTGACACTGACGGGCGGCACGAGGTAAGGCCCTGCTTGGGGCACCAGCCACCTGCCGTCCGGGTTCCTCACTACTGCGGCCGGGGTGCAGCTCTCCCCGAAGCAGGCCGAAACCAACGCTGGATCATGTGTAAACACCAACTCCAGGTCGCCTTGGTAGGAGTACCCAACCGCGGGGCAGACAACGCTTACGCCACCCCGAACCAACACACCCAGGGCCACGGCAACCGCCAGAACACCAATCGCAATCAGAAGTAGCCCCCGGAGCTTCATTCCGCGAGCTTAACCCTGAAGCTCGGATTCTGGACAGCCCCAAAGTCGCTGACGCAAGCTGCCGCGTCTCGCAAACTCCGAGCCGTGGCTCCTTGCGTTCCACTCGGTTCGCATTGCCGCAGCGTACATTGGGGGATCCTTTACCGGGCGCGGATGAGATCCGATAGGGATGGGCAGTGGTTAGACGATGGCTCCGTTGTTGAGCTGTAGGCGCTTGGAGCGGCGCGGGAGCCCGCGGGCCCAAAATGCGATCATGAGTCCAGCTGTCGCGGCCCCTCCCGCGTAAATCCAGGACGACGACCAAGATCCCTCTGGGGTGGGAATTGCAAAGGCAAGCACCACCACCGCGAGCCCCAGCAGAACCTCCATGCCGGCCTGGAACGGCCGGGCGCGGTACTCGGGGTAGGCCAGCCGAACCAAGGGGATGATAGGCAGTACGAATAATCCAGGGCTGAAGACCACGAAGATCACGTTGAACGCGAAGATGAGCAGGCCGAGCACCAGCAGGCCCAAGAGCTTCAGGACCTGCAGCACGGGGAGTGGGTTCGCCGGTGTCCATCGGCTCAGCAGCAGCCCCCAGGCCGGCAGTCCAAGCAGCCAGCCGCCGGCCCAGAGGCCGATGTTCAACAACGCCAGGACCACGAGCAGGGCACCAGGCAGCAGGAATGCCGCGGCCTGTCGCAGCGACGGAAGCCTCCTGGTCGGGACGAAGATGCACGCACCGATCAGGAGATATGCGTCCACATACCAGGGCAGTAGCTGCATCACGGGCACCTGGGACAGTCCAAACACCAGCAGCGTCAGCGAAGCGATCATCACGCACACCCCGGCGAACGCCCATGGCCGGCGAGCAAGGCCTGGTACAGCATCCCCCGATGTCATGAATCGCACTTTACTGGCTTGAACGCGTCCCGGAAGCCTTGCCATACATGACAACTGTGCTGCAGTGAGGCAGCGCCCGGTAAAGGATCCCTTACCGGACAGCGCCTTGCTATTGCTCCAGGGAGGGGATTCCAAGGTGGGCGCAGATTTCGGGTCCTCCGGGGATGACGGCAACGCTGTTGTCGACGACGCACGCGGTCAGCTGTGGGACGTACTGGCCGATGAGTTTGTTCGTCCCGGCGGCCCCGCCCAATGGATTGCCGTACTTATCACTCGGCCTGCCGTTGGCGCTTGACTTGCCGGGGTCGGCCGTGGGAGTGGTTCGGACGAAACCGGCGGGAATGAGATCGTCAGTGATCCCCTGGGGGTTCATCGATCCCATGTCCCATAGCCCGCCACACTGGTTAATGGGGTCAGTGATCTGTTGCATTCCTGCGTTCGGGTCACCAGGGTTCGGGTTATTCTTCGCGTCGAATCCTGCCATCATGATCCCCGTGCTGAGGTATGGCGGCATGATCACTTTAGGGTCCGCTTTGACGGGGTAGGTGGTGGTGAGGTCGGCGCGGTAATAGCAGCGGATGTCGCGCTTGTCGTTGACGGGGGCAATGGCCGGAGAACTGGAGGTTACACCCGCCGCTGACTCGGCTTCAAGGGAAGCGCTGGAGGTAGTGGGGGCCGGCGTCGGCGCTGAATAAGAACATGCTGCCAACAGCAGTGCCGATGCCGCCAAAAGGGCGCCGGTCCCTATCATCCGAGCTTGCAGATTTCCCTTACGCATGAAAGTCCCCACACAATCCTCTAAGTTGTCCCCGCTGCAGATCCAGAACATCGATACGCGCCTGCTCTGTCAAGACTAAACCAGCACTTCACCACAGCCCTTCGGACCACCGCCGAGGTAAAGAGGATGACGTTGGCTGTACCGCCGGGCCGCGTACTCGTCCGGCGTCCAGACCCTGCCCGTAAGCCGATCGTCTACCGGGCGTTGCTTTCCAGAACGCGAAGGTTTCGCTCAGGTGGTCTTTCCGTGAATGCAGCTCGGTCTCAGGCCCTAGGCTAGTGCTGACCAGGTATGACAGGGGGTAAGGCTTGGGCAGCGTAAAAGCAGTGGATGCTCACTATGAGATTCATTTCGGCGGCGAGCCGGAGTACTGGAAATTTAATGAGCATCCAGAAATGGTCGGTGTGCTTGAATGGCCCAAAGGAGCATCACTTAAGCCATTTCACCTCTACGCGACGCTTGGCCTTCATGGCTTAGTTCACGGTCCGCTGAACCAGAACCATGGGTTCGAGCTCTACACATGCGTGGCGGCAGGAACAGATGACGTTAGGTTGTCATTTGGCCTGATGGCTAACTATGTAATCGCCGAGCAAATCGTCCTGGAGGCCGGCCATATGGTTACACCGGCAGTGGAGCGTATCCTCGACGGCCGCGACTTTAGATCATGGCTGATGCTCGAAAGAGTTGATGATTTCATCCCGCCCCTTCTGCTCGACAGCGGGCACCATGTGGTCTTCCTGGACGCCACGCCGGTCTTCCCTGAAGAAGCTCGGACCGTGAAGGAACACGGCTTGGACGCATTGTTTGAGGTCTGGGACCAGGATCCACCCAGACTCACCGACCTGAACCGCGAACTCCCCCGCCCGCTGCGTGCCTAGTGCAGAATCCGGCGCCCGTTGAACGATCCTCCAGCGGGCGGCCTCGGACGTATCTACAGCTGCATACTCAGGACTGCTCGGACGGGGATATTTCCGCCTAAGTCATCAGCAATGCGGTGCATTCCGATTTTCTCAGCCACCCGCTCTGAAGCTCGGTTATCCGGATGGATGATGGCTATCAGTTCCTTGGCTGCGAGATCTTCTCCGGCGTAGTCGCGACGGGCGGCGGCTGCTTCTGTCGCATACCCTTGGCCGTGCAGGTCGGAGCGCACGTGGTATCCGACCTCAAGCTTCTGTGCGTCGTTCACCTGCTGCCAGGTTAGGCCGCAGTCGCCTATGAACTCTCCGTCGTGCGTTTCGACAATCCATAGGCCCTACCCGTGCTCCGCGTAGTTCTCGCAATTCCAGTGAATCCACCTTGCTGCTTCGTCCCTAGACTTGGGTGCTGGGTAGAAGCGCATCACCTCAGGATCTCCGAGTAAGGCGGTCATGTTATCGAGGTCCGCATCCGCCATCTCATGGAACTGCAATCGATCGGTCGGGTGTGGGGTTGCCATGCAATGACGCTATTTCCAATGGCCTGCTAAGCCCCGCAAGCGGCCGATCCTGCACCGGACACAAGAATCTGGGAAGTTCCGCGCATTCAGAAACCAAGCACCGAATTCGCGATCTGCCGAGCTGCTTGTTCCGGTGTTATATGTGCGGTGTCGATGACTTCGGCTTCGTCGTGCAGCCAGCTTTGGGCTGCCTCAGCGTAGAGCTCCAAGTACGCGAAACGGAACGTCGAGGGACCCAGAATCCGGTCGTTCTGTATTCGGTGGCGGAGGGTCTCCTGGTCGGCATGGAGCACGAAATGCCGGATCGGTATGCCGTACCTAGCGAGACCATCGCTGATCTCCCTCCAATAACTCTCGACTAAGACAGTCATGGGCATCACCAGTGTGGCTCCGGTGTAGTCGAGAACGCGCCGGGCGGTTTCGATAACGAGCGGCCGCCACGGCTCCCAATGCTGGAAGTTGTCCGTCGCAGGAAGCCCTGGCTTGATGTCCATAAGCACCTCACCAACTTTCTCGGCGTCGAGCACGCGCGCCCCAGGCAGCAATTGCTGCACGAGCACGGCGGTCGTTGTCTTTCCTGCTCCGTGGGTGCCATTGAGCCAAACGATCATGGGCCGAACTATAGCGACAAGAAGTGTCTATCTCGGGTGCCCGTAAGACGGTCCTCCAGCGGCCGCCATTTTGCTCTGTGGAGCGCTGATCAAAGTCCTCACGATTTCGGGCTGCCCCAGCTTCCCGTATGACCCGCCCGCAAAACTGCCCGGTGAAGGTCCCCTAAACGCTACACAGGTAATTGGCTCAAGCCGTCAGATGGAGTTGGGTTCCGGCTGCTCCGCCCACGTCCCACCTTCGTCCGGCATGCAGAATGAGGCGTGTGGGCGCGGCCGTTGTGCCCACCCGGAAACACCCACGGCCGGGCTTAGTGGGACTCCTACAAAATGGCCCCCGTTCCACCCCGGTAGCGTCGGCTGTACATTAGATTCCGCTTGTACAACCCCGACAGGACCACCGATGAGCAACACCGAAACCACCCCCAAGACGAGCAAACGGACAGAGCGCCGCCGCTGGAACGGCACGGACCTGGGGCTGATCGCCGTTTTTGCCGCCCTCGTGGCCGCTGCAGCCCTGGTGCCGGGACTCGCCCTCAACGGCTTCGGCGTCCCCATCACCTTCCAGACCCTGGCCGTGATGCTCACCGGGCTTGTGCTGGGCCCCGCCCGCGGACTCGCCGCCGTCGGGCTCTACACGCTCCTGGGCCTCGCGGGCCTGCCCATCTTCAGCCAGGGCCGCAGCGGCCTGGGCATCCTCGCCGGTCCCTCCGCCGGCTACATCATTGCCTTCCCCATTGCCGCAGGCGTGGTGGGGTGGCTGGCCACCCTGGTCATCCGGCGCACCACTAAGGCACGCGCCCTATGGTTCTTCCTGTCCGCAACTGCCACGAGCGTCGTCATCGTGCACACGCTGGGCATCCTCGGCATCGTCGTCAACTCCAAGGCCACCCTGGAGCAGGCCTTCGTCAGCGACCTGGTCTTCTACCCCGGGGACATCGTCAAGAACGTCCTCGCCGCCGCCATCGCCGTAGCCCTCCACCGGGCCTTCCCCGACGTCCTGGTCCGCCGCGTACGGCGCCGCGGGCTGCCGGCCGAAAGCGCGTAGGCCGCCATGCCTGCCGTGGCCTTTGACCAGGTGAGCGTCGCCGTCAAGACGGAGGACTCCCTCCAGCCCAAGGTCCTCCTTGACGCCGTCAGCCTGAGGCTGGACGAAGCACGGGTGGGCGTCATCGGCGCCAACGGATCCGGCAAATCCACGCTGCTGCGCCTGGTCAACGGGCTCATCCAGCCCACCAGCGGCACTGTGACGGTCGACGGCGACGATACAGTCCGCGCCGTCAGGAAAGTCCGGCGGAACGTAGGGTTCGTGTTCACCGATCCGCTGTCCCAGCTGGTGATGCCCACCGGGCGGGAAGACGTGGAGCTGTCCCTGCGCCGCTCCGTCCGCAACGGCACCGAACGGCGCAGCAAAGCCGAATCTGCCCTCAAACGCCTTGGCCTGCTGCACCTGGCGGACCAAAGCATCTACGAACTGTCGGGCGGTGAACGCCAGCTGATGGCGCTCGCCGCCGTCCTCGCCGTGGAACCCAAGGTGCTTGTCCTGGACGAGCCCTCCACTCTCCTGGACCTGCGCAACCGTGAACTGCTTCGCCGTACCCTGGCAGACCTGGACCAGCAAATCATCATGTCCACCCACGACCTCGGTCTGGCGCTGGACATGGACCGGGTCCTGGTGATCCAGGAGGGCCGGGTGGCGTTCGACGGCGCGCCCACCGAAGCGGTGGCAGCCTACCGCCAATGGTGCATGCAGGCCCTGGATCCGGCAGGACGGGACTCACCGTGAGGGGCCACGGGTTCCTCCTTGCCAACTACGTGCCGGGCAACTCGCTCCTGCACCGGGCGCCTCTTGCGCTGAAGTTCCTCCTGGTCCTTGCCTGCGGACTGCTGTCCTTCATCGTTGTCGATTGGCGTATCTCCGCAGCGGTACTCGCGGCCCTTGGCGGGCTCTTCCTGCTCAGCGGCGCCGGACCCAAGCGGTTGTGGGGCGCCGTAAGGCCGCTGGCCCCCGTCCTGCTGGTCATCGGACTGTTTCAATGGTGGCAGCTGGGCGGCCCCACGGCAGCGCGGATCGTGCTGAACATTCTGGTCTGCGTCGTGGCCGCGTCCCTGCTCACCGCAACCACCCCCATCCAGCAGCTCCTCGACGGCGTAGTCCAGCTGGCCCGTCCCTTCCAGCGCTTTGGCGCCGATCCTGAGCGCTTCGCCCTGACCATCGGCATCATGCTCCGCAGCATTCCCTTCATCGCGGGCACCTTCGCCGACGTCCGCGATTCCGCGAAGGCCAGGGGCCTGGAACGCAATCCACGGGCGCTGGTCCTGCCGGTGTTCATCACCTCGGTTGCCTACGCCCGCCAAACAGGTGAGGCGCTTGCCGCCCGGGGCCTGGGCGAGGCGGAGGACTAGGGCCGGAGGCCGCGGTACTGCAGCAGCGCGGCCGTCCCCATGCCACCGGCCATGCTGATCATGGCCAGCCCCAGGGCACCGGGCGTCCCCATCCTCCGCGCTTGGGCCAGCAGCCGTGTGACCAGGACGGCTCCCGACGCACCGTACGCGTGCCCCAAAGCCAGCGCGCCGCCGTCGAGGTTCGCCCGCTCCGGGTCGATGCCCAGCTGGTCCAGGCACGCCAGTGTCTGGGACGCGAACGCCTCGTTGAATTCCACCAGGTCCAGCTCGTCCGGTTCCACGCCTGCCGCCGCCAGCACCTCAGTTGCAGCCGGGACGGCGCCGATTCCCAGCAGCTGGGGAGCCACGCCGGCGGTGGCAGTACCGAGCACCAGCATCGCGTCGGCCATCCCCAGTTCCCGCGCACGCGCCAGCGAGGTGATGACGACGGCGGACGCGGCATCCGCGTCAAAGCAGGAGTTTCCAGCGGTGACAGTTCCCCCTGGAACGAAGGCGGCAGGGAACCGCGCCATGACGGCAGGGGTGAGCCCCCGACGCGGGCCACCATCGGACGTTACTGTCCCCGCAGGTGTCTCCAGCGGCACGAGTTCACCGGCAAAATGGCCCTCCCGGGTGGCCGCAATGGCCTTCCGGTGGCTGGCCAGCGCGAAATCATCCTGCCGCTCCCTGCCCACGCCGTATTCCGCTGCGACCGTTTCCGCCGCCACACCCATGTCCGGGTCGCCAAAGCTGTGCGGCACAAACTGGGCGCGGCGGTAGAACTCGGGGCCGCCGTCGTCCTTCCTGTGCGCTCTCAGGGGCGCGGTGCTTGTGCTCTCCACTCCCCCCGCCAGGTACAACGGGCTGCCCCCGGCCGCCACCAGCCGGGACGCAAGGGCGATCGTGTCCAGGCCCGAACCGCACTGGCGGTCGACCGTGATCCCGGGGACGCTGACCGGGAGTCCGGCTTCCAGCAGGGCCAGCCTGGCAACGTTTCCGCCGCCACCAACGGCATTGCCGATCACCACGTCGGCAACAGAGGCCGGGTCAAGGGCAACGTCGGCAACGAGCGCGGCCAGGACCGGGGCCAGGAGCTCGTGGGCGCGCAGGGACCGCAGTGCACCGTTGACCGGGCATACAGGGGTGCGGCGGGCGGCGATGATGACCGGCTGGCGGTCGGGCGGCAGGAAGTCAGCCGGCAAGGGAACGCACCCTCGGGTCCCGGGCGTCGATCCACTCGAGGAGTAGGTTGCGGCTGACCTTTCCGCGGTCGGTGATGGGAAGCTCGGCCAGCAGGTAATACTGAAGCGGGCGCTTGTGCCGGGACAGGATGTCCTCAAGGCCGGCCCGCAGCTGAGTCGCGGTAAGGCCGCCATGGGACGGAAGAACCCCGGCCACCACGCGCTGCCCTCGCAAATCGTCCGGCATACCGGCGGCGACGGCGGCAGCAACTCCGGGGACTGCCGCCACGGCGAGTTCCACCTCGTGCGGGTAGACGTTCCGGCCGGCGGTGAGGATCATGTCGGCACGCCGTCCGAGGATGTGCAGTTCGCCATCCGCCAGGTAGCCCTGGTCCCCCACCGTGTACCAGTCGCCGAAGGACCGCAGTGCTTCGCCGTCGTCGCCCCACAAATACCCGTTGCTCACCATGCCGCTGCGGACACAGATGTTCCCGTACCCGCCATCGGGGACCGGGGCGCCGTCGTCCTCCAGGATCCGGACCTCGACGCCGGGGAAGGGCCGTCCGATTCCGCTGCCGCCGGCGGTGGCCGGCTGCCCGGGGGCCAGCCCCAGGCCGGAAACGAAGCTCAGTTCGGAAGCGCCGTAGTACTCGTAGATAGTGGCGTTGGGCGCCCAGCGCCGGGCTGCTTCCAGCGTGCGGGCATCAAGCTTGGACCCCGCACAGATGATGGTGCGGATGTTCGAGGCATCGACGCATCCTGTCATCCCGCGTTCGCTGAGCATCCGCAGCATGGTGGGTACCAGGACCAGCCGGGTCACACGGTCGTGGGTGATCGCGGCGTGGACATCCCCGACGTCGAAGGTCTCCAGCGTCTGGAACTCAGACCCGGCGTAGAGGCACTCGGCAAGCGCATAAAGGTTGAGGCTGGCCGCGAGCGGGCCCGGAGCCAGCGTGACGTCGTCCTGGCGGAGGCCGAAGAATTCGATCGAGGCGTCAAAGGACTCCTGCCAGGACCGGCGGGAGCGGGTGAAGGCCTTCGGCACCGATGTGGTTCCGGAGGTCAGGCCGATCAGGAAGCCGGCATCCTGGGGTCCATCGGCCAGTTCATCATCCGGGGATACCGGGGCCGGAGCGGCGCAGGCCTCCACCCGCCGGGCAATGTCCTCCTGCAGGGAAGCCGGCCATTCGGGATCCAGGACCGCGCACTGGCGGCTGCCGGCGACGGCGGCGGCGAACTTCACCGCGAAGTCCACGGAGTTGGCTTCGCAGAGTGTGGTCACCGATTTGCTCCCGGCCACCAATCCGGCTGCGGCATCGCGCAGCCCGGCCCAGTCAAGGCGCCTCCCGGCTATCAGCACCGCAGTATCGTGCGGGCGTTGCCCGGCCCACCGCTGGATCTTGTCGAGGAAAGGCACGCACCAACTTTACCGGGCCGCCCGGATTGAGCCTGCGGCCCGCGGGTAATGTGACGTTATGAGTTTCAACGACAATGTGCAGCTTGATCCCTCCCAGGTCCAGGACCGCCGGGGCATGGGCACGGGGGTAAAAGTCGGCGGCGGAATCGGCGGCGGCCTGGTGCTGCTCATTGCGCTCCTCCTCGGCATCAACCCCAACATGCTCGGCGGCCTCACCGGTGGCGGCACGGCGGGCCAGTCCCAGGGCACGGCGCCGGCCTGCAGCACCGGCGCGGACGCCGACACCCGGCTCGACTGCCGGATTACCGGCACCGTCAACAGCCTCAATGCGTTCTGGCCCGGCTACCTCAAGAAGTACAACGTGCAGTACCCGCAGCCGAAGGCAGTCATCTTCAGCGGCGGCACCAACACGGCGTGCGGGGCCGCCACCTCCGAGGTGGGCCCCTTCTACTGCCCCACAGACACCACCGCCTACTTTGATCCCGGGTTCTTCCAGGAGCTGGTGGACCGGTTCGGCTCGTCAGGCGGACCGCTGGCCCAGGAATACGTGGTGGCACACGAGTTCGGCCACCACGTCCAGAATCTGCTGGGCGACCTGAAGCGGGCGCAGCAGGATCCGCAAGGGCCCGAATCCGGTTCCGTCCGCACGGAGCTCCAGGCCGACTGCTACGCCGGCCTGTGGGCCAAGTACGCCTCCACCACCCCCGACCCCAAGACCGGGCAGCCGTACCTGGAACCCCTCACTCCGCAGGACGTCAACGACGCACTGTCCGCTGCTGCCTCCGTGGGTGATGACCGCATCCAGAAAGCCGCCACCGGACGGGTCTCCCCCGAAGGCTGGACGCACGGCTCAAGCGAGGAGCGCCAGCGCTGGTTCTCCCGCGGCTACCAGTCCGGGGACATCAACCAGTGCGACACGTTCAGCGCCGCAACCCTCTAACCCCATCCTTTAACACCATCGATTGCTGCGTACTTGTCGTTAAGGACGTCCATAACGACAAGTACGCAGCAATCGGTGGTGATAACGACGACGGCGGCCCACCTTTCCTGCGAAAGGTGGCCCGCCGTCGTCGTAGTCCTTA
>Ga0308161_1005652_pt1 | contig 10894 bp, 7 predicted proteins | sample PhyFR2_FD_201034 | JGI IMG/M metagenome (GOLD analysis project Ga0308161, IMG submission 201034) | Phyllosphere microbial communities from UC Gill Tract Community Farm, Albany, California, United States - DLSLF.R2 | ecosystem: Host-associated > Plants > Phyllosphere > Unclassified | place: USA...
ATGTTGATTTTGGTGCAGAATCCGCAGTTGGTCTTGTGAATCGCTATGAGAATCTGGTTGTTTGTCAAACAACTTCGAAATCTCGTTCATTAGCTGGTTTGCGCGTTGGTTTTGCAATTGCTCAGCCACATTTGATTGCAGCGCTTGAAACTGTCAAAAATAGTTTTAACTCATATCCTATTGACCGTTTTGCAATTGCAGCCGCGGTAGCTTCTTTTGAAGATCAGGCTTATTTTGAAGAACAACTACAGAAAGTTATTTCTAGTCGTGAAAAGTTAGTAGATGACTTAACTGCCTTGGGTTTTAAAGTTTTGCCTTCTAAAGCGAACTTTATTTTTGCTTCGCACTCAGTCCATGATGCAGGCAAACTCGCACAGCAATTACGTGAACAAGGTATTATTGTGCGCTATTTCAATAAGCCTCGTATTAATCAATTCTTGCGTATTACAGTCGGTACTGATGAGCAAAATATGCGTTTAGTGCAAACTTTAAAACAAGATATTCTTTAGTTTTTATTCTGCTGTGCTGTTCATTAAGTTCAGCATGGCAGAAATTTTATCAAGGCTTTCTTGATATTCTGCTTCTGCATTTGAGGCAATTGTAATGCCACCCCCAGCCCACAAAGAGAGCTGATTTTGATATTGTTGAAAGCTGCGAATAAGAATATTCCAGCGACCCGTTCCATCAAAATTGAAATAGCCCAATGTCCCGCAATATGCACCTCTTGCTGCTTCCTCTAACTCTTCAATAATCTGCATTGCCCGAATTTTCGGAGCACCTGTGATTGATCCTCCAGGTAAGGCAGAGAGCAGCATTTGTATAGGATTAACATTATCTTTAAGGGTCGCAACGATTTCGCTTACCATGTGATGTACTTGATTGAAACTTTCAATCTCAAATAGTTTTGTTGTTTTTACTGATCCTGTATTGGCATAAATGCTCAAATCATTACGTAATAAATCAACAATCATGACATTCTCTGCCTGATCTTTTTGCGAGTTTTTTAAAGTTTGTTTAGAAATAAAATCTTTCTCAACATTCTCATATCGAGGCATAGTTCCCTTAATAGGTCGGGTCTTAATTTGTTTATTTTGATTGAACTCGATGAATAGCTCGGGAGAGCAACTTAATAATTCAAATTGATCTAATTTTAAATAACCTGCATATGGAGCATTAGTAAGACTCCATAAACCTGCTGCTTGATTTAATAAGGAACCTTTGAAGTTAGCTTTAAATTCTTGGGTTAAATTAATTTGATAACAATCTCCAGCTTTAATATATTCTTGTATTTTATTAAAAGCCTCAAAATATTTTTCTTTAGACCACCTTGGCTGAATAGCAGTTTTTAATTCAAATGTATTTTTAGATTCATTAGTACTAAAATTCTCTAATTTTTTTTCAATATATTTGAATAGATCTAGTGCATCTGATTCATCACTAAAAAAATACCATTCATTATTTATATATTTTAAAAAAGAACGATATTGACCTAAGAACAAAGAGGGCTGTATATGAGTCTGAGTATTAATAAATTGATGTGCTGCAAAATCATAACTAATGAAACCGATGTAACCGCCATTAAAACTTGTTATTGATTTAATGTGTTTATTATCTTTTAAGTTATTTTCTTTAAGTTGAATAAAATCTAATAATTGATTCGATTCCGATATATCTTTATATTCATTAAAATTTCGACGCTGAAATACTAAGGTGTTTTTATTTTGAGTGAGAATATATTGCTGAGGTAGAAAACCAATAATTGGATTGTTATTGTCATTTAAATAAATGAGCCCAGTTAATCCTTGTAGGCTTTTTAAAATCTCGGCAGCATTTTTACCATGTAATGAGATTTTTTTCTTTAACTGAGACATTTTTAAATAAGAGAATAGTTAATGAAGGAAATATTAGTTTACTACAACTTGTGGATCGGCAGGGAGAAGACTTATGAGTGAGCTACTTTTTGATGATAAAATAGTCGAATTTTAGTGTGGGATTGAAGTTTTATTTGAAGATTAAAAGGGGAATAAATCGAGTGTACCGTTTGTCGGGTAGTTGGCAAAAAATGCACAACACTAGTTGAACAAAAAGTAACGTAGATGTAATTTAGTAATTGCTAAGCAAAACTACTCAAGGATTGGAAGTTTCGGTTGCTATATAAAGAAAAATGCAACTTGAGACAATGAGAGTGGTTAAAGTCAAAAAATAAATGCTCTTGGGAGAGTGCTCAATGAAAATGTTCACTAAACTTGCTTTAGTTTCTTCTTTAGCTATCAGCGCAAATGCAATGGCAATGCAGTCAATGGACGATGCTGCACTAAGCGCTGCTACAGGTCAAGATGGTATTAATATCGGTATCGCTTTAGGTGCTTCTGGTATTAATATCGATAAGTTATATGTACACGATAATGATGGTCTTTCTACAACTGCAACTCCAGCAATTGCTGGCGCATCTGATACTGCTGGTGCAATTGCTATTAGTGGAGTGAGCATTACACAAGTTGATGCAACCAAAAATCTATTAGATCTTAAAATTGATACAAATGGTGCTTCAGGTCAAAATGGTGCATTCTTAAACGTTGCAGCGACAGTTGGTGCTGTTAATGTGCATGTTGGCTCAATTGGTGTTGGTACTTCAGGTACTCTAAATACAACGACTGCTGTACGTGGTATTACTGAAACGGCTCCAACTGAAATTATCTCTGGTCTAGATTTATCCTTAGGGCAAATTTCAGCAAATGTTCAGTTAGGTGCAACACCACAAGGTGCAATGATCAAAGTGAACTCAAGCTTACAAGGTGGTTTAACACTATCTAACTTTGGGATTAACGATGCTGCTGGCGGTGGTAAAATTGTCCTAGACAAAGTAATGGTGCGTGGTGCTGGTAATACAACTGGTGATTTAGATGTAAATGCGAATATTTCAGTTGTACCAACAGGCTTGAAAATTCAAAATAATAGTACTCAAGGCATGAATGTTTATGCGCAAGGTGTTCACCTTGGTGCTGCGGGTAATGCATCAATTGGTGATTTAGAAATTCAAGGTTTAAATGTAGGTACTTCTACAATTACAATTTCTGGTCACTAATTTAGAAAGTTTAAAATAAAAAAAGCGCGTTTTATACGCGCTTTTTTTATTGAATGAAAATTTAAAATAATTTTATATATTTGTTTAATATAGGATTATCATATAAATAGTAAATATATTGGAAGTGCTGATAGTTAAGAATGAGAGTTAGTTAACATTTTAATTAGAGTAGAACTATACGTTCATCAAAAAGATTAAAAAAAAGCTGTTTTTTACAAAAAAACAAGGTATCTTCAAGTCACAGGGATGTAGAGCTATTGCTCTAAGAATAAAATGAATAAGGCCAGTTAGGCCACCATTTAGACCAAGTGCTTATGTTAGAGATAGTTTTAGGCTCAGCATTGATGTATTACTTTGCGACAGAAGCCTTCGAAATAGAAAAAAAGCCGCCGGGAACTGTTTATTACACAGAGACTGCCGATTCACGTAATTTATCTTTTCGCCGAAATCATATTGAACCCGTTACGATTAGACCTGCGATAGAGGATCAATTTCGCGGTATTGTTCGACAAGCCTATGACTATAGCTGTGGTTCGGCTGCACTTACCACTTTATTAAATGGCTATGTGGGCACTAGTTTGACTGAGCAGCAGACCATGAGTGGGTTGCTTCAGTATGGTGAATATCAACGGATTATTGAACGTCGTAGCTTTTCATTACTTGATATGAAGCGTTTCGTCACTGCTATTGGTTTGGATAGTGGGGGATATCGTGGAGAGTTCTCTGATTTAGTGAAGTTAGGTCAACCTGCAATTGTTCCCATTTCATATGCTGGATTTAAACATTTTGTCGTATATAAAGCTTATAAAGATGGACGAGTCTATGTTGCTGACCCTGCATTAGGGAATATCAGCTTTGACGAAAATCGTTTTAAAGAAATTTGGGATAATAATACTTTGTTTGTGATTTCTGTACCCGAATCACAGCGTAAAGATTTATTGGCTTTAAAAGATGCAGATATGCGTCATGTGGAAGATGCAACTGTTAATAGGTATGCCTTTGTTGATGTGCAATATCCGACATTTAATTATGACCGTTTAGCAAATAAAGCCTCAACAATGCGTCGGGTTTTGGATAATGACAGCCATTCTTCAAATCATAATCAGCCGATAGAAACTTTTATGCGTCTTTATTACAAACGTAAGTAATGAATTTTTGATTTAGTAAAATAAATAAATTGGGTGGAAGAAATATGAATAATCGATGGATGAAGATGAGTGTATTGGCCTTAAGTATGAGTGCCATTACAGGAACAATATATGCACAGGATCAAGTTGCACAAACGGAAGTCCAAAATACTAATGTTGTTTCTGAAACAAATACAGCATCAGAAGTAACGCCAGGCACAGATTCAGTTGAAGACGGAAGTGTAACTCCGTCTACAGAAGTGGTAACTAGTGCTCCTGTACCAGCAAATTCTGGTGCTAATCAAGCTGCTACCGCTTTACAGAAAAAAGAAGGTGATGCGAGCCAAGAGACAAACTTACAAGAAGTATTTACCTCGAATGAACGACAATATTCGTTAATTAAAAAAGGTGATATTTCTACATATTATGATCTTGATTATACCTATTACCGCGATAGTATTTTGGATTTAGCACTAGGAGATGATAACTCTAGTATTAGCCGATTAAGTATTAGGGAAGATGCTCAACATACATTGACCAACAGTTTTACAGCTCAATATGGCGTTTTAGATAATTTAACACTTTCAGCAACAGTACCTCTAGTTGCTAAATCTGATATTAATAGTGATTCAACTACTGCTGGGTTGGGTGATATTTCTTTAGGTGCGCGTTGGGAACCTTTTCCACTTAAACAAGGGCGCTTACCTTTAGTCTTGTTTGGTAGCTTATCTAGTAAAACTGGTGATAGTCCTTACGAAGTTGGTCAAAATGAGCTTTCAACTGGTAAAGGCTATTACTCTGCAGGTGTAGGGGCGAGTACTCGTAAGTATATCGATCCAGTTGTTTTATTTGCATCTGCCTCTGCAAATTATGGTTTTAAAGAGTCTGGCTTAAATCAGGTACGTGGTAATCGTATTCTAGAATCTTTTGATCCTGGAATTAGTGGTGGCTTCTCTTTCGGTTTTGCATATTCATTTAACTATGATGTGTCATTAACCATGTCATATCAGCAAAGCTTTAACTTAAATTCTGAGTTCCAATTTGAGAATGGAGAATCCTATAAATCTCCAGACCAAAGTAGTGCAATGATGGCTTTTGCCTTAGGTGTGCGTGTTTCGCCTGATACGATTGTTAATGGTACAGTTGGCTTTGGTTTAACCGAGGATGCACCAGATGTCTCACTTGGCTTATCGTTCCCGTTAGATATTTTAGGTTTTAATAAAAAACAAAAATAAGGAGATAGGCAGGTGAAATATCCTAAATTATGTCCTCTAACGGCGGCAATTGTGATCTCTGGTGTCTCTAGCTTTGCCAATGCTCAATTAGGACAAAACCTAGCTGTTGATATCCGTTCACTATCGATGGGGAATGCTGTAACGGCAGATCCGCCAGGTATTAGCGCAGTTCATTTTAACCCAGCAGCGTTAGCTAAGATTGATGGACTGCAAACCGATGTACAGGGTATTTTAGCTAATTTTGATATCCAGCGAGAATTTTCAGCACCACCTGGTTATAACGTTTTTGGTTATTCAGATGATCCTCTTGTCTGTAATGATGGTCCGGAAGTTACTGCTAATATTTGTACAGACTTCAAAGACTCAGTTCATGGAGATGTCGAGTACGCCAGCTTATATGTGCCTATTCTTAAAAAAATGGTTGATTTAGGAGCGGGTTATCCACTCGTTGCTCCTACAGCAGGAATTGCCTATAAGCCTCCAGGTTCGAAAGTCACATATGCAACAGCAGTATATGCACCATTGGTAGCAGGTTTTGGCGCAGAAAATGGTAATGCTGGTAACTACATGGGACAACAAGTTGCTGTTGAGCGAATCACATATTTATCCCCATCTTTTGGTTATCAAGTTAATGACCATTTATCAATTGGTGCTTCAATTGGAATGTCCTATAACGCACTAGCATTAAAGACAGATCTTCGTTTTCCAAATGAGATGATTGGTGTCTTACGTATGGTGGATGAAGTGGTTTGTGCACCATTTAAGAATAATAATGACATGATTACGGATTTGTTATTATTTGGGATGTGTAATGCTCAGGAAGGTATGAACCCATTTAATAAAATGGGAGCCTTACAAGTTTCTATGGAACAGTCTTTAAGTCCAAGTTATAACTTGGGCTTGCTATGGGAGCCTACAGATGATTTTGGCTTAGGTATGGTCTACCAAAGTTCAGCCAAAATGCGTATGAAAGGCAAATACATGATTGATAATGCTAAAGCACCTCAAGAATTGGTACGTGGGCTGAATTCATCTGCGACTGGACAAATTTTAGCTCGAATTCTAGGCTTACCTGGATATGTACCTGATATTGAATCAGGTTTAGTAGCGATGGATTTAGAATATCCAGCACATTTTCAGGCAGGTATTAAATATAAAATTTTTCCAGATTTACAAGTGAACTTTGATGTTGGATGGACCGATTATTCGGCATGGGATAAATTTAAATTTGAGTTTGATCGGCAGATTTCGTTATTAAAGGTTGCAAAACTATTATCTAATGATGTGACTGATAGCTCTTTAGCATTGCCATTAAAATTTACTTCACCATGGAGTTGGGGAATCGGCATCGAGTATTCGGCAACGGATCGTTTAAAGTTACGAGCAGGTTATGAGCCCCGTGCTAGTGCTATTCCTGATGACAAACGTAATACCATGGTTCCAATTAATAATGCGCAATTGTTTGGTTTAGGATTGGGATATCGTTTTGATACAGATACTGACCTAGACCTTTCAGTCGGTTTTTTACGCAGTCGAGATAATATTCCAGCATGTACGAGTACTTTATCGAATAAATGCGGTGTCGATAATATTTTATTAAATCCTTATGCTGGTTTGGATGTAAAAACAAATACTAAAATTACAGTGCTTGGTTTGAGTTACAGAACAAAATGGTAAGACAATATAAATGGATGTTTCGGCCTAAATTTGCTATTTCAATTTTATGTATTGCGATAGCAAATGTTTCTATATCTTATGCAGACGGTTTCTATACGATTATCGGCCCAGATGGTCGTCCTATGATTGTGCCTAGTAAAAGAGTTGATAAAAAAAAACAGTCTATCCCTCAAATAGAAATACAACCTCAAAATTCACTAGATAAGACGGTAATTGTTCCTGCTCAAAAAAATTATAAAGAAAAAGAGCAAATTAAAGATTTACCGAAAAAATTAGAACAACAAGTAGAAAATAAATTAAATACTGCACCAACTGCACCAACTGCACCAACTGCACCAACTGCACCAACTGCACCAACTGCACCAACTGCACCAACTGCACCAACTGCACCAACTGCACCAACTGCACCAACTGCACCAACTGCACCAACTGCACCAACTGCACTACAAAAAACTCAGAAGGACACTAAGTCTGTCTCAGCAGAAAGTCGTGAATTAAAAACGCCTATTGAAAAAACTAAAACTATTGAAAATGTAAAAGTTCAAACGGCATCTAAGAACGAATGGCAAAAACAGTTACTTTTAATTCCACCACCAATAAAAAATACTTCACAAGCTTCCCCAGCGCCAACTTCTACACAAGATAAGTCTAAATTTACGACTATTAATGGCGTGGAATATGTAAATAATGAATATCTTGAAGATCAGGAATTTAATCTTGAAGGGAAAAAACGGTTCTATCTCGTACCAAATGGCTTAGGACGAACCGAATCGATAGAACGGAAGAAAGGTGTAAGCCGATCAACGTTAGATCAGCTTTTTAATCGCCATACTCAAGATAAAGAGTCTACAGTTGTATTAGCACCGACATATATGCGTTTATCTTTGAAAGAGTTAGAAACTACTTTTGAAAAAGATCAATGTTTTATTAAAGGTTACAATAAATCAATTAAAAAGCTCAATATAAATAAAGAAGTAAATTTATGGCCAAAAAAACCGTTAAAAGAAAAGTTTGAATATGAGTTGGTAAAGCTTGATCCTTCAGTTCAACATTTAAAACTTATGTCATTCGCTACTAGTAATGAGAAACCTTTATATTATTGGCCTTTGACTATTTTTTTAGATGACAAAGGCTGTATTTTAGAAGGGGCGAGTGGTTTTAAAAGTAAATCGTATCCTTCTACCATGTTGCAACATGCATCAATTCAAGGTGTTTTAAAAGTACCACCATCAGCACACTACATGATGCTGACACCATTATCCTCTGCAGTAGATGTTGCGGAAGATGAGTTATCGAATCAGGGACAAATTCAAATTTCAGTATTACGTTAAAAATAAGCAGGGTATCTAATGAATAAAAAAGTTTTATGGCCTTTCGCATTAACCACATTAGCGATTATGCTAAATGGATGTGGTGGTGGGAGTTCCACAATAAATGAGAATCCTACCAATGGATCAGGAGGAGCTACCGCTAATGGAAGTTGTTCTGTAACAAGCAGTGATTGTCTACAATTTTCTTTAGATTACCCAGTTGCTGGTATTAATTTTACATGTAGTAGTGCAGCGAATCTAAGCTTTATTACTAAGGCTTCAGGTAATAGTGTTATTGGATCTTGTAAAGCTGGAGATACAGCTAATTTTTATTTACAAGATTCTAAAGCTACAAGAAAAATTGAACTAGGCTCTGTTAAGCTGGACAATGTTTCAAAAATTCAGATGACTGTGCCACCACGTTTGAAAGTCATGGATATGGCTATTGGATTAACTGGACAAAACCCAACATCACTGAACCAAAACGATCCTACAGTTCGGGTTGCAATGGCATTAGTCAAACTTTTTCAAAGCATTGGCTTAGAGCGTGGTGATAATGTTGTTGGTGATTTGCAGCCAACACAATTTACCGATGATAAGAAGAATACTTTAAATATTTTAGTTCAAAATATTACAGCTGCAGAATGGAAAAATGGGGCTTATGCCAATATTTTGAAACCTTGGTTAGATTTAACTCAGGTGTCAGATGCGCAAGCTTTTGAACTGGTAACACAATTAGCAAACTTAAGTTTAGTGGGACTATATCAGTCAGATTATATTACTTTGGCTCCGCCTAATTTTATATCTGAAAATTTTTATGGATGTAATTTAACTAATTTGGCGGATTGTCCGAAAAATGGGGCTAATACCCAACATGTTTTTGGTAATTTATTCTTACTATCAGACCGTCAAGGATATACATTTGGCTATGGTTTGCAATGGAAAGGAACAAGTACAATCACAAGCCAGATAGCAATTAGTGCAGTATTAAATGTTTTGACGAAATCAAAACCAACCCAAATGATTGCAAACGCACAGACTACTTGGCTTGATCCAATACAAACCGAAATTAAATCAACACAACCATTCCGTTTAAAAACTTCTAGTAATGCAAATGAAGATTTACTGATTTATCAAGGCAAATTATTAAATGATTCACTGATTGCAGGACGTGATAGTTCATATTTAGCTTTGACGAATACTAAAACCCCTAACCCTCAGCAGTATGCTTTATGGAAACAGAGTGTTGATAACCAAAACTATAATGGTTCTATGGATATTTATAAGGTAAGTCCTGCAAGTTATTTGTCTAGTCAGATTTTTAAAACTGCCAAGAATGTAAAATCTGGTGAAACTTATATTTTCCCATTATATGCAACTCTAAACTTTAAATTTGATACTGCAGGAATTGCACCTATTGATTTGGGGATTGTGATTGATGAGAATGGGAATATTAGAACAGATATTAAACCTGAAGCTACTGCAACAGATATGTCTGGTCAGTGTGGGGTGGTTTCAGATACAAGTTTAATTGATAACAATGGGGTTCAACAGTACAGAGTTGGCACAACTGGAGGAACAGAATCAGCAACAAATGATAAATCAATTACAGTAAGAATGATTTTTGCTGTGCCTCAATTAGGGAATTTAAATGGTATTGTAGCTGGCTTAAATTCAAATGTAGTTCAAAGTACTTCTCAAACTGGTAGTCAAACATTACTTGTAAGCGGCGCAAAGATTAACGTCGCTAACCTATTACAAGGACAAGTCAGTGGTGCAAACCTTACTACTTATGACAACAAGACAGTTTCATGGTTAAATCCATATGCTTTCTATCAACAGATATATAACAAGATTGAAAATATTTCGCCTGCTCCCACTGAAGCTGAAAAGGCTTTAGGTCAACGTATGGCTGGGACAGTGACACTTAGAACAGCTGATTGCTATCAGATTAAAACTAAGTCTTAAAATATTAAACAAATAAAAAAAGACCGCCTAGCGGTCTTTTTTATTATCTAATTGATTAACCTGTATGGTCTAAACGAGTACCTAAAGTTTCCAGATGTGTTGGGAACACTTGTTGTTTTCGGTCTTCAAAATAATGTCTTAAGGTATGTTCGACACTTGGGAAAGCAAGCTCTCCCCATGGAATTTCATGCTCTTCAAATAGACGACTTTCGATGCTTTCTTCACCTGCACCAAAAATTCCATCTTTCAGCTGTGCTTTGAAAAGTACATAAATCTGACCAATACGCGGAATATTGTACATACAATAAAGTTGTTCTATTTCTATCTCAGCTTCTGCTTCTTCACGAGTTTCGCGTGCTGCGCCTTGCTCCATGGTTTCGAACAATTCCATGTAACCAGCAGGTAGTGTCCATAAACCATAACGAGGTTCAATCGCACGACGACAGAGTAATACTTTGTCTTCCCATAACGCTAAGGCACCGCAGATTACTT
>Ga0308161_1005653_pt1 | contig 10893 bp, 10 predicted proteins | sample PhyFR2_FD_201034 | JGI IMG/M metagenome (GOLD analysis project Ga0308161, IMG submission 201034) | Phyllosphere microbial communities from UC Gill Tract Community Farm, Albany, California, United States - DLSLF.R2 | ecosystem: Host-associated > Plants > Phyllosphere > Unclassified | place: USA...
GGAGACGACGGGACAGGCCATCGGGGAACTGATTGCCAGTTCAGCGATCGGGCGCCCGGTTGCGTGGGCCGTCATGGCGCTGACGCTCCTTGGCATCTACGTGACCATCCGTTCCGGCCGCAAGGTATGGCTGCTGGGAACTTACCTGGTCGCGGCAGCTCTTTTCGTCGTCGTCAGTTCCTTTCCTGCGGACGACTTCCGGTTGTCTCTCACCGGTATCTGGTATAACGACCCGCCGCGCCTGGCCGCGCTCCTGCCATTGGTGACAATCCCGCTGGCCTGCAGGGGCGCCGTCGAGGTCTGGTGTTGGTTGTCCTCAGCCCTCGCGGCTGGTGCCGGCTTCCTGAACAGGAGGCGGTTTAGCCGAGCCGTCGAGGGTGCAGCCAAGGGTAGCGGACTGCGTCCCGGGGCTCTCCTTGTCGCCGCTGGAATTGTCCTGATTGTCGCTTTGGCAGCGGCCACTCAACGTGGAAACGTCAGTCAGGCGCAGGCTTCGATGGCAGGATCCTATCGGTTGTCGGAGGATTCGCCGTTGGTCTCCACTGATGAGCTGGCGCTCATCAAACGCCTGCCCGGAGAAGTACCCAAAGATGCCCTCATGGTCGGGAATCCCTGGAATGGCAGCTCACTCGCCTATGCATTCGCTGACCGCAAGCTCGTCCAGCTGCACATCCTCAGTGCTGTTCCGCAAGGCGCAGCGCCGCTACTCAATGGGCCTGTTCCTTCCAAGGACGATCCCGCCGTATGCCCGACGGTAGAAAGCCTGAAGATCGAGTACATCCTCGACTTCGGGCACCGGGAAGTACACGGCCGGGACAATGGCTACAAAGGACTGGACGCCCTCATAGCTGCAGGTTTGGCCACGCTCGAGGACTCACAGGGTGAAGCAAAGCTGTACAGGCTTGACCTCTGCCCTGCTCCCTAATACTTGCAGCGGAGGAAGTTTGCGGATTGGTTCACAGAGTTAGTATGAACAATTCCCGGGAGCTTACCCGCCGGCTTTTTGAGGCCTTCGCGGACCACACGTGGGACACCACTTGTCGCTATGTACGAAGATAACGCTGGAGTACATACACCTGGAAAGCGGCGACCGCCACTTCCGAAACTGCCATTCCCCAGATAACCCCGGCCACACCAAAGTTTGCTGCCCCCAACAGGATCAGGGGGGTGCCAAGAACGGCCCCAACCAAAGTCGACCTCGCCAACTCCCTGGCCTTGCCAATGGGTACCAGGCATGCAAGTCCTATGACTTGTGAGACGGCAACGGCTGCAAAACTCATACCAACGGGAATACTCAGGTTAAAGCCGAAATTGTTTGGTCCAGGAACCAAGAGTTGAGCGGCCCACGGTCCTGCCGCCGCGAGGACAGAACCACCGACAATGCCCAGTACTGGGGCAAGTTGCGCCGCCCGCCTGATCCTATGGGTAGTTGAGCCAGTACCCGCTTCTGGAATCCAGCCTTGAACGAATTGCAAAACCGGGGAGAAAGCCGTGACCGAGAAGCGAAAAAGACGATCTGCTATGGCGTAGCTCGCCAATTGCGCAGGAATTATCATGTTCACCGCAACCATGGGCAAGTTGACGTAAAAGCTTCCAGTGGCTGCCGTGACGACTCCGTGCCGCTGCTGCGCCATTTGTTGGAAAGAGTTCCGCGGGGAGAAGTTGGGAACCAGCAGGCCGCCACCATCCCGAAGTATCACACTGGAACTGATCACAACAGCGCAAATGTTGAAGACCAATTGCGTGATGACCAGTAACGTGAAATCCCCGGTCATCACCAGAACGGCTACGCCTGCCACCGTGCCGAGCAACTGGGGAAGGGCATCAAAGAGGAACAGTCTCATGGGTCTGCCCTCGCCGACAAAGTACCAGGAAGCTCCGACGAATGGCATGAGGTAGGCGGCTGAAGCGATAGATACAAACACGGCTTCCCGGGGCCGCAGCACTGCCAGGACGACCATCATGACAGGAGCCACGGCGAGCAGGAGGTAGGTGCGGGTAATTAGCGAGTCTAAAAAAAGCTGAGGCCGATCCTTGCGGTCATGGGAGGCTACAAGACCCGGACCAATTGTTCCCCAGCCGAAAGCAACGATGACACCAAACAGGGTTGCGAGCGTCTGCACGAGAACCTGCACCGCCCACGCATCGGCACCCACCACCCTCGTGATGATTGGAATCGCGAGAAGACCAACGACAGTTCCTGCTCCAACGGTGAGTGCGAAGGTACCCATGCGAAACAGGGCGGCCATGATTGCCTTCACGACGCTTAGACCAACCTTTCGATCCCAGGCGCAGGTTAAGCGCCAAAGTCTCCAGCTTAGAGCAGCGATGACCCTGCCGCTCCGCAAGCCCACGCCGGTCCACTAAGCTGTATTGGTAACTCGCACCGCAAAGTCAGGATGGTCCATGTCCGTAGCAGCCGTAGTTGTGTCCTTCAATAGATTGGATTATCTGAAGAAGTGCCTCACGGCATTGGAGGAGCAAACTCGGCCCCTGGATGAGATCATCGTGGTCGAAAATGGCTCCACTGACGGCAGTGCCGAGTACGTACGGCAAAACCACCCCGGCATCACGCTCTTTGAAACCGGCGCGAATCTCGGTGGGGCCGGCGGATTCGCTTGGGGTCTTGAGCTTGCCCTGAAGCATGGGCACAGTCTTGCCTGGTTGATGGACGACGACGCCGAGCCCCGAAGGGACGCATTGGCGCCCCTCGTTGCTGCGATGGAGACCGAACCGCGGCCGGGATTTGCCGCGCCGCTAGTTGAAGACGAGACCGGGGCGGTTGTTCAAGGGAACCTTCCAGCAGTGTCGACAGACGCCAATGCGCAGCTTGTCGCCCAGAAGCTGGGGGGCATTGCACTGACGCACACCACATTTGTCGGCGCGCTTGTCGACCTCAAGCTTTCGGCGGCCATGCCCCTTCCCTATGCGGACTTCTTCATTTGGTTTGACGACGTTGAGTACACCAAGCGTTTGGCCCGTACCTCCTTCGGCATCCACGTAGTCGAGGCGCGCATGAAGCACCCCAATAACGCCGGAAAAAAGGACATGGGCGGGCGCCTTTACTACTACCTGCGAAACCAGTTGTGGATCACCCGCCTCAACCCTCGGCCGTGGTCGCTCACTCAGCGTCCGCTCTTCAGGCTTGCGGAGTTGTCAGTGCTGGCGCTCCATCAGTTCAGGATCGCTGGAAACAAGCGGCTCTGGGTCTCGAGTACCGCACGGGGCCTCGCCCACGGGATGTTCCGCATGCCCGCAGCAATCCAGCCGGGCGACCTGTTCGCCACCCTGCCGCCCGAGAAGCAGAAGCAGTTCAGTTCCCGGCCCTAGGGGCACCAGGGTCGGAGAACGGTGCCGAGCAGGATCTCCAGGACCCTCATCGTGGGAACGTTCCTGCGGCGCCAACCACCGGCCAGAAGCTGCACGAGCCGTAGGGTGCGGGGCTTGGCATATACATCCAAAGCTTCGGCCAGGTCAGCCGGGAACGGTTGCCCCGCGGGCTGAACACGCTGCAGGAGCGTACGTGCCATCAGCGTCCGCCAGCCCAGCCCCGTCTTATAAATGATCCTGCAGATACTGCGCGGGGAGGCCTTGCCTTCGTAGCGGCGGACGAACCGGAAGGTGTTCCTGACCGAGCCGACAAGGCTCTGGCTGGATTCCCCGACTACGTTGCCGCCATGTTGGACGTAATCCTGCAGCACCAAGTCTTCAATCCTGATGCCATTTCCGGCCATGGCGCAAAGTGCGATCCAGTGGTCGTGGTACTGGGACGGCGCGGCCAGTGATGGAAAAGGCAGCGCCATATCGAGGACCTCACGGCGGAAGGCACACAGCGAGCCGGTGACTTGATTGTTGGCTAATAGGTCGGCTGCGCCCACATTTTTCCGGTCTGTCAACCCGCCTTTGGCCGGGTCGGGATCTGTCATTGATACTTCCGCTGACACTACCCGCGCCTGGCAGGTCACAAGCGCACAATCATCCAGGTACGGCAATAGCTTGGTCAGCTTCTGGGGGTACCAGTAGTCATCCTGGTCGCTGAGGGCAACCCAGCGGGCCTCCGCCGGAACTTCCTTCAGCGCCCGCTCAAAGTTGTGATGGAACCCGAGCCTGTTGTCGTATCCGAGTACGCGGAAACGGTCATCGTCGCCGCACGTCCGCTTCACGATGTCCTGAACCCGTTCGAAGTTGCCGTCGACTGAGATAAGGCATACGAACTCTTTATGCGTCTGCGCCTGGATGGACAGAAGCTGGCGCGCAAACATCGCTTCATCAGGCTCGTAGGCAGCCAAAGCCACCGCTCCGTATGATCCCGCAAAGGTTTGGGCAGGGAAGGACGGACTTGAAGGCAAAGCGGTCATCTTGTCTGGAGCTTTCGACTCAGGGCGACGAAGAAGGCACGGAGCAGCATGATCCTTGCCCGGATGATAACGGAGACCGGCCGCCGCGATTTGGGGGTGGTGTTTTGATCGTGCAAACGGCGTGCCACGGTGGCGGATTCCACGTGTGCCATCTCGCGGTTGAGGTTCGCCACGATTGCTATCCACTGGTCATGCGTTTCAGTCAAGAACGACGGGAAAGGAAGAATGAGCCGTTTCGCATCGGCGCGGAAAGCCATGGTGCAGCCGTAGTAGGGCCGGATGCCGATCCACGTAGTGACCAGGTTGGATAGCCACCGCCTGCTGTCGGCCTCCTTCAACTGCACTTTCTGCAGTTTGTTGGCAGGGCCGCCGAACACGGTGAAATTACTTGCCGCGAATGCCTTGGTTTGCAGGGACTTCAGCAGTTTGTCCAGCCGCCCGGGTATCCAGACATCGTCCTGGTCAGAGAGCATGATGTAGGCGCCTCTGCTAGCCGCGATAGCCTTTTCGAAGCTGGCAACGTAACCCCGGTTTTCCCGGCTCGGAAGGAGGATGATGCGCGGATCATTGATGCTGCGGACGACGTCGGTCGTTGCATCCTTGGAGGCATCGTCAACGACGATGAGTTCATCATCGGGCGAAAGTTGGTCGAGGATGGACGCTATCTGCTCCGCAACGTAATCCTGGCCGTTGTAGGTGGCCATGCAGACAGATACCCTGACAGTCTCTTTTTCGCTCATGAACTGATCCGTTCCTGCAGCGAAGGATCGATTTTGCCAAGCCGTCCAGTCCAGCCATCCCAGCAACCCCGGGCGAGCGCGCGCAGTTGTCCCTTGCGGTTAGCGCCATACAGCAGCCTGAAGATGTCACTCTCCATCTGGAAGCGGAGCCGCCGCACCAGCCAGCCTGGGAAGCGCGCACCGTACTGGCGCCAGAGGTAGATACTGTTCCGGGTTATGTAGTAGACCCTGAACGGCGCATGCGAGTGGACGTGCCGTTTGATACCCAGGACTGTAACGTGCCAACCGAACAGCATCATCGGCTGTGCGTGCCCCAGCGAATGGGTCATATTGCAGCCTTTTCCTATCAAGGTCGCAAGGCCATGCGACCGTACGCGCAGGTTGAATTCTGAGTCCACGCAGTCGATAAAGAGACGCTCGTCCATCATGCCAACGGCCTTGAGGGTGGAGACGGGTATCAGGGCACCGGACTGCAGGGGATCGAAAGCCTCGGGGAACTCTGCCCGTCGGGTGAGCAGGGGAACGTTGAGTCCATTGTGCGACTGGGCGCTGATGAGCCCCGGCTCGATGCCCTTGGCCTTGGCTTCTGCAAAGGTCTCCAGTGCCGCAGCCACGTAACCCGGATCCAGCGCGGAATCCTGGTCAAGGGTCAACACAAAGTCGGGGGACCAGTTCTTGAGCGCCAGGTCTATCCCGGCGTTGAGGGCGGCGGCAATGCCTGCGTTCTCGGGCATCCGGATTACGGAGCAGCCCATCCCCTCGAGCTCCTGCAATACGAGGCTGGAGCGGTTTACGTCAGAACCATCGTCCACTACCACGGTCTGCGCCACTTGCTTGTTGAGCTCCACAACCCTCTGGGGCAGGTCCTCAGGGGGGTGGAAGGCTGAAATAATGGCCACCACTCGGGCGTCACTCTGGCGCGTCACGTCTCACTGTTCCTTTTCGCTTATCCGGATTGACCGACCCGCATGCGAGGGGACTGTCAGGCAGCACGGCCCAGTCTATCGTTGGCTCGTATAGCCCTCCATTCGCCCCCGCTTACCGCGGCCCGTGGAGCCGCCCGACGAGGCCGGCCAGTGGTGACGGGGTAGCATTATCGGGGTGCTCATTACCGGGCAGACAGATCCCACCTGAGTTGATTCAAGAAAAGGACCTACCTGGCACATGGCCATTGACGTATTGCTTCCCTACTATGGGGATGTCGACCTGATGAAACTTGCTGCCCAGAGTGTCATGAGCCAGCAGTTCGAAGACTGGCGCCTCATCGTGGTGGATGACGGGTTTCCAAGCCCGGAACCCCAGCGTTGGTTCGAATCCATCTCCGATTCGCGGGTGACGTACCAGAAGAACGAAACGAACCTCGGTGCCAACGGCAATTACCGCAAAGCGCTGGAATTGGCTGAAGCGCCGATCGTGGTCGTTATGGGTGCTGACGACATCATGCTGCCCAACTACCTGTCCGTCGTCTCCAAGGCATTCGAGGCCTTCCCGCAAGCCAGCGTGGTCCAGCCCGGCGTGCAGGTGATTGACGAGAAAGGCCGTGCCTGCTCGCCACTGGTCGACATTGTGAAAAAGGTCTACGCGCCGACCACCAAAGAACCGGTTCTCCTCCAGGGCGAAAAGATGGCTACCAGCCTCGTGCGCGCTGACTGGGCTTACTTCCCGTCTCTCGCCTGGCGAACAGACGTGATCCGGCGCATCGGCTTCACCGAAGGACTGCATGTCGTACAGGACCTCGCACTGCTGCTCGATATCGCCGCCGAAAACGGCTCGATGGTGGTTGAGCCCACCCTCGCATTCCTTTACCGGCGCCACTCGGCGTCAGACTCATCCGTTAAGGCTCTGGACGGGCGGCGCTTCGATGAGGAGCGGGCGTTCTTTGAAGGGCAGGCGCGCCGCTTCCGCGAGCTTGGCTGGCAGCGGACAGCACGGGCTGCGGCCTTCCACACGACGTCACGCCTGAACGCGGCCACCCTGGTGGCCCGTTCGCTGGCTGTTGGAAAGACGGACTCGCTGCCCCGGCTGCTGAAGCACGTAGTTTCCTAACAGGGCTTAAACAGTAAGGTGGCTCCCGGCCCTAGGTCGGGAGCCACCTTACTGTTTAACCGGTGGGCTATTTCAGGCAGTGGTTTCGGGTGGTTTCCCGACTCCGGGAACGTCACCGCCCGGTGAAGGTTGGTCGCTTGTTGCACGGGTCTCCAGTTCCTGCATCTTGAGGCGGAGAATACCTACTTCCTCGGCCAGGACCCGGATTTCGTCCTCTGCCTGGGACTGTTCGAAGGATAGGTGAAGGCAGACCAACACGAGCAGCAGCAGCGCCATCGTGAAAAGGAGATTGGAAGGTACCTGTACGCCCAGCAAACCACTGGCCCAGAACAGGAGCTGTGGGAAGGCAACCAGGACGAGCACTCCGACACCGATGATGATCCATAGGACGGCATACTTTTCCCGCAGGTGCCGGCGACGGAGCATCTCGAAAACGATCAGCAGGATGCCCAGCACAAAGATAAAGCCAACGAGGGTGGCCATGGAAACTCCTAGTTGGATGACGGGTCGTTCTTCTTGCGCGTCAGAGCGAAGAGAAGGGCAAAAGCTGAGCGGCCCAGGTAGATGGCAGCCTTCACGGGGTCGTGGCTTGGTGTTCCGCCCTGCCGTTCCCGCATGGAGACTCCAACCTGGCGCACCGTGCATCCGGACCGGATCGCAACCACCAGGGAATCTATGGTGTCGCCGAGGTACTCAGCCGGGTAGTGGTCTACATACTGCCGGATTGCTTTCGCATTGGCAGCGCGGAAGCCGGAGGTGACATCGGTGAGCCTGGTCCCGGCGATCCTGGAAATGGTCCAGGCAAGGACGTTCATGGCCCATTTACGCGGTCCACGGACGGTGTAATTGCCTTTGTCTGCGAAGCGGGCACCGATGACGATGTCGGCTTCGTGAAGGCCGTCAAGAACGGCCTTGATGTCGCGGGGATCATGCTGGCCGTCCGAGTCGACCTGGATGACCTGGTCATATCCGTGCATCTTGGCGTACTTGAACCCGGTCCGCATGGCGCCGCCCACCCCCATATTGAAGGGAAGCTGTACGACCAGTGCGCCGGCGTTGCGGGCCACCTGTGCTGTGTTGTCCCGTGAACCGTCGTCCACTACGAGGACATCGCAGGCAGGCCCGAATTCAAAGACCTCGCGGACAGTGTTGCCGATCGCCTCCGATTCGTTCCAGGCCGGCATGATGACAAGAGTGCGCTTGGCTGGCTCTGCAGGTGTCATGCCTTATCGTTTTCCAATTTGAGGTATGTTGCCAGCCGCTGATCGGCGTCGACAACTTCGAAGCCCGTGGACCGTGCCTTCGCCAGGTCAAGGCCACTGTTAAGTGGACGGGGCGCCGCTGCTTTGTCCTTGAAGTACTCGGCGGTCGTGATGCCGGTGACGTCAGCCCGGGCTGCTCCGGATTGCTCGTAGACGTCCGCTGCGATATCCGCCCAGCTTTTCACCGGGCCGCCATTGCTGAAGTTGTAGGTCCCGTGGGCCGCGTCCCCATCCAGCAGGTGTCGAATGAAGGCCGCAATGTCTTCTGTGAAACTCAGCCGTCCCTTTTGGTCGTTGACGACTGAGGGTTTGACACCCTTGCGTGCGAGGCTGGCCATGGTGCGGACGAAGTTGTTGCCTTCCCCGATGACCCAGCTCGTCCTAACGATGTAGTGGCGCGGAACGACGCTGACCACCGCGTCCCCGGCGGCCTTGGTCTGCCCATAGACGCCGAGGGGCGTGAAGGACTCGTCCTCGTCGTGGCTGTCCAAAGTTCCGTCGAAGACATAGTCCGAGGAGACGTGCACCAGAGTGAGGTTATGCTCGACGGCGGTACGGGCCAGGTGCGCCACAGCGGCAACGTTTATGGACCAGGAGGCGCTGCGACCCTCTGCCGTTTCGGCAGCGTCGACGGCAGTGTAGGCAGCAGCGTTGATGATCGTGGAGTAGTTCTTCCAGTTCCTGCCCGTGTAACTGGCCTCGCTGGTGAGGTCAAACTCTGCCCGGCTTGCGAACTCAACTGTTGTGTCGCCGTCGTACGTCCTGCGCAGTGCTTTGCCCAGCTGCCCGTCCGCACCCACCACGAGGATCTTCCTCGCGGGCATCGGTGCGACGTCGGCCATCCGTGGGTGTGCCTTGTCCTTGTCGGAGAGCTCGGCCTGGGCAAGTGGAATGGGCCAATCGATTGCCGCTGTTTCATCCGCCAGGTTGAGGAAGGTGTACTGACCCTGTGCGTCCGCAGACCAGTGATCATTCACCAGGTAGGTGTACGCCGTGTTGTCCTCAAGTGTCTGGAAGGCGTTACCGACACCCCGTGGAATGAAGATGGCCTGGCTTGGATCAAGCTCCGCCGTGAAGACAGCCCCAAAAGAGGGACCTTCACGCAGATCGACCCATGCCCCGAAGATACGGCCGGTGGCAACTGAGATGAACTTGTCCCAAGGCTCGGCGTGGATCCCGCGGGTGGTGCCGGCTTTTTCGTTGTAAGAGATGTTGTTCTGAACCGGCCGGAAATCTGGCAGCCCGAGGGCCACCATCTTTTCCCGCTGCCAGTTCTCCTTGAACCATCCCCGGTTGTCGCCGTGCACCGGAAGGTCATAGAGGACGACGCCGGGAATGGGGGTTTGGTGGGCGGCAAGCTTTTTTGAGAACTCCAGGGACATTTGTTACTGGCCCTGTTCCTTGTACTTGGCCTCGGTGGCAGCTTTCTGTGGACGCCACCAAGCCTCGTTTTCCCGGTACCACGCGATGGTGTTTTCGATTCCCTCATCGAAATTGGAGAACCTGGGCTCCCAGCCAAGCTCATTGCGGAGCTTTGTGGAGTCAATGGCGTATCGCAGGTCGTGTCCGGGGCGGTCAACCACGTGGTCGTACGCGTCAGGGGACTGGCCCATATGCTTCAGGATCAGTTCGACAACTTCTTTGTTGTTCTTTTCTCCGTCGGCCCCGATCAGGTACGTTTCGCCGATGGTTCCCTTGGCGATGATGGCAAGTACCGCTGAGGAATGGTCGTTGGCGTGGATCCAGTCCCTGACATTCTCGCCCTTGCCATAGAGCTTGGGGCGGATACCGTCGATCACGTTGGTGATCTGCCGGGGGATGAACTTCTCCACGTGCTGATACGGACCGTAGTTGTTGGAGCAGTTGCTGATGGTGGCCTGCAGGCCGAAAGAACGTACCCATGCCCGCACCAGGAGATCAGATCCGGCCTTGGTGGAGGAGTACGGACTGGACGGGTTGTAGGGAGTTTGCTCCGTGAAGCGCTCCGGGTCATCCAGTTCCAGGTCTCCGTAGACCTCGTCAGTCGAAATGTGGTGGAAGCGCTTGTTGTGCTTGCGGGCTGCTTCGATCAGCGTGTAGGTGCCGATGATGTTCGTGTCCAGGAACGGGCGGGGGTCGTGGAGGGAGTTGTCGTTGTGAGACTCAGCAGCATAATGGACAACTACATCGGCATCGGCAACCAGGCCATCGACAAGCCTGGCGTCCGCAATATCTCCCTGAACGAAGTTGAAGCGTTCCTCCGGAAGGCCCTGCAACGACTCAAGGTTGCCCGCGTAGGTCAGCTTGTCCAGAACAGTGACATGGTCTTCGGTGTTTTCGAGAACGTAGTGGACAAAGTTTGAGCCGATAAAGCCGGCTCCGCCGGTCACTAGAAGTCGCTGCATAATTCCCTAGACTACCGGATTTGCTGCTGCCCTAAGCGAAGGGAAAGATGGGGGCATGCGCGGAATAATACTTGCCGGCGGAACCGGCTCCAGGCTTCATCCG
>Ga0308161_1005656_pt1 | contig 10888 bp, 11 predicted proteins | sample PhyFR2_FD_201034 | JGI IMG/M metagenome (GOLD analysis project Ga0308161, IMG submission 201034) | Phyllosphere microbial communities from UC Gill Tract Community Farm, Albany, California, United States - DLSLF.R2 | ecosystem: Host-associated > Plants > Phyllosphere > Unclassified | place: USA...
AACTCCTCCGATTCCAGCCCGCCCACGGCGGTCACGAAAGGCGCGTCGGCCGCCTGCGGCATGAAGGCCGGCGACAGCGGCCCGATGTGTTCCGTCTTCAGCTTCAGATCCACATTCACATAATCGGCATGCTGCACCGGGGTCAGGTCGTACAGGCCCGACAGCAGCACGCCGCCGCGCACCAGGTCGGCCGGCAGGTCGTCGGCGAAGCGCGGCCACTGGGCCGCCAGCATCATCGCCGCCAGGTGGCCGCCGGCGGAGTGGCCGGCCACCACGATGCGGCTGGGGTCGATGTCGTACTGCTCGGCATTGCGGTACAGCCAGGCCAGCGCCCGCAACTGCTGGCGCGTGATTTCCTCCAGCGAGGCCGTCGGCGCCAGAGTGTAGTTGGTCAGCGCGACATTGAAGCCGGCGCGTACATAGCCGGGGACGATGAAGGAAAAGTCGGACTTGTCCAGCGAGCGCCACCAGCCGCCATGAATGAATACCAGCAGCGGCGCGCCGCGCTTGCTTGCCGGGAACAGGTCCAGGCGTTCGCCCGCGCTCTCGCCATACGCCAGGTCGAGCAGGCCGGCATGCGTGCGGCGCACATGGGCCGAGTCCTTCTGCCAGCGGGTAAAGATGCGGGCATGGTCCGGCACGGCGGCGCGGGCGTTGAACTGGGCATTGTAGTAGGCGGTGGGATCTTGCATCGCAGTGGCGGCGTGAGAATGGAGAGACGGGATGATAGCACCCGCGTTTGCGCTGCTGAAGGCCGGCCCATGCCAGTGCGTCCCCCCGATGGAGGGCGGGGCATTAGTCGCCGCATTCTTGATATTGGTCGCCTGGCCTGCAATCTGGGGATGCAAAAACGGCATGACGTCTTAACATGTAGCTTCCTGACGGATGCGATGGGAGCCGTGATGCCGACCGAGCAGATTGGCGATTATGAAATCGAGTATTCGGGCATGCATCTCGCTGAGAGCGAGGGCTGGACCGCGTGGGTGGAAATCTATGGCCCATCCCGCAATCCGATGCACCGGCAGCCCGTGGTGCCTTCCCAGCGGGTGGCGGTCGAGACCAGTTTTTCCACCCAGCAGGAAGCCGAGCAGGCGGCGCGCCGGATCGCCATCGACATGCTGGAACAAGGCCATCATCGCGCTTCGCCTGGCTGAGCCCGTCCCGAGGCCATCGCAAGGGGGACGCTGTCTGCGTGAACTCTTGCGCGCTGCGGCAATCGGACCGTGATTGTATTGGGAGAATGACGACATGACGATGTGTACTGCATGCAGCGCGCTGCAGCAAGGTGGACACGAGCATGCCGCACTGATGAGTCTGGGCCGTCGTGGCTATATGCAGTCGGCGAAGGCCCGCACCAGCGGCGGCGAATATTTTGTATGCAGGCTGTGCGGCGCGGAATGGCGACGCGAGAACGGCATGCATGAAGTGGTCAGGAAGAAAGCCGGCTGGAGCCTGTCACGGCTGCGCTGATGCCCTGACGTCCGTGCGGCGCGCCGCCTTGCTGCAGGCGCTGCCTCTTATTCGTTCCTATTGCAACGCAGTGCGCCGCGCCAGGGCTGACATCAGCAGCGCGCCGGCGGTTGCCGCCGCCGTATCGAGCAGGACGTCGGTCAGCCGGGCTTCGCGGAACGGCAGAAAGGACTGGTGGAATTCATCGCCGGCGCCGGCCAGCATGGTCAGGCCCACCGCAACGAGCAGGCTGGGACGCCGCATCGACAGCCACACGAGCACACACCAGCCGCCGTAAAACACCACATGGTAGACCTTGCTGAAGTCATCGCGGCCCGGCAGATGGGCAACGGTGGTTTCCTGGCCGCCCATCCAGAGCAGCAGCAGGTACAGCGTCAGCGCGGTGACGGCATAGCAGGCGCTCGGCAGGCGTCGGAGCAGGGCATAGAGATCCATAGTGGGCAGTCCAGGCGGTTGAAACGGGCAGACGGTGTCCGCAGAGAGCGGATTTTGCCGGTTCAGGCACGGAATGCGCAAGTTGCGGCAGGGCAGGGGACGCTAGACTGGGGCAACAGCGCCGGCAAGCTGGCGCTGCCTTTGTTCATGGACAGTCATTTTCCGCGAGGCACTCATCTTGTCTTCCTTTCCCGATTTGCCTTCCGGGGCACCCCGAAGCGACGGCCACATCGTCAACCGCATCCTGCTGACCAACGACGACGGCATCGACGCGCCCGGCCTGGCCGTGCTCGAACAGGTCGCCGCCACGCTGGCATCCGAAGTCTGGGTGGTGGCGCCGGAACATGACCAGAGCGGCACCTCCCATTCGATCAGCCTGCACCAGCCGCTGCGCTACAGCCGGCGCGGGGAACGCCGCTTCGGCATTTCCGGCACGCCCGGCGACTGCGTCGTCATGGCGGTGCGGCACCTGATGCAGGACAACCCGCCCGAACTGATCCTGTCGGGCGTCAACCGCGGCGCCAACCTCGGCGTGGAAACCGTGTTTTCAGGCACGGTGGGCGCGGCGATGACGGGCATGCTGTTCGGCATTCCGTCGATTGCGCTGAGCCAGACCTTCGGCGACCCGGCCGCCGTGCGCTGGGACACCGCGCGCCAGGTCGCGCCGGACGTGATTCGCCGCCTGTATGCCGCCGGCTGGGACATCCATGCCTGCCTGAACGTCAACTTCCCGAACGTGGCCCCGGCCGAGGCCGGACCGCTGACGCTGACCCGGCAGGGCGTGGGTCTGGTCAAGGGCATCAACGTGGTGCCGCGCACCGATCCGCGCGGCCTGACCTATCACTGGCTGCAGTTCCACCGCGAAACCGTGGAGAATGCGCCCGACACCGAAACCGCGGTGGTGCGGGCGGGCGGCATCGCGGTCACGCCGCTGCGCTTCGAGCGCACCAATGAAGACGCGCTGGCCCATCTGCGCAATGCGCTGTCGCAGCGCTGAAGGAGGCCGTCGCCGTGTTGGCGGTATGGCAAGCAACGCATAAAATTCAAAGGGCGGACCATCCACGCACCGACTTTTGAGCGACAATTAACCGTTCATCGAACAAGTGCAGCAGGATGAAGCATCATGGACGGGCGACGACCACGCAGCATAGGACGCGCGATCCTGTTGCTGCTGCTTTGCGCGGCACTGGTTTTCTGGCTGCTGTTCGCTTCGCCCGTCGCTGCGCTCAGGCGCGTCCAGGAATGGATAGACAGCCTGGGCGCCTGGGGGCCTGCAGTATTCCTTCTCTTCTATATCGTGGCGGTGGTGGTGCTGGTGCCGGGCTCCATGCTGGCGCTGCTGGCCGGCCTTGCCTACGGCATGTGGGGACTGCCGCTGGCGCTGGCCGCCGCCACCACCGGCGCGTCGATATCCTTCCTGATCGCGCGGCACCTGCTGCGTAGCCAGGTGCAGGCCATGACCCGGCGCCGCCTGATATGGCGCGCTTTCGAGCGTGCGGTCAGCGAGGGCGGCTGGCGCATCGTTGCCCTGGTCAGGCTCAGCCCGGTGCTGCCGTTCAATCTGCAGAATTACTTCTTCGGCATTACCCGTATTCCGTTCCGGCACTACCTGCCGGCCACGCTGCTGGGTATCGTTCCGGGCACCACGGTCAATGTCTCGCTGGCCACCGCCGGCTATGCGATCAGCATGGACGGCATCGCCGATCTCTGGCATCCGCTCAAGCTGCTGCTGTTCGCCCTCGGGCTGGCGGTGACCGGCATTGTCTGCTGGACCATCACCCGCCGGGTGCGCGCCATCCTGCGCATTGCCGCAAAGGCGGCAGGCGAGCCCTGATCCTTTCCCTGCACGATTGCGATTTGCTGTCGATTTTCGATCCAGGCGATGCCTTCTTTTTTACATGATGGTCATCATAAAAAAGAGTATAGTGACGGCACCCGACATCGCATTGGAGCCGTCATGAATCCATCGCCCGACCACACCGCAGCCGCCGCGTCGCCACCGAGGCCGGTTGCCGTCGATCCGCGCACCCGCATGCTGCTGGAAGCGCCCATCGTGCCGACCCTGCTGCGCCTGGGCGCGCCGAACGTCGCGGTGATGGCCGCGCAGGCGGCCGCCGGGCTGATTGAAACCTGGTTCGTCGGCAAGCTCGGCACCGACGCCCTGGCCGGCATGGCCCTGGTGTTTCCCGCCGTGATGCTGATGCAGATGATGTCCGGCGGCGCCATGGGCGGCGGCATCGCGTCCGCGATTGCGCGCGCCATCGGCGGGCGGCGGCACGACGACGCCAATGCGCTGGTGCTGCATGGCGCCGCCATCGCCATCGGATTCGGCCTGGCCTTCACGCTGGCGGTGCTACTGGGCGGACGCTGGCTGTATGGCGCGATGGGCGGCAGCGGCGCGTCGCTGGACGCGGCGCTGACCTATTCTTCCTGCGTGTTTGCCGGCGCGACCCTGATCTGGCTGTTCAACGCGCTGGCGGCGGTGGTGCGCGGCACCGGCAACATGGCCGTGCCGGCGCTCGTGACCTGTGCCGGCACGGTGCTGCTGGTGCCGCTGTCGCCATTGCTGATCTTTGGCTGGGGCCCGGTGCCGGCGCTGGGCATCGCCGGCGGCGCCATCGCGCTGCTGCTGTACTACCTGCTGGGCACCATCGCGCTGGCGGCTTACCTGATGTCCTCGCGCAGCCTGCTGCGGCCACGGCTGCGCGGCCTGCGTTTCCAGCGCGCCCTGTTCTGGGACATCCTGCGCGTCGGACTGGCCGGCGCGGTGTCGACCGTGGCGACCAATGTCGCCATCGCGGTAACGACCTCGCTGGTCGGCGGCTTCGGCAGCGCATCGATCGCCGGCTACGGCACCGCGTCCCGGCTGGAATACCTGCTGGTGCCGCTCGTGTTCGGCCTCGGCGGACCGCTGGTGGCCATGGTCGGCACCTGTATCGGCGGCGGCCAGCGCCGGCGCGCGCTGCAGGCGGCATGGCTGGGCGCGGCAATCGCCTTCGGCCTGACCGAAGCGATCGGCCTGCTGGCGGCGGCCTTTCCGCTGGCCTGGCTGCGGCTGTTCGACACCGATCCCGCGATGCTGGAAGCCGGCAGCCTCTACCTGCGCACCGTCGGACCGTTCTACGGTTTCTTCGGCCTGGGGCTGACGCTGTATTTCGCTTCCCAGGGCGCGGGCCGGCTCAAGTGGCCGGTGCTGTCCAACCTGGCGCGGCTGGCGGTGGGCGCCATCGGCGGCTGGCTGGCGCTGCGCTGGGGCGGCCTGGCGCTGGTGTTTGCGGCGCAGGCGCTGGCGCTGGTGGTGTACGGCGTGCTGAATGCGGCGACGGTGGCGGCCGGCGCCTGGCAGGGCGCGCTGCAATGGCCGTTCCCGCGGCGCGGCATGGTTTCCTGAGCGGGCGCGCCGCCGCTACACGGCTGCCCGGCGGGCTTCGGGAGGGTGGGCCAGCATGCGGCGCAATTCGGGCAGCACCTGAGCGCGCCAGTGCGGCCCGGAAAACACGTCCCGGTGGGTGGCGCCTTCGACGTCGAGATGCTGCAAGGCCGATGCCGGCAGGCCGGTGCACAGCGCATGCGCGGCCCGGGTCTGGCCGGCGCCGCAGATCTCGTCCGACGCCGCTTCCACCGTCAGCAGCGTGCCATGGCGGATGCGGTCCGGCCGCACCGGCCGGCCGCGATGCCGCAGCATGCCCCGGGCCAGCGCGCAGCGCTGGAATACCTCGCGCAGGTTGTCCAGATAGAATTCGGCGGCCAGGTCCAGCACCGGCTGTTGCGGCGGCAGGGCGCTGCCCAGTTCCAGCATTGCGCGCCAGAAGATTAGCGGGTCGCCCAGACCGGCGGCAACCGAGGTCAGGCGCCGCCGCTGCTCCATGCCGATCGACGCCACCAGCTGCATGGCGCCGCCATAGACGCGGCGCCCGGCGCCCGGCAGCGGCGCCGGCACGACGCTGATCAGTTCCGTCTCGAACCAGTCCAGCGGCGCCCCGGTGGCGAAGCGGTTCACCGGGCTGGGATGGATGCGGGCGTCGATCGGGCCTGCCATCAGCGTCAGGCTGCGCGGCTGGGCCGGATCGCCGTCCTCGGCCAGCAGGGCCGCCGCCGCCAGCGCCGGCACGCAGGACTGGCAGATCGCCACCATGTGCGCGCCCGGCCCGATGGCGCACATGAAGCGCAGCACATAGTCGATGTAGTCGTCCAGGCCGAAGTGGCCGGCCGACAGCGGCACGTCGCGGGCATCGGCCCAGTCTGTCACATGCACCTGGTAGTCCGGCAGCAGGCCCAGCACGGTGTCGCGCAGCTGCGCCGCCGCATGGCCCGACATCGGCGCCACCAGCAGCAGCGGCGGCGCGTCCGCCGTGCCGGCGCGAAAGCGCAGCAGCCGGCCGAACGGTGCATCGAGCACCGTTTCTTCCTGCACCGTGACGCTGCCGCCCGGCGTGTCCAGGCCGAGGCCGGCCAGCCCGAAATTCGGGCGCGGCTGCCGCAGCGTCTCGCCGTACGTGCTTTCCAGCATCGCCGCGAGCGTTCGCAGTCCCGGCGGATGCATCAGCCAGTTCAATCCTGTCTGGCCGGCGGCGGGCTGCTGGTTCTGGTAGGGCATGCATCACTCCTCAAGGGGGGAACAGTACTGACCGGCTGCAGGCAATTGGGTTCCGGTCGCGGCGATGCGCCTATGCCGCGACGCCTGCCTGATCCGGCCTGGAACGCAACCAGGCCGACGGCGGAACGCCGAACCGGGCGATGAAGGCGCGGGAAAAGGCCGGCTGGCTCTGATAGCCGACCCGGATCGCCACCTGCTCCACCGGCAGGCGCTGACGCAGCAACTGTCGTGCCAGTTTCATCCGACGCTGCGCGATGTACTCGGCCGGCGGCATGCCGACCTGCTTGTGAAACTGGCTGGCGAACTTGCTGCGCGACATGCCGGCCATGCGCGCCAGCGCATCCAGCGGCCACGGCTGCGCCGGCTGGCGCTGCACCGCCTCCAGCACCCGCGCCAGGCCGGGGTCGGACAGGCCAGCCAGCGCATCCTGCTCGAGCCGGCCCGTCGCGTGGGCATGCCGCAGCAGTTGCACCACCAGCACTTCGCACAGCCGGTTCAGCATGAGGCGGCGGCCGCCGTGCTGGCTCCGCGCCTCGCTGTCGAGCAGTTCCAGCGTGCAGTGCAGCAGGGGCGCGTCGGCCAGGCGGACATGCAGGCAGTCCGGAAGCATGGGCGTCGGCGCATGGGCATCCTCGCCTTCCAGGGCCAGGTTGGCGCAGACCAGGCTGACCTCGCTCCCCGGCGGCACCACCAGATGGTGTTGCAGCCCGCGCGGATAGAACAGCACGGCAGGCTCGTCGATATGGATGGACGGCCGGTCCGGATGGTGCATCACCACGGTGCCGCTGCGCACCACATGCAGCTGTCCCAGGGCGCCGGCGCCGGGGAAATGACTGTTGCCGCAGAAACGGCCATCGAAGAAGACGGTCGCGTTAAAAACATTTCTATCCAGGAATTCGGAAAGTCTGTCCATGGTGCCTGTGTGATGAGACGAAAGAGCATGAATTCGGGATGGGCGGGTATGGCGCGACGGGACTTGTCGGCTATCCTCCCGTCCTGTTTTCGACATTTCTCCATGGAAATTTAATCGGTTTGAAGGACTTTTCACCCATGCATGAACAGGCATTGCGCATGCGCAATATCCACAGCCGGGCCGACCGCCTGGTGCTGTCCGTGATCTGGACCATGTTCGCCATGGCGCTGGGGCTGGCGGGCTGGCACGACACGCTGGGCTGGGCACTGGCGATCGGACTGCCGGCCGCGCTCGGTCCTACCGCCGCCATCCTGCTCGCGCCCGGCTCCCGCACCAGCCGCTACGTGGTGGCCACCGCGCTGATGGTATTTTCAGCCCTGCACATCCACCAGTCCGCCGGCGCCACCGAGCTGCACTTTGGCATTTTCGTGCTGCTGGCCTTTCTTCTCTGCTATCGCGACTGGTCGGTGATCGTGGTCGGCGCCGCGGTCATCGCGCTGCATCACCTGAGCTTCAACTACCTGCAGGAATGGGGCTTCGGCGTGCTGTGCTTTACCGATACCGGCCTGGGCCGGGTGCTTGCGCATGCCGCCTACGTGGTGGCCGAGACGGCGGTGCTGTCCTATCTGTCGCTGCTGCTGCATCGCGAAGCGGTCCAGGCGGCGGAACTGGGCGCGCGGCTGGACCAGGTCAATGCCTCCGGCGATGGTCGCATCACCCTGGCGGCGCCATCCACCGCCGCGCTGAGCGATGGCGGACGGGTGCTGGAAGGCATGATGACCACGCTGCGCGATGCCGTGGCGGTGGTGCATGCCGGCACCGAGGCGATTGCCGGGGCCGCGCACGCGATCGCCGACGGCAATGCCGACCTGTCGCGCCGCACCGGCAGCCAGTCCGCCGGACTGCGCCAGACCGCGGAGGCAATGGCGCAGCTGACCGTGGCCGTGAAGGACAACGATGCCGATGCCCGCCAGGCCAGCAGCCTGGCCGCCGGCGCCGCCGATATCGCCGAGCGTGGCGGCCAAGTGGTGGAGCAGATGATCGATTCGATGGAAGCGATCCGCGCCCGGTCGCGCCGCATCGTCGACATCATCGCCGTGATCGACGGCATTGCCTTCCAGACCAACATCCTGGCGCTGAACGCGGCGGTGGAAGCAGCCCGGGCCGGCGAGCAGGGCCGCGGTTTCGCGGTGGTGGCCTCGGAAGTGCGCGGCCTGGCGCAGCGCTCGGCCGCCGCCTCCCGCGAAATCGCCGCCCTGATCCACGACTCGGTCGCCGCAGTCGATGCCGGCGACAGCCTGGCCGGGCAGGCCGGACGCACCATGGAGGACATCGTCAGGGCCGTGCAGGAAGTGGCCGCCATCATGGCCCGCATCGTGGCTGCCAGCCATGGTCAGGCCACCGGGATCGCCAGCGTCAATGACGCCATCGCCGGGATGGACCGCGGCACCCGCGACAATGCGGCCCTGGTGCAGCAGGCCGAGGCGGCCGCGGCCAGCATGCAGCAGCAGGTGCAGCTGCTGGGCCAGGCGGTGGGCGCTTTCCGTCTCGCATAAAAGATTGATCACGGATTGAATCCGTTTCGCCGGGTCCGCCGTAGAAAGAGGGCAGTTGCGCAATTTCCCTTTTCCCACGGAGGCATGAATGAAACACGCATTGAAAGCGGCAGCAGCAGTGATGACGGTAGCGACGCTTGCCGCATGTTCCACCCCGGCGATGATGAGCGACATGAAGGCGCCCGTCGCCCCCGCGGCAGTCAGTGTCCCGGCCGGCCACAAGGTGGCGATGATGACGACCGGCATGGGCGATCTGACCTATGAATGCCGGGCCAAGGCTGGCATGCCCGGCCAGTGGGAATGGGTCTTCACCGGCCCGGACGCAATGCTCTACGACATGAACCGGAAGATGGTCGGCAAATACTATGGCGGCCCGACCTGGGAAGCGGCTGACGGCAGCAAGGTCGGCGGCAAGCAGCTGGCTGTGGCGCCGTCACCGAATGCCGGCGCGATTCCGCTGCAGCTGGTGCAGGCCGGCCCGGCGACCGGCAATGGCGCCATGAGCGGCGTGAGCTATATCCAGCGTCTCAACACCATGGGCGGCGTTGCGCCCATGGACGCCTGCGGCGAATCCATGGCCGGCATGAAGAAAACCGTGAAGTACCAGGCCGATTACGTGTTCTACAAGCCAGCCTGATTCCGGCCGGCCAATGTGATGCGACCCGCGCAGCCAGGGGCTGGAGCGGGTCGCAGGGGATTTAGGCATGATGCCTAAAAACGAATGTCGATTTCAATCGACGTCATCAATATACGCCCGAACGACGGCTTATTGGCGCGCGCATGTTTTGATATCGCACAAACAAATTCGCTGGAAAGTATGACGTTCATCGTATAAGGGCAAGCACGTTTTGCCCCGCAGGATGATTACCTGATGCGCGGCATCAGTTCGCCGGTATTGGGATTGACATAGCCGCCCGGGACGCCGAGATAGCGCTCGCCGGTTGACGGATTGATCACGTCGCCGTTGCCGGTGGGAGGATAGTACTGGCCGGTGGCGGGATTGATCGCGCCCGTCTCGGCCCGTTCCGGCGACGGTGGCGGCAACCTTGACAAGTTGCCTTGCCGTTCGCGTTCATCGGCCTGATGCCGGTTTTGCGGCGCCGGGACAGCCCGCCCGGCATCGGACTGATTGGGCTGACTGGACGGATCGGACTGACTGGATGGGTCGGCCTGCGCCAGTGCCATAGTGCAGAAGCCCGCGCACAGCAGGGCGGGCAGGATTTTTTTCATCATGTCAATTCTGAGCCGCCAGCCGGCATAAGGTTCCGGCCGCCCTACAACAGCCCTACAGCAGCCCTTCGAACGGCAGCACCTCGACCATGTCGCCCGCCTGCACATTGCCCTGTTCGTGGCCCAGCACCACCATGCAGTTGGCCTCGGACATCGAGCGCAGGATGCCCGAGCCCTGGGCGCCGGTGATGCGCACCTCGCGGCTGCCGTCGGCGGCGACCGACAGGATGCCGCGCTGGTATTCGGTGCGGCCCGGCTTCTTGCGGATCGCGCCCTGCGAGCGGACCGCGAACAGCGGCAGCGGCGGCACCTGCGCGCCCATCATGTGCAGCAGCGCCTCGCGCGCGAAGAAGTAGAAGGTCACCATCACCGCCACCGGATTGCCCGGCAGGCCGAACAGATAGGCGCTGTGCCCGGCGGAGTGGATCTTGCCGAAGGCCATCGGACGGCCGGGACGCATGCCTATCTTCCAGAAGGTCACGTCGCCCAGCTGGGCCATCATCTGCTTGGTGTAGTCGGCCGCGCCGACCGACACGCCGCCGGAGGTGATGATGGCGTCGGCATTCTCGCAGGCCGAGCGGAACGCGGCTTCCAGCGCGGCCGGATCGTCGGCCACCACGCCCATGTCGATGATGTCGCAGCCCAGGCGCCTGAGCATGCCGTAGAGCGTGTAGCGGTTGCTGTCGT
>Ga0308161_1005661_pt1 | contig 10884 bp, 8 predicted proteins | sample PhyFR2_FD_201034 | JGI IMG/M metagenome (GOLD analysis project Ga0308161, IMG submission 201034) | Phyllosphere microbial communities from UC Gill Tract Community Farm, Albany, California, United States - DLSLF.R2 | ecosystem: Host-associated > Plants > Phyllosphere > Unclassified | place: USA...
GAAAATAAATCAAATAACTTTGCATCCCGTTTGTTTTCTAAGTCATAACACGTGCCGGAAAAAATGTGATAAACGTTATAAGCCGTGTAGAGATGATTCGGCGTTCTAAACCAAGCATCTGGCACATCATGCCAATAAACCATCCCTACGGAAATGTTCACCAGGGCTCTTAGCTTAACGCAATTTTTGCGTTTTGACACCATTATGTGTGCATGAGGCTTTTTTCCTTTGATTGCTGAAAATTGAGTGATATAGAGACGCGCGCTGACAATGACTGTTTTTATTGCAGCGTTACGATCTTTGTCGTAAAGACATGGTTTGGTAATACGCAAAGGCGCGGATGTGGCGAAATTGGTAGACGCACCAGATTTAGGTTCTGGCGGGAAACCGTGGGGGTTCGAGTCCCTTCATCCGCACCAGTAAAAAGTTTAAACATTGGCGGGATTTGTTATCTTAGTGATGGATGAATTTAGCGCAATGCTATGGATGATTTAAAATTGGGGCGGTGACTCCAAATAAGGTGAAGGTTGTTCGATGCAGGTTACAGAGACGCTTAATGAAGGACTGAAGCGCGAGATCAAAATCGTGATTCCAGCGAAAGATCTGACAGCGAAGCTTGATGAGAAGCTTCAAGATGCGAAGAATAAGGTTCGCTTAAACGGTTTTCGGCCAGGCAAAGTGCCTGTTGCCCATTTACGCCAAATGTATGGTAAATCTATGATGGCTGAAATCATTAATGATTTGCTACGTGATACACCGCGGAGCGTATTGGCGGATAGAAAAGAGCGCGCAGCCCAACAGCCTGATGTCGACATGAATGACGACGAAAAAGAAGCGGAAAAGGTTCTCGCAGGCGAAGCAGATTTTGCTTTCACTTTGAAATATGATGTTTTACCTGAATTTGAACTTAAAGACGTGTCTGGAATTGAAATCACGCGTGAAGTATACGATGTCACTGAAAAAGAAGTTGCAGATCAAATAGACCGGGTTTTAGCGTCTACCCGCAGCTATTCTGATAAAGACGGTAAAGCGGAAGATGGAGACCGGGTAACGATCGACTATCTCGGTAAAATCGATGATACAGCCTTTGATGGTGGTGCAGATAATGACGCACAACTTGTCATTGGTTCCAAGCAATTTATACCCGGTTTTGAAGAGCAACTTATCGGCGTTAAAGCGGGCGATAAAACGATCATAACTGTAAAGTTCCCTGAAGATTATGGTGCCGCCCACTTGGCCGGTAAAGAAGCGAAATTCGATATTACAGTTAAAAACGTCGCTAAACCTGACGAGCTTAAAGTAGACGATGAAGCTGCAAAAAAACTTGGCTTAGAATCGCTTGATCGTTTGCGGGAAGTTGTACGGGAGCAGATCGAGGGTCAATATGGAAGTTTTACCCGGCAAAAGGTCAAACGGCAAATTCTCGATGCATTGGATAAGGATTATACCTTTGAAACGCCAGAACGTCTGGTCGATGTTGAATTCAATAATATTTGGATGCAAATCACTTCTGAGTTGAAAGAAGCGGGCCAGACATTCGAAGATGAAGGCACAACCGAAGAAGATGCCCGCAGAGAGTATCGTAAACTGGCTGAACGGCGCGTTCGTCTTGGCTTAGTTCTATCAGAATTGGGAAATAGGGAAAATATCCAAGTTTCGGAAGATGAATTGCAGCGTGCGGTTTATGATCAAATGCGTCAATATCCGGGTAAGGAAAAACAAATTATGGATTTTTTCCGCCGTACTCCCGATGCGGTGGCAAATCTACGCGCTCCAATCTTCGAAGAAAAGGTTATTGATTTTCTTTTAGGCAAGGTAAAGGTCACGGACAAAAAAGTTACAGCTGAAGAGCTGATGCGCATTGAAGAAGACGAGTTGGAACCTAAAAAAACAAAAACGAGAACAAAGGCAGCGGAAAAATCAGCCGACACGAAAGAGCCGAAAAAAACAGCGGCGAAGAAAGCCAGTTCAAAGAAGAGTGCGGCAGAAGAATAACGTGAGTAAAAAGCTCTTTTCTGGGCTTTTTGTTTTCAAGTTGGTCTCTATTCTCGATATTTTGGGTGCTTGAAGGGAAATTGGCTTGTATTCCTTGAGGCTTTGTTTTAGCCAATAATTTATAGATTGAAGGGATTGGTGATACATCGTGGCGTTGATAGATAGTCGTGTAGCTGAATCTAAACGCTTAATTCCAGGGGCGACAGGCGATTGGGAAGTTGTAATCGGCTTAGAGGTTCACGCTCAAGTGACATCTCGATCCAAGTTGTTCTCAGGTGCATCGACGACATTTGGCGCGGCGCCCAATAGCAATGTTTCCTTGATCGATGCGGCTATGCCAGGTATGCTGCCAGTCATAAATCGGGAGTGTGTCGAGCAAGCGGTGCGAACTGGCCTTGGTTTAAAAGCAAAAATCAACCGCAGATCGGTTTTTGATCGAAAAAATTATTTTTATCCCGATCTTCCACAAGGCTATCAGATTTCGCAGTTTACCCACCCCATTGTTGGCGAGGGCACGGTCATTATTTCTGTCGGGCCAGATGCCAAGGGCGAGTTTGAAGAAGTTGAAATCGGTATAGAGCGCCTGCATCTGGAACAAGACGCGGGAAAATCGATGCATGATCAGCATCCTTCGATGTCATTCGTTGATCTCAATCGCGCAGGGGTTGCATTGATGGAAATCGTCTCGAAACCTGACATGCGTTCTGCCGACGAGGCAAAAGCCTATCTAACAAAATTGCGAACCATTGTGCGATATCTCGGGACATGCGACGGAAATATGGATGAAGGCTCAATGCGCGCTGATGTTAACGTATCGGTACGTCGGGTTGGAGCGCCGTTTGGAACGCGCTGCGAGATAAAAAACGTCAATTCTATTCGGTTTGTCGGGCAAGCGATTGACTATGAAGCACGTCGGCAAATTGCAATTCTTGAAGATGGCGGTGAGATCGAGCAGCAAACGCGTTTATTTGACGCTGCAAAAGGTGAAACGCGGGCCATGCGCTCAAAAGAAGAAGCCCATGACTACAGGTACTTCCCAGATCCCGACTTATTACCTCTAGAATTTGACCAAGCATTTGTCGATGAAATTGCAGCGAGCCTGCCCGAGTTGCCCGATGAGATAAAGGCTCGATTGATAACTCAGATGGGTTTGACAAAATATGATGCGTCGATCCTTGTGAGTGAAAAGGCGATTGTTGATTATTTTGAACGTGTCGCCAAAGGGCGGGATGGCAAAATAGCGGCTAACTGGGTAATTAACGATCTTTTGGGTGCCCTTAATCATGCGGGATTAGACATTAAAGATACGCCGATTTCGCCAGAACAACTTGGTGGACTTATTGACCTTATTAAAGATGGCACAATTTCAGGAAAAATTGCTAAGGAGGTCTTTGAAATTATCTGGAATGAGGGTGGCGAAGCGGCTCAAATTGTCGAAGCTCGCGGGTTGAAGCAGGTTACCGATACGGCTGCCATTGAGAAGGCGGTTGATGATGTCATAGCGGCTAATATTGAAAAAGCGCTACAGGCGAAACTAAAGCCCACACTTGCGGCCTGGTTCGTTGGCCAAGTGATGAAAGCTACTGGCGGCAAAGCCAATCCAAAAACGGTTAACGAATTCGTAAAGGTAAAATTAGGTATTGAATAAAAATGTGGCTAAGAACTGCATCAAAAGATGATTTACAGTCTATTCACCAATTATTATCCAAAACAATTCACGCAACACTGGATGACCTAATTAGCGTTAGTTTCGCAGATCAGTTGGTAGAGGACCAGTTTACACTCGATAGCCTTCGGAAGGCACTCTACCATCCTTCGTCTGAATTCATAATTGCTGATGATGGCGAACGTATCCATGGTGCGGCTCATGCCACGCTCGGCGGGGTGAAAACTGAGCCAGAAGTGGTAGCGCTTCATTTTCTAGCGGTTGATCCAGAGAGCCAAAGGGGCGGGGTTGGTCGGAAATTACTTATTGAAATTGAAGAATCATTCAACGTCGCACGCAGGATAAGAACTCATATTTTTGAGAAAAATCTTAAAGCGTTGAAATTCTTTGAAAACCAAGGGTATAATAAACTATCTGAAAAAGCTAAAAAACTTAATCTACCCGTTGTCGTTATGGAAAAATCCATATTTTAACATTATAACGTTTTAAACACTTGTCGAACGTCGAAGTAACGCTGTTGTTTGGTTATCTTGCTAGAAGCGTTAAAGGAGCACAGGGAAATGTTAAAATTTCTATTACAGACTTTCACCTGGTGGAATGGAAGCACGATAAATACCAAATTTTTTACCTGGCTCCATGGAAAACGCGTGGGTGAAGATCAATTCGGCAACGTTTATTACGAGGGCAGCAAACACAAGGACGGCTACGTCCGACGTTGGGTGATCTATAAAAACTATTCCGAAGCTTCAACAATACCCGCTGGTTGGCATGGTTGGATCCACTATCGCACCAACACTCCACCGACTGGGGAAGCCTATGTTCCGCACGGTTGGGAACAGCCTCACCAGCCTAACTTGACTGGTCAGGCAGGGGCCTATGCGCCGAAAGGCTCGATTAAGCACCACGGTAATAGACCACAGGTTTCGGGAGATTATGATGCGTGGCGCCCAAATAATCATTAAAACAATTGCTTTCGTATCCCATAAGTTTGACTTGATGGTGGTTTTTAGTGTTCCACGTAAGATTGGTAGCTTTGTTGTTTAAAATTGCTAATATGATTATAAAGAATTTAAAGTTAGCGTTATTTATTGTGGTGACTTCGGCTACCATTATGGGTGCGTCACAAGCAGAACGAATTAGCAACTCGGTAGCTGTTTTTTCAGGTCTCGATAAAATCACCGGTCGGATAACGTCATTCGATGTCTATATCGGTGAGACTTACCAGTTTGGTGCCCTGCAAGTTACACCGCGGGCGTGCTTTACGAGTTCAGAAGACGAGGCGGCATTAACGGATGGGTTCGTCGAAGTTAACGAAATTACACTTGATAAAAAGATTAAGCGGATTTTTACTGGGTGGATGTTTGCTGATAGCCCAGGCTTAAACGCAGTCGAGCACCCAATTTATGATGTTTGGCTTACGGATTGCAAGCAACAATCTAAAGTTCCACCACCGTAAACGCAGGGAGCAAGCCTGGATAGACCTTAGCTTATTTTTTTGTTGTTATGGATTGTTGAGGTGTGAGTTAAATAACGTTTATTGTTTTGGATCGGGTTCAAATGTTATTTCCAAATAAATTTAATAATTTTTACTCCAGAAGCCAAAGTAATATATTTTTAGATATTTCAAAACAATATAGTGAGAATTGTATAGCATCGCATAGTGACGTTTATCGATATTCCAGTTTTTTAGCCAAAAGTTTAAATTTATTGAGGGTTGTTGATATAGGCGGCAGCCAAGGCAATAACTTGCCAAAATACTTTAGCGAATATAAGTCCGCGCTGGAGAACGCTGACAATAAATTAAATAACATTCAGAAAAAACCGAAATTTTATTATGCAGATTATAATGACCAAAGAAATAATGAGTCTTTAGACTTTGCTGATTTTGTCAGCGTAAATCTCGAAGATTGTGATGAATTAATTAACTTCCGTAGCTTATTCGATGATGAAATACCGACGATCTTTATTCTTTCCGGCGTGATAGAACGATTGTTTGATCCTCGTCTTTTATTAGCAGTAATTCGATATTTGTTAAAAAAAAATAAAAATAGTAAACTAATCATATCAACTCCTGATCGTTTAAAACAAAAATATAAAACGAAGGCAACCCAACACCAAGCGACGCATGTACGCCAGTGGTCTAAGAGTGAATTTCAAAAATTTCTAGAAGAATCCGCCTTTAGGATCGAGGAATTTAGATATACGAAACGCAATAGGAGTGCAAAAAATAATAGTTTAGTTTTAGCTTGCGTTTCTTGTGATAAAGAATTCTATAACGGCTGGCTAGAAGAGCGACGATTGCCAAAACAGTCAGACCATTTGATCATCACGACCGAGCACAACGCCCTTAAGTTTTCCGGAGGAATCGGAGGGTTCATAGGATACACCGATGATGTTTTGCCAAGTAATAGAATTATCCTTTTTGTTGGAGAAATCGGGCTAGTTAGTCAATGGCAGAAAACTGTAAGTGACAAACGTTGGATTCATCTCAATCAAATAACTGATAAATCTGATTTGATCAGTTATAATCGAGAAGATGTATTAGAGGCGGTTTTTGCTATATTATTTATTTATGAAACTATTAGTATAATAGAATATCAAGACTACGATGGGCTAGGTCACCGTATAGCGCAAGCAAAAGTAGGTTGTTTGCTGCCCCAGTTTATAAACGTTGTAGCGGTTGTACATGGCAACCATTACTATTTAGATCACACTGCAGAAATAGTTTCGCATCGCAAAATTGAAATTGATGTTATGGAAAAAATTTCCGTAGAGAATGCCGACCATGTCGTATTTCCAACAAAGCATTTGAAAACACTTTACGAAAACCAACAAGGAATGAAATTCAAAAGTGCTATTCTATCATTTCCTATCCCTAATGAGAATGACGAGCATGTAAATTACAGACCGTTAAACACACTGATTTTTTTTGGTAAAAAAACAAATCAAGAGGGATTTGATAGATTTTGCGAAGCACTCCTTGAATTGAAAAAAAAATTTACGGTTTCATTTAATGCCATAGAAAACTTAATATTTTTGGGCGTCGCTCGCCTCGAGCCAGAAATACTGAATTTGAACAAACAAATTCAATACGGGATATTTTCCTCAGAACAAGAAATAGAAATTATTAAATCACAACGAGATACCGCGCTGGTTGTAATACCTTATCAATCCCATGATTATCCTATATCGGTACGGGAACTGATTAGGGCCGGTGTGCAACTTGTAGTTCAAGATTCGGAAGGCTTACGCGACGTATTCGATCCCAGCGTCGTAGGTCAAATAGCGTATGATAGCGATCTTACAATCAAGATTAATGAAAAGTTTTCTCACTCTCAGTCTGATCGCGCCAGAAGCATCAAAAATGTTCAGCAGAAAGTCGAGGACAGCTATTTAAAAAACTACATCAATCGTGATACTTTTTTAAATAAAATGAAAAAGTATCCTGCTCTGGTTGCACCTACACCGTCGAAAGTCTCGTTAGTTATAACTAATTACAAGGGTACAGAAACCCATCTCGAAGAGTTGTACCAGGGTGTCTTAAATTCAAGACGCCGGCCCGATGAGATTATTATTGTGGATGATTGTTCTCCAGAACCCTACAGAAGTACCTTAGAAAGCTTCCTGAAAAGGCGTTCATCCTTGATTGAAACTAAAGTAATTTTCAATAAAGTAAACGTTGGACTCGCCGCAGCACGTAATATCGGTTTGCAAAACTCAAACTATGATTATGTACTCATCCACGATAATGATAACATTATGATGAACAATAACATTTATCAAATGGCAAAAGTGCTGGATTTAAATAAAGATGTGGACTGTGTAACGTCTTTTTGTATGACGTTTAATGATGGGGAAAATTGGCGTGTTGGTGGTAAAAATTATGAATACAGTCCTCTCGGACAGGATTTCGCTTTCGGAGTAGCTCACGGGTCGAAAAACAATTGCTTTGGGGATGCGCATGCCATGTTCCGTCGTTCAACGCTGCTTGCGATAGGCGGATACGATGCAAGCACGAGAGCGATGTGGGAGGATCTTCAACTATTTATAAAGTTGACGTTAGCGAACAAAAAGATCGCAATTGTTCCGCAACCATTATTTTTATACCGTGTCAGAAAAAATTCAATGCTTCGTACTTACGCTGTACCACCAGCTTTTCAAAGAATTGAGCGAACCCTTATTGATGCTGGTATTCCGTCCGCAGAATTATTATTACGCGAAGTAACCCGTAACACTGTTTCGGACGAGATATTAGCATCAAGATCGAAGACCCTTCGTCATTTATGCAAGCTTATATTGAATAAAAAGGCAATAAAGCGTCGTTTTAATTAATGAATTTAATTAAATTTCTATTGTGCTAACATTAAATCTATCGAATAACTCGGCCTGATTGACAATAATTAGCCGGATGGTCTAAGTGCACCGAAGCGTTTTGGCGAAACTTATGATGCGGCATCGGGTTTTAATGGTGTCGCTGTTAAGCTCTTTTTGGGCAGTAGATTGGGCTACATTGTCAACGCTTATAGAACTATGGAAGCTCAAAATCGGGTTCTTGTTCATTGAAGAAATATAACATTAAGTTAAATTCAATAGTACAAGTTGATTTCCACTTGGCGCGAAAAAGAAGGCAGTTTGATGAACAAGTTAACACCACGTCGCTCAGAACTCAATCCGTTTAATGTGCCGCCAGTGGTTGTTATATGCGTCGTCATCTGTGGCGGTTTTTTTATCATTCCACGGTATTTTCTGTCCGACGAACTACAACGGCTATTCTTATTGGAATTTTCGTTTATTCCTTGGAAGTTAACGATGATTCACTCACCAATGTCAATTTTATCACTAATAACAAGCTCGCTTCTGCACGCCAATAATTCACATATCATTAACAATATGATTTGGCTTGTTATATTCGGTTCACCTTTGGCAAACCGTCTAAATCCCTGGCGTTTCCTCGCTTTTTGGATGTTTACAGCGTTTATCGCTTCGATGACTTTTTATATCTTTGACCCTCTTAGCACTGTTCCGCTTCTTGGAGCTTCAGGCGCGATTTCCGGAATGCTGGGCGGTGCTGCACGCTACGGATTTCGCCATAACGATAGTACCAGCTTTTATAATCGATCTGAATTTGCTGGCCCAATTTTATCGATCACAAATGCCTTACGGATGCCGATCGTTTTGAGTTTCATCGGCTTTTGGCTATTGGTTAATGTGTTAATTGTATCGCTTCCAGTTTTCGGTACACAAGGGCCAGATCAGATCGCTTGGCAGGCCCATCTAGGTGGACTTTTGGCAGGGTTTTTATTTGTAGGGATTTTTGACCAACGTCGTGATGCAACTCATAAATAGCCGTAGATAATTAAAGTCTAGAGCGCACAAAAAACTTTATCTGTTTAGATGTTAGGTTCTTTCTGTTGTCAACGCTATCTTAGAACGCTTACGAGGCCATCGTTTGAATGGTAAAGCCCTATAGAAGCCCGTCTATAGAGTGTTTAGGTTTTGGTTAGTCTAATGATGCGAAGCGCAATCTCCAAAAGACTGGCGCCTACTGGTGTTAGACAATAAAATTTAAATGTAATTAAATTTCAGCAGCGTCCATGTTTAAGCCGACGATTGTTTAGTCGTTGGGGGCGAACGTTGAATGTTCACAACGTCTTCGCCAGCCTAGCCACGGGAACTATTCCGAGAAAGCAGGCAGTTGTCGTAGTTGTTTTTAACCTATTAATCGCGATAAGTGACTAGACAACGTTAAATTAAAGATGCACTTTAATTGCAAAGATGCAAATGTGCGGAATAGAGTGCTATCGCCGCTGCATTTGATACGTTAAGCGATTTTAATTTGCCAGGGATTGACAATCTGGTTAGCACATCGACTGTATCTCTGGTTTTTTGTCGTAAGCCTTTTCCTTCAGCTCCCAATACCAGTGCAATCTTCTCTCCAGTGAGCGCGGTTTCTAAGGTTTTCTCACCCTCGGAATCGAGGCCAAATGTTTTAAAACCAGTAATCTGAATGGTTTTAATCGCATCAGATAAATTACGCACGGTAATAAGGTCGATCATCTCTAGCGCGCCAGACGCGCTTTTTGCCAACACGCCAGATTCATTGGGTGAATGACGGGCGGTGGATATAAGTGCGCCAGCGCCGAAAGCGACCGCTGAGCGCAGAATAGCGCCAACATTGTGCGGGTCGGTTACGTGATCAAGAATGATGATAAGATTGGTATCGCTAAGGTCAGCTAAATCTCTTGTCTTGAGAGGTGCGGCCTCTATCAGAACGCCTTGATGCACGGCATCGGAGCCTACGAGCGAATCAATAGTTTTGGGCTGAACGATCTCTATGGGAAACTGAATTTCTGATTCGTTCAACGCTAAACGTGGTAAGGCGTTTCTTGTCGCCAACAGCCTAAATATTCTCCGCTTAGGATTTTTCACGGCAGCCTGAACGGTATGCAGACCGTAGAGGTAGACCCGATCTGAACGTAGCATCGTGGCGCTTTGGGTGACGCGATTTGAGTGTTTAGCATCTTGAATTGACTTCATGTCGCGATATTGGCGGCGTAAACGGGCATAATGAGAATCTTTTGGCGTATTTTCGCTCATAGTGTCTCCAGAAAGTTAAGTTGTATTTTTTAACAGGTTTAAAAAATAAAATAAGCGATTTTTTCGTCATTTTTATAATCTATTCATGAATAGTGTTGACAGAACGATTAGTTATCGGCATAACCGCCACCGCAAAGGGCATTTAGCAAATGCTTTTTGATTTACCTTTTCGCGCAACTTTGCCGGAAACTGGAGGGGTGCCCGAGTGGTTAAAGGGGGCGGACTGTAAATCCGTTGCGTATGCTACGTTGGTTCGAATCCAACCCCCTCCACCAGTACCGGATCTGAAGTTTTATGCGCGGGTATAGCTCAATGGTAGAGCAGCAGCCTTCCAAGCTGAATACGCGGGTTCGATTCCCGCTACCCGCTCCAATGATGAGGTAAAAGGTTTAGGCGGACTTGTCCGTATTAGAGTATGAGGCCGGGCCGAGAAATCTGGCCGATTGGTTTCAGTTGAAAGCCAAAGACTGGCTATGAACATAACGAGAGATTGACGGCGATGGCAAAGAGCAAATATGAACGTAGTAAGCCGCATGTAAACATAGGCACGATTGGCCATGTTGATCATGGTAAGACATCATTGACGGCAGCAATTACGAAGTATTTTGGAGAATTTAAGGCGTATG
>Ga0308161_1005665_pt1 | contig 10876 bp, 9 predicted proteins | sample PhyFR2_FD_201034 | JGI IMG/M metagenome (GOLD analysis project Ga0308161, IMG submission 201034) | Phyllosphere microbial communities from UC Gill Tract Community Farm, Albany, California, United States - DLSLF.R2 | ecosystem: Host-associated > Plants > Phyllosphere > Unclassified | place: USA...
AGCCGTTGGTGTTGCAGATCGAGATGGTCTTCGCGCCCTGTTCCCGGGCGTACCGCACGGCCATCAGGGTGTCCATGGTCTCCCCGGACTGGGAGATGGAGACCACCAGGGTCTTCTCGTCCAGGATCGGGTCCCGGTAACGGAACTCGTGCGCGAGCTCCACCTCGGTGGGGATCCGGCACCAGTTCTCGATGGCGTACTTGGCCACCATGCCCGCATAGGCGGCGGTGCCGCAGGCCAGCACGATGATCTTGTTGACCTGCTTCAGCAGCTCCGGGTCGATCCGCAGCTCATCCAGCGTCAGCTTGCCGTCCAGGTCCGACCGGCCCAGCAGGGTCTGCGCCACGGCGTCGGGCTGGTCATTGATTTCCTTCTCCATGAACGAGGAGAAGCCGCCCTTTTCCGCCGACGCCGGGTCCCAGTCCACGTGGTATTCCTTGCCCTGGGCCGGGTTGCCGTAGAAATCGGTGATCACCACACTGTCAGCAGTGATGGTCACGATCTGGTCCTGGCCCAGCTCCACCGCTCGGCGGGTGTAATCAATGAACCCGGACACATCCGAGCCCAGGAAGTTCTCCCCCTCGCCCAGGCCCACCACCAGCGGTGAGTTACGGCGGGCGGCCACGACGACGTCGGGCTGGTCCGCGTGGACCGCCAGCAGCGTGAACGCGCCCTCAAGACGCTGGCACGCCAGCTCCATGGCCCGGGTCAGGCCACCATTCGCAGTGTCCCCGCCCAGCTGGTTCCGGAGGATGTCAGCCAGCAGCGCGGCAGCGACCTCGGTGTCCGTCTCGGACAGGAACGTCACGCCCTTTTCCAGCAGCTCGAGCTTGAGCTCGGCGAAGTTTTCGATGATGCCGTTGTGGATCACGGCGAGCTTGCCGCCGTCAGCCAGGTGCGGGTGCGCGTTGCGGTCCGTCGGACCACCGTGCGTCGCCCACCGCGTGTGGCCAATACCGGTCAGGGTCTCCGGCAACGGCCGGGCCTCCAGCTCACCAATCAGGTTGCTCAGCTTCCCGGACTTCTTCCGCGACTCGATAGCCCCCTGGGACACCACAGCCACGCCGGCAGAGTCATAACCGCGGTACTCCAGACGCCGCAGCCCCTCCAGGACAACATCCAACGCACTGTGACCATTAATTGCACCGTCAACCGAACGGCCTACGTAACCCACGATTCCACACATAGGCACAAGACTATCGGCAGCGTGCCCCTTGCTCTAAACCGGGAGGCTCTCGGGCGGCCCCTCCGCGACGCGTGCCGCCGCACTGAGCAGGGGCGTCATTTCGCGATGGGCCGGGAGCGGGGCAGAATCTTTAGCGTGACTTCGCAACGCAACGAAGCGAACGGGGAAGGTGCCTCGCCGTTCGTGGAGCTGGACAGGCATACCTGGTCCCGGCTCGCAGCCCAGATGGAACAGCCCCTTAATGAAGAGGATGTGCTGCGCCTTCGCGGGCTTGGCGACCCCCTGGACATCAAGGAAGTCAGGGATGTCTACCTGCCGCTCTCACGGCTCCTGCACCTGTACGTGGAGGCTGCCGGTCAGCTGCACGCGGCTACCACCACGTTCCTGGGCGAGCAGACCCAGCGCACCCCGTTCGTGATCGGCGTCGCCGGCTCTGTTGCCGTGGGCAAGTCCACCATCGCCCGCGTGCTGCGGGAGATGCTTCGCCGCTGGCCGGGCACCCCCAACGTGGAGCTCATCACCACCGACGGGTTCCTGTACCCGTTGGCCGAGCTCAAACGCCGTCAACTGCTGGACCGGAAGGGTTTCCCGGAGTCCTATGACCGGCGGGCGCTCCTGCGCTTCGTGAGTGAAATCAAGGGCGGCGCCGAGGAAGTGCGCGCGCCCTGGTACTCCCACGTCACGTACGACATTGTGCCCGGCAAGGAAGTGGTGGTCCGCCGCCCGGATGTGCTGATCGTTGAGGGCCTGAACGTACTGGCGCCTGCCCGCCCCCGGCATGACGGCCGCCAGGGTTTGGCCCTGAGTGATTTCTTTGACTTCTCTATCTACGTGGACGCCAAGACCTCCTACATCGAGGAGTGGTACGTGGACCGGTTCCGGAAGCTGCGCAGCACCGCGTTCGCGCAGCCGGAGTCCTACTTCCACCGCTACGCCACGCTGTCTGATGAAGAGGCGGAGAACACCGCCCGGGACATCTGGAAGCGGATCAACGAGCCCAACCTGGAGGAGAACGTGCTGCCCACCCGCGGCCGGGCCCAGCTGGTGCTGACCAAAGAGGCGGACCACTCCATCCGCCGCATGCTGCTCCGGAAGGTGTAGCACAGGTGTGCTACCAATGCGGGTCCGCCAGCCGGCGCAGCTTCACGCGCTTCCTCGCGGCGGGGGCCGGGCTGACCGTCCTGGCCGCCTGCACACCGGAGGCACCCAAGGCGGCGGCGCCGTCGTCGTCCGCTGCCCCCTCCCCGTCCCCCTCCCCCTCCCCTGTTACCGCGTCAGCGGGCCCGACGGCGGACGCGGCCACAGTGGGCCAGTCGCCCGAGGCGCCGGCCCCCACCCCCTCGCCGTCGGCAGCTTTGGCGCGGCAGTTTTCGCTCGATGATCCGGCAAGTCCCTGGGTCATCGTGAACAAGCACCGGGCGCTGAAGCCGGCGGACTATGTGCCGGCTGACCTGGTGCGTCCCGCCGTCGCGATCTCCGCCGGGAGTGAGGCGGCGCTGCTGAACAGCACCACGGCGGCAGCGGCTGAGGCGATGTTCGCGGCGGCCGCGCGGGACGGTGTGGCGATGGTCCTGGCCAGCGGCTACCGCTCGTACAGCACGCAAGTGACCACGTACAACGGGTACGTCGCGGCGCGGGGGCAGGCCGACGCCGACACCGCCAGTGCGCGGCCCGGCCACTCGGAGCACCAGACCGGGTGGGCGTTCGACATCGGGGACGGCGGAGGTGCCTGCAGCTTCCAGCCGTGCTTCGCGGAACAGCCTGCCGCCACGTGGGCGAAAGCGAACGGGCACCGGTTCGGATTCGTGGTGCGCTACCCGTGGATGGTGCACCCCATCACGGGGTACTACTACGAGCCGTGGCACCTGCGGTACGTAGGCGTGGAAGCGGCCACGGACATGCTGAACCGCGGCATCGGGACCCTCGAGGAATACTTCGGACTGGACGCGGCACCGGGCTACGCCTGAACGTCGAATGCCCTGGCGAAGTTCCGGACACGTGTCAAGAATTTACCGCCGCGTCATCTGGAGCCTGCCGTCCGTGGGCTAGCGTAGGTCCCATGCTGACAGGATTCAAGAATTTCATTATGAAGGGCAACGTCGTAGACCTTGCCGTCGCTGTTGTCATGGGCACTGCCTTCGGCGCGGTTGTCACCGCGCTGGTGAACAAGGTACTCATGCCGTTCATTGCAGGACTTGTGGGATCCCCGAACTTTGACAGCTTTGCCAAGGTGGACTTCAACGGCAACGCCGTTGAGTTCGGCGTGCTGCTGACGGCGATAGTCAACTTCCTGCTGATTGCCGCCGCCATCTACTTCGTGGTGGTCATGCCCATGAACCACATGATCGAGCGCCGCAACCGCCGGCTCGGCATCAACCCGGATGTGAAGGAAGAATCTGCCGAAGACCCGCAGATCGCCCTGCTGACCGAGATCCGCGATTCCCTGCAGAGCCGGAATCTCTGACACCGTTCCAGCCAAACCAAGTGTGGCCCGTCTCCTGGTGGAGGCGGGCCACAGTTGTTTGCAGAGCAAGTGCGCGAGTAGCCTCCTCCGTTGACACGTGCCTCGGAGCGATAAATGATTGCGCAGTGGGGGAAATGCGGGCAGGAGCCAGGGTCTCAGCATCTAAATGCAATTTTAGGGCCCTCACTATTTTGCCCCTATTGCTTGCGGTCTTTGTTCGATTCCTAATGCTCCCATTCGTTAGCGATGACGCAACGATCTATCTCCTGCCTTGGATGCAGGAATACCGGACGCAGGGCGTGGCAGCTCTAGGCGGGGAATTTTCCAACTACAACTTTCCCTACCTCTTTCTGCTTTATGCCGCGAGCCTCCTGCCGGTTGAGCCGCTATACGCAATCAAGTTCGTTTCATTGATAGGTGACGTGCTGCTGGCTGTCTCAATGGCGCACCTCGTACGCCAATACCGACCGTACGGACTGGAACCTGCAACCGCAGCCGTAGTTACACTCTTCATTCCTACGGTGCTCTTGAACGCCGCAATGTGGGGACAGTGCGACTCGTTCTATACAGCCTTCCTCGTGCTCTCGCTCAGCTATCTCCTCCGAAACGATGCACGCAGAGCGTGGCTTTTTTGGGGCGTGGCATTCGCATTCAAGCTCCAGTCTGTGTTCTTCCTGCCAGCGCTCGTTCTGGTCTCGCTGCGAAATCGATTCAACTTGATGAGCTCCATTCTCGCAGTCGGCCTTTGGGCAATGCTGAGCCTTCCTCCGATGCTGTTCGGTCGCTCGCTAGGCAGCACGCTGGGTATCTATGTCAAGCAATCGGGTGAAGACCGGCTTGTGGCCGGTGCAGCTAACATTTACGAATGGCTTCCCGGTGTTACGGCAGCGGAAGGAAGGATCCCGGCACTGATCGTATGTTCGGCAGTCCTGTTGGGAATTGCTTTCCCCTACTGGAGAGCGCCGGACTCTCCTGAGCGAAGAGTCTTACTGGCCGCGTGCGTCCTGGCCGTGTGCCCATTCCTCTTGCCGCAAATGCATGACCGCTATTTCTTTGCCGCCGAAGTGGTTTCACTGGTTTTTATTGGCAATAGAAGTCTGCGCTTGGTTCCGGTAATTTTCTCCGGCACCGGCCTTCTGGTTTATGTCCTTTACTTCTCCGGCAACCGCTACATCTGGCCACTGCTCATTGCATCAGCATTACAAGCTGTCGCCCTTGTCCTACTGATGCACGAACTGATGATAAAGCGCCGAGCCACGAAGAGAAATTTGCTCCCTATTATTCAGTAACGAGTTCCAGTGCGAGTTCGGTCCGGACCACCTGGGCCAGGTGTTCGGCGATGGACTGGGCAGTCTCTTCGTCGGCGGCTTCCACCATCACGCGGACCACCGGCTCGGTGCCGGAGGGACGGAGCAGGACGCGGCCGGTGTCGCCGAGGGCGGCTTCCGCAGCTGCCACGGCCTGGGCCAGGACGTCGCTGCTGCCCACGCGGCTGCGGTCGACACCCTTGACGTTGATGAGCACCTGCGGGAGCTTGGTCATGACCGTGGCGAGTTCCTTGAGCGGCTTGCCGGTCAGGGCCACCTGTGCGGCGAGCTGAAGCCCGGTGAGGAGGCCGTCGCCGGTGGTGGCGTGGTCGGAGAAAATGACGTGGCCGGACTGTTCGCCGCCCAGGTTGTAGCGGCCGTCGCGCATGCCTTCCAGGACGTAACGGTCCCCCACCGCGGTTTCCAGGATGGTGATGCCGGCGTCGCGGAGGGCGAGCTTCAGGCCGAGGTTGCTCATGACGGTGGCCACCAGGACGTCGTCCTTGAGCTTGCCGGACTGCTTGAGCGCGATGGCGAGGATAGCCATGATCTGGTCACCGTCCACCTCGTTGCCCTCGTGGTCCACGGCCAGGCAGCGGTCGGCGTCGCCGTCGTGGGCGATGCCCAGGTTCGCGCCGTACTTGACCACGGCCTCCTTGAGGGGGCCCAGGTGGGTGGAGCCCACGCCGTCGTTGATGTTCAGGCCGTCAGGGTCGGCGCCGATGACGATGACGTCGGCGCCGGCGTCCTTGAAGAGCTGGGGTGAGCAGCCGCTGGCGGCACCGTTGGCGCAGTCCAGGACGACGGTGAGGCCGTCCAGGCGGTGCGGGAGGGTGCGGAGCAGGTGGACGATGTAGCGGTCCTCTGCGTCGGAGAAGCGCTGGATGCGGCCGACGTCGGGCCCGGTGGGGCGGACGGCTTCCTTGGTCATCTGGGCCTCGATGGCGTCCTCGACGTCGTCCGGCAGCTTCTGGCCGCCGCGGGCGAAGAATTTGATGCCGTTGTCCGGCGCCGGGTTGTGGGAGGCGGAGATCATGACGCCGAAGTCGGCGTCCAGGTCCGCGACCAGGTAGGCGGCGGCGGGGGTCGGCAGGACGCCGGCGTCATAGACGTCGATGCCGGAGCTGGAGAGCCCGGCTTCCACGGCGGCGGCGATGAATTCACCGCTGGCGCGCGGGTCGCGGGCCAGCACGGCGCGGGGCCGGGAGCCGTTGGAGTTGCGGTCGTGACCAAGCACGACGGCGGCCGCCTGGGCCAGCTGCAGGGCCAGCTCTGCTGTCAGCAGGCCATTGGCCAGCCCCCGGACACCATCAGTTCCAAATAATCTAGACACCGGTCAAGTGTAGAGGATGGTGGTCACCGAGCCCTCGCAGGTACCTCGTCTCTGCCGGACTTTAAGCAGCCACCCTGCACTTCACCGACATGTCCGGACAGTTCGGACATTCATTTCCGCCTCCTTCGGTAAGCTCACAACAATAAAAGCGTGCTACGGACAGGGGGGTTATTTAATGCAGGCAGGCACTATTCAGCTGCCAAGTCTTACTGGGCTTCGATTTTTCGCAGCATTGGCCGTGGTTCTGTATCACATGCGGTTGTACTTCGCTCCAATCGGAGACGGGTTGGTTGTGTTCAGTTATGGTTTCACAGGGGTCAGTTTCTTCTTTATTCTCTCCGGTTTTGTCCTGACTTGGTCGCATCAGGAGGGAGCGCGCCCGGGCAAATTTTACTGGAACAGGTTCGCCCGCATATGGCCATTACACGTATTGACGATGGTTTTGGCGATCTTTGCTCCGCCGTTGCCGGCGTCGTCAGGAACTGCCTGGGGCGCCGCGCCGTTTGTGTTGACACTCACGCAGGCGTGGATTCCGGGGAGCCCTTATCTCACGGCTTTTAATGGCGTCTCGTGGTCACTGTCATGCGAGGCCTTTTTTTATCTCCTTTTTCCGGCGTTATCGAGAAGGCTTGGTGCCTCTGGTCGGCTGCGGCGTCTTTTCGTCCTCGTTCCGGTGACGCTGCTAGCCCTTGCGGCTGGTCTGTCGGCAGCAGCATCAACGTCCGCGGCCGATTATATTTTGGGACCGATGCCGATTTACAGACTAGGTGAATTCGTCCTGGGGATGTGTCTCGCCAAGACAATGACTAGGGGTTGGCGCCCCCGGTTCAATCTTCTCCACGCCTCAGTACTCCTCATACTGCTGACGGCGGGGCTATTCGTAGCCTCGATAGTGTCGAATGGGATGGCACGGCCGTTCCCGGTCCTGTTCGCCAACTTGGTCATGATCCCGGGATTCCTGATGTTGATCGCGGCAGCGGCGGCTAGCGACATCTCGGGGAGAATGACCTTACTCACGTCGCGCAGCCTGGTTCAGCTCGGCGAATGGTCCTACGCGCTCTATCTTGTTCACGAGTTGGTGATCAGAGTGGGCAGGCCCATTGTTCTTAACACCTCAGTAGTAGGAGGGATCGGGCTGGCCTCGCTGGCAGTCGTCGTTTCCATTCTGCTATCAGGTGTTCTCCACGAGTTCGGTGAAAAGCCCGCTGAGAAATGGCTCCGCAGGCGGTACTTGCTAAGGCCGGATCCTCAGCGAGTACAACACCCGTAGAAGCAGGTAAGACAGGCCAATCAGCCCTTTGCAGGTATCCGACTACTTGGTTTCGCACCATCATTACCTGTCTTTGACTTAAAGTCTCGCAATGGGTCATCTGCCGCTCCTACGATCCATGCATGACACCTAGCTATGGGGGCTTGGCGCTCGAGATTGTAGTACCGGTCTACAACGAAGAAGCGGTACTCGAAAACAGCATTACGAGGCTCGCCGAATACCTCACCAATGAAATGCCGTCGACGTGGAAAATCACCATCGCCGACAATGCAAGCACCGACCAGACTTCGGTGATTGCCGCCCGCCTTAGCGAGCACTTGCCGAATGTGGAGTATCGGCGCCTGGAGGTCAAAGGACGCGGGTTCGCGCTAAGAGATGCGTGGTCTGCCTCCGATGCAAAAGTCCTGGCCTACTTGGATGTTGATCTCTCGACGGATCTGGCAGCACTTCCCCCGTTAGTGGCTCCTCTATTGTCCGGGCATTCCGATATTTCCATCGGGACACGTTTGGGCCAAAGCTCGCGGGTAAGCAGGGGCGCAAAACGAGAATTCATATCCAGGTCCTACAACTTCCTGCTTCGCCGGACCATGCAGGTGCAGTTTTCCGACGCCCAGTGCGGATTCAAAGCCATCCGTGCCGATGTTGCCAAGCGCCTGCTCCCCCATGTCGAGGACAACGGTTGGTTTTTTGATACTGAGCTATTGATTATTGCTGAACGGTCTGGCCTCCGCATTCACGAAATTCCCGTGGACTGGGTGGATGATCCGGACAGTCGGGTGGATATCAAGCAAACTGCCTTCGACGACCTCCGTGGGATGGTTCGAGTTTCCGCATCGCTGCTGAAGGGCGTCATACCCGTTCAGGCGATATACGCAGAGCTTGGACGTCGGCCCCTTGCGCCCCTATGCCGGCCAAGCTTTTTTGGCCAGGTGGTTCGATTTGGCCTTGTCGGGGTCGCTTCGACTTTGGCCTTCGCACTGCTCTACCTGATGATGGAGGGCCCCTTTGGATCCCAGGAGGCCAACTTCATAGCGCTACTGCTCACCGCTGTAGGAAACACGGCAGCCAACAGGCGGTTCACGTTTGGCATCAGCGGGCCGGCCAAGCTGGCCACCCAGCAACTCCAGGGCTTCATAGTGTTCCTCTTGGCGTGGACACTTACGTCGTCGTCGCTGGTGCTGCTCCACTCGTTGCACGCTGATGCTGCACCAAACGTAGAACTTCTGGTTCTGACTGTGGCAAACATCCTCGCCACGCTGATGAGGTTTGTCCTGCTGCGCCTCTGGGTCTTCCGGGACACCCGCGACCACCTTGACTCCCGGGCGTCCATTGACGTCACTGTTGCTACCGGCGGGCGTTTCTTTTGAGCCGGCTGCTGTCACCCGTTGGAAACGGGGCTGGGAAACGGCCTGACTACTTGTCAGAGAATTGGGAACGGATTGTTCCAACGATTTGGGGACGCCTCGTTCGAGGACGCTCCCAGAATGAAAAATGGGAATACCCTGCGTACGTGTCGCTTCTTGCTACGACTTCGCTCCTCTATGTATGGGGATTGGACACCAATGGTTGGGCTAATCCCTACTATTCGGCCGCCGCGCAAGCCGGAAGCCAGGATTGGAAAGCATTCTTCTTTGGGTCGTCTGAAGCCGGCAATCTGATTACGGTGGACAAGCCACCACTAAGCATTTGGGTCATATCACTTTCGGTGCGGCTATTCGGTCTCAGCAGTTGGAGTCTTCTCGTCCCGCAAGCTGTGATGGGCGTCCTTTCCACTGCCTTTCTCTACAAGATTGTTCGTCGTGGTTTTGGTCCGCGGACCTCACTGTTTGCTGCGGCAGTGTACGCCAGCACTCCTGTTGTCGTGTTGATGTCTCGTTTCAATAATCCTGAGCCCCTCATGGGGCTTTTGACCATCGTTTCCGTTTGGGCAGCATTAAAGGCGATGGAGACTGGCCTCATTCGCTCCTTTGCCCTGGCAGGATTCCTGTTGGGACTGGCATTCATGGCCAAGCAGGTCCAAGCACTCTTGGTGGTTCCCGCCATGGCTACCGCAGTGATCGCGTTCAGCAATGGAAAATTTGCGGCGCGCATCCGCCAGTTGCTGGTATCGGCCGCTACCCTGATAACTACAGGGGCTGCGTGGCTGGTTGCAGTGGAGGTCATCCCCCCATCAGCGCGGCCCTACATCGGTGGTTCGGTTACAAACAGCGCCATCGAGCTAACCTTGGACTACAACGGTCTTGCACGGTTCATACACATCCCTATGAACGCAGATGGAAATCGAACCAGTGTTGATGAGGATGCCTCGCCCTCCAGTGGCGGCATAACCAGGCTCTTTAATGGGAATTTTGCCCCAGAAATCGCTTGGCTTCTGTTCGCAGCCGCACTTTGTTTCATTGTTCTAGCAGTTCTTGGCCGCTCCGTGCAGTTCAACAGCCAACAGCGAAACCTAGCTTTCCTTGCACTTTTATGGTTTGGCACAACACTTGCAGTTCTTTGCTTCATGGGCACGATGATCCATACGTACTACACATACTCCTTATCCGCACCTTTAGCTCTAGTCCTGGCTATTGGTCTATCTTGTCTGTGGTCCCTGCGACATCGCCTTGTGTTACGGCTCTTCGGCGCCGTTTTGATCTGCTCCTCCACGTACATGACTCTTCGGATCCTTGAGTACGGCACGGGTTGGCCGGAATGGATGCCGAGCGCACTTATCGGACTGGCTGCGCTCGTATGCGTTTCCTGGCTTTTAGCATCGAGGCCCGGACCCGTGCCTACTCCGGTCGCCGCGCTCTTGGCTGTAGTGCTATTAGCGGCGCCAGTGGGAGCGGACTTGTTCACGCTATCCACTCCCCAGCACGGTACAAACCCATTGTCAGGACCTGTTGGGAGCGACCCTATGTCCATGTCGCGGCTTATGCTCACAGTAAAGGACGGCAATCCGCCTTGGGCAAAAAAAATAGCACTCGGCGCCGAGCCCTCAGCAGTAGTCGTTGCTTTGCTCCGCGATGCTACCCCTGGGCAGACGTGGGCCGCGGCTACGTACTCCGCACAGAACGCGGCCCTGTACCAACTTGAATCGGAGCGGCCAGTGATACCTTTGGGAGGCTGGCTTGGCACTGATCCCGCACCGACACTTTCAGAGTTTCAAGACCTGGTCGCCCGGCATCGCATTGGGTTCTTTATTTGGCAGCAAGACCTCTTAGACCGGGGTGAACTCAGCTCTGAAACCACCAGCATCTCTGGCTGGGTCCGAGAAAACTTTCAGGAGCAGGTGATGGACGGTGTCCACATCTACGACCTCCGAAGCTAGAAA
>Ga0308161_1005673_pt1 | contig 10866 bp, 13 predicted proteins | sample PhyFR2_FD_201034 | JGI IMG/M metagenome (GOLD analysis project Ga0308161, IMG submission 201034) | Phyllosphere microbial communities from UC Gill Tract Community Farm, Albany, California, United States - DLSLF.R2 | ecosystem: Host-associated > Plants > Phyllosphere > Unclassified | place: USA...
AATCTCACTTCCTCCTATTCCGTGACCTGGCTGACTGTTCCTCTCGTAATGGAAACAGTCTCCTCCCAATAACCTAGGTCTCGTCGATCCTTCAACGCAATTCAGAGGAAACGATTTACTTTCGAATCCCAATACCGAGGCAGTGAGCTTTCTTCCTTTGTGTCCCGTGCTTCACTCTAGAGACGCACAGCTTACAATGAATCCTGACAATTACAGACGACCTGGGGAGATCCAGTTTCAAAGGAAGAAGCTAGGAGGATCAGTGAGATGGCAAAGAAGCTTGCGAAGTAACGGTTTTGCATCGAGTTTGGAGGTATCGCTTGTCAGCCAGAGGTTTCAGTAGTCAGTCATCAGGTCAATGATTTCGCTTGTCACGTTTGGAAGAAGTTGCGAGTCTTTCCGCTTGTTTGTGAGAGATCCGAACGTGCGAAAATGAGAAGTTCCTTCGTTTGATTTTTCCTCGAGAACCCTAAAAGCCGCTAGTGACAGACTTGCTGAGAGTGACCGCATGCAGTACGAGTAGTGCGGAAGTCTAGATAGGAGATTACGGAACGTTTTCGACTCGTAAACGTGTGGTGCAAGTGGAGATTTCGAATTTGCGATATCTTTCTCCCCTCTCGCTAGCTCTCTAGCTTCCTTCTCTCCCTTCTCTCCTCTCACTCTGACTCCCTAGTATCGTTCATTACCACACTCTACCCGATTCACCCGACATGATCCTCCCATCTGGACTCGCTCTCACTCTGGCGACTCTCCTCACAACTTCTTCAGCTCAGGCCGAACCTAATATCGTCGATACGGTTCAACGAATTGCAAACACTTTCTCATCGAAAGCGCTCAAGGTCCTAGGAGCTACTTCGTGTCCCGCTCCATCGTTCCTTCCTCCGAGTTGCACGAATGGTCAATCCCCTCAGAACGTCAATGGTTGCTGCACAAACACACCTGGAGGATACCTTCTACAAACTCAATTCTGGGACGCACAACCTGCTGCTGGTCCCAGCGACTCTTGGACACTACATGGACTCTGGGTAAGCTGGATTTGACCCTTCCGAGCTCATTGCGAAAAGATCAATTCTGACTTTTGATTTGTCCGGGTAGCCCGACAACTGTGACGGGACATACGAGCAGTTCTGTGACCCGAGTCGTGAATATACCGACATCAGAGGAAAACTGCAAGCAAATGGACCATCAGATTTAGTTCCTTACATGGAGTGAGCTTTCATTTCCACTCGCTTCAGCGACTCCGACATTGAGCTGACGACATCTACTCTTCGCTAGTAAATACTGGAAGGACTACCAAGGAAATGACGAGCAGTTTTGGGAGCACGAGTTTTGGAAACATGGCACCTGTATCTCTACCCTCAACACGACCTGTTACGGATCCGCTTACACGCCATACGAAGATCTCGTCGACTACTTCGAGCGTGCCGTCTCGACGTTCAAGTCTCTCCCTACTTACACCTGGCTTGCGAACGCCGGTATCGTTCCTTCGACCACCAAGACCTACACTCTCGCTCAACTCCAAGCCGTCGCGAAACAACAATTCGGCTATGAGATCGTTTGGAACTGCAAGAGTGGGGTTCTCAACGAAGCCTGGTATGGCTATCTCTCGCAAGGTCCCATCAACGGTGGCAAACTCATTCCCACCTCACCCGTTGGGTCCGGCTCCACCTGTCCCAAGACCGGGATCAAGTACATTCCGAAGGGAACTGCATCGACCGGGGGAGGCGGCTCGACTACTACCCCATCCGATTCTACTTCGTCTACTCTCAACGGTTCGCCTCAGCCCTTCTCTCACATTCTCCTTGCTCGCAACTGATCTCGCTTCCTAATGTACAGTGATCGTCAACGGCAGCGCGAACGGCTGTCTCATTTCGAGCGGCAAGTGGTACACCTCTGGAACTTGCGCTTCGTTCCGTCTCGCGAAATCGGCTACCGGATCCGACTCCTTCACGATGTCGACTTCGAAAGGACCTTGTGCTGTCTCTAGCGCAGGATCTCTCTCATGCGCTGACGGCAACACTGCTTCAATCTTCACCAAGGTGAGCCTAACCTGAATCTAAGTAGTGAAAAGGAGTCCTGACCAGTTTCGTTTTCAGGATTCGAGCGGTTTCTTAGCCTACTCCTCCTCTTCGAGCTTCCGCGCTTCACAAGTCGCATCCGGACAAACACAAGTCGGAATCTCGACACAACAAGGTTCTGTATCGCTCAAAATCAGTGTCGCATAAACTGTCCAATTTTAGTAGGAATCCCTCTCGAATCGAAATCCAAACCTCTCGCCGTTCTCGTTCTCCGTGCTGCGAGGAAGAAGCGATCATCTAGACCCGAGAAGGTATGTTGCAAGGACAGGATAGTAAAAATGGTGTTGAGGTAAGTCGAAAGAAGGGCGAATGAAAACGAATGAAGGGTATAGCTGAAAATTTAGAACGAGATGAGAAGAGGGGTGTGCAGGTGTTACTCGTCGTCTGCGGATCGATAGAAGTGCAACTCATGCTCGAGTTTTTCGTTTGCCTGCGAGCGGAAAGAGGATCATCAGCGGACGAAGAACGTTGTCTAACGAGATTTGAGACTCACCTCGGATAGCTCAGCGATCTTGTCAGAGTAGACCTTCTCCACTTCACTCAACTTGGCTTGATGAGCGACGTGGAGTGCTGAGACGTCGACATCGGTGACTGCTCCTGCTCGAGGGGAGGGAGGAACGGGTTTCCTGAGTTCCTGCTTCGCATCGACCAACTCTTGTCTCAATCGTTCGCGGTCTTCATCGATCGAAGTTATCTTGGCTTGCAAGTCGGAGAGGGTTTGAGCGTGTTCCTTCGATTGTAGCTGGGCTGAGTTGACGCGACTCTCCTCGACCGATGTGAGTTCGAGGGAGTGGATCTTCGACATGGCTTCGATCTGAGCTTGAGCGTCCTCTTGAGTTTGCTGTAAGGCGTGTCGGGCATCTTCGAGATCTTGGCGCAAGTCGGCAATTTGGGAAGTGAGTTCATCGTTGGCGACAACTTCTTTCTCGTTTGTCGAATCGGCAGTCGCTTTCGCTTTCGCTTCGGCGTCGGCGAGAGCCGATCGAGCAGCAGAAAGATCTTCGTTGACAGAAGTAATTGTGGATTTGAGTTTGGCGTGTTCACTCTTGAACTTGGCGAGATCCTGGATTCAGGCGAGTTTGATCAGTTCGAGCCTTATTCAGGCAGCCCAGGTAGCGAACTCCGTTACTCACACTCTGGGTAGCCTCCAGCTCGAGTCTAACGTTCGCAACCTCGACTTCCCGCTTCTTCGCCTCACTTCCCTCGATCGCTTCCCTCGCCAGGTTCAAGCTTTCAACTTCGGCAGCATGAGCAGTTCGTAATTGATCGATCGAAGCCGCAGACTCGGTTCGTAGTTGGTGAAGATCTGCCGAGTGTGTAGCATGAAGTCCAGAGGTAGCTTTTTCGACAGCAGAGGCGAGACTCGAATCCTGAGCGTCCTTGAGTTCCGAGATCGCCTTCGAATGGCCTTGAGAAGTAGTCTGCTCAAGGGAGGATCATCAGCACCTGTTCATCATGTCTAGATGAGGAAGCAAAAGCAGAACCTACCTCCATCTCGCTTCGCAAAGCATCTCTCTCGCTTTGTAAAGCATTTCGCTCTTCTTCCCAGCTCGCCTTCTGAGACTCTAATTCAGCTTGTAATCTGCTCGAGCGGCTGTCCCCTTCTTCTTGCGACTCTTGACGAACCTTTTGAACCTCTTCTTGCTGATTCTTCTCCATCTCTTGCAGCGCCGTTCGATGTTGTTTCACGAGTTCCTCCTTCTCCTTCTCCACTGAACGACGAAGTTCTGCCAGAGCGCTCTCGTTTTCCTCCTGAAGCTGCTGGATCTTGGTCTCGGATTCTTCGGCAGTGGCTCCTTCCCGCTCTCGATCCGCCTTGAGACTTGCGATCTGACCCTCGAGTGCTCGAACGTCGTGTGAAGAGGTTTCTCGAAGCGAATTGAGCTCCTCTAGCTGCTTCGAAGACAAAGTCTCGAGTTCGGCTGAGTGGGCGGATCGAAGTTCTTCGAGTTTGGCGTTGTAAGTTCTGCTCGATCACAAACCCTCGAATAGAGATCAGTAACTTGTTCATTCTAGACATAGTGAAAAGAAGAAGAACTCACTCATCGGCATCTCGGCATGCATTCTCGTAAGCATTTTGAGATTTCGATTCGACTTCACCCAATCTTTGTTCCAACTCCTGTTTCTCCTGTCTCGCTTTCTGCTCCGCTTCCTTCGCGACCCGTACTTCCTCTTCGAGCGTTTGTACCCGTCCTGAGAGTTCGTCAAATGCTTCCTGAGCTTTCGAAGCTTCGGAGAGTTGTGAACGAAGAGAATCGATCTCGGTTGCGAGTTCCTTCTTGTCGGTCTCGAGGGTCGTGATCTGCGCTTCGAGTTCCGAGAGACGTCCAGCGTCTCCTGAAGCACTGCTACGAAGCGACTCGAGTTCCGTCGAAGTCGATTGATGGGCGTCTCTGATAGTCGAAAGCTCATTTTGTAGTCTCTTCTCCGCTTCGGTGCTTGATGACTTGTGCAGTTCGTGTTGGTCTGCGAGTTCTTTGTGGGAGACTTCGAGGGAGGAGAGATTAGAGATGGTGCGAGAGTGTTCGGATTCGAGATTGGAGTGAGTTGAACGAAGTTGATCAAGTTCTTCCGAGGTCTTTGTATGAGTCTCTTGTAGTCGTGCGAGCTCACCTCGGAGCGATTCAAGCTGTTTAGGAAAACAAGATCGTCAATCAACATCTAAGCTGGACAATGCAGTGAGAGAGAATACGTACTTTGTCCGAATTGGCCTTATTTCCAGTGTCAATCTCTGCCTTGACCTTTTCCAACTCAGCCTCACGTTCCGAGATAACGCTTCTCAATTCCTCGATCTCTTTCACTTTCGTCTCTTTGACCGAATCGAGTTGTTCTCGGACCGTCGCAAGTTCCGTCTCCTTCTCTTCCAACAATTTCTTTGCTGCCTCGGAAGTCGAAGAGGATGCGGTAGGACGAGCTGAAGTTGTCGAAGAGGAAGAAGATGCGAGGGTACGAGGTCGGGGAGCGGTAGTTGAACTCGATGGGACGACACGTCTGACGCCTGTTCCGGACCCGTTCGAGGTGGAGGTAGCGGGAACGCGAGTTGGGACTGGTCGAGTAGTGGTCGAGGAGGTTGCAGACAAGGAACTTCCAGGTCGAGTCGAGGTAGAGTTTCCGACTGTCGATGGTCGAGTTCTCGCGGCGGTAGGAGCAGTTGAGGAAGGGAGAGGACGACGAATCGAAGCAGATGTGGTTCCTGCAGTTGGTAGGGTCGAGGATTTCGCAGTTCGAATTCCGTTCGAAGTGGTTGAAGAAGCGAGATTTGTTGAACGAGGAGCTGTTGGCGGTAAACCCCCATTGACTGCCCCTCGCAAGGGTTGACCAGGTCGAGGTTTCGAAGTATCGACTACGCCTCCTGCTGGACGATTCGTTGAAGAGGCGAGAGAGGCTCGAAGTGGTCGGGTCGAACTTGTAGCTGAAGGAGTGCTTGAAGTTGACGACGGCTTGCGTGCTCCGTTGATAGCGGAAGTCGCGGAAGACGAAGGTCGACGGACTCCAGTAGCAGTACCGAGAGGATTGCGAGACGAAAGAGGAGGGGCACTGGAAGAAGAAGTGGATTGTCGAAGAGAAGGGTTACGAACGGATGAAGTTGAGCGAGTCGCTCCTGCAGTGACGGGAGCACGTACTTTCGGTTGTACCGCGGGTGCTTTGTCGGGAGAGGGGGAAGTTGGAGAGGGAGGTTGTTCAGAGGTCGTTGAAGAGACAAGGGGAACAGGAGGTGCGAGGACAGCTTCACTTGCTTCCTCCTCTTTCGATCCAACTTGATCCAGTGAGCTGATCTCGTCTATACATTGACAAATGTGTTCAAGCTGTCAGCTTGAAGGAGATCCTTTTGTGTTGGATCAAAGTTCGTGTGTTCCAAGACTCACTTTGCTCACCCTGTTCTGAAGTAGCTGAAGGGTCTAACACGGCTTGTTCCTCTCCATTCATTTCATGACTACCTTCTACTCCCTCTTGGGTCTCCGCTTCGTCGTTGTGAGGCTCTGAAGTTGACTTATCGTCTTGTTGATTGTTTATTGAAGCCGTAGAGTGTTGAATTGATTCGTCGATAGCTGGATCTAGTTGTTGAGTATTCTCGCCTAGCTCTGCCATGCTGAGAGTGCTCGAATGAGATGTGTTAGTGACAGGTTCAATCCCAAACGTGTCTCGCATTCTCTTCTCTCCACTCTTTCACCTCCCGTCAACCTCGTACTCCTTCGATCAAAGTAAAGAGGAGTACAGAGAACAACACCTCAATCAACTATGTCACCTCCACTCTTCACCCTCGGCCGTACTTCGGTCGTAGGCTGGAGTCCATCAATTGACACGAATTCACAACTATTCGCAACTGGAACTGTATCGGGTGCATTGGACGACTCGTTCTCGACTGAATCTCTCTTGGAACTATGGGAACCCTTCACAAGTTCAAGGCAACAAGAATCGAGATTAGAACCCATCGCCCGCATCAACGCACCCGCGAGATTCAACAGGCTGGCATGGGGTGCGCATGGCATCAATTCGCACGAGAGACCATTAGGAGTCATTGCAGGTGGAATGGAGAATGGTCAAGTAGCTTTGTGGGATCCTTCAATCGCACTTCATCATTCAGAACACGAGTACGTCTTCGCTTCATTTCCCTCTCTCCTGACACGTAGAGTGTAGAGAACTGCAAGAATGCAATCTCACTGACACGTTTGATCTCTCACTCCCCTTCACCCTTCCTGCAGTCCATTGATCACCAAATTTGAATCTCATTCTGGACCTGTTCGAGGATTAGACTTTAGTTCTGCTCAATCTAATCTACTCGCAAGTGGAGCAACGAATGGAGAGGTACGCACACCTCTCAACTAATTCCCTAAACCGGATTAGCTGACATGAAAACTTCCCCTCCCCCCCCTTCCCTCTCACTCTCTCTCCCTCAATCCACTTGCAAACAGCTCTTCATCTACGACTTGTCGAGTCCCAATACGAAACCTTTCTCTCCCGGACCTCGCTCTCGATCCCTCGACACGATCACCTCAGTTTCGTGGAATCCCTCAGTAGTTCACATTCTCGCATCCGGTTCAAACTCGGGTTACACAGTCGTTTGGGACTTGAAGTCAAAGAGGGAGATCACCGCTTTGAGTTATGCAGGAGCTGGACCGACTGGATTGGGAGCAGCTGGATTCGGCGCGTTCGGTGGAGGACAGAGTGGAGGAATGTTTGGAGGATCTCAAGGTGGTGCGAGCGGTGTAGGAGGGTTAGGTGGAGTCAGCAGCGTCAAATGGCACCCCGAGAACGTGAGTACCTGCTCGCTTCTTTCTGTAACGGGAACGAGACTGAACGAATTCCTTTCCGTAGCCTACGAAACTCGTTACCGCTTCAGATGATGATCATTCGCCAGTCATTCTGTTGTGGGATCTCCGAAACTGGAAGGAACCCGAACGAGTAAGTGTTACCGCTTTCTTATTCGTCGACAAGCGAAACTAACCGAAAACCACATCAACGACAGGTTCTGAAAGGGCACGACAAGGGGATCCTCTCCGTTGCATGGTGCAAAGACGATTCAGATTTGATCATCTCGAGTGGAAAGGATGGAAGAACTATCGCTTGGGGCGCTTCGACTGGCGAAATCGTCGCAGAGGTGAGTCGGAATCTCACTTTCGTACCTTTGTCTTTCGAAATTGCTGACGCGATCAGCAACAGGTCTCCCCTTCGACGAACTGGGCTTTCGACACCGCTTTCTGTCCTCGCAACCCCTCTATCATCAGTACCGCTTCCCTCGACGGAACCGTCTCCCTTCACTCTTTACAATCGACCAACACTTCCTCCGAATCTTCCGCCATCCAACAACCTTCCTCATCTGCCGCGAACCCCTTCGACTCTTCCTCTGTTTTCGAACAAGCTATCTCGGCGAACGCTGCGAATCACCCTACGAAATCACTCTCTCACGCACCGAAATGGCTCAAACGTCCCGCTTCAGTCGCATTCGGTTTCGGAGGAAAGCTCGTTCACATTCACCACGATCGCTTACCTGCCGTTTCTGGAGGAGGATTCGCACCCGCAAAACTCGAGATCAAGAACTTTGTCACTTCTCAACCCGTCGTCGATCGCGCAGCAAAACTCGAACAAGCTTCGACTGGTCAACTCGAGGGAGGTCTCGCTGCATTCTGTGATGAGCGAACAGCAGAACTTGAGCGGGAAGGTGGAGCGAGTGGAGAAGTAGAAAGTTGGAAACTTCTCAAGACTTTGTTCCGTGCCGCTGCTGGAGGAAACGCTAGTCAGAACAGGGAGCAGTTGATCGAGTTGTTGGGTTTCGACAAGGATGGAGTTAGGGAGAAGATCGAGGAAGCGGTATCGAGGTTCAGGAAGGAAGGGAAACTCTCCACCACGAACAACTCGCAACCTCTCGCTGAATCGACGGAACCTGTTGAACCTATCTCTTCGCAACATTCAGAATCGGAAGTCAGAGAGGAGGAGAATGGAAACGGTCTCGGGAATGGTGATGGAGCGTCAAGCCTGTTCGGAGACAACAGTGGAGGAGCTGGAGATGACTTCTTCTCTCAGATCGGAGCGGGAAGCAACCAGCGACTCTCAGCATTACCAGAACGATTACTCGCGAAGGAAGGAGGCTCACTCGACGGCTACAACAGCGCTGCTGCCACGATTGGATCGACTTCGAGCATCGCTAGTCTCAACTTGAAACCTTCCACCTTCAAACTCTATCGCCCTTCCTCGACTGGAGACGGAGCTGACAATACGAATCGACTCATCACGCAAGCGCTCGTTGTTGGAGATTTCAACTCGGCAGTCTCCCTCGCTCTCGCTACCGAACGTTACGCCGATGCACTCCTTTTCGCCTTTCGAGGTGGATCAGAACTCCTCGCTCAGACTCAATCAGCATACTTCGCTCGTGCTCAGCAAGACGCCTCGACTTCCGGATCAGCTTCCTACCTTCGAGTTCTCGAATCGATCACGATGAACGACCTCTCCGACATTGTCCAGAATGCCGATCTCGAAGACTGGATCGAAGTTTTCGTCCTTCTCTGCACTTACGCTATCCAGGAGGAGGAGTTCGGTTCTCTCGTCGAGCAGCTTGGTCAACGTCTCGAATACCAATTCCAACTCGTTCGAGGCAGTCCCAATCCTGCTCAATCGGATGAATGGAGGAAGAACGCTGTCCTATGTTACCTCGCTGCAGGCAAGCTCGAGAAGGTTGTTGGTGTTTGGATCGGACAGATGAAGGAGGAAGAAGCAGCTCTCAAATCGCAACTTGGAGGATCCGCCTCGGCTTCAGCAAGTTTCGAAGCTCACGCTCGAGCGCTTCAAGACTTTGTCGAGAAAGTTCAAGTCTTCCAACATGCCGTCGGTTACGTTGACGTCGACCTTCAATCTCCGACTCAATCAAGTGCCGTTGCCGATTCTGGAGCGAGGACCTACAAATTGGCAAGCTTGTACGAACGATACGTCGAATACGCTGAACTCCTCGCCGAGCAAGGTCTTCTCCAACTCGCCGTCAAGTACATCAACCTTACTCCGAGCGACTTTGAAGGAACGAAACCTGAAGCGAGTGGACCAGCTCTTGCGAGAGAAAGGTTATTGAAGGCGAGTGGGATTCGAAGAACCGCTACCTCATACGGACAAGCACAGCCTCACGTTGTTCAACAGCAACAAGCTACGTCTCGTTATGCCTCAGCTTACGGCACTCCTCAGCAATCGAATCTCTCTAGTTCGACTCGTTCCGCTTACAATCCTTACGGTACTCCCTCATCAGTTCCTGCTCCTTCTATCGCTCCCGCACCCACTTCTTACAACCCTTACGCTGCACCTCCCTCTCTCTCGGCATCGACTTCAACTGGAGGACCTTCTCCTTACTCCAATCCCGCTGCCGTTTCGAATCCCTACGCTCCAGCTCCAACTGCAGCCGACAACCCTTACGCTCCTCCTCCCACTTCGAACGTCGGCGTTCCTCCCTCGAATCCTTACGGCACGAAACCTCCCTCGATGGGCGCTCCTCCCTCGAACCCAGCTTCTTTCGCTCCAGCTTTCCCTTCGCAAGCCCAAGGAGCTGTCAACGACCCTTATGCGCCAACTGGTACTCCTGGATCCGGTCTACCTGCTCCTCCCGCCGTTCGCGAAGCTTCTCCCAATTTCGCAAATCGACAACCAATTTCCGCTTCCGCCCCTCCTCCACCCCGATCGAAACCTGAACACGGATGGAACGACGCTCCTGTCTTATCGCGCAAGTCGACTCCCGCTGCTGGAGCTTCCTCAGCTGCGTCGAAGATGCAAGCGATCACGAGTCCTTTCCCGAACATGCCTTCTGCACCAGCGACTTCTTACGGAGCCTACAACGGTCAACCAGGTCAGAACGTACCTCCCCCTCCTCCGAGTCGAGGCTCGAATCGAACTCCCGCGCCGCCAATGCAGTCTTCAGGAGTTGCCCCTCCTCCTATGGCCGGTTCCCGATTCGTCGCTCCCCCTCCTCCTTCTGCCAACCCTTCTCAACAGATGCAGCAACCTCAGCAACGACCCCCTCCTCCTCCTCAACAGCAGACTATGACTCCTCAATCAGCTCCACCTGCGACATCTGGTTTCGCACCCCCAACTTCAAACTACGCTCCTCCCCCGCCTCCAGCTCAAGCTTCTCAATACGCTCCTCCTCCTCCGGCTCAAAATTCACAGAACCAGTATGCCCCTCCTCCTACGTCCGCTGCATCTGCCTACGCTCCTCCACCTCCCTCATCGAACAATGCTGCGAATGGACCTCCACCACCTCGACAAGGATTCCCTGCCGCCCCTCCTCCTCGAAGCGGTACTCCAGGAAACTCGT
>Ga0308161_1005676_pt1 | contig 10859 bp, 5 predicted proteins | sample PhyFR2_FD_201034 | JGI IMG/M metagenome (GOLD analysis project Ga0308161, IMG submission 201034) | Phyllosphere microbial communities from UC Gill Tract Community Farm, Albany, California, United States - DLSLF.R2 | ecosystem: Host-associated > Plants > Phyllosphere > Unclassified | place: USA...
CCGGCACTTCCGGTGCCACCGGCAGCAGGAAGTCGCGGCCGATGCCGTTGCCGATCTCGGCAATCTGCGCCAGGAATTTCGTCATGAACTCGTGCAGGCCTTCGTCGAGGATGTCGCCGATCTGCGCGGTTTGCAGCTTGCCGTACAACTGTTCGGCCAGGCGCTCCGTGTTTTGCGACAGGTCGTTACGCACTTCCTGCAGGTTGGCGACGACCGCGCACATGCAGGCGACCAGCGAACGCGGCATCTTCGGCTGCAGGATCAGGAGCTCGGCCACGCGGTTCGGGGTGATGGCGTCGCGGTAGACCTTGCGGTAGGTCTCGAACGCCGACACCGACCGCAACAGGGCGGCCAGGTAATAGAATTCGACCTGCTCGTCGGCCTGGATCTCGGTGGATGCGAGGAACTTGAACTTCACGTGCAGGATCCGCGCCGTGTTGTCGGCCCGTTCGAGGAAGGTGCCGAGGCGGATGAAGTTGAAGGACTCGTCCTGGAACATGGTGCCGAGCGTGACGCCGCGCGACATGTGCGAGCGGTACTTGACCCATTCGAGGAACTTGCCCGGGTTCTGCTCGAGTATGCGGCTCTTGAGGTGCTGCTGCAGCGTCAGCCAGGTCGTGTTCTTGGTCTCCCATACCTCGGTGGTCAGGCTGCCGCGCACGGCGCGCGCATTCTCACGGGCAGCGCGCAGGCAGCTGGCGATCGACGAAGGGTTGTCGGGGTCGCGCACCATGAAGTCGATCACCTCTCTCTGGGTCAGCGCGCTGTATTTGGCATCGAACTGCGACTGCAGTTCGGACACGCCCAGCATCGCGCGCCAGCCCTGCTGCGCGGCGAGTTCCGATTGCGGCATCAGCGAATACTGGACGCGCTCGTCGAGCATGCGGGCCGTGTTTTCGGCCCGTTCGGTGTAACGGGCCATCCAGTACAAATGATCTGCGGTACGGCTCAACATACTAATTCTCCAATATCCAGGTATCTTTGGTGCCGCCGCCCTGCGACGAGTTGACCACCAGCGAGCCTTCGCGCAGGGCCACGCGCGTCAGTCCGCCCGGCACCATCGACACGGTCTTGCCCGACAGGACGAAGGGGCGCAGGTCGATATGGCGCGGCGCGATGCCCGACTCGACGAAGGTCGGGCAGGCCGACAGGGACAGGGTGGGCTGGGCGATGTAGCCTTCCGGCTTGGCCAGCAGGCGTTCGCGGAAAGCGTCGATCTCGTCCCGGGTCGAGGCCGGCCCGATCAGCATGCCGTAGCCGCCGGCGCCATGCACTTCCTTGACCACCAGCTCGGACAGGTTGTCCAGGGTGTACTGGAGATCTTCTTTTTTCCTGCACTGATAGGTCGGCACGTTGTTGAGGATCGGCTTTTCGCCCAGGTAGAACTCGATCATGTCGGGAACGAAGGGGTAGATCGACTTGTCGTCGGCCACGCCGGTGCCGATGCAATTGGCGAGACCCACGCGGCCGGCACGCACCGCGTCGAGCAGGCCCGGCACGCCCAGCGTCGATTCGGGCCGGAAGGCGAGCGGATCGAGGTAATCGTCGTCGATACGGCGATAGATCACGTCGACCCGCTGCGGTCCGCGCGTGGTGCGCATGTACACCGTGCTGTCGCGGACGTACAAGTCCTGGCCCTGCACCAGCGCCACGCCCATCTGCTGGGCCAGGAAGGCATGCTCGAAGTAGGCCGAGTTGTACATCCCGGGCGTGAGCACGACCACGGTCGGGTCGTCCACGCCCTGCGGCCCGGCGCTGCGCAGATTGTCGAGCAGCAGGTCCGGATAGTGCTCGACCGGCGCCACGCGGTTGCGCGCGAACAGGTCGGGGAACAGGCGCATCATCATCTTGCGGTTTTCCAGCATGTACGAGACGCCGGAAGGCACGCGCAGATTGTCTTCGAGGACGTAGAACTCGCCTTCGCCGGCGCGCACGATATCGATCCCGGCGATGTTGGCGTAGATGTCCAGGGGCACCTTGACGCCCTGCATGGCAGGCCGGTACTGCGCATTGTTCAGCACCTGTTCGCGCGGGATGACGCCCGCCTTCAGGATGTCCTGGTCATGGTAGACATCGTGCAGGAAGCGGTTCAGCGCGGTGACGCGCTGGACCAGGCCCGCCTCCAGCCGGGCCCACTCGGCCGCATTGATCACCCGCGGAATGATATCGAAGGGGATCAGGCGCTCCTTGCCGGCATTGTCGCCGTACACGGCGAACGTGATCCCGACGCGCTGGAAATTCAGCTCGGCTTCCGCCCTCTTCTGTTCGATCAGTTGTGGCGGCTGCTGCGCCAGCCACTCGGCAAACGCCGCGTAATGAGGCCGCACCGTCTCCGCAGTTGCGTACATCTCGTCGTAAAAATTCGGCATCGTCTTCTCCTATGCCGGGATAGTAACAAGAAATGTGACAAGCTATGGTCCGAATGACAACGCAATCGTGTCGCGGGTAATCGTGCACGGATGACCGGCACTACAGCCATATAATAACTTTCATACAACTGGGCACATTCAGGCCCGCATCGAAAGGCAGTCCGCATGGCTATCCGTATCGCGCTCCATCACAAGACCAGTTACCGCTATGACCGCCAGGTCGCGTTGTCGCCGCATGAAGTAAGGTTGCGTCCGGCGCCCCATGCGCGCACCCCGATCCTGTCGTACTCCTTGACGGTGGAGCCGGAACAGCATTTCATCAACTGGCAGCAAGACCCTTATGGTAATTACATAGGTCGTTTCGTGTTCCCGGAAAAGGCGGACAGGCTCGAGTTCACGGTCGACCTGGTGGCAGACATGACGGTCATCAATCCATTCGATTTCTTCATCGAGAGCTACGCCGACACCTTCCCGTTCGCTTATCCGCCCGAGCTCAAGACCGAACTGAGCCCCTACCTGCAGACCGAGACGCCGGGTCCGCTGCTCGCCGAATGGGTGGCCGGGGTACGGCGCGAGCTGCTGGCGCATCCGATGTCGACGATCGACTTCCTGGTCGCCATCAACCGGCGCCTGCAGGGGAAGATCGGCTACTTGCTGCGCATGGAGCCCGGCGTCCAGACGCCGGAAGACACCTTGCTGAAGTGCTCGGGCTCGTGCCGCGACAGCGGCTGGCTGCTGGTGCACATCCTGCGCGAGATGGGACTGGCGGCGCGCTTCGTGTCCGGTTACCTGATCCAGCTGCGCGCCGACCAGCAGGCGCTCGACGGCCCTGGCGGCCCGGCCGAGGATTTCACCGACCTGCACGCCTGGACCGAGGTGTACATCCCCGGCGCCGGCTGGATCGGGCTGGACCCGACCTCGGGCATGCTGGCCGGCGAAGGCCATATCCCGCTGGCCTGCACGGCGATGCCCTCGTCGGCGGCGCCGGTCACGGGCTTCACCGACAAGGCCGAGGTCGAATTCGTCCACGAAATGACGGTCACCCGCATCCACGAAGACCCGCGCGTGACCAAGCCGTATTCGGAAGCGGACTGGCAGAAGATCGAGCGCCTGGGCCAGCAGGTCGATGCCGACCTCGAGCGCCAGGACGTGCGCCTGACCCAGGGCGGCGAACCCACCTTCGTGTCGATCGACGACATGGACGGGCCTGAATGGAACACCCTTGCGCATGGCGGCAAGAAGCGCGAGCTGGCGGGCAAGCTGATGCTCCGTCTGAAAGACCACTTCGCGCCGGGCGGCCTGCTGCACTACGGCCAGGGCAAATGGTATCCGGGCGAACCGCTGCCGCGCTGGGCCCTGAATATCTACTGGCGGGTCGACGGCCAGCCGATGTGGCGCGATGCCGCCCTGTTCTCGGACGAACAGGCCGACGACGGCTATGGCGTCGACGAAGCCGGCCGCTTTACCGCCGCACTCGTCGAGACCCTCGGACTGGGCGCCGGCAGCGCCATCCCGGCCTATGAAGACGTGCTGCTGCAGGCCCGGCGCGAGCAGGCGCTGCCGGCCAACCTGGACCCTCTGCAGGCCGACCTCAAGGCACCGGAAGAGCGGCGCCGGCTGGCGCGCCTGCTCGAGCGCGGCCTGGGCGAGGTGGCCGGCTGGGTGCTGCCCCTGAAGCCCGGCGCGGACGATCCGGCGGCCGACGCCGCGCCCCGCTGGCAGACCTCGGCCTGGCCGATCCGGCGCGAGCACCTGTACCTGCTTGAAGGCGACTCGCCGATCGGCCTGCGCTTGCCGCTCGCCACCCTGCCCTGGGTGCAGCCGGAACAACGCGATGTCGACGCCGATATCGACCCGTTCGCGCCGCGCGGCCCGCTGCCGGCTGCGCAAAAGAACACACGGCCCATCCTCGACCCGGCCCCCGGCAGGCCGGCCCCCGCTGCGGCAGAGCCCAGCGCGCGCGATGTCATCCACACCGCGCTGTGCGTCGAAGCACGCGGCGGCCGCCTGCATGTCTTCATGCCGCCCCTGAAGCGGATCGAGGATTACCTGGCGCTGCTCACGGCGGTCGAAGATACCGCGGCCAGGCTGGACATGAAGCTGCGGATCGAAGGCTATGCGCCGCCGCGCGACCCGCGCGTCAAGCTGCTGAGCGTCACGCCCGACCCTGGCGTCATCGAAGTCAACATTCATCCGGCGGCGTCCTGGTCCGAGCTGGTTGCCAACGTGACGACCCTGTACCAGGAAGCACGCCTGACCCGCCTGGGCACCGAGAAATTCATGTTCGACGGCCGCCATACCGGCACCGGCGGCGGCAACCACGCCACCCTGGGCGGCGCGACCGCCGAAGACAGCCCGATGCTGCGCCGGCCCGACCTGCTCAAGAGCCTGATCACCTACTGGCAGGTGCATCCGGCCCTGTCCTACCTGTTCTCGGGCACCTTCGTCGGGCCGACCAGCCAGGCGCCGCGGGTCGACGAAGCGCGCGACGACAACCTGTACGAGCTGGCGATCGCATTCCAGCAGATGGACAAGGTGCTGCCGACCCTGAGCCCGGGCGACAAACCGTGGATGGTCGACCGCCTGCTGCGCAACCTGCTGGTCGACCTGACCGGCAATACGCACCGTGCCGAGTTTTCGATCGACAAATTGTATTCGCCGGACGGCCCGACCGGCCGCCTCGGCCTGGTGGAATTCCGCGCCTTCGAGATGCCGCCGCACGAGCGTATGAGCCTGCTGCAAATGCTGCTGCTGCGCGCGCTGGTGGCGCGCTTCTGGAAGCAGCCGTTCGGGGCCAGACTGGTGCACTGGGGCACCGCCCTGCACGACCGCTGGATGCTGCCGCACTTCGTGGCCCAGGACATCCGCGACGTCGCCAGGGACCTGCGCGCAGCCGGCTATGCGTTCGAAGACCACTGGTTCGACCCCTTTATCGAATTCCGTTTCCCGCGCTTCGGCACCGTGGTCTACGAAGGCGTCGAAATGGAGCTGCGCCAGGCGATCGAGCCGTGGAACGTGCTCGGCGAGGAAGTCGGCGCCGGGGGTACCGCGCGCTACGTCGATTCCTCGGTCGAACGGATGCAGCTGCGGGTGCGCGGACTGACCGACGGCCGCCATGTCGTCGCCTGCAACGGGCGCATGCTGCCGCTGCATCCGACCGGCATCCCGGGCGAGTATGTGGCCGGCGTGCGCTTCCGCGCCTGGAGCCCGTGGTCGGCCCTGCACCCGAGCATCGGGGTGCAGGCACCGCTGGTGTTCGACCTGGTCGACACCTGGAACGGCCGCTCGATCGGCGGCTGCACCTACCACGTGGCGCATCCCGGCGGACGCAACGAAACGGGCGCGCCGGTCAATGCGAACGCCGCCGAGGCACGCCGCGTGGCGCGTTTCCGGGCACATGGCCACACCCCGGGCCCGATGACGGTGCGCAAGGAAGAACCCAATCCGAATTTCCCGATGACGCTGGACCTGCGCTGGCAGCCGGATTGACACGGCCTTCCCCTTTACGCCTTACAATGGCTGGCCATGCCGAATCCACCCCTAGCCCACGCATTGCTGGCCCAATACGCCGTCGCGCCGGACAGTTTCGATGAAATGCTCGACGCCACGCGGACACCGCGCGCCCATTGGCGCGCGGTGCTTGCCGCCCTGGAGCACGAAGCGCCCGAGCTCATGCGCCAGCGCAGGGAAATGGTGCGGCACCAGGTACGCGAGAACGGCGTGACCTACAACGTCCTGGCCGAAGCCGAAGGCCGGGAACGGGACTGGGACTTGAACGTGCTGCCGCTGATCCTCCCTTGCGAGGAATGGCGCGGCATCGAAGCGGCCGTCGTCCAGCGTGCGACCTTGCTCAACCAGATCCTCACCGACGTCTACGGGAAGCAGGAGCTGCTGCGCGAAGGCCTGTTGCCGCCGGCGCTGATCCACGGCAACGCCGCCTTCCTGCGCCCTTGCCACGACATGCCGCACGTCGACGGCACCGCCCTGCACTTCTATGCGGCCGACCTGGCGCGCGCACCCGACGGCCGCTGGTGGGTGCTGGCCGACCGCACCCAGGGCCCCTCGGGCGCCGGCTATGCGCTGGAAAACCGCGCCATCATGACGCCGATCCTGCCGGACCTGCTGCGCGAACTGAAGGTGCAGTCGCCCGCCGGCTTCTTCCGCACCGTGCACGACAGCCTGGTGCACTGGGGACGCCTGTGCGCAGCCGGCGGCGATGCGCCGGCGCCGCTGCGCGAAGGCGAGATGCCGCTGATCGTGCTGCTGAGCGCGGGCGCGGCCGCCGAGACCTACCACGAGCAGGCCTATGTGGCGCGCCAGCTCGGCTTGCCGCTGGTCATAGGCGACGACCTCACCGTGCGCGGCGGCGTGGTCTACCTGAAGACCCTGGACGGCCTGCACCGGGTACATGTGGTCGTGCGCCAGGTCGACGACGCGGCATGCGATCCGCTCGAACTGCAGAACCCGCTGCAGGGCGCGCTGCTGGGCGTGGCGGGGCTGACCCATGCCGCCATGCGCGGCAATGTGGTGGTCGCGAACAGCCTCGGTTCGAGCCTGATCGACTCGGATGCGCTGCTCGGCTTCCTGCCGGCGATCTCGGAGCGGCTGCTGGGCGAGCCCCTGAAAATGCCCTCGGTGGCGACCTGGTGGTGCGGCGAGCCGGCTGCGCTGGAGACCGTGATCGGCAATCTGGACCGGCTGGTCGTCAAGCCGGGCTTTTCCCATCTGCCCCAGTTCGCCGTGTTCGGCCAGGACCTGGCCGGCGACGCGCGCAGCGCCTTCATCGCGCAGCTGCGCGCCAAGCCGAACGATTACATCGCCCAGGAACGGATACGGCTGTCGCAGGCGCCGGTGTGGACCGACGGGGCGCAGCCCGGCCTGCAGCCGCGCGCCGTCGGGCTGCGGGTGTTCGCCTGCGCCACCCCCGATGGCTATGTGGTGATGCCGGGCGGCCTGACCCGGGTCGCCACCGGGCCGGATGCGCGCGTGCTGACGATCCAGAAGGGCGGCGCCAGCAAGGACACCTGGGTCCAGGGCGGGGCCGGCATGGCGCCGCAGCGCCTGCAGCGATCCCGCATCCGCGGGGAAGACCTGGTACGCGAAGACACCAGCCTGCCCAGCCGCGTGGCGGAAGACCTGCTGTGGTTCGGACGCCATACCGAACGCTGCGACAATATCTGCCGCCTGCTGCGGGTTGCCCTGCATATCCTGTTCAACGTCCGCCCCCACCAGCGCGGCGCCGAATGGCCGACGGTCGAGGCGCTCTGCGTCTGGTTCCTGTTGATCGGCGAAAAGCAGGCGTCCGCCCCCGTCCCGGGCGAGGCGCAAGGCCGGCCCGCCGCCATGTACAGCGATGCCGAGATCGAGTCGGCCCTGCTGCGGGCGGTGGTCTCCCCCGCCGTGCCCGGCCTGGCGCGGCAGCAGGAGCGGCTGCACCAGGTTGCCGGCCGCCTGCACGAGCGTTTCTCGCTCGACAACTGGCGCGCACTGAACCGCATCGCCCAGCCCGCCGCCAATCCGGAGGCGCTGCCGTCGCAGTCGGAAGTCATGACGATCCTCGACGACACCACCGCCGCGCTGATGACATTGGCCGGCTTCGCGCTCGACGGCATGACGCGCGACCTCGGCTGGCGTTTCATGTCGATCGGACGCCATCTCGAGCGCCTGCAGTTCCAGAGCCTGGTGCTGCAGCGTGCGCTGGCGATGGACGGGGACGCCAGCCTGGACTGGCTGCTCGAGCTGTCCGACAGCATCATCACCTACCGCGTGCGTTACCGGGCTCAACCCGAGTGGCTGCCGGTGCTCGACCTGCTGCTGTGCGACGAGACCAATCCGCGCTCGATCCTGTTCCAGATTCACGGCATCCAGCGTAACCTGCACAAGATCGCCCAGACCCATGGCGCCTGCGGCGAACACCTGCTGGCGCCCCTGAACGCAGAATTGCGGGCGCTGAAGCCGGACGCCGACCTGAACCATGGCAATGCCGCGCTGCGCGATCTGCTGGAACGGATCCAGCTCGCCAGCGCCGCCCTGTACGAGCAGATCGGCGTGCAATTCTTCAGCTATACCGACGACGGCCAGCAAAGGAACCGTCCATCATGACCGATTTTTCCGCGGGCGCGGCGGTGTGCGCCCGCTATCGCGTGGTGCATGAAACGCGCTACCAGTACCAGAGCACCGTCTGCCTGTCGCAGCAATACCTGCACCTGACGCCGCGCTCGTTCGCGTACCAGGAAACCGAATCGCACCTGATCAGCGTCGACCCGGCCGTCAGCGACAGCAAGGACGGCCTCGATTACTTCGGCAATTGCACACGCCATCTGTCGATTACCCTGCCGCACGAGAGCCTGCTGGTGCATGCGGCATCGACGGTGGCCCTGCGTGCCCGTCCCGGCCTGGCGCAGATCGGCGCGACGCCGTCATGGGAAAGCGTGCGCGACCTGATGACACAGGACAGAAGCGCCGCGACGCTGGAAGCCTGCCGCTACCTGTACGCGTCGCCCCACGTCCCCCTGTTCGCGGCGCTCGAAGCCTATGCGCGCCGTAGCCACACGCCCGGGCGGCCGCTGCTCGATGCGGCGTTCGACCTGGCGCGGCGGATCTTCGACGAATTCGAATTCGACGGCAAGGCCACCGACATTTCGACGCCGCTCGAGCAGGTACTGCGCGGCCGGCGCGGCGTCTGCCAGGATTTCAGCCACCTGATGATCGGCTGCCTGCGCAGCATCGGCCTGCCGGCGCGTTACGTGAGCGGCTACATCCTGACCCACCCGCCGCCGGGCAAGCCGCGCCTGATCGGCGCCGACGCCTCGCACGCCTGGGTCTCGGTGTATTGCCCCGGGCTGGGCTGGGTCGACTTCGATCCGACCAACCGCTGCCTGGTGCAGCACGAACACATCACGCTGGGCTGGGGCCGCGATTTCAGCGACGTCACGCCGATGCGCGGCATCGTGCTCGGCGGGGGCGCGCAGACGCTCGACGTGCAGGTCACGGTGACGCCGCTGCCGCTGTCCGGCGAGGAATAAGCGCGGCTACAGACGGGCCAGCAGTTCGGCCTTCTTGGCGGCGAATTCCGCTTCGGTGAGGATATTCCGGCTGCGCAGCTCGGCAAGCTTGTCGATGGCGGCGAAGATGTCCATGCCGGCGGCGGTTTCCGTGCCGGCTTGCCGGGGCGTCGCGCTCGATGGCGCTGGCGCCCTTGCCGGCTCCGGTGCCGCCTGGGTCGATGGCGTCGTCGGCGCTACGCCATCGATCGACACGACAGGCAGGCGCGCGATGTCGACCAGGCCGTGCTGGCTGTTGAAGCTGAGCGAGCCGCCATACGACTGTTGCTGCGAAAAGCCGCCGATCCGGTGGTCCAGCGTATCGTAGACCGTGAGTTTGCCGTTCACTTCGATGGCCAGACGGCGGGCCTGTGCGAAATAGGCGTAGCGGACCCCGTTCTGGGCACCCGTGCTGTTCGGCCGCCCCAGATCCGGCCCCCACCAATCGCCGGTGCTGCCGCCCGCAGGCGGGACGAACAGGCTGGCGCTGCCGGGCGAACCATGGCCGCCCTGCTGCTGGCCGCCCTGGCTTTGCGACTGGAAGCCGCCGCGCCTGAGCAGGTCCGGCTGCGCCGCCACCAGCTGCGACAGTTCCATACACAAGCGATTGACGCTGGCTTGCAGATTGCTGTTGAACATGTCGGCCACCATCGTCATGCCGCCGCGCATCCATTGGCCGGCGCCGGCGAATTCCGGATGGTTGAACTGCGCCATGCTGCCATTGCCGTTAATGACCGCCTGCAGCATGCTGAGGACGGCATCCGTGCTGTAGCCGTAACGCCGGGCGATGTCGTCGATGATTTGCTGGCCGGCTGGGGTGAGTTGCTGCATGGTCGGTTCCTGAGCTTGGGTTTGGTGCTGCCGCGGGTCGCCGCCCGGGGCGCGGGCTGGGCGACCGGTATCGGAAGATAGCACATCGATGCACGAGATCGCGCCCGAGTCGGCGTCAGGGATGGCCGCATCGTCGGCGTTCGCTGCCCGGTTTATGCAAGCGCCTCCTCGTGCAGCTTCGCATCGTTCCCGGCATTCGCGAAGTACACCGTCTGGGTCGGGTAGGCAAACGCGATGCCTTGCTCGGCGAAGCGTTCGAAAAGGGCGACGTTGATCGCCTGCTGGACGTCCATGTATGCGCCGTAGTCGGCGGTGTTCACGTAGTACACGGTTTCGAACTCCAGCGCGGACACGCCGTAGGCCTTGAAGTGCGCGCGGTCGAAGCTGGCCTGGGGCTGGGCCTCGACGGCCTCGCGCAGGATGCCGGGAATCGCCAGCAGCTGGCGCTTGCCGGTCTGGTAGGCGACGCGGATGCCGAACACGATGCGGCGCGTTTCCATGTGCTTGTAGTTGCGGATCCGGCTCTTGAGCAGGTCGCTGTTCGAGAACACCACCTGCTCCCCGCCCAAGCCGCGGATGCGGGTCGTCTTCAGGCCCACGTAGGCCACCGTGCCCG
>Ga0308161_1005679_pt1 | contig 10856 bp, 3 predicted proteins | sample PhyFR2_FD_201034 | JGI IMG/M metagenome (GOLD analysis project Ga0308161, IMG submission 201034) | Phyllosphere microbial communities from UC Gill Tract Community Farm, Albany, California, United States - DLSLF.R2 | ecosystem: Host-associated > Plants > Phyllosphere > Unclassified | place: USA...
GCTCGATCGCGACGGCCAGCCCGTGCCTGCCGGGGTCGTCGGCGAAATCCATCTTGCCGGCTTGCAACTGGCGCGCGGTTATCACAACAAGCCTGCACAGACCGCCGAACGCTTCGTTCCCGATCCGTTCGGTAGCGAATCAGGAGCGCGGCTGTACAGAACCGGCGACCTCGGCCGCTGGCGCTCCGACGGCCAGCTCGACTACCTCGGGCGCGCCGACCGTCAGGTCAAACTGCGCGGATTCCGCATTGAGCTGGAAGAAATCGAGTCGGCGCTGCTGGCCCATCCGGACGTCGCCGACGCCGCGGCCGTGGTCGACGAGACCGATTCGGCGGGCCGCGGCAAGCGCCTGATCGGCTTCGTCGTGGCGCGCGACGGCGCGAGGTTCGACGAAGCGGGAGGCGAGCAGGCGGTCGCGGCCGACGCCCAGGAGTCTGGCGTAGCCGGCGTGCTGCGGCCGTTCCTGCGCGCGCGCTTGCCGGATTACATGGTGCCGGCCGTCACCGTGTCGATCGCGGCGCTGCCGCTTACCCCGAACGGCAAGATCGACCGGACCCTGCTGACGCGCTGGGCCGCGCAAGCCGAGCAGGCGCGGCCGTCCGCCAGCGCCACGCCGGCCATGACAGCGATGGAGAAACTGGTGACGGCGGCCTGGGAGGACGTGCTCGGAACCTCCGACATCGGACCCGACGACAACTTCTTCGACTTGGGCGGGCATTCGCTCAGCGCCTCGCGGATGATTTCCAGGTTGCGTGATGTGCTGCAGACCCAATTGCCGGTGAAGGGCGTATTCCAGCATCCCACGGTCGCCGAGTTGGCGGCATGGCTGGAATTGCAGCAGCGCTCTGGCACGCTGCCCGCGTTGCCGCCGATCCGCAAGGCCCCGCGCGACGAGGACGTCCCGCTGTCCTTCGTGCAGCAGCGGCTGTGGATCGATCACCGGCTCGCGCCGACTAGCGCGGCTTACAACATGCCGGCGGCCATGCGCATCCATGGGCCGCTGGACGCGGCCGCGTTCGCCAGGACCATCGGCACGCTGTTCGCGCGGCACGAGGTGTTGCGCACGGTCTTCGTCCTCAAAAACGATCGTCCCATCCAACTCGTCGGCACGGTGCCGGACGCTGCGCTCCTGATCGAAGACCTGTCCGCCCTGCCGATGCCTGAGCAAGCGCTGCGCGCAGAAGAACTGGCCGCACACGAGGTCACCGCGCCGTTCGATCTCTCCACCGGCCCGCTGTTCCGGGTCAAGTTGCTGCGGCTGAACGAGACCGAGCATGTAGCGCTGATGACGGCGCACCACATCGTCTGCGATGGCTGGTCGGTGGAACTGATGAAGCAGGAGATCGGGCAGCTCTATCAGGCCTTCGCCGGCGGCGACGAGCCGCGCTTGCCGGAGCTGCCGGTGCAATACGCAGACTACGCCCGCTGGCAGCGCGAACACATGCGCGGCGGCTACATGCAAGCGCACCTGGACTATTGGCGGCGGGCCTTGAGCGGCGCGTCCGCGCCGCGCGACCTGCCGACCGATCGGCCCAGGACCGTCACCCCCGATCTGCGCGGCGAATACCGGCATTTCGCACTGCCGGACGACCTGGCGCGCGGTCTTCGCCAATTGAGCCGGCAGGAAGGCGCGACCCTGTTCATGACCTTGCTGGCGGCGTTCGACGTGCTGTTGGCCAGGCACACGCGCGGCAACGACATCGTGGTCGGCTCGGCCATCGCCGGCCGCGGCCCGATCGAGGTCGAGCGCTTGATCGGCTGTTTTGTCAACATGCTGGTGCTGCGCACGGACCTGTCGGGCGACCCGCGCTTCCGCGAACTGCTGGCGCGGGTCAAGGAAACCAGCCTTGGCGCCTACGCCCACCAGGACCTGCCTTTCGATCTGCTCGTGGACGAACTGAAACCGGAGCGGCGTCCCGGCCGGTCGCCGTTCTTCCAGGTCGCATTCGGTTTGCAGAACCAGCACAAGCTCTCGATCGGCGCGGCGGGGCTGACGCTGTCGCCGTATCCGGTAAAAAGCGAAGCGGTCCGCTACGACCTGACCGTGTGGGTCTACGAGGATGCGGACGCGCTGGAGGTCAAGTGGACCTACCGCAGCGATCTGTTCGATGCGCAGACCATTGAACGGTTGCAGGGGCACTACGTGTCGCTGCTGCACAGCGCCGTGGCCGACCCCGACGCCAGAATTTCGAGCCTGGAAATGCGATCGGACGCCGAACGGGAACGGATGGCGCCGGAGCAGTCGGGCGCGCGCCAGGAACAACTTTCCAGGGCCCGCAGAAAGCCGATCGCAGTACCGGCGATTGGCCAGGAGAACCGGTCGTGAGTGAATCGCAAAAGCCGCCGCAGGCCGGCGATCCGTTGTTCAAACGCAGGAAATCGATCCGGATCACGCAGCAGGCGCTGATCAAGACCGGATTCCACGAGGCCTGCGGACTGTGCCCACTGGTGGTGCAGCCGATGGTGGACGCACTGAACCTTGCCGCCTGGGCGGACGGCAACGTCGGCTTCATCGACGAACGGCTCGACGCGCATGGCGCGATCCTGTTCCGCGGCTTCCGGCTGCCCGAGGTGTCAGAGTTCGAGCAGTTCGTGAAAGTCACCAGCGGCGAGCCGCTGACCTATAGCGAACGCTCCTCGCCGCGCAGTCAGGTGCGCGGGGCGATCTACACCTCCACCGATCATCCGCCGGAATACCCGATCTTCCTGCACAACGAGCAGTCCTACAACGTCACCTTCCCGGCGCGCATCTTTTTCCATTGCCTGATCGCCAGCGAGACCGGCGGGCAGACGCCGATCGCTGATACCCGGCGGGTGCTGCGGCGGATATCGGCGCAAACCCGCGAGCGTTTCGAGCGCAGCGGTTACATGTACGTGCGCAACTTCGGCGACGGCCTGGGCTTGAGTTGGCAGAACGCGTTCCAGACCACAGACCCCGCTGCAGTGGAGGCATATTGCCGCGCCAACGACATCGAATACGAATGGAAAGGCGAAGGTCGGCTGAAGACCTGGCAGGTACGCCGGGTCACCGCGCGGCATGTGCGGACTGGGGAGATGGTTTGGTTCAACCACGCCACCTTCTTCCATGTGTCGACCCTGGATGCGCAGATTCAGGAACGGCTGCACGCCGAGTTCGGCAACGAGCGACTGCCCAACCAGACCTACTACGGCGACGGCACGCCGATTCCGCCGGAGGTGCTGCAGGAATTGCGCGATGCCTACCTGGCCGAGAAGACCAGTTTTCCCTGGCAGGAGGGCGACGTGCTGATGCTGGACAACATGCTGTGCGCGCATGGGCGCGAACCCTACAGCGGTGAGCGCAAGGTGGTGGTCGGTATGGCGCGGGCCAGCGATTGGTCGAACGTGTGATTGCAGAGACGAGGACCCGGGCATGAGCGAGAGCATTCCGAGCAGGCGCAAGGGCATCAGGTTGTCGGATCGCGACCTGGTCCGGTTCGGCTATCTGGACGGACTGGAGGGCTTTCCGCTCGTGGTGTCGCCGGGCATCGGCGACCTGAACCTGAGCGCGTGGGCCGCCGCGCACAAGCGGACGATCGAGCAGGAACTGCTCGATCACGGCGCGATCCTGTTCCGCGGATTCGGCAACGAGACGGTCGAGCATTTCTCCCAGTTCGTCCGCGCCATCGCGAGCGACGTGCTGGATTACCAGGAGCGCGCCGCCGCCCGCACCCAGGTCGCTTCGCACATCTTCACCTCGACCGAATATCCGGCCGATCAATCGATCCCGCTGCATCACGAGATGTCGTACTCACATAACTGGCCGAGCAAGATCTGGTTCTATTGCCGCCAGCCGGCCGCCGCCGGTGGACGCACGCCCATCGCCGACGACCGCCAGGTTGTGGACCTGTTGTCGCCGATGATCAAGAAGCGGTTCCTGGAAAAAGGCGTCATGTACATCAAGAACTACGGCGAGGGCCTGGACCTGTCCTGGCAGGACGCGTTCCAGACCGAAGACCGCGCCGCGGTGGAGCGTTACTGCCGCGAGGCGATGATGCAATGCGAATGGCGCAGTGGCGGCCGCTTGCGCACCCGCGCGCAGCGCCATGTCATGGTCTCGCACCCCAAGCTCGGCACCCGGCTGTGGTTCAACCACGCGCACATGTTCCACCTATCGAATCTGAGCGTGCCCGTGCGCGCGGGCCTGCTGGCGCAGTTCGGCGAGGACGAGGTGCCGCGCAACGCATTCTTCGGCGACGGCTCGCCGATTCCCGATGCACTGATGGAGGAAGTGCGCGAGACCTATCGTAGCGCCACGGTCGGCTTCGACTGGGAACGCGGGGACATCCTGCTGCTGGACAATTTTCTCGCTTCGCACGGGCGCGATCCGTTCAAGGGGCCGCGCGAAATCCTGGTGGCGATGGCCGAGCGCTTCACGCTCGGCGCCGCGAGCGCAGCGACGGCGCCGTTCGGCTCGTACGAGTAAGCAGACATGCACGTGATCGAGTCCGCGAACACTGAGGATGGCCGCATGCAAGAAGACGTGATCGAGGGGTTCCGGCTCTCGCCGCAGCAAAGACACTTATGGCTGACGGTCGCCCCCGGCCAGAGCTGCGCGCAGTGCGCCATCGTCATCGAGGGCGAACTGCCGCCGGAGCGCCTGCGCAGCGCGTTGCGGACGCTGGTCGGCCGGCATGAAACGCTGCGCACGGACTTCCGCTATCTGACCGGCATGGATGTTCCGGTCCAGGTTCCAGGCGCCGATCCCGGCATCGACCTGGATATCCGCGAACCCGACACATCGGCCGATCCGCTGCGCGAGATCGACGAAAGACTGCGGCTCGATGCCGCGGCCGCGGCGACGCAGGAGGGACGCGTCTTGAGCCGCTACACCTGGTTGAAATCCGCGGGGTCCGGCGGTGCGCTGCTGATCACGCTGCCGTCGCTGTGCGCCGACGCTACGACGCTCACCAACCTGTATGCGCAGCTGGCGGACCTGTGCGGCGAAGACGAGGGCGCAGACGTCGACGACCAGTTCGTCCAGTACGCCGATTACAGCGAGTGGCAGAACGAAGTGGTAGAGAATCATGTCGATTCGAAAACCGAGAACTACTGGGAAGCGCTGGCAGACGCAGGCAACGCACTGGCGCTGGAGCCGGCAGCGGAGAACGCCGCGCGCGGCGTCGCAGATCCGTTCATAACCGTGCCGTTCAGGGCCGTGCTCGATCCGGCAGCGGTGCAGGGCTTGCGGGCGCTGTGCGAGGAACACGGCACGGACCTGCGCACCGCCGTGCTGACCGCGCTGGGGGTGATGGCCTGGCGGTTGCACGGACAGCAGACTGGCGTGTTCGGGGTTCTGTTCGACGGGCGCACGATACCGGGGCTGGCGAGTGCGCTGGGCCTGTTCGCCAAGTACCTGCCAGTCGAACTACGCATCGAAGGCGATTACAGCTTCGTCGAGGCGCTGCGCCGGACCAGCGACGCGCTCGGTCAGGCCGAGGCCGCGCAAGACCACTTCGCGCCAGGCAGGGCCGCCTCGCCGCCGATAAAATTCGAGTGGCACACCATGCCCGCGCGGATCGGCGTGGGTGCGCTGCAGTTCTCGCTGCTGCGGTTTTCCTCGCGCATCGACGGGTTCCAACTCAGATTGACCGGCATCGAAAGCAGCGATGGGGTGTCGCTCGAGTTCGACTACGACCCGGCGATCCAATCCGCCGCCGCGGTCGAGTGCCTGGCCGGACGCCTTGCGACGCTGCTGGCCGATGCCGCCGCGGTACCGCAGCGTCCGGTGAGCCAGGCCGAGTTGCTGCCTGCGCCGGAGCGCAAGCGGCTGCTCGAAGACTGGAATCAGACCGAGTGCGCTTACCCGAGCGATGTCTGCCTGCACGAACTGTTCGAACAGCAGGCGCGGCGCACGCCGGAAGCGACCGCGGTGACCTGCGGCGATCAATCGCTGAGCTTCGCCGCGCTCGATCGCGCCGCCGACGCGTTGGCGCGCGCGCTGCGGGGCCTGGGCGTTGGGCCGGACGTCGCGGTCGGATTGTGCCTGGAGCGTTCCTGCTGGATGTTGGTGACGATACTTGGGATCTGGAAAGCCGGCGGCGCCTACGTGCCGATCGATCCGGCCCAGCCGCCGGCGCGACTGGCGTTTCTGGCCGGTGATGCGGGTTGCCGCGTCATCGTCACCCAGGAGAGTCTGGCCGGCCCGCTGGCGGCCGCTGGCTGCACGCCGGTTCAGGTGGACGCGCCGAACGCGCCAGCCTATGGCGCGGACGCGCATGCCCCGCGGTCGCGCGCGTTGCCCGGAAATCTCGCCTACATCCTGTACACCTCCGGCTCGACCGGAACACCGCAAGGCGTGATGGTGCGCCACGGCTCGGCCGTCAATCTTGCCTTCGCCCTGGAAAGCGCGGTCTATCGCGAAGCCGGTCGGCCGTTGACGATCGCGTTGAACGCACCCTTGGTGTTCGATGCTTCGGTGAAGCAGCTGCTGCAAGTCGTCCACGGCCACGGCCTGTGCTTGATTCCGGAGGAACTGCGGCGCGATCCGGTCGGACTCGCCGCGTATCTTGGCAAGCATCGGGTCGACGCGATCGATTGCACGCCCTCCCAACTCAACCTGTGGCTTGCAGCGGGCATGGCCGATAGCCTGGACGGATTGCCGGCGATCGTGCTGATCGGCGGCGAGGCGCTGGACGAACGGCTGTGGCGATTGCTGGCGCAAGCACCCGGCAAGCGTTGCTTCAATGTGTACGGCCCGACCGAATGCACTGTCGACGCGACCATCGCGCCGATCCGCGGGGGCAGGCCCAGCATCGGCCGGCCGCTGGCGAACGTGCGTACCTACGTGCTCGACGACGCCATGAACCCGGTGCCGACCGGCTCGGCGGGGCAACTGTACGTCGGCGGCGACGGGCTGGCGCGCGGTTACCTGCGGCGGCCGCAGCTCACCGCTGACCGGTTCGTTCCCGATCCGTTCGCGACGCAGGCCGGCGCCCGCCTGTACCGGACCGGCGATCTGGTCCGCCAGTTCGGCGACGGCTGCTTCGACTATCTGCGCCGGACCGACCATCAAGTGAAAGTGCAGGGCATCCGCGTCGAGTTGCCGGAAATCGAAAGAGCGCTGCGCGAGCATCCGGCGGTGCGCGAGGCCGCTGTGGTCGTGGCCAAGGGCGAGCACGAAGTCGAACGGATGATCGGCTACGTCCTGCCGCGCCGCCGCTATCTGAAGAAGATCGACGGGCACTCGCGCCTGACTCTGCCCGACGGCCGAGCCATCGCCCATCGCAACAAGAACGAGAGCGAGTATCTCTACCTGGAGATCTTCGAGCGCCGGACCTACCTGCGCAACGGCATCTCCTTGCCCCCCAAGCCGGTGGTGTTCGATGTCGGCGCCAACATCGGCATGTTCTCGATGCTGGTCGCCGAACGCTGCGCCGATGCCGAACTCTATGCGTTCGAGCCGATCCCGCCGATCTTCGAGGTGTGCCGGATCAACGCGGAACTGTACGCGCCGGGGGCGCGGTTGTTCCCGTTCGGCCTGTCCGCGCGCCACGAAACGGCCTCGTTCACCTACTACCCGCACTACAGCATGATGTCGGGACGCGAGGCCTATTCGGACGCCGGCGCCGACATCGACGTGATCAAGCGCTACCTCGCCAACCAGCGTGCCGAGTCTGCGGGCGAGAATGACGAATTGATCCGGCATGCCGACGAATTCCTTGCCGGACGTTTCCTATCGGAGACGTACGAATGCACGTTGCGCCGGCTCTCGGAGGTCATCGCCAGCGAAAACGTCGAGCGCATCGACCTGCTCAAGATCGATGTCCAGCGCGCCGAAATGGATGTGTTGGAGGGTGTCGACGAGGCCGATTGGCCGAAGATCCGGCAAGTGGTGCTGGAGGTGCACGATGCCGACGGGCAGGAAACCGCGGGGCGCACGCGCAAAATCGCGGCGTTGCTGGAACGGCACGGTTTCGAAACGCTGATCGAACAGGACGGCGAGCTGGCCGGCACCGACCGGTACAACGTCTACGCCAGCCGGCATGGGCTGCGGCCCGGGCCGGCGGACGCCGCGCCGGGTCCGGCAAAGGCGAAAACGCCAGCGGACGTGCTGACGCCGCAGGAACTGCGCGCGTTCCTGAAGGAGCGGCTGCCGGCCTACATGGTGCCTGCGAGCCTGGCGCTGCTGGACGAGATGCCACTGACCCGGAGCGGCAAGATCGACCGCGTCGCGCTGGCTTCTTCGCAGCATCGCGCGGCGCGCGCCGAGGAGGAGTTCCTCGCGCCGCAGACCGGTCTGGAGCGGCAGATCGCCGCGATCTGGCAGCAGGTCCTGGGCCTGGAGCAGGTCGGTCTGCACGACAGTTTCTTCGATCTTGGCGGTCACTCGCTGCTGCTCATCCAGCTCCACCGCCGGCTATGCGAAGAGTTGGGCGCGGACATCCTGATGCTCGACGTGTTCCAGCACCCTACCGTCGCGGCACTGGCCGGATTGCTGCAGCGCAAGCGTTCCGGCGTCCGCGCCGAAGCGCGCTTCGACGGCGCGCAGGAACGGGCCGAGAAGATCAGGAAGGCGGTCGATCAACGCAGACAAGCATCCAAAGAATGGAAGGACAGGCTATGACTGGGTCCGATGTTTCCCCGGCGCCGGAAGCGGTCGCCATCGTCGGCATGGCGGGCCGCTTCCCCGGCGCGCGCGGGCTGGAGGAGTTTTGGCGGAATTTGCAGGACGGGGTCGAATCGATCCGTTTCTTCACCGACGAGGAACTGGCCGCCGCCGGCATCGCACCGCATCTGCTGAGCGATCCCGCTTATGTCAAGGCCAGGGCCGAACTGGCCGACATCGACCTGTTCGACGCCGGCTTGTTCGGATTCACGCCACGCGAAGCTGAGATCGCCGATCCGCAGCAGCGGATCTTCCTGGAATGCGTGTGGGAAGCGTTGGAGGACGCGGGCTACGACCCCGCGCGCTATCAGGGAGACATCGCCCTGTATGGCGGGGCCAGCATGAACACCTACCTGATCAACAACCTGCTCAGCAACCGCCGGCTCATCGAGGCGATGGGCCTGCTGCAAACGGCCATCTTCAACCGCAACGACCACCTCACCACCCATACCGCCTACACGCTCAACCTCAAGGGCCCCAGCGTCACCGTGCAGACGACGTGCTCGACTTCATTGGTAGCGGTGCACATGGCCTGCCAGGCGCTGACCGCCTACCACTGCGACATGGCGCTGGCCGGAGGCGTTGCCGTGCCGGTACCGAACCGGACCGGCTACTTCTATCAGGAAGGCGGGATCGGATCCCCGGACGGCCATTGCCGCGCCTTCGATGCGCGCGCCAACGGTACCGTCAGCGGCAGCGGCGCCGGCGTGGTGGTATTGAAACGGCTGGCCGAAGCGCTCGCCGACGGCGATTGCATCCGCGCGGTGATCCGCAGCAGCGCGATCAACAACGACGGCGCCGAAAAGATTGGCTACACCGCGCCCAGCGTCGCCGGCCAGGCCCAGGCCATCGCGATGGCGCAGGCCATCGCCGGCATCTCTCCCGAGCGGATCAGCTACATCGAATGTCATGGCACCGGCACCTCGCTCGGCGACCCGATCGAGATCGAGGCGCTGACCCAGGTGTTCCGCCGCTCCACGGCCCGCAAGGGCTTTTGCGCGATCGGCTCGGTCAAGACCAACCTCGGCCATCTGGACACGGCGGCCGGCATCGCCGGGCTCATCAAAACCACCCTGGCGCTGCAGCATCGGCAATTGCCGGCGAATCTGCACTTCAGCGAGCCCAACCCGCGCATCGACTTCGCCAATTCGCCATTCCGGGTGAACGCCACGCTGAGCGATTGGCCGACCGACGGGCGGCCGCGCATGGCCGGAGTCAGCTCGTTCGGCATCGGCGGCACCAACGCTCACCTGATTGTCGAGGAAGCCCCGCCGATCGAGCCGCGGCCGTCGTCGCCGCGTCCCCAATTGCTGACGTTTTCCGCGCGCAGCAAGTCGGCGCTCAACGTCGTGGTCGCCAATTTGATCGAGCACCTGCAGCGGCATCCGCAGCAGGATCTGGCTGACGTCGCTTATACCTTGCAGGTCGGCAGGCGCGCGCTCGGCCAGCGCTGCGCATTCGTGTGCCGGGACCGCGAGGATGCGCTGTCGGTGCTGGGGATGTCCGACGTGGGCCGGATGGCTTCGGGCACCAAGGAAGCGGTGACGCGCCCGGTTGCCTTCATGTTCCCCGGCCAGGGATCGCAGTATGTCAATGCCGCGGTCGAACTGTACCGGTCCGAAGCGGGGTTCCGCCGCGAGATCGACCGTTGCGCGCAGTTGCTGCGGCCGTACCTGGATTGCCCGCTGCAGGAGTTGCTGTTCGCGCCGCCCGAGCGCGCTGCCGACGCCGGCGAAAGACTGCAGCGGACCGAGTTCGCGCAGCCGGCGCTGTTCGCCGTCGAGTACGCGCTGGCGCGGTTGTTCATGGAATGGGGCGTACAGCCGCAGGCGATGATCGGCCACAGCGTGGGCGAGTACGTGGCGGCCTGCCTGAGCGGCGTGTTCTCGCTCGAAGACGGGCTGAAGCTGGTTGCCGCGCGTGGCCGGCTGATGCAGACGCTGCCCGGCGGCAGCATGCTGTCGGTGTCGCTGCCGGAGAACGAGCTGCGCCCGCGGCTCGGACGCGGACTGGAGATCGCCGCGGTCAACTCGCCATCGCTATGCGTCGTGGCAGGCCACGACGAAGCGGTCGCCGCGTTCGAGGCCGAACTGGTCGCGCAGGGGGTGGGGTGCCTGCGACTTCGCACCTCGCATGCGTTTCATTCCTCAATGATGGAACCGATCCTCGAGGAATTCCTGCAGGTCTTCGAGACCGTCGAGCTGCTGCCGCCGGACAAACCCTACATCTC
>Ga0308161_1005682_pt1 | contig 10847 bp, 10 predicted proteins | sample PhyFR2_FD_201034 | JGI IMG/M metagenome (GOLD analysis project Ga0308161, IMG submission 201034) | Phyllosphere microbial communities from UC Gill Tract Community Farm, Albany, California, United States - DLSLF.R2 | ecosystem: Host-associated > Plants > Phyllosphere > Unclassified | place: USA...
AGGCGACAAGGTCGATCGATTCCGCAGCGACACCCCAGCTTTCCAAGGCGTCGAGCACCATCTGCCCGTGCAGATTGCCGATCCATCCGTTCAGCAGGACCAGGTAGGGAAACGGCACCACGTCCTTGGCGAACACCTCGCGGATCCGGCGTTTCACATCCTCCGTATAAGGAATGGTGGTGAACTCCACCAACGATACCGAGGTCCGGGTGCCGGCACCGGCCACCTCGCACAAGGCGATATCGAGCCCGTCCAGCGAAGTACCGGACATCAGGCCAATGATGCGACGGCTGGGCTTTGCTGCGAGTTCGTATAAACGGGCGATATTGTGGTTCATTGGCATCCTTGTCGTAAGCGAAGATTGATTGCGCTACTGGTCGCGGCGCATCTCGGCGACGAAATCGAAATATTCGCTGCGCCAATAGGAGGTAGTGATTTCCACGGCGACGCCGCTGGCCAGATAGCCCACGCGGGTAATGAAAAATACCGCTTGGCCCTCTGGAATGTTCAGCTTGGCGGCGACGTCTGCGTTTGCATTGACTGCCTTGAACCGCTGCAGGGCACGCACTGGCATATGCCCCCTGCGCGCCAGCAGTTCGTACAGCGAGTTTTGAACCGCCCACGGGTCGGGCACGAATTCCACGGGCAGGACGCTGATTTCGTAGCTCATCGGCGTGCCTTCATGCAGGCGCAGGCGTTCCAGGCGGGAAACCTGGTTCGACGAAGGCGACAAGCCGAAGGTCAGCTGCTCGTCGGCGTGGGCCTCGGCAATGGCGCGCGACAGCCAATGCGAACCCGGCTGGTAACCGCGCCGGATCATGTCTTCCGAAAAGCCGCTCAGCTTAGTCAGCGGCATTTCGATCGGTGCCACGTAATTGCCCGAACCACGCACCCGGACCACCTGGCCATTGCCGGACAGATGGGCCAGCGCCTTGCGCGCGGTCACCCGCGAGATATGCAGGGACTCGGCCAGCACCCGCTCGGCGGGTAAGGCGTCATTGACCTTGAAATGCCCGGCCCTGATCGCGTTACTCAAGAATCGGGCGACCTGCAGATAAAGGGGCGTGCCGTCGCCGGGCTCGGGCCGAAACTCGAGGAGCAGCATGCCGCTCATGGCTGGGACGCGGATAAGGTATGGCGGGCCACGGGCCGGGGCGACGAAATCGCCCACAGCGCCAGGAAGGACAGGCCGCCGTTCAGTGCCAGGATTTCCAGCCCCATCCGGTAGTCGCCAAACAGCATGCCCTGGTAGCGCTGCAGCAGGAAGCATAGCACCGGCGCACCCAGCAGCACATAGGGAACCAGATCGTCGCGGACGCCACGGCGGGTGAAGATGCCGAAACTGAACAGCCCGAGCAGTGGGCCATAGGTGATTGCCGCGAGCTCGAGGATCAGGACCACGATGCTATGGCTGTCCAGCCACTTGAGCAGGGCCAGCAGGACGAACACGATCAGCGCAAACCCCAGGTGGACCTTGCGGCGAAAGGCGGTCCGCCGGGCCGTGCCCCATCCGGCCTTGCCATCGATGCCGGCAATGTCGATACAGAAGCTCGACGTCAGTGCGGTGAGCGCGCCGTCAGCGCTGGGAAACAGCGCGGAAATCAGGGCGATCACGAAGACGATCTGCAGCGCTTGCGGCATGTGCGAAAACACGACGGCCGGGAAGATCCGGTCGCCGCTGGCTGTAATACCGGCCAACGGGGCGTACAGGTGGAGCAGTCCGCCCAGCACCAGGAACAGCAGAACCACGGCCAGCATCGCAAACGCGAGCGTCAGCACATTCTTCTGCGCGCCGGCCAGGGTCCTGACCGAGATGTTCTTCTGCATCATCTCCTGGTCCATACCGGTCATGGCAACCGTGATCAGGATGCCGGCGACGATCTGCTTCAGCCAGAAATCGCGACTGTTCCCGTCGGACGAAAACACCCGGGTCAGGCCCTGCTCGCTCATCTTGCGCAGGCTCTCCGGCAGCGACAGGTCCAGTGCGCCAAGCAGATAGTGGGCGCTGACGACCAGTCCGGTCAGCATCAGCGCGGTTTGCAGCATGTCGGTCCAGACAATGGTCTTGACGCCGCCCTGGTAGGTGTACAGCAGCACCATGACAATGGTCACGGCGGCGCTCGCCCAGTACGACACGTGGAGGCCATCGAGGATCGTTTCCTGCAGCACGATGATGACCAGGTACAGCCGGGCACTGGCGCCGATGCAGCGGGACAGGATGAAAAACCAGGCGCCAGTCTTGCGCGACGCCGGTCCCAGCCGAATGCCGAGGTAATCGTAGATCGAGGTCAGGTTCAGCTTGTAGAAGATCGGCAGCAGCACGTAGGCGATCACGAAATACCCGAGCAATTGACCGAACATGATCTGCAGGTAGCCGAACGCGCTGCTGCCGACCAGGCCGGGCACGCTGATGAAGGTCACGCCGCTCAACGAGGTGCCGATCATGCCGAAGGCGACGACCATCCAGTTGCTGTTTTTATTCCCGCTGAAGAAAGACTCGTTGGTGGCGTTGCCCGACACTTGCCGGGCGACCACGAACAAGATGGCAAAGTAGCAGACGACAAAAAAGAACAACGTGGACGGATTCATGGTTCCCCCGCTGGCGCTGGCAATTACCGTTTGTAGGTCAAGGACAGGCCGACCGTCCTGCCGAGCACGTTATAGGTTTCGGCATAGGTGTTAAAGGTGCTGGGGTTGGCCGGCAGCGGCGGTGCCTTGTCGAAGAGGTTGTCGATGCCGAAGTTGATGGTCAAGCCCTCGATGCCCGGACGGACCGAGAGGTTCAGCTCGAAGTAATCCTGGGCTGCGATCGTTCCGCTGCTGCCGACCGTACTGTCTTTGACCTTGCCGATGCGCTTCCAGCCGAACTGGGCGGTCGACTTCTCGCCTTCCCAGGTGATGCCAGCGCGGTGGCGATACGCGGGCGCCACCAGTGACACCGCATCGGAAGAGCAACGGAAGCCATAGCTGCCCTTGCAGTCGATCGGGTCGAGCACGGGATTCTTCTGGATGCTGTACGAAGTGACCACAGCCGCCTGGTATTGCCAGTTCAGGCGTTTGCCCGGCAGCCCGAACGGCACCGACTGCTTGTAAGCCATGTCGATGTCGATGCCGTTCTGCTTGATGAAGGCGAGGTTGCGGTCGACCGGGTAGGCGTCCTTGATCCGGCCGGTGGCCGGGTCGCGGGTAACCGCCTGGCACAGCGGGTTATCGGCGCGCGGATCGGTGATGTAGCAGCTGGTCAGCGCATCCACCGGCTGGATCTGGCCGACTGCGTCCTTCAGCTTGATGCTGTAGTAGTCCAGGGTGACCGACAAGCCTTTGGCGAAAGACGGGGTCAGCACCACGCCGAAGGTATTCGTCTTGCCCTTTTCGGCGCCGATTTCCGGATTGCCGCCGTAGTAATAGCCGCCGGTGAGCAGCGTCGGATCGAAGGAGTTATAAGAGCCTGCGGGCGCCGCATTGAAGCGCTTGCACTGCTCGGCATTGCCGGTACCGAGCACGCACGGGTCGCCGCCGTAGCGCGGCTTCAGGCGGTCGGTCGTGACCAGCGCGCTGAACGGAAGCGAGAAGACCGGATTCGCGAATTCGCCCATGTTCGGCTCGCGGATAACGGTCTGCTTGGTCGCGCGCAGCCGCAGGTCGTCGGTGATGGCCCAGGAGGCGCCGAGCTTGTTGGTGCTGTAGCTATTATCCGCACCGAGCGACTTCGAATAATCCGACTTGCGGATCGCCCCTTCGAGCGAAAGATTGTGGACGAATGGCAGCTTGGCCAGCACCGGCACCAGCACCTCGGCATAGAACTCTTTCGCGCGGAACGACGGCGGCGAGGCCGGACCTGAGAAGGTTGCCTGATTAAAGGACAGCGACAGGTCGCGGTTGTAGTTGAAGTCCCCTTTTTCGCGGCGGGTTTCGGCACCGAGAGCGAAGCCGACCGGGCCGGCTGGCAATCTGAACAGGTCGCTGCTATCGCCGCTGATCGTGGCCGCCGCCACGAACTGTTCGCGCACCCGGCTGCCGTAGTCGAAGTCGCGCGCAATCGACGAGACGTCCGCACCCGGCCCGAAGATATTGGTGTTGTTGACCAGCGCGGCCGCGCCGGACTTCAGCGCATCGCCCGTGACGGTGATCTCTTCCGACGAACGGCCGTTCTGCAGGTAAATGTCCCAGTTGATCGCATTCGTCAGCGGCCCCCGCAGGCCAACCTGGGCCTGGTAGGTGTCGCGATCGTTATCGACGGTAATGACACCCAGCTCGCCCAGCGAGCGTTCGATACGGACCTGGGCCACGCCGTTGACGAAGGTGAGCTGGTTGCGCACCGACGCGGGAATGAAGGTGTTGCTGCTATTGATCGCATACACGCCCGACAGCGCAGCCGGGGCCTGCCCGGTGGTGGGAGCGCCGGTGGTCTTGACGTTCGAATACATCAGGCGGCCGTAAGCCTGAATGTCGTCGGTCAGGTCGTAGTTGAAGAAGGTCGAGGCGTTGACGCGCTTGAGCGGCTGTACCAGCAGATACTGGGGCGTGAAGTTGGTCGTTTGTGGGGAGGACGCCAGTTGGCCAGCATCCGTGAAAGAAAAAGTACGTCCGCTGGCGACATCGGTAAAGTTGCCGCCCGCGCCGGGACGCAGCGTCGGCTTGATCTGTGCGAAACCACGTTCCCCTGCCAGCAGCGAGGAGCGGTCGGTGTATTCGAGGTAGCCGACGATATTGCCTCGGCTGCCGAGGTCCATGCCGCCGGTCAGGTTGACGCCTTTTTGCACCGCGCCTCCTGGCGCGCTACGGTAGTTGACGTTGGTCTGCAGACCTCGAAACTTGTCGTTGATGACAAAGTTGACGACGCCGGCGATCGCATCGGCGCCGTACACGGCCGCTGCACCGCCGGTCAGGACGTCGACGCGTTTGAGCAGCGGCGCCGGAATGAAGTTGACGTCGACAGCATTGCGGAAACCAAAAGGCACGGCACGCGTACCGTTGATGAGGACCAGCGTCCTGCTCTGCCCGAGATTGCGCAGGTCCAAGGTTTGCGCCCCGAACGCGTCGCTGCCTGCGGAAGTGCCATTGACGCCGCTCGCGAGCTGCGGAAGTTTCATCGAGAAATCTTCGACCGTCACCGCACGGGTCAAGGCGATCTCGGCATCGCTGAACTGGCTGACCGGGCTGGTCGAGGTAAGGCCGGCGGCCCGGATTCGAGAACCGGTCACCGCCACCTGCTGCATCTGCGCATCGCTCTCGGTCGCTGGCGCAGTGGCGACAGTGGCGTCGGCAGGGATTGCGCTGTCCTGGCCGTATGCGACGGAGTTAATCAAAGCCAGTACAGCGAGCGAAATTGCATGACGATGCGTCCGTGCCGACGGTTTCAGTTTCATGGATCTACCCTTCAAGGTTAAGTCGCAACTTGATGTCGTGCAGTTTGGCAACGGATTGGTCGGATATAAAGTGGTCTACCACACCCGCTACATTGGACTGCTTTTGGTATTCTTTTCTTATTAACAAGGCGAACATATCCCATTCACTGCGCGTACGCAATCGTAAAGCGTTGCGTTTTTGGTAAAACCAGGATGGATTTTTTGAAAATATACCGGGCCGTAATACCAATTTTTTCGCTCTGGGCTGTAATCCGGAAAGTGGTATAAGGTAGAGAGTGGCGGCTTTAGCCGCCTTGGGTTTACTCCTTCGAGCCGGGCGTGATCGACTTGCTGATTCTGCCCTGTTCGTCCAGCATCTGGATCTCAGCCTTGCCGTCGGCCGACACCAGCAGCAGCATGCGCGTGCGGCCCTTCGCATCTTTCAGCTGCAGGGCCGAGCCCTTGTCGCGGGTGTTGCCGAGCCAGATGCGGTTCTGCATCAGGCGTCCTTCGTCCGACAACTTCTGCCAGTAGGCGCCCTGCTGCGCCTCCGGCAGCTTTTCACTTTCCTGGCCGAAGCGCGTCATGTCCTCCATCGACGTGACTTTGTAGAACGGTACGTCGTTGATGCTGATGCCGGTCCGCTGGTGGCTGGCGCTGTCGTTGTTGATCAGCTGCATCGCCTGGTCCTGGCGGAAGCGGTCGAAGGTCAGCGACAGGCCGGACGCGATCTTGCCGTCGGCGCCGACGCTGCCCTTCTGGATCAGCCCGCCGTTTTCCGTCCCTTCCTCGTTGATGAACAGCATGCCGGCAAATTCGCGCCGGTCCGGACGCGGCCTTTCCTTACCCTGCTGGAAGTCGCCGGGGAAGCGCGCCTTGCTGGCAATGATCATGCGTTTGGTGCCGTCCGGCTCGACGATGTTGATGCGGCCGACCGTGATCTCATCAAAACTCTCATGACGGAGCGGGCTTTTGGCGCCGCTCAGGGTGACGATGGCGGCGAGGGCAGCGGCCATGGTGGTGGCGCCGGCGAGGAAGGTGTGGATCTGCGACATGGTATGCCTTTATTGTTGTGGTGAACGACGTTTGGTTTTCAGGCGGCGCAGCCGCCATTCGATGAACAGGCCGATGAAGCCGCTCACCAGTACGACGGCGCCGAGGTATTGCAGGATGCGGTTGCCCCGCGCCAGCGCGTAGGTGGTATGGACCAGGTCGAAGCGGCGGCGGCCGTTTTCGGCGGCTTCGAAATACACGGTGCCGCGGTTGACGGGCGACTCCACCGTGAGCGGCCTGACGCGCTTGCTCTGGAATTCGCTGATCTGTACCTGCGCTTCGTCGAAGCTCAGGAGTTTGGCGATCGCTTTCTGAATGACGAACTCGCGCTGCTTCTCGAAGAGGTTTTCCGGTTCGCCGGCGAGGAGGATGCCGGGCGAGTCATACTTGTAGAGATTGTTCGAAAAGAAGATCCCATCGTTCGCCGCCAGCATCATGGCAAAGCCGAGCACCCAGGCCGCTGCCGATCCGTACAGCCACTTTTTCGTGTCCTTGACCTGGGCTACGGCAGCATTGGTCGTGAACTGGGTAACGGCCGGGATGTGGCGCAGCGTGGTCGCCAGCACATCCTGGTCGACCTCGGACAGAAAAGTGGCCGCGTCCATTTTCAGGCCGGCGAGAATGGTGGAAAACATATCGGCCGAAGGCACCGATTTGTCGTTTTCCAGTTTCGAGAGATAGGACTGCTCGATGCCCGCCGCCTGCGCAAACTGCGGCTGGGTCAGGCCTTTATCGGTCCGGATCTGTTTGAGTCGTTCGCCAAAATGCATGAGAAGCTTTCCTGAACGTCAATGGAAAGCTTGTATTCTTGGCTATTCATGCATGACTTGGAAGATGAATATGCGCGAATATCGATGAATTTGGAAAATCTTTCGGTCAGTGCCGGCCACGCCAGCCGCCGCGGTAGCCACCCCAGCCATGGCCTCCTCGCCCGCCATGCCAGCCGTAACCGCCGCCGCGATAGCGATGTTCGTAGAAGCCGAAATTGAGCGACACCGGCGGTCCAACGTAGGCCGGGTAGCCATACGCGTAGGGACCGTAATAGTCGGGCGCAACCACCGGCGCCGCGTCGTAGGCGTAGGGCAGCGGCGCATACACGCAGCCCGACAAGGCCGCGCCCGCCGCCAGCGAAAGAATCAGGCGTTTCATGGCAACACCCTCATGTCGTGTCTGATTTGATTCTGGGCTGGAAGCCGCCGTTTGCAATCTCTTTTACGGCCGGCTGCAGCGCAGCAGGCGCCGCACGCACCCGCCCACCGCCGCGTGCAGCTCGGGCGGACGGCGGATCTCGAAATCGAAGGGCATGCCGGCGAGCTGGCGCGCGAACCAGTCCAGCTCGTCGGACTGGGCATGGATCACCACGCCCTCGGCAGTCTCTTCGAATACCCCGGCTTCGGCAAACAGGTGGGCCCGCGCCGCTGCCGCATCCGTCTTCAACAGCACCTCGACCGTGAAGGCGCGCGGCAGCGTGGCCACTGCCTGCACCACATGGGCCATAGCATCGAAGCCCGGCGGGCGCTCGAAGACCTCGGCCAGCGTCTCCACACCGGCAATCCGGTCCAGCCTGAAAGTGCGCAACGCCTGCCGCAGGTGGCAAAGGCCGGCCGCGTACCAGCGTCCGTGCCGCAACGCCAAGCCGTAGGGATCGAAGCGGCGCACCGATTCTTCGCCGAGATGGTCGCGATAGCGCAGCACGACCCGCCGGCAGGCCTGGGCCGCGCCGGTCAGCGCCACCAGGGCCTGGTTGTCGTCCGGCGCGATCGCGCGCACCGCATCCAGCTTCACGGTATCGTCGACGACCCGCACGCGCCGCTTGAGGCCGTCCGGCATGACGCGTTCCAGCTTGGCCCGGGCGCTGGCCACCGCCGGCGCCGCCTCCGCCAGGCCGAGTCCGCGCGCCGCCAGCAAACCCAGCGACAGTGCCAGCGTCTCGTCCTCGGTGAACATCATCGGCGGCAATTTGAAACCGGGCATCAGCGCGTAGCCGCCGGCGCGCCCGCGCTCGGCCGTGATCGGGATGCCGATGTCTTCCAGCTTGCCGACATAGCGCCGCAGGGTGCGGCGGTCGACGCCGAGCCGCGGCGCCAGCTCGGCACCGCTCATGCGGCCATGGGTCTGCAGCAGCTCGAGTAAGGCGAGAACGCGTGTGGTCGGGCGGTACATAGGACCGATTATGACCTATATCCCCTTTACGCTGGCATTTTGATCACATGGAAAGGTGAAGGAAATGGGGAACGCAACGCTGTGGCTGTACTTTGTCCTGGTACTCGGCATCATCGCCCTGCCCGGGCTCGACATGGCCTACGTGCTGGCGAATGCGCTGACCGGCGGCAGCAAGGCCGGCCTGGCCGCGGTGGCCGGCATCGTCGCCGGCGGCATCTGTCACATCGCGATGGGCGCCCTCGGCGTGGCCGCCGTCGTGCAGCTCTGGCCGGCGCTGTTCAACCTGCTGCTGGCAGCGGGCGCGGCCTATATCGGCTGGATCGGCTGGCAGTTGGTGCGTGCCGACGCGAGCAAGCTCGAGGTGCGGACCGATGCGCGGGTGCGACCGGCATCGTCGGTGTTCCTGAAGGGGATGGCGACCTGCCTGCTCAATCCCAAGGCTTACGTGTTCATGCTGGCGGTGTTCCCGCAGTTCCTGAAACCGGCGCAGGGTCCGATCTGGGCCCAGGCCACGGCCCTCGGCCTGATCACGGCCGGCACCCAGGCCGGGGTCTACGGCGGCGTGGCCCTGCTGGCGCACCGGGCCGGCGCTTCGCTCGGGACCAGCGGGCTGGCAACGCGTGCGGTGGGCTTGCTGCTGGTCGGGACCGGGATAGTTACTGTCGTGCAGGGGTGGCAGGCATGAGCCCTGGTCACACTCAACACCAATTCTTATCCGGCTGCATCTTGAGCCGCTTCGCCGCCTCCACCACATCCTGCAATTCGACCGGGTCGCTGAACGGATCCGGGTCCAGTTCGGTCACCCGGTTCAGTTCCTTTTGCCAGCGCCGCAGTTCGGCGATGTAGTCCTGGTCGGGCTCGCGCTTGAGGTCGCCATCCTGCTCGGCCAGGTCGCAGATGCCGTTGCGCAGCCATTCGCCGGTATGCCAGTCCGGCATGTCGACCGCCGGGAACAGGCAGATGCCCTGCAGGTCGATGCCACGGTCCACCGCCGCCAGCGATTCCTGCATGACGTCGCGCAGCCAGTCGGCGCGACCGCGGTCGAGGCCGCTGGTTTCGCCGATGATGAGCGGCCGGCGATAGCGTTCCCACACCGTTTGCAGCATGTCGCACAGCGGCGCGATGCGGTCGTCGCCGGGCGGCAGCGCCGCATGCGGGCCATGCTCGCGGTATTCCATCTGGCCGAAGGAATAGACGTTGGCGCCGACGATATCCAGGATCTCGGGAGATCCGCCCAGTTCCGGGTGTTCGCGGCCGGCGATGATGTCCCAGGCCAGGAAGGTGTCGACGCAGGTTTCGTGCTCCGCCGCGGCGATCTGGTCGGGACGGTCGCGCGGCGCCACCACCCGCACCAGCGGATCGACGTGCACCATGCGCGCTTCCGGATCGACCTCGCGGATTGCCTTGACGCCGGCGATCGCGGCCCGGCATAGCGCCAGCCGCAGGCGCATGCGGTCTTCGCGGCGGCAGTGGAAAGGCGCGGCCCAGCCCCATTCGCCGGCGCAGAAGGAGAAGAAGGTGATCTCGTTGATCGGCGTGAAGAAATGCGGACCGCGCACTTTCGGCACCACGTATTCGGCGGCGGCGCGGCAATAGCGGGCGAAGCGCTCGACGAAGGCGTCCGAGAAGGGATCGAGATCGTCCGGGTAGCCGTAATGGAAGAGGTCCCAGATCGGCAGGACTTTCGAGGCGTTCATGGCCTCGATGTAGGGATCGACACGCGAGAAGTCGTAGCGGCCTTCCCGGTCCACCATCGGCCACGGGATGCCTTCGCGGGCCACGGCGATGCCCAGGCGGCTCAGGTGCTGGTAATCCTCGGCCACATGGCGGTCGTGCGCGGTTTCCGCCACCAGGTTGCGGCGCATCCCCTCCTTCCACAGGAAGGTCGAGCATTCGAAACCGGACAAAAAGAAAGTCGGAAAGATCCCTGGACGCTGTGCCATGCAACTCTCCTCATGTGGGTTTTACTCGCGCCCGCGCGAGCGGTCTTCCGGCCAGGCCTGGCGCGCGCAGGCGACCGCCTGCTCGTTCCAGCGGCCGTCCAGGATCAGGCAGCGGTCGACCGAGGAGCCGGTTCGAAAGCGCGACAAAGCCAGCACCAGCACGAGGGCGAGTACCAGCAGCAAACCAATGACGGACGGTCCCTTCATCATGTCAGGATACCGATCGCGGCGTGACGGGACTGCGCGTGCGGCTCCAGGTCCAGTACACGCGCAGGCCGAGCAGCACGGCAACGACCGTACCCCAGACGATGGGCTGCTCGAAATTGTGCTTGCCCGCCTT
>Ga0308161_1005686_pt1 | contig 10839 bp, 10 predicted proteins | sample PhyFR2_FD_201034 | JGI IMG/M metagenome (GOLD analysis project Ga0308161, IMG submission 201034) | Phyllosphere microbial communities from UC Gill Tract Community Farm, Albany, California, United States - DLSLF.R2 | ecosystem: Host-associated > Plants > Phyllosphere > Unclassified | place: USA...
ACGTCAACCCGGAAGGTCCGAAGGATCAGGGTCTTGCACCGCTGCTCGATCTGGTTCTCGAGCACGTGCCTGAGCCTACGGTCGAAGAAGGTCCGTTCCGTATGATCGGCACGATCCTCGAGGCCAACAACTTCCTCGGCCGTATCATCACCGGCCGTATCGCGTCCGGCTCGATCAAGCCGAACCAGGCCGTCAAGGTTTTGGGGCAGGATGGCAAGACGATCGAAACCGGTCGTATTTCGAAGATCCTCGCTTTCCGTGGTATCGAGCGCACCGCGATCGAAGAAGCCCATGCAGGCGACATCGTCGCTATCGCTGGCCTTTCCAAGGGCACCGTCGCCGACACGTTCTGCGATCCTTCGGTCACTGAAGCCATGACCGCGCAGCCGATCGACCCGCCGACCGTTACCATGTCCTTCATCGTCAATGACAGCCCGCTGGCTGGCACCGAAGGCGACAAGGTCACGAGCCGCGTCATTCGCGACCGTCTGCTCAAGGAAGCCGAAGGCAACGTTGCGCTGAAGATCGAAGAAGCCGAAGGCAAGGACTCGTTCTTCGTGTCCGGTCGTGGCGAATTGCAGCTTGCAGTTCTGATCGAAACCATGCGTCGCGAAGGCTTCGAGCTTGCCGTGTCGCGTCCGCGCGTCGTGATGCACAAGGATGAGAACGGCACCCTGCTGGAGCCGATCGAAGAAGTCGTCATCGACGTCGATGAAGAGCATTCCGGTGTCGTTGTTCAGAAGATGTCCGAGCGCAAGGCTGAAATGGCCGAGCTTCGTCCTTCCGGTGGCAACCGCGTTCGTCTGAAGTTCTATGCGCCGACCCGTGGCCTGATCGGCTACCAGTCGGAACTGCTGACCGACACGCGCGGTACGGCCATCATGAACCGCCTGTTCCACGATTATCAGCCCTTCAAGGGTCAGATCGCGGGCCGCGTCAACGGCGTTCTGCTGTCGAACGGTTCGGGCGAGGCGGTCGCTTACGCAATGTTCAACCTGGAAGACCGTGGTCCGATGATCATCGAGCCGGGTGAAAAGGTCTATGCTGGTATGATCATCGGCATTCACACCCGCGACAACGATCTCGAAGTCAACGTGCTGAAGGGCAAGCAGCTCACCAACATCCGCGCCGCCGGCAAGGATGAAGCCGTGAAGCTGACGCCGCCGATCCGCATGACGCTTGACCGCGCGCTGTCCTGGATCCAGGACGACGAGCTGATGGAAGTGACGCCGAAGTCGCTTCGTCTGCGCAAGCTCTACCTCGATCCGAACGATCGCAAGCGCTTCGAAAAGGCCAAGATGGCCGGCTGATCGCCCCGCCATTAACCGTGTTTGTAAGAACCCGGCTTGAGCACGCCTCAAGCCGGGTTTTTCTTTGTCCGCGCGAATCAAGCCCGCTTGTCTCAATGGTAAAAAAAGCGTTAATCTTTTCCCCATCGTCCACATGATTAGGCTGTGGGTAAGCTTCCCGCCGTTAACCTTTATGGCTGGTAAGTTTTCATGGCCGGGGCCAGAATCGCGTTATGAAAACGTTATCCATCGATGTGCGCCGGGCTGAACCGGAAGACGCTGTCGCTATCGCAGAGACGCATCGGCTGTCCTGGGAGCAGGCCTATGCAGGACTTATCCCGCATAAGCCGCTCTGGCAGATGCTGGATCGTCGTGACGAGGACTGGTGGCGCCGTGCTGCCCGTGGTTCCGCCACGCTGCTGGTGGTCGAGGTGGCGGGTGTGGTGGCAGGCTACACCACGCTTGGCCTCAACCGTGCTCGCGGTCTTCCCTATGATGGCGAGATCTACGAGCTTTATCTGCGTCCGGAATATCAGGGCATCGGCCTTGGCACCGTTCTTTTCAAGGAAGGACGCCGCCTGTTGAAGTCGCTCGGCTGCAACGGCGTTGTGGCATGGTGCCTCGAGGACAGCGATGTCGCCAGCCGCTTCTTCCGCTCGCACGGCGGCAAGGATATTGCCGAAGGCATGGAAGACTTTGCCGACAAGCAGCTGCGCAAGATCGGTTTTGCCTGGCGCTGACTGTTCTTCAAGTCGCGTCATGTGCGCATGGACGCAAGTATCACGATTGGCCCGACCCCGTGACGTCGCCAGGGCACCTGTTAAGACTTCTCGCCCGTCGTTTCTTGTAGCGCTCTCAAACCTTTAAGCTCAGCCCATTCTTGGTTCGACAAAAGCGCAAAGGTTGCGGCAGGCGATGTTGCAAAGCGCTGCCTTTCCCAGTATCGAGGATCAATCTCAACTCACCGAAATAAGGAAAGAGTATGCGTATTGATGCAATCTCCGTCGGCAAGAACCCGCCTGAAGACGTCAATGTGATCGTTGAAGTGCCGGTCGGCGGCCATCCTATCAAGTACGAGATGGACAAGGATGCTGGCGCACTGATCGTCGATCGCTTCCTCTACACGCCGATGACCTATCCGGGCAATTACGGCTTCGTGCCGCACACGCTGTCGGAAGATGGCGACCCGATCGATGTGTTGATCTGCAATACCCGCCCGCTGGTGCCTGGCTGCGTCATCAATGTCCGCCCGATCGGCGTGATGATCATGGAAGACGATGGCGGCAAGGACGAGAAGATCCTCGCGGTTCCGGCTCCCAAACTGACGCAGCGTTACGACAAGGTCAAAAACTACACCGACCTGCCGGACATCACGCTGAAGCAGATCGAGCACTTCTTCGAGCACTACAAGGATCTGGAACCCGGCAAGTGGGTGAAGATGGGCGGCTGGCAGGATGTCGACGTTGCCAAGAAGCTGATCCTCGAAGCCGTCGAACGCTACAAGGCGCAGGGCTGATCTCAGCCTATCAGCTTTTCAAGCTTACCTAGAAGATCCTCCGGTTCGCCATCGAGCCGGAGGATTTTTTTGCGCGATGTTTCCCCGGACAGGAAACTGATCGATGACTTTGGGATCTTCAGCGTCTTCGACAGAAGCGCAATCAGCGCCTTGTTTGCCTTGCCGTCTTCCGGCACGGCGGTGACGCGGGCCTTGAGATAGGGCAGCCCTTCGGCATCCTTCTCCACGCCATCGACGGCGTCACGCCCACCAGAGGGCGTGAGCCTCACTCTCAGCTCAATCTGCCGACCGACGATCTTCCAGGGCTGGAGCGTCAAATGAAGAGCGAGATCAGGAAAGGTCTGATCGGATTCGCGATGATCATCTGAAGGAAGACAATGCCAAGCAGCACCACGAGCGGCGAAAGATCGATGCCACCCATGTTCGGAAGAACCCGGCGGATGGGGCGCAGAACCGGCTCGGTAGCCTGATACAGGAAGTTGCCGATCGCGTTTACGAACTGATTGGAGGAGTTGATGACATTGAATGCGTAGAGCCATGAGAAAATGGCGCTGGCGATCAAGATCCACCAGTAGATTTGCAACGCCAATAATATGATTGTAATCACCGCGTCGATAATGCCTACCATCAATGTCTCCTATGTTGTTGGCAGACATTTAGACATTACCACATGAGCCGACAAGTACCGTCACACGGAAGTGCGCGTTTAGAAAGTGTGTTGTCTTAGCGGCCTCTTTCCAAGGTGGGTAAAAAGCCGAAGACCAACCTCGGCTTTTGCTGCACCGAAAGCGTGACGGGATCTCTCATGCCAGCTTCCTCCGCTTTGCCACTCCAGCCTGCCGCGCGTCTTCGTCGCAAAACTGCTCTACACCGTCGCTCGACGCGGCTTAGATCGCGTCTGCGTCGGCCTCATCATGACCTTCAAGGTGCTTGTGGCTTGCCACCTGCTGGCGCTGCAGCACGCGGTCGCGCACGGATACACCGAGAAGCTCGGCGATGCGCCAGATGACATTGTCTTCCATCTCGTTGCGCTCGCCGTCTGCGTAGACGATGTCCCAGAGAATGCCGATGAGTTCGACGCGTTCCTGTTCGTTCAGGTGGCGGCGGATGTCGGTGGTGAAGCGGTAATAATCCACCGCCTCCTTGCCGGCTTCCTGCCCCGCATCCATCAGCGCATCCAGCTTGCCGGAACTGAGGTCATAATGCTCCTGCAGCAATTCGCGCAGGCGCTCACGCTCCACCTTGGACACCGTTCCGTCCGCTTCCATCACCTGAAAGCAAAGGGCGGCGATTGCGACGCGCAGGTCGTCGGGCGGAAAATCGCGAGACGTGTCGCCACTCGTCAGGCTTTGGAAGAAGGTCTGGATACGGTCGAGCATGGCTCTCCTTGAGCGTTAAAGGCTGCCTTAAAACAGATTGAGGCGGTTTTTTTCGTCCGCGGGGGCAGATGGTTTCTTCACACCCGGATCATCCGGCAAACCGCCGAAGAAAGGAACGGCTTCGCCGCTTTTTTCGATCACCGTGGTTTTTGGCGCAGCGGTCTTGGATGTCTGGCTCGCCGAGGTCACGGGCTTTGCGGCTTCGGCAAGAGGGGCGCCCTCTGCTTTCTTCACGCCAGGGTCGTCCGGCGCGCCGCCGAAGAAGGGCACGACTTCCTCCGCTTTCGCCGAGGGCGTGACCTTTGTGGGTTCACCCGATTGGACCTTGGGCTTTTGCGTTTCGACAACGGGATGAACTGTGGTCCTCGTCTCGGCCTTGGGCTCAACCTTCGTCTCGACGTGTGGCTTCGGCTCGGTTTTCACCGGCTCTGGCTTTACTGGAACCGGGATTTCGATGATGCGCTCACGGATTTCCGGCTGCGCTACGTCGGGAAGAGAGGCGAGCGCGCTATCGACGCTCACATCTTCCACCGGGCCCTCCAGCTGGCCGAAGGGCGCCTTCCATTCAAAGGCATCCAGACGGCCGGAGACCGGCGAGACCGGATGCCACTTTTCCGAAACGATGCCGTCTGCCACCCAGGCCGGGTCGCGCGGCGCGCGTAGCGCCTGCGCCATCCAGTGACGCACACGGCCCTGGTCGCCGGTCTCGGCCTCTTCGATATCGGCCAGCAGCAGGAAGACGCTTTCGCGCGGGGCGATACGGGCGGCGGCTTGCGCCTTGGCTCTCGCCTTGTCGAAATCCTGCGCGGCCAAAGCTGCCTGCGCCACGGCAAAGAGCGATTCGATATTGTTTGGCTTCAGGCTCTCCAGCCGCTCGGCGCGCTTCAGCCGGTCGATCGCCGTATCGCCGCTGCGGGCGCGAACATAAAGCTCGGCGATCTGCGGGTGCGGCTCAGCCTTCCAGACGGGTTCCAGAATGGCGGCGGCCTTGCGCAGATTGTCTTCGCGAAGATAGGACTTCGCGGCGACAAGCGCTGCCGGCACGAGCGCCTTCGACAGTTTCAGTGCGGACTTTGCATCGTCGCGCGCCCCCTTCGGGTCGATCTCGAACTTCTCTTCCGCCTTCGCGGTCAGAAGCACAGCCTTCAGACGCTCGGCTTCGCCACGCTCGATGACATGGGCAGCCTTCTGCTGGTCGAGTAGGCGGATCGCATCGTCCCACTCGCCGCTGCGGCATTTGCTTTCCAGCGTCGCTTGCGCGGCCCAGGGCAGATAGGGTGCGTTTTTCGCCGCATCCTCGGCATATTGCAGAGCTGCCTCATGCGCGCCCTGGCGGCGAGCCTCTATATAGAGGCCGCGAAGACCAAGCTCACGCGTCTCCGGGTCATTTGCCATTGCCTCGAATTTACGGCGCGCGGCGTCATACTTGCCTTCGATGAGATCCGCCTGGGCTTCCAGCAGATGGATCAGGGGCTCCTGATCGGCGCTGAGCAGACCCTGTGTTCTCGCCGTCATCTTGCGGGCCAGCAGGGCATTGCCGGCACCGGCAGCGATCAGGCCGGTCGACAGTGCCTGATAGCCGCGGTCCCGCTTGCGGGCGCGGAAGTAGCGGCGTGCGGCATGTGGGGAGTTCCACAGCGTGCTGATCATCCACCACAAGATCATAATGGCTGCGATGAGGGCGGCAACCATGGAGGCCGCGACCATCATGCTCATCTGTATCAGCTGCCCCTGCCATTCCAGCGACAGAACGCCCGGACGATCCGCCAGCCATGCGAAGCCGACGGCGATGAGAAGGACGATGACGACGAAGCTAACGATTCTGGTCATGTCTTACCCCTGCTGGCCTGTGCTGCTGACGGCGCGGTTCAATGTGCTGCTGACGAGATCCTCGACCTGAATACGCGCGTCCAGCGACTTCTTGTAATCGGCCGATGCCGTCTTGGCGGCTTCGGGAAGAGCATCCCATTCAAGGGCCGCACCCTTCAAGTCGCCATTCTGCAGCTTGTCTTCCATGCGGGCGATCTTGGCATCGTTGCCTTCGCCCTCGACATTGCCGACAGGGCGCACCTTGACCAGCGACATGGCGCTGTTGGCCAGCCGGTCGAAAATGCCTTCATTCGGATCGGTCGGGCGAAGGGCCGTCAGCATCGCGTTGGCGACATCGGGGAAACGACGCACCAGTTCCGCGCGCGTCGGCACGCCGGTATTGGCAAAGGGGCGCAGCGCCTGGATTGCCGGATCGTCCGGCGTGACCTTGGACAGTGTGTCGAGTTCTGTGAGGAAAGGGCCGCCACGATCGATCGCCGCCTTGAGTGCTGCCGAGGCAATGGCGCGCGCCACTTCGACGTCGTCCCGAGGCTCGTTGATCTTGGTTTCTGCCGCGTCAAGCCGCTGTGTCAGCGACGCGATCTTCTGGTCTTCCGCGGCGCGCTCGGACTGCAAGGTCGAAAGCGTGGTCTCAAGCTGCGAGATTTTTGCGCTGGCGTCGCCGCCGGATGCGGTGGAGCTTTCCAGCGCGGCAAGGCGCTGCTCGAGCGCAGACGTGTCGGCGGTCTGTCCTTTTGGTGCTTCGGCGATCTGCTGCTGCAGGCTGGCGACCTGAGATTTCAACGCGGCCAGTTCCGTTGACGAACCGCTATCGGCTGAACTGGACGGCAGGACGCCGGCATATTGCATGCTGCCAGCGGCCAGAAGCGCAATCAGGCCACCGACAATGCCAGCGGCGATCAGGCCGGAATTACCTTGCGGCTTTGCATCCCGCGATGTCGATGTGATGGCTGCAGAAGGCTTGCTGGCCGACGATGCGCTGGAGGATGTGGATGACGTGGTCTGCGGCTTGAAGGGTTCGCTCTTTGGAGCGTCCTTCCCGAAGGTGCTCGATGTCGTTTTAGCGCTATCGGCAGCGCTGCTCGATGCAGCAGACGATGTGGTGGCGGAGGCTGCGGCCGCTGTGGCTTTCGGTGGCTCCTGCTTTACGGTCGTGTCGGTTTTCGCTGGGACTTCGTCTTTGCCGGACGCGTCCTGCTGCTTGCCGACATTCGGCTCAGGCTCGATCGGCGATTTGGTTGGCTGGTCCCAGATCGGCTTCGGGTTCTCGGCTTTAGCGCTGTCCGCTGCGCCGGTCGCTGGCTTGACGGGTTCGGTGGTGCTCGGTTCCGTCACCGGCTTTGCGTCACTTGATGCGCTGGTCGCCGTCGTATCCGCAGGCGTGGATGGCTTGGTGGCGCTGACATCCGTCACGTCCTTGGCGTCCAGATCGATCGTGACCGGCTCGGTCTTGGATTTGGAGTGGCGTGGCGGCTTTCCGGATACCATGACAACCTCATTCTAGTCGTGTCTATTCCTCGGTCGCGGTGGCGACGTACCACCTTTCGGGAAGACGGGATCGCATGTCGCCACGCCCCAAACCTAGTCAGTGATGGTGGCAAAGGAAAGAGGCGAAAGGGAATTAGGTTCCAGCCCCCCCGTCCAGAAGCTGCAACATTGCGTGTTCGCTTGGCGTGGTGCTTGCACATGCGCGACTGCGATGCGGTGTCGGAACGACGTCCAGAACCTTTTCGCTGATGCAGATGAAGCGGCTGGTGTGCAGAAAGGGCGCCAGATCATGGGCCTGGACAAGGTTAAAGAAGATTCGCGCAGTCTCGCGAGAATAGAGGAGAACCGCATCCGGCGGAATGTCGAGCATGGCCCGCAAGGCTGGCCTTTCCCACAAGACCGGCTGCATCTCGTAAATCTCGGCGATATCCAGCGTGATCGTGCTTTCTGCGAGCATGTTTTCGAAGCCGCCCTCACGGGGCCGTCCGGCAAGATAGAGCACATGCGGAGAAGGGCTCTTCGCCGATAAGGCTTCAGCGTCGGGCGTCAGTGTCGTCTTCACCAGATGTGCAAGTGCCACGCCATCTCCCTCACCGGTAATGACGGTCTTAAAGCCGCACTCGCGTGCCGCCTGAGCGGTTGCCGCGCCAACGGCGAAAAGCGGGCGGTCCAGATGGTCGGACAGATCGATGCCGGATGTGTCCAGGGCGCGAAGGGCTTCGGCGCTGGTGACGGCGAGAGCGTCGGGTTGGCGCGTCAGCGCCTCTCTTGCGGCTTCCGCCTTGTGCACCGCTTCGGTCAGCGGCAGCAGGATGGGCTCGTGGCCGCGCTCGCGCAACAGCGTCGCCGTCTTCTGCCCCGAACGCATCGGACGGGTCACGACGACGCGCATCGCTCAGGTCCAGCTTTCGAAGAAGCCGGGACCGGCGGCGTGTCGCACCTTTTCGCCAGCCTGGCGGCCGAGCGTTTCGGCATCGGCAAGCGCGCCGGACACCTCGACGGCATGTTCGGTCTGTCCATCGGGTGTCAGGATGACGCCATGGAAATGCAGGTCCTTCCCATGAGAGGTGGCAAGCCCCGCGATCGGCGTACGACAGGACCCATCGAGTGCCGCCAGGAAGGCGCGCTCACACATCACCGCATCATAGGTCGGCCCGTCATTGATGGCCGAGAGCAGATCCTGAATCCGGCTATCGCCGATGCGACATTCAATGCCGATGGCGCCTTGCGCGGGGGCAGGGGGGAACTCCTTCGGGTCCAGCAGTTCGGTCGGAACGTCGTCCTTGTTCAGCCGCTTCAGCCCGGCAAAGGCAAGCAGGGTGGCATCCGCCTGGCCTTCCGCCAGCTTGCGCAGTCTCGTATCGACCAGACCACGGAAGATAATGACCTCAAGGTCGGGGCGCAGGCGACGGATGAGCGCCTGACGGCGAAGCGAGGCAGAACCGACGATGGCGCCGTGCGGCAATTCCAGCAGGCGAGGTGCCGTTCGACCAATAAAGGCATCGCGCACGTCTTCGCGCGGCAGAAAGGCACGCAGCTCCAGTCCGTCGGGCAGCTTAGTTGCCATGTCCTTGGACGAGTGAACGGCAAAGTCGAGATCGCCGGAGAGCAATTGCGCTTCCAGCTCTTCGGTGAACAGGCCCTTGCCGCCGATTTCGGACAGGGGGCGGTCGGTCATGCGGTCGCCCTTGGTCGCGAGCGGCACGATTTCGAACATCTCCGGGGCCAGGTCATGGGCCGCTGCCAGCCGGTCGCGCGTTTCGAACGCCTGCGCCAGTGCCAGCGGGCTACCGCGCGTGCCTATTCGGAAAGGTTTTGTTTGCATCCGCATCTATCCGTTGTTACCGGAGGTGTTCGTACCTAAGTTTCAAAAGCACCGCAATCAACGAACCGGCTGATGACCCCCTTTCTTCGTATCCTCGGCATAGAGACCAGTTGTGACGAAACCGCTGCATCTGTGGTGGTTCGGCATGCTGATGGCCGTGGTGAGATCGTCTCTGACGTCGTTTTGTCGCAGCTGGAAGAACACAGTGCCTATGGTGGCGTGGTACCGGAAATTGCCGCCCGCGCCCATGTGGAAGCCCTCGATACGCTGATCGAGGAAGCGCTCGCCAAGGCGGGCGTCACGCTGGGGCAAGTGGACGCGATCGCCGCCACCTCTGGGCCCGGTCTCATCGGCGGCCTGATCGTCGGGCTGATGACTGGCAAGGCAATCGCGAAGGCCGCGGGCAAGCCGCTTTATGCCATCAACCATCTGGAAGGTCATGCACTGACGGCGCGGCTGACGGACGGGCTATCCTTCCCCTATCTGATGCTGCTCGTGTCCGGTGGTCATACCCAGCTGATCCTGGTGCGCGGTGTCGGCCAGTATGAGCGCTGGGGAACGACCATCGACGATGCGCTCGGCGAAGCCTTCGACAAGACGGCCAAGCTGCTTGGCCTGCCCTATCCTGGTGGACCGGCGGTCGAGAAGGCGGCAAAGAATGGCAATCCCGATCGCTTCCCCTTGCCGCGCCCGATGGTTGGTGAAGCAAGGCTCGATTTCTCCTTCTCCGGTTTGAAAACGGCCGTGCGGCAGGCAGCCACTGCCATCGCCCCGCTCACAGATCAGGACATTGCCGATATCTGCGCCTCCTTCCAGAAGGCGGTATCGCGCACATTGCAGGACCGGATCGGGCGCGGGCTTCAGCGTTTCACAGAAACATTCCCCTCCGTCGAGGGTGGACCGGCCCTCGTCGTCGCCGGTGGTGTCGCCGCCAATCAGGAGCTTCGCGGCACCTTGCAGGCGCTCTGCGACAAGCACCGCTTCCGCTTCATCGCGCCGCCGCTTGCGCTTTGCACCGATAATGCCGCGATGATCGCCTGGGCAGGCCTCGAGCGCATGGCGGAAGGCATGGAGCCGGACAGTCTCGACACGCAGCCGCGCTCGCGCTGGCCGCTCGATGCGGATGCGAAAACACTGGTCGGCTTTGGCAAGCGCGGAGCCAAGGCATGAGCAAGCGCGAAACTATCGTCGTCATCGGGTCCGGTGCCTTCGGCACAGCGATTGCGGTGGTGATTGCGCTGGAGAATCGCCATGACGTCACACTGCTTGGCCGCGATCCGTCCTTGATGGCCGACCTGCAGGCCGATGGCGTGCATGATGCGGCGCTGCCAGGAATCGCGCTTCCCTATGCGCTGAAATATTCCGCCGAACCCGAAGTGCTGCGCAATGCCGGCATCGTGCTGTTCGCCATGCCCTCACAGGCCCAGGCGGATGCGGCGCGCCAATATGGTCCTTACCTGGCTAAGGATGCCGTGGTGATGACCTTGGCGAAGGGGATCGACCGCTCGTCCG
>Ga0308161_1005688_pt1 | contig 10835 bp, 14 predicted proteins | sample PhyFR2_FD_201034 | JGI IMG/M metagenome (GOLD analysis project Ga0308161, IMG submission 201034) | Phyllosphere microbial communities from UC Gill Tract Community Farm, Albany, California, United States - DLSLF.R2 | ecosystem: Host-associated > Plants > Phyllosphere > Unclassified | place: USA...
CCTTGCCTTGTCGGCCTACCACGTGCAGGACGCGGCCGGCTGCGTCAAGCTCGACGCGATGGAAAACCCCTACCAGCTGCCCGAGCCGCTGCGCGCCGAACTCGGCCGCCGGCTGTCCGAAGTAGCACTGAACCGCTATCCGACGCCAAGCTACACCGAACTGAAGGCCGGCATCTGCCGCAAGCTCGGCGTGCCCGACGGCTACGACGTGGTGCTGGGCAACGGCTCGGACGAACTGATCTCGATGGTGTCGGTGGCTTGCGCCAAACCCGGCGCCAAGGTGCTGGCGCCGGTGCCGACCTTCGTGATGTATGCGATGTCGGCCCAGTTCGCCGGCCTGCAGTTCGTCGGCGTCGACCTCAGGCCCGACTTCAGCCTCGACCGCGACGCCATGCTGGCCGCCATCGCCGCGCACCGGCCGGCGGTGACCTACCTGGCCTATCCGAACAACCCGACCGGCAACCTGTTCGACGACGCCGTGATCGTTGATATCCTGCGCGCAGTGGGCGAGACCGGCATCGTGATCGTCGACGAGGCCTACCAGCCGTTCGCACAGTCCAGCTTCATGCCGCGCCTGGCCGAATTTCCCAACCTAGTGGTGATGCGCACCGTCTCCAAGCTCGGCCTGGCCGGCATCCGGCTCGGCTACATGTCGGCCAGCGGCGCGCTGCTGGAGCAGTTCGAGAAGGTGCGCCCGCCGTACAACATCAACGTGCTGACCCAGGCCACCGCCGAATTCGTGCTGGAGCATAGCGAGGTGCTGGATACCCAGGCCGCCGCGCTGCGCGAGGAACGCGGCCGCGTGGCCGCCGAACTGGCCGCGCTGCCGGACGTCGAAGTCTTTCCGTCGGCCGCCAATTTCCTGCTGCTGCGCATTACCCGGCCCGGCCTGGATTCGGCCAAGGCGCACGCGCGCCTGCTGGAACAGAAGGTGCTCGTCAAAAATGTCGGTAAAATGCACGCTTTGCTGCATAATTGCCTGCGTGTGACGGTCAGCACCCCGGAAGAAAACACCCTGTTCCTGAATGCCCTGAAGGCCGCGCTCGCTCCCTAACCTGGTTCAAACATGTCTACGCCACGCATTGCGGAAGTCGTCCGCAACACCAACGAAACCCAGATCCGCATCGCCATCAACCTCGACGGCAGCGGCAAGCAGAACCTCAACACCGGCGTGCCTTTCCTGGACCACATGCTGGACCAGATCGCCCGCCATGGCCTGATCGACCTCGACGTCGAAGCCAAGGGAGACCTGCATATCGATGCGCACCACACGGTGGAAGACGTGGGCATCACGCTGGGCCAGGCGGTTGCCAAGGCCGTCGGCGACAAGAAGGGCCTGCGCCGCTACGGCCACGCCTACGTGCCGCTCGATGAAGCGCTGTCGCGGGTGGTGGTCGACTTTTCGGGCCGTCCCGGCCTGGAATTCCACGTGCCCTTCACCCGCTCCATGATCGGCGGCTTCGACGTCGACCTGACCCGCGAATTCTTCCAGGGCTTCGTCAATCATGCGCTGGTCACGCTGCACATCGACAACCTGCGCGGCGCCAACGCCCACCACCAGTGCGAAACCGTTTTCAAGGCATTCGGCCGCGCGCTGCGCATGGCCAGCGAACTCGATGCCCGCGCCGCCGGCACCATTCCGTCGACCAAGGGCAGCCTCTGATTCCGGCTGACCAGCTTAATTTCTGACATGAACAAGATCGTGGTAGTGGATTACGGCATGGGCAACCTGCGCTCGGTAGCGCAGGCGCTGCGCCATGTCGCGCCGGAAGCCGATGTGCGCATTTCCGGCGAAGTCGCCGACATCCGCGCCGCCGACCGGGTGGTGCTGCCCGGCCAGGGCGCGATGCCTGATTGCATGCGCAGCCTGCGCGCCTCCGGCCTGGAAGAAGCGGTGAAGGCCGCCTCGCAGACCAAGCCGCTGTTTGGCGTGTGCGTCGGCGAGCAGATGCTGTTCGACTGGAGCGACGAGGGCGACACGCCCTGCCTGGGCCTGTTGCCGGGCAAGGTGGTGCGCTTCAATCTGGAAGGCCGGCTGCAGGACGACGGCTCGCGTTTCAAGGTGCCGCAGATGGGCTGGAACCGGGTGCATCAGACCGCCCCGCATCCCATGTGGGAAGGCGTGGCCGACAACGATTATTTCTATTTCGTCCACAGCTACCATGCCGCGCCCGCCAATCCGGCGCATGTGCTGGGCGAGACCGATTACGGCGGCGCGTTTGCATGCGCGGTCGGACGCGACTATATTTTCGCTACCCAGTTCCACCCGGAGAAAAGCGCTGCCGCCGGCCTGCAGCTCTACAGAAACTTTGCCAACTGGAAGCCCTGAGCCAGCTCAGTCCTTGTTTATCCAACCACCAACCTTAACGTCCCACTCACTGTAGCCATGCTGCTTATACCTGCTATCGATCTCAAAGACGGTCATTGCGTACGCCTGAAACAGGGCGACATGGAGCAAGCCACCGTATTCTCCGACGACCCGGCCGAGATGGCGCGGCACTGGCTGGCCCAGGGCGCGCGCCGGCTGCACCTGGTCGACCTGAATGGCGCCTTCGCCGGCAAGCCCAAGAACGAACTGGCGGTCAAGTCCATCATCAAGGCCGTGCGCGAATTTGCGATCGACAACGATGTCGACGAAATCCCGATCCAGCTGGGCGGCGGCATTCGCGATCTCGACACCATCGAGCGCTACCTGGACGGCGGCCTGTCCTACATCATCATCGGCACCGCCGCAGTGAAGAACCCCGGCTTCCTGCACGATGCCTGCAGCGCCTTTCCCGGCCAGATCATCGTCGGCCTGGATGCCAAGGACGGCAAGGTCGCCACCGACGGCTGGAGCAAGCTGTCCGGCCATGAAGTGCTGGACCTGGCCAAGAAATTCGAGGACTACGGCTGCGAAGCCATCGTCTACACCGACATCGGCCGCGACGGCATGATGGGCGGCGTCAACATCGACGCCACCGTGCGCCTCGCCCGCAGCATGACGATCCCCGTGATCGCCTCCGGCGGCGTGCACAACATCAAGGACGTCGAAGCGCTGTGCGCGGTGCAGGACGAAGGCATCGAAGGCGTGATCTGCGGCCGCTCCATCTACGAAGGCACGCTGGACCTGCGCCTGGCGCAGGAAAGGGCGGACGCGCTTTCCGGCGTGGAAGAGGGCGAAACCGACTGATCATGACTCTTGCAAAACGCATCATCCCCTGCCTCGATGTCACCGCCGGACGGGTGGTCAAGGGCATCAACTTCGTCGAGCTGCGCGACGCCGGCGACCCGGTGGAAATCGCCCGCCGCTATGACGAGCAGGGCGCCGACGAACTGACCTTTCTCGACATCACCGCATCGAGCGACGAGCGCGACCTGATCCTGCACATCATCGAAGCGGTGGCCTCCCAGGTCTTCATCCCGCTGACGGTGGGCGGCGGCGTGCGCGTGGTGGAAGACGTGCGGCGGCTGCTCAATGCCGGCGCCGACAAGGTCAGCATCAACACCTCGGCCGTGACCAACCCGCAGCTGGTGCAGGACGCGGCCGACAAGTACGGCTCGCAATGCATCGTGGTGGCGATCGACGCCAAGCGCTCCGGCGAAAACCAGTGGCAGGTCTATACCCACGGCGGGCGCAAGGCCACCGGTCTGGACGCGGTGGAATGGGCGCGCAAGATGCAGATGCTGGGCGCGGGCGAGATCCTGTTGACCAGCATGGACCGCGACGGCACCCGTTCCGGCTTCGACCTGGCGCTGACCCAGGCCGTGTCGGACGCGATCACCATCCCGGTCATCGCCTCCGGCGGCGTGGGCGGGCTGCAGGACCTGGCCGACGGCGTGAAAAAGGGCCATGCCGACGCGGTGCTGGCAGCCAGCATTTTCCATTACGGCCAGCACACCGTGCAGGAAGCCAAGCAGTTCATGGCGGGCCAGGGCATACCGATGAGGCTGGCATGAGCGTCAAGGCGAAATGGTTGAACAAGGTGCGCTGGGACGAGCACGGCCTGGTGCCGGTGATTGCCCAGGAAGTCGGCAGCAACGACGTGCTGATGTTTGCCTGGATGAACCGGGAGGCGCTGGCGCGCACGGTGGAGTCCGGCCAGGCGGTCTACTGGAGCCGTTCGCGCAAGAAGCTGTGGCACAAGGGCGAGGAGTCCGGCCATGTGCAGAAGGTGCATGAACTGCGCCTGGACTGCGACGAGGACGTGGTGCTGCTCAAGGTGGAGCAGGTGGACGGCATTGCCTGCCACACCGGCCGGCATTCCTGCTTCTTCCAGAAATTCGAGGGCAGCGCGGCCGAAGGCGAGTGGGTCGCGGTCGATCCGGTCTTGAAGAATCCCGACAGCATCTACAAGTAAAGGCAAAGCGGCACAATGAGCGACACCCTGAACCGCCTGGCGCAAGTCATCGAGTCACGCAAGCCGGCCAACGGCGGCGACCCGGAGAAATCCTACGTCAGCCGGCTGTTTGCCAAGGGCGACGACGCGATCCTGAAGAAGATCGGCGAGGAAGCCACCGAAACCGTGATGGCGGCCAAGGACGCCCGCGTCGACGGCGACGCCTCCAAGGTGCTGTATGAGTGCGCCGACCTCTGGTTTCATACGCTTGTCATGCTGGCGCAGTTTAATCTCACGCCGGACGATGTGCTGAAGGAACTGGCGCGGCGGGAAGGCATCTCCGGCATCGAGGAAAAGGCCAGCCGCGGCCAGAAGCCCTGAGCGGGAGGGCAGGGTAGGGAAAGACGGGAACGGGCACATCACTATCAACGGAGACTGGTTTTGGACAACTGTATTTTCTGCAAGATCGCCTCGGGACAGATTCCCTCGAAGAAGGTGCATGAAGACGAAGATCTGATCGCCTTTCACGACATCAACCCGGCGGCGCCCGTGCATGTTCTTATTGTGCCGAAGCAACACATTCCGACACTGGCCGACTGCACGGAACAGCACTCCGCTTTGTTGGGTAAAATGATGCTTCTCGCGCCCAGGCTGGCGCAACAATTAGGCTGCGGATACGAAGCCGATGGCGGCGACAACGGCTCCGGTGGCTTCAAGACCCTGTTCAATACTGGTCCGGATGGTGGACAAGAGGTATACCATCTCCATCTGCATGTGATCGGCGGACCGCGCCCCTGGCGCGGCCAACGGTAGTCCGGTCGGATCCGGACAAATTCAACCTGGAACGCAGCGTTCCGCAAGGAGAAACAAATGGGTTCATTTAGCGTCTGGCACTGGCTGATCGTTCTGGTCATCGTGATGCTGGTATTCGGCACCAAGAAGATCGGCAACATGGGTTCCGACCTCGGCAAGGCGGTCAAGGGCTTCAAGGATGGCGTCAAGGGCGAGGAAGACCGTGTCGCCGGCGCGCCGCCGACAGTGGCCGACAAGGGCACCATCGACGTCGAGACCAAAGAAAAGAACCGGACCTGAGCCGATGCGCATTCTGCACGGTAGCGCCACATGATCGATCTCGGCCTGACCAAGATCGCCCTGATCGGCGTGGTGGCGCTGGTCGTCATCGGGCCGGAGAAACTGCCGCGCGTGGCGCGCATGGCGGGTTCGCTGTTTGGCCGCGCCCAGCGCTACATCAATGACGTCAAGCAGGAAGTCAGCCGGGAAATCGACCTGGAGGAATTCCGCAAGATGCAGCAGGATGTGCGCGAGGCCGCCAGCACGGTGGAGCAGTCGATCTCGCAGAATGCCGCCGAAGTGCGCGACGCCGTCAGCACCGGCTGGAATGACGACTTCACCAGCGCGTCCAATCCGCTGATGGAGCCGCCCACGCCCGACCAGCATGCGGTCAAGGCCAAGGATTTCCGCAGGAAGAAACTGGCGCGCACCTCGGCCGTGCCGTCCTGGTACAAGCGGCAGAACGGCCGCCGGTCGCGCGTGCTGTCAGGCGCGGCCCGCGTCGCCCGGTATCGCCCTTCGGGCAGCCGCAAACCCACCCAATCGTTCCATTAAATGGCTGAAGACACACAAGCCGACGCGCAGGACACCTTCATCTCCCATCTGGTCGAACTGCGCAACCGCCTGGTCAGGGCAGTCGCCGTGGTGCTGGCGGTCTTCCTGGTGCTGGTCGCCGTCTGGCCCGGTCCGGGCGCGGTCTACGACTTCATCGCCCGGCCGATGATGATCGCGCTGCCCGGCGACGCGAAGATGATCGCCACTGGCGTGATCACTCCCTTCATGGTGCCGATGAAGGTCACGCTGCTGGCGGCCTTCATCATCTCGCTGCCGTGGGTGCTGTACCAGGCCTGGGCCTTCGTTGCGCCTGGCCTGTATGCGCATGAGAAGCGGCTGATTGCGCCGCTGGTGATTTCCTCTTCCTTCCTGTTCATGGTGGGCGTGGCGTTCTGCTACTTCCTGGTGTTCGGCAAGGTATTCCGCTTCATCTATGACTTCGCACCCAGCTCGATTACCGTGGCGCCCGACATCGAGAACTACCTCGATTTCGTGATGACCATGTGCCTTGCCTTCGGCATCACCTTCGAGGTGCCGGTGGTGGTGGTGGTGCTGGTGCGGATGAACCTGATGACCGTGGAAAAGCTCAAGGCGATCCGGCCCTATGTGATCGTCGGCGCCTTCGTCGTGGCTGCCGTGGTCACGCCGCCGGACATCATGAGCCAGCTGTTCCTGGCCGTGCCGATGTGCCTGCTGTTTGAACTGGGACTGCTGCTGGCGCCGATGTTCGTGCGGGCCACCCAGGCGCCGGAAGAGCATCCTAGCAGCACCGGCAGCTAAAACCGGCAGCCGAAGCGGTCTCGCTTCGCTGCCCCGTTGCATTCTCCCTAAGTGTTCGGCACCTGCCGCAGCCACTGCACCAGTGGCTGCGCATCCCTGAAATTCTTCAGCACCACCTGTTCCAGTTCGTCGCCGGTCATGCCGTCCACGCTGCGCTCGTTCCAGACGATGAAGCTCTTGTGGCGCACATACTCGGCATGCGGCGTATCCCCATCGAAACCCTTGGGCGGCCGCGTCAGCTTGCCTTCCTGCTGCAGGTCGCCAAAGGCGGCGCGCAGCTTGCGGTTCTTGAGGACTGCTGAAAAGCCGTCGGCGTCGGCAATCACCTGCTGCCGGATCCGGCGCAGCCGGTCGGGCGGCGGCAGGTATTCGCCGCCGGCGATCAGCAACTGGCCCTTTTCATCGACGTGGAAGTAGTAGGCCGGACCGCCGCCCTGGCTGGGCTTCTTCAGCCCGCTGGCGGTGATGGCGGCCGAAAAGTGCGTCTTGTAAGGCTTGGGGTCGCGCGAGAAGCGCAGGTCGCGGTTGATGCGAAACAGCGCCTTCTTCGGATTGCAGGCCGCCACCGCCGGATCGAAGCGGGCAATGCCCTTGATCAGGCGCGTGGTCAGTTCGAGAAACTCGGCGCGCAGGATGTCGTAGCGCGGCTTGTTCATCACGAACCAGGCGCGCTGGTTGTTCTCGTCCAGTTCCGCCAGATATTGCCTCAGGTCGCGTACATGCATGCTCACTCCGCAGGACGTGTCTGCATCTTGGGACGGACGCCCACCGTCACATCCAGGCTGGTTTCGGCATTCTTGCGCAGCACCTTCATGCTGGCCTTCCTGCCGGGCTGCAGCTGGGCGATCAGGTTCAGCATCGAGGTGGTGTCGTCCACCGGCCGGCCGTCGACTTCCACCAGGATGTCGCCCGGCCGCATGCCGGCGCGGTCGGCCGGGCCGTTGCGCAGCACGCCGGCGATGATGGTGCCCGACTTGCGCTGCAGGCCGAAGCTTTCCGCCAGTTCCGGCGTGATGTCCTGCGGCTCCACGCCGATCCAGCCGCGCACCACCTGCCCGGTCTTGATGATCGATTCCATCACCGTCTTTACCGTGGTGACGGGAATGGCGAAGCCGATGCCCAGCGAGCCGCCGGTGCGGGAGTAGATCGCGGTATTGATGCCCAGCAGATTGCCGTTGGTGTCGACCAGCGCGCCGCCGGAGTTGCCGGGGTTGATGGCGGCGTCGGTCTGGATGAAGTTCTCGAAGGTGTTGATGCCGAGGTGGTTGCGGCCCAGCGCCGAGACGATGCCCATGGTGACCGTCTGGCCGACGCCGAACGGATTGCCGATGGCCAGCACCACGTCGCCGACGCGGGTCTGCTCGATCTGGGCCAGCGTGATGGTCGGCAGGTCCTTGAGATCCACCTTGATCACCGCCAGATCGGTTTCCGGATCGGTGCCGACCAGGCGGGCCGCGGCCTTGCGCCCGTCGGCCAGTGCGATCTCGATCTCGTCGGCCGCTTCTACCACGTGGTTATTGGTCAGGATGTAGCCTTCGGAGCTGACGATCACGCCCGAGCCCAGGCTGGACTGCTTTTCTTCCTGCTCGCCCTGGCGCTCGCCAAAGAAGCGGCGCAGGAAGGGGTCGTCCAGCAGCGGATTGCGCGCCGGGCGCACGCCCTTGCTGGTGAAGATGTTGACCACCGCAGGCATGGCCCGCTGCGACGCGTCACGATAGCTGCTGCCCTGCTGTACCCTGGGCGGCGCGGTGGCTTCCTGCATCGGGACATTCCCCGTATTCAGGGTGACCGGCTGGGCGCCGCCATGGATGCGCGGCGCCCAGTCCGGCTTGAGTGTCGCTACAATGAACCACAGCGCCAGACCGACAGTGACGGTTTGGGCAAACAATAACCAGAGACGTTGCATAAAGAGAGAAGGGTGAATGAATTGAGTGAGCCATCCGTGGATCGCCGGGCGCTGTCGGATTATCTGGCTTGTCTGCTTGATATCAACCGCATCCGTGATTTTAGCCCAAACGGTTTGCAGGTCGAGGGACGTGACTGTATCGCCAGCATCGTCACCGGCGTCACCGCCAGCGCCGCGCTGATCGACGCCGCCCTGGCCGAAGGCGCCGATGCGATTCTTGTGCATCACGGCTATTTCTGGCGCGGCGAGGACGGCCGGATTACCGGCATCCGGCGCCAGCGCCTGAAGCGGCTGCTAGCCAACGACGTCAATCTGTTCGCTTATCACCTGCCGCTGGATGTGCATCCGGAGTTGGGCAACAACGCCCAGCTGGGGCGGCAGCTCGGCCTGAGCGCGCAGTCCCGGTTTGGCGAAAACGACCTCGGCTGGCTGGGCGTGCCGGAAGACGCCGCGGTGCGCACGGTCGGTGATCTGGCGCAGTTGGTCGATCAGCGACTGGGGCGCTCGCCCATGGTCATCGGTGACGCCGCGCAGCCTCTGGGCCAGGTCGGCTGGTGCACCGGCGCCGCGCAGGGCTATCTCGACGATGCCATCGCCGCCGGCGCCGGCACCTATCTCAGCGGGGAAATCTCCGAGCAGACCGTGCACCTGGCGCGCGAAACCGGCGTCGCCTACCTGGCCTGCGGCCATCATGCAACCGAGCGTTATGGCATACAGGCGCTCGGCCAGCATCTCGCCGGCCGGTTCGGCATCAGGCATCGATTCATCGATATCGATAATCCGGTCTAGAAACAGCCCGTTTTCCGTCGCGCCGTTTCTGCAGTGGCAACGGGCCTGCGGCCCTGCAGGCGGTGACCAGCCAGAAATCTCTGTTGCGTTCGCATTTTTTCCGGCCGGATGTTACGAAGGCCCGGCTTTATCCAGATTGCGTAACTTCGGCATGCGCCTACCGGTAATCGTTCGACAGTTCGCAGCGAGGCGCTGACCAAGGCGCTCATCCAGGCGCTCACCACGGCGCTCAATCACGGCACAGACAGGAAAACCATGATGTCGCAAGCGGCAGCCCGGCAACCGATTAACGTCATGATCGTCGAGGACGATAACGTTACCCGCAAGTATCTCGCAGCGGCCATCCAGTCCGAGCCAGCGCTCCAGCTGGTTGCCGCCTTCGACAGCGTTCAGCCGGCGCTGGCCTGGCTGGTGTCCACCCCGGTGGATCTGCTGCTGACCGACCTTGGCCTGCCCGACGGATCGGGCGTGGACGTCATCCGCGCCTGTGTCGATCGCTGGCCGAACTGCGGCATTCTGGTCATCACCATGTCGAGCGACGAGGACAGCGTCCTGGCGTGCATCGAGGCCGGCGCCGCCGGCTATGTGCTCAAGGATGCCGGACGGCTGGACATCGTGCGCGCCTTGTTGGACCTGCACTCGGGTGGCTCGCCCATAAGCCCGCTGATCGCCAGGAAAGTGCTCGGCCGGATGCGCGACGCCATGCCGGCATCGTCCGCGCCACCCGGCAATGCGCAGGCGCGCTCCCTGCTCACGCGGCGCGAGGCGGCGATTCTCAATCTGATAGCGCGCGGCGACAGCTATGGCGAAGTGGCGCGGACGCTGTCGGTGTCGGTCGGCACGGTGCAGACCCATGTGAAGAACATTTACGGCAAGCTGTCCGTGCATTCCCGCGGAGAGGCGGTATTCGAGGCGCAGCGCCGCGGCTTGCTCCATATGGCGACATTGAAAGCGCGCGAACCGGGCTGATGCCGCGTCTGTTCGGATTGCGGGATTGCGGGATTGCGGGATTGCGGGTAACGGGTGACGGGCGACGGGCGACGGGAGGCGCGAGGATAGGCTTGCTGCGGTTTCAGGCTGCTCAGCGCGGATTTTCCGACCGACGCAGGGCATCACGGATTTCGCGCAGCAGCAGGATGTCCTCGGACGGCGGCGCGGCCGGTGCGGCATCCTCGACTTCCTGCTGCTTGCGGAAGGACAGGGTGCGCGCCTTGTTGATCAGCCTGACCATCTGGAAAATGATGAAGGCCAGAATGATGAAGTTCAGCAGGATCGTCACGAAATTGCCGTAGGCCAGGACGGCGCCGGCCTTCTTGGCCTCGGCCAGGGTGAGATTCATTGCCTGATTATTCAGCGGCAAATAATAATTCGAGAAATCCAGGCCGCCGAAAATTTTCCCCACGATCGGCATGATC
>Ga0308161_1005692_pt1 | contig 10828 bp, 10 predicted proteins | sample PhyFR2_FD_201034 | JGI IMG/M metagenome (GOLD analysis project Ga0308161, IMG submission 201034) | Phyllosphere microbial communities from UC Gill Tract Community Farm, Albany, California, United States - DLSLF.R2 | ecosystem: Host-associated > Plants > Phyllosphere > Unclassified | place: USA...
TCGAGACCGATTTTCGGGCCGATGCTGTATGCGCTTCCATCATCGATGGGAGCGCCAAAATTCAAGGCCGCAGGAGCAGCACCAGCGTCCATAGAACGAAGGCCACCACAGCGATCTTCCAGAAATCGGCACGTCGTCTAAAGCCCGGGAATCCGAGCGGGCGGATGAGCTGGATACCCATGGCCAAAAGTAGCAAAAGGCCGATCGCCTTCGTCATCACGCAACCTTTTGGCTCAATCGGGCAAGCTGTGTGCCACCGTTTCTGCCATCTTCTGAGGGAACCCTTGGCAGCTGCCGCCGGTTCAACTGCAAATGTCTATTAAAGGGCTTGCCGCATCCGTGAGCCAAATGTCAAACTCATTCTACATCGTCACAGGGTGGACATTTTTATGCTCACCATGGCGGCATCCAATTCGCGCCATCTTCCGCATGATACCGGCAATAGCATCAGCATGAGAGAGACTTTATGAGCAGAAATATTCTACCCGTATTCGCTCTTCTCACCAGCACCCTCTTCCTCTTCCTTGGCAATGGCCTGCAAGGCCTGCTTCTGCCGGTGCGCGGTTCGGAAGAAGGTTACTCCAACGAAGTGCTCGGTTTTCTTGGCACCTCCTGGGCGGCGGGCTTCGTCATCGGCTGTTTCGTCGCACCCGCCATCGTGCGCCGGGCTGGCCATATCCGTGCCTTCGGCAGCTTCGTCGCCGTCATCTGCCTCACCGTTCTCCTGACCGGGCTCTTTATCGACGACGTCTCCTGGGTGGCCCTGCGTGCCCTGACCGGCTTCTGCACGGCCGGAACCTCGATGATCATCGAAAGCTGGCTGAACGAGCGCGCCACCAATGAAAGCCGCGGTGCGATCTTCTCGCTCTATATCGCCATTACGCTCTTCGGCGTGGTAGCCGGACAGCTCGTCATTCCCTTCGGCCATGTGGGCAATACATCGCTCTTCATGGTCTGCGCCATCATCTATTGCGTCGCGATCCTTCCCGCCATGTTGTCAAAGGCGGAAAGCCCGCAGCCGCTGAAGAAGGTCAAGCTCGATCTTCGGGCGCTCTACCGCAATTCGCCGGTATCCTTCGTCGGCATCCTGCTGGTCGGCATTGCCAATGGCGCCTATGGTACGCTTGCTGCCGTCTTCGGCGCGCGTGCGGGGCTTGATCCCACCACCATCGCCATCATGGTCAGCTCCACCATCTTCGTCGGCGCGCTCGCGCAGTTTCCGGCTGGCAAGCTGTCCGACCGTATCGACCGTCGTTTCGTGCTGGCAGGCCTCTCGGCGCTCGCCGCCTTCGCGGGCCTTGCGATCGCGATCATCCACCCGACACATGTCTATGTGCTGATCGGAATGATCTGCGTTTATGGTGCCGCCGCCAATGCGCTCTACCCGATCGCGGTCGCACACGCCAACGACTTCGCCTCCTCGGAAGATTTCGTCAAAGTCTCAGGCGGCCTGCTTCTGCTTTACGGCATCGGCACCATTATCGGCCCGACACTTGGCGGCCCGATCATGACCTCCTTTGGTCCTTACGCGCTGTTTCTGGTGACAGCGGTTTCGCATCTTCTGATTACGGCTTATTCTATCTTCCGCTCGAGGCAGCGCGCCGCGCTCACCACCGCGGAGAAGGATAACTTCTCCACCATGCCGACGGCCCCTGCGCCGCTACTGACACCGGAAAGCGCTTCGCTGGACCCCAGAGCACCGCAATATCCTGAAGAGGAAGCAGATTTGCAGAAGGGAGCAGGAATATGAGTATCTTTGACGAGGATCTTCCGCAAAAGCAGAACACCACGCACATCATCGGCGCCGACCTGGCGCTGCTTTCGGTGGATGAGCTGACTGCACGCATCAATATTCTGTCAGCCGAAATCGAACGGCTGGAGGGCGAAAAGGAGAAGAAGTCGGCGGGCCGCAAGGCTGCGGAAAATCTGTTTCGCACCAGATGAGATCAAGAATGCCGAGCAAACGTTACCCCGCGAGACAGTTTTTCGTTTACCATTAACCAAATATTAAGCTTTCTGAGAGATTACTATACATGTTCAGTTCTGCTGAACCTCAGGCAGTTTCTCCTATCGGCGAATTGGTCTGATTTTTCTCCCTGTTTTACCTTGAGAGCCGCTTTTGCGGCTCTTTTTTTATTCTGTTGGAAAACCTGCAAAACTGTGGGTATTAACCTTTCTTTAATAATCAGCTTGCGCATTTGCGGTATTGGTATCATCCTGAAAATACAAAGGCCGGAACAATTCACCCGCTAACTCCGTTGCCTCACCGTATCATGCGTAAGCAGGGATTAAAGAAATGTCGGAACAGGTTTTGAATACCATCAGCTTCGCCGGCCGCGCCGCAGCCTCGAACCAGTTCAAGACTCTCTATGCCGAGGGCATGGGCCTGGTGGAAGAAACGGCAAGCTATCTCGATGGCTCTGGCCGCGCAGCCTCCAAGGTGCTGCCGCGTATGGCATCGGTTCTCTACGCTGCCGAATCCATGCGCCTCACCACCCGCCTGATGCAGATGGCCTCCTGGCTGCTGCTGCAGCGCGCCGTCAACAATGGCGAGATGACCCGCGATCAGGTTCTTAACGAAAAGAACAAGGTCCGCCTCGACAACTTCAACGTCGATCGCAACGCTCCAGGCTGGAATGACCTGCCGGAATCCTTCCGCGATCTCGTCGAGCGTTCGCTTCGCCTGCAAAACCGCGTTGCCCTTCTCGACCGCGAAATCTATCGCCCGTCGGAAGCAAAGATACCGGACAACGAAAACAGCGTTCAGGCACAGCTCAACCTGCTGCGCACCGCGTTCAACAGCAACTGATCGCGCTATTCCCGACGCATGATTTTGAAGAAGCAGGCTCCGGCCTGCTTTTTTGTTGTCTGGGGTTCGCCCGCCACGGGGTAAGACGGATCTGATTTTTTTGGCTTCTTGGCGCCTAATCCGGTTCTTGGAACCATGCCTGGATAAGCCCCATAATCAACGCGAAGACCTCTCGGTTGCCGCCATCAGCCTTGACCAATGCTGTAGGTAACGCTCTCCCCTCCACCCTCATTCCTGTGCTTGTCACAGGAATCCAGCCGACGCGCGTCTGCGCGGCGAGGAAGCGTTCTTTCAGCCCAAAGACTTGGTCTGACTGGATTCCTGTGACAAGCACAGGAATGAGGACCGAGGTTTTTGGCGCGCCAGTTAATCCACGGCAGTCCCCTTCAGGCGAGGATGACGGTGAGGAGAAGTTGAACCTCAATGCATGATCGTGGACGGGAGCCTCCGCGTCACATGGCGAGCTCGACGCAGACCAGCCGGCCACATCTTGTCCCTTGAGCCCGTCCCGTAGGCTCGCTCCGCCATCCAGACAACAAAAAACCCCGGATCGCTCCGAGGTTATTTTGCAGTCCATGATCAAACGGATTAGAGGCCGAGGCCGCCAAAACGCTTGTTGAACTTGGAAACGCGGCCGCCGCGGTCCATCAGCTGCTGGTTGCCACCAGTCCAGGCCGGATGGGATCTGGGATCGATTTCGAGGTTCATAACTGCGCCCTCGGAACCCCAGGTCGAACGGGTTTCGTATTCGGTACCATCGGTCATGACAACTTTGATCATGTGATAGTCGGGATGGATTTCAGCCTTCATGACAATCTTCCTGCGTAAGTGGGTGCGGACCATTTGCCGCAATTGCGTCAACTGAGCCGATTCAATAAATGAAACCTGAGCCCTTTAGGCCATGGCTTCCCAATTTGATGCGGAGCCTATACATGAAGGGCGCCGAGATAACAAGTGCCTGCCGATCACGGCAAGACACATATCAAGACGCCAAAACGGCGTCGCCGCCGGACCTGTTGATCCTGCGGCACCAAGGAGTAATGCACGTGGCAGACATTGAGGCACGCAAGCCCGCAGGGCGCAGGACGCTGAAACCTCTGGCAAGCCTGTTTCCCTACCTCAAGCGCTATCGCGGTCTGGTTGCCGCGGCCCTTTTTGCGCTCGTGCTGTCTTCCGCCACCACGCTCGCACTACCGCTTGCCGTGCGCCGCATCATCGACCACGGTTTTGAAGCCACCGATGGCGCGATGATCAACAACTATTTTGCCATGCTGTTGGCGATCGCCATCATTCTCGCGCTCGCCAGCGCCATGCGCTATTATTATGTGATGATCATCGGCGAGCGTGTGGTGACCGATCTGCGTCGTGATGTCTTCGCTCATCTCACCTCGCTGTCGCAGGCCTTCTTCGATACCAACCATTCCGGTGAACTGACCTCGCGCCTCACCGCCGATACGGTGCAGATCCGCTCCGCCTTCGGCTCGTCGGCTTCCGTGGCGCTGCGCAACACGCTGCTCTGTCTCGGCGCCGTGGCAATGATGGTCTATACAAGCCCGAAGCTTGCGGGCCTTGCCCTTCTTGCCATTCCCTTCATCGTCTTTCCATTGATTGCCTTTGGCCGCTCGGTGCGCTCGCGCTCCAGAACCACGCAGGATACGCTTGCCGCCTCGTCTGCCTTCGCCTCCGAGACGATTTCCGCCAGCCGCACCATCCAGTCCTTCAATGCCGAGATGCTGGCAAACAGCCGCTATGATGCCGCCGTCGAGAAAGCCTATCATGGCGCCCGCGCGGCGATCAGCGCTCGCGCTATTCTGACGGCCGTTGCCATCAGCCTGGTCTTCGGCAGCGTCGTCGCGATTCTGTGGTATGGCGCGCATAGCGTCCTCACCGGCGCGATCTCCGCCGGTACGCTCAGCCAGTTCGTTCTCTATTCCGTCATTGCCGCAAGCTCGCTCGGTCAGCTCTCGGAAGTCTGGGGCGAGCTGTCGCAGGCAGGCGGCGCGGCCGAACGCCTCTCCGAGCTTCTGGAGGAAAAGTCACCCGTCGAAGAACCGGCCGCCCCCGTTTTGCTGCCCGTTCCGCCGCGCGGCGAAGCAAGCTTCGAGCATGTGGCCTTCCATTATCCGAAGGGTGCAGGCAAACCGATTATCTCCGACCTCTCCTTCCACGTCGCCTCCGGCGAAACAGTGGCGATCGTCGGCCCGTCGGGCGCTGGAAAAAGCACCGTCTTCTCGCTTCTGATGCGCTTCTACGATCCGCAATCCGGCCGCATCACCATCGACGGCACCGATATCCGCTCCGTCACCTTGAAGGAGCTGCGCTCCAGGCTCGCCATCGTCCCGCAGGATGTGGCGATCTTTGCCTCCTCCATCCACGACAACATCGCCTTCGGCCGACCGGATGCCACGCGTGAGCAGGTCCGGGCTGCAGCGGTCGCCGCGCAGGCCGATGGTTTCATTGCCAGACTGCCGGAAGGTTACGACACCGTGGCTGGCGAACGCGGTGTCACGCTCTCCGGTGGCCAGCGCCAGCGCATCGCCATTGCCCGCGCCATTCTGCGCGATGCACCGATCCTGCTGCTTGACGAAGCAACCTCAGCGTTGGATGCCGAAAGCGAAACGCTGGTGCAAAAGGCGCTGGACGAGCTGATCGCCAAGCGCACCACCATCGTCATTGCCCACCGCCTCGCAACCGTGCTCAAGGCCGACCGCATTCTGGTGATGGATGAAGGCCGCATCATCGAGGAAGGCACGCATCAAAGCCTGATCCGCCAGGGCGGCCTCTATGCCAAGCTGGCACGCCTGCAATTCAACACGGATGCCAACGACGCGGCGTGAAGCATGGTTCGCGCAAAACTGCGCGGCGGTTTTGTGATCACGACATGCGACAAGAATGACCTAAAGCGTGGGGGCGAATGTGAAAGGTCGCGACACGCTTTAAAGGCCGCGATCCTAATGTGAGCGCAAAGCGCCCCACTGCCCCGACCGGATCAGCGCTCCGTCAGCTTCAACTCGATACGGCGGTTCTGCGAACGGGCTTCCGGCGTCTCGCCTTCTGCCAAAGGCTGATACTCGCCAAAACCGGCGGCGACCAGACGGTTGGCCGGCACGCCCTTGGAAATCAGGAACTTGACAACCGAAGTGGCGCGGGCCGACGATAGCTCCCAGTTGTCACGAAAACGTCCGGAGCCCGACAGCGGCACATTGTCGGTGTGACCATCGACACGCAGCACCCAGTTGATTTCCGGTGGAATTTCCTTGGCAAGATCGATCAGCGCTGCGGCAAGCTTCGCCATCTCCACCTGCCCCTCCGGATTGAGATCTGTGCCGCCGGACGGAAACAGAACCTCCGACTGGAAGACGAAGCGGTCGCCGACGATGCGGATGTTCTCGCGGTCCGAGAGGATTTCGCGCAGGCGTCCGAAGAAGTCGGAGCGATAGCGGTTCAACTCCTGTACGCGCTGCGCCAGCGCCACGTTCAGACGACGACCGAGATCGGCGATCTTCACCTGAGAAGACGTATCCCTGGCTTCCGAAGCCTGCAGTGCCGCCTCGACGGAAGCGATCTGGGCTCTGAGTGCGGCGATCTGCTGGTTCAGCAATTCGATCTGCGTCGAGGCTCTGGCACCGGCTTCGCGCGCATCTTCAAGCTCGCCGGTCAACTGCCCGACACGGGCATTGGCGGCGGAACTGTTGCCCGCACCGGAATCGAGTAGCGCCTGCAGGCGCGAGCGTTCGTTTTCAGACTGCGCAAGGGTCGATTGCAGGTTGGCAAGCGTATCTTCGATATCCTGCTTGCTGCCCTTTTCCAGCGCCAGCAATTCGGTCAACTCGGCAATCTGGTTGTTGAGGCGCGTCATGACCTCGTCCTTGCCGGAGATTTCGCGCGAGAGCACGAACTGTGCAAGAACGAAGACGGTAAGCAGAAACATGATCGCCATCAGCAGCGTCGACAGCGCATCGACGAAGCCCGGCCAGTAATCGATACCTCTGTCGCGACGGCGGTTGCGCGCAAGCGCCATGATCACGCGCTCCCGTTATCGTGGGGAGTGGATCGCCTGGCCGCCTTCTGGTGCGACGGAGCGCCTTGGATTCCTCCTGCTGCGCTTCGATCCAGTCGCGTAGCATCTGCTGCTCGCCGCGCATATTCTTGACCAGCCCCTGAATGCCCTCCGCTAGATTATGCATCGCGGCAAGCGAACGCTCGGTCCCGGCGGCACCGCTCGCCGCAACGGGCTTGCCGTCAACGGACAGATCGACGCCCGGATCGGTGACGGAAGACAGCCAGTTTTCCAGCTGCGTGTAGAAGCGGTTTTGCGCGCGGCCCGCCTGAAGATCGAGGAAGCCGAGGATCAGCGAGCCGGAAAGACCGAGCAGCGAGGACGAAAACGCCGTGCCCATGCCCGACAGCGGCGCCGTCAGGCCGGATTTCAGCGAGGAGAGAATATCGCTGCTGTCGCCCGATGTCGGATCGAGCCCCTGGATGACGTCGCTGATGGCGCCGATCGTGCCGATCAGACCCCAGAAGGTACCGAGCAGACCGAGGAAAACCAGAAGGCCGATGAGATAGCGCGACGTATCGCGCGATTCATCCAGGCGCGTGGCGATGGAATCGAGAATGGAGCGCTGCGTGACGGTCGAGACCCGCACTTCGCCGCGCTTGCCGATCAGCGCCCGCATCGGCGCCAGGAGCTTCGGCGGACGCCCGGCCTTGTCGACGCTTCCGGCCGCCTGGAAATTGTTGAACCAGCGCACTTCGGGGCGCAGGCTCAAGATCTGCATGAACACCAGAACGATGCCGATGGCGAGAACGCCGAGAATGAAGCCGTTCAGACCCGGATTGGTCATGAAGGCTGACTGGGCCTGCCGGAAGAGAATGGCGGCAAGGAAGGCGACGATGATGAGGAAGATCATCATCGTCCATAAGAACGGCGTCGGGCTGGACAGCTTGTGGTGATATTCTTTCGTCAGCGGTTTCTCGACGCCGACATCGAGCAGTTCCGTATCCGCCATAGGGCCCGTTCCTTTGATGCTGCCATGACCTTGCCCTCAAGACTGGGGCATCAGCATGGTTCGGAGCGGAAGCTAGAGTAAAATTACGACGAATTGAAGTGAAAAGCCTTTTGAGAACAAAGCTTTTTCAAAGAATGAAAGGGAGGCTCAGGTGAGGTTCGGTCGTACCGTACGGGATCGAACGCATGGGCGTCGCGATAGACCGGGCAAGTGCCTTGAGCAAGGGTTCCTTGACCCACCCTCACTCCTGTACCCGCCACGGGAAGCTTAGCCGTGGCGCGTCAGCGCGACGAGAAAACATTCTTTCAGACCAAAGATTTGGTCCGACCGGATTCCTGTGACGGGCACAGGAATGGGGGCGTCAGAGGAGACGCCTCGGTCCTATCAGCGGCCAGGAACCGGACGGTTGACGACGTCGAGCAGGGCCTTCTGGATGTACTCGTTGCCGGCAACCACGCTACGGCTCTCAAGCATGCTGTTGGCGCCGGCCATATCGGAAACGAAGCCGCCGGCTTCGCGGATGAGCACGATACCCGCGGCGATGTCCCAAGGGGACAGTTCCGCTTCCCAGAAGCCGTCGAAACGGCCGGCTGCGACATAAGCGAGGTCGAGAGCAGCGGCACCCATGCGGCGCACGCCTGCGGTTTCGCCCATCACATGGCGAAGCTCGACGAGGAACTTGCCGTGGTTGCCGCGGCCGAGATGCGGAACGCCGCAGCAGACGACGCTGTCGGAAAGCTGCTTGCGGGCCGCAACGCGAATGCGGCGGTCATTGAGGAACGCCCCACCACCACGCTCTGCGGTGTAGAGCTCGTCCGTTGCCGGGTTGAAGATGACGCCGGCGACGATTTCGCCGCTGCGCTCCAGACCGATGGAGACCGCAAACTGCGGAATGCCGTGCAGGAAGTTGGTGGTGCCGTCCAGCGGATCGACGATCCAGCGATGGGCGCCATCGGTGCCGATTTCCTCGCCGCCCTCTTCCCCGAGGAAGCCATAGGTCGGGCGTGCCTTCATCAGCTCCTCGCGAACGATTTTTTCGGCCTTCAGATCCGCCTGGGACACGAAGTCGCTCGGTCCCTTGACCGATACCTGCAGGTTCTGCACCTCACCGAAGTCACGCGACAAAGATTTTCCCGCCTTCAAGGCGGCCTGAACCATGACATTGAGAAGGGCTGAACGGGCCATGAAAGAACATTCCTGGAAGGTGGCTGAACCGGCCGCGCAAGATCGGGGCAGGCAGGCATATTGGTTTCTATTTTAGGTTTGCGGGTTCAAGACCACAAAACGCACTGAAATTCAAGGCTAAAGCATAGTCGCGCAAAAGTGTGCAGCGGTTTCACCCTCAGTTGGGCCGGAACTTGTTGGCCGCGTCGATCGCCTGCTTCTGCTGACTGTCCTCGATGCCGAGATAGAAATCTTCCAGCCCCGGGTCTTTTAGCCCTGCGCGGCGCGAGAGCACATACCACTTGGCCGCCTCGATCGGATCGGGGCGCGTTCCGAGCGCCTGGATGTAGAGATGCGCCACCTTGTTCTGCGCCACGACATTGCCGCGCTGAGCAGCACCATTCAGCCAGCGAAAACCCTCTTCCAGATCGCGATCGCCGGCCGTGCCGTTGACCAGCCAGATACCGAGATCGACCTGCGCGGTATCGAAGCCCGCCTTCGCGGCCCGCGTCAGCCATTCGCGCGCCTTTGCCTTCTTTTCCTTCGGCACCTCCGGCACGTTCAAATAGATCTGCGACACGGCATATTGGGCATCCGCAATCCCTTTTTCCGCCGATCGTTCATAGAAGGGCAGCGCCGCCATCAGACCCTTCGGCCCGGGCGTCTGGGAAACGAGGATCTGCGCCCAGTTGAATTCGGCTTCCGGATTGCCTGCCTCGGCCGCACGGCGCATGTAGTCGTCGGCAAGCGTCTTGTCGTGCTTGACGAGCCGGCCTTCCATCAGGATCAGCGCATATTTGAACATGGCAACGGCATCGCCATTCTTGGCGGCCTGCTCGTACCAGAAGGCGGCGGTCTTGTCGTCGCGGGCAATGCCGAGGCCGCGGCTCATCATTTCAGCGACCAGCGTCTGCGCTGCGGCATCGCCGTCCTGCGCACGGGTCAGCGCCTTGTCCAGCGCCTGCACATATTCGCCGCGCTGGTAATGGCCATAGGCCTCGTCGATCTTGCCCTTGAATTCCTTTTCCTTCGGCAGCGGCGGAAGCTCGGCTCCCATGCGCTGATAGACGGTGACGCCTTCGGAAGGCTGGAGATCCTTCTGGTCGCCGCCGGTCACGCGGCCTTTTCGCAGCGGATCGGCATCCTGGTCCGCCGGTCGCGACAGCACATCCGGTCCCTGGTTCACCACCGGTCCAAAATCGGTGTCTTCCTCGCCCGCGCCATCGGCACCTTGCGCCTGCGGCTGAAGGCCCGGCAGAAGATCAGGGCTTGCCTGCGGCTCAGCCTGCTGCGGCGCAGACTGTTGGCCGGCAGCTGGAGCCTGGCCCTGCGCAAAGGCAGGGGCCGCGGTGATGGCAAAAGCCATCGCCAGAAGCGAGATCGATGGGGAAAGGCGGAGCAAGCGAAGGATCATCGCCCGTATCAACCGCCAAACCGTGGCGCTTTTTCGTCAAGCAATGCATTGGCTTCGGCAACGGCCTGCGCCGCGCCGCCAGCATGAGCGAAGACGGCCTGGCGCAGCGCGACGAACTCCACGCCGCTTTCGGCAACCGCAACCACCGAGGCGACATCCGAACCGCCCATGACGATCGACGGAATTTCGATCATCGACGCCCACCATTCGCCGAGTGCGACGTTCTTCGGATGCGGCTCCGGCTTGATATCGCCTTCCAGCTTGCCGAAGAAGATATAATCCGGGTTCGCTTCGCCCTGCTCCAGCGCCTTGTGTCGGTCATCGGCATTGCCGCCGCCGACGATCATCTTCGGCGTGAACTTTTCCACCGCTTCCGCCAGCGGCTCCAAGCCGCCTATCACGTGCAGACCATCGGCCTTCACACGGCCG
>Ga0308161_1005694_pt1 | contig 10824 bp, 9 predicted proteins | sample PhyFR2_FD_201034 | JGI IMG/M metagenome (GOLD analysis project Ga0308161, IMG submission 201034) | Phyllosphere microbial communities from UC Gill Tract Community Farm, Albany, California, United States - DLSLF.R2 | ecosystem: Host-associated > Plants > Phyllosphere > Unclassified | place: USA...
CTGACCACATTGTCTTGTGCTGACGACCGTGTTGCGGTAACGCTGTTTTTGCGCGCACCGCACGCCCGCCCCCGTCTCTCTTTCCTCTCATCACCGCGCGCACGGCAGGCTGCACTGTCCTGTGCCGCGCGGGGTTCGCTTGTAAAATCAACCTGAACACGGCGTGGCCGACGCACCGCGTCGCAACATTCTTTAGGGAACGCAGATGAGCGATAAGACGATAGCCGACAAAATGTTATTGAGGACCGCAAAATCGATGCTGATCCTGAACGGGACCGTCCATCCGGGCATGGTGGCGCAGATGCCGCCCGACCTGATCAAGCACGACCAGGACAAGGTGGACGTCGTCCTGATGTTCGCGATGAACCGCAAGGAACTCGAACAATACTTCCCCATCGCCAGGCAACGCCTCGGCGACAAGGGCTCGCTGTGGATCGCCTACCTCAAGCAGACCGCGTCCAAGGCCACCGACATCAACCGCGATACCATCAATGCGTATGCCAAGGACAACGGCATCACGGGCGTCGCGATGATCTCGATCGACGGCGACTGGTCCGGCCTGCGCATGAAGCGCCTCGAAGTCTGAGGTCAGTCCGGCGCGGCGCCGTGGCGCGCCAGCGCCCACGCGACGTGCTCGCGCACGAGCTCGGACGGATCGTCGGCGCGCACGCGCAGCGCCGCCACGATGCCCGGCTCGCCCGGCGCCTGCGCCGCCGCGTTGCCGAGGCCGACGGCCAGGTTGCGCAGCCAGCGCTCGTGCCCGATGCGGCGGATCGGGCTGCCCTCCAGGCGGCGGTTGAATTCGTCCTCGCTCCAGCCGAACAGTTCCACCAGGCCCGCCGCGCCCAGGCCATTCCTCTCGTCGAAGTCCGGCAGCGCCGAGCGCTGCGCAAACTTGTTCCACGGGCACGCCAGCTGGCAATCGTCGCAACCGTAGATGCGGTTGCCGATCAGCGGCCGCAACTCGTCCGGGATGCTGCCCTTCAGTTCGATGGTCAGGTACGAGATGCAGCGGCGCGCATCCAGCCGGCCGGGACCGAGGATCGCCCCCGTCGGGCACGCGACGATGCATGCGCTGCACTGTCCGCAGTGCGCGCCGGTCGGCGGGTCGACCGGCAGCGGCAGGTCGACGAGGATCTCGCCGATGAAGAACGTCGACCCGGCGTCCCGGCTCAGCAGCAGCGTGTGCTTGCCGCGCCAGCCGAGACCGGCCTTCTGCGCCAGCGGCAATTCCATCACGGGCGCCGAATCCGTAAACACGCGGTAGCCGTACTCGCCGACGGCGCCGCGGATGCGCTCCGCGAGCTGCTGCAGGCGGTTGCGCAACACCTTGTGGTAGTCCCGTCCGCGCGCATAGACCGACACGACGGCCGCCTGCGGATCGTCCTGGCGCAGGCGTTCGCGCGCGCGCCAGTCGTCCGCCGTCCCCGCCGGCAGGTAATCCATGCGCGCGCTGATCACGCGCACCGTGCCCGGCACCAGCTCGGCCGGTCGGGCACGCTTCATGCCGTGGCTTGCCATATAATCCATCTCGCCGTGATGGCCCGCGTCCAGCCAGGCCTGCAGGCCCGCTTCCTGGTCGGCAAGGTCGATGTCGGCGATGCGCACGTCGGCAAAACCGAGTTCCGCGCCCCATGCCTTGATGGCCTGGGCGATGTCGGCAAGGGCCGGAAGATCGGAATGGACGGGTGATGGGCTGGACATGGCAGGAACGGCAATACGGCAATACGGCGGACAAACACGCAACCTCATATTCTATTCCATGAACGCATTTCTTCCCGACGAATCGGCCACGCAGGCGCTGGGCACCGCGCTCGCGCGCGCGCTCTTGCCCGGCCTCGTCATTTATCTGCACGGCGACCTGGGCGCCGGCAAGACGGCCCTGACGCGCGCGCTGCTGCACGCGGCCGGGCACCGGGGCGCCGTCAAGAGCCCTACCTACACGCTGTCGGAACCGTACCGCATCGAGCTGGATGGTCAAACCGTCAACCTGATCCACTACGACCTGTACCGCATGGGAAGTCCGGAAGAATTCCTCGACGCGGGCTTCCGCGAGGACTTCGACGGGCGCAACATCTGCATCGTCGAATGGCCGGAAAAGGGCGAGCCGGTGTTGCCCCCGCCCGACGTTAAAGTGTTGCTTAAGGTCAGCGGCCTTGGCCGTGAGGTAGAATTGCACGCGTTGTCCCACTTGGGCCTGCTATGCCTCGAACGTCTGCATTACCCCCCGATTCCCTGATTCCCGCTTCCGCCCGGCGCCGCACGGTCCTGAAAGCCGGCGGCACGCTGTTGCTGTCCGTGATTGCGCCCCTGTCCGCGCAGGCCGCCCAGATCATGGCCGTGCGCGTCTGGCCGGCCGACGATTACACCCGCGTCACGCTGGAAAACGACGGCGAGCTCAAGACCACCCACTTCATGGTGCCGGACCCGCCGCGCCTCGTCGTCGACATCGACGGCCTCGCGCTGAACGATACGCTGAAGAGCCTCGTCGCCAAGATCGAGTCGAACGACCCGTACATCAAGCAGGTGCGCGTGGGCCAGAACCGGCCGAACGTCGTGCGCCTCGTGTTCGACCTGAAGGAAGCGGTCAAGCCGCAGGTGTTCACCCTGGCGCCCGTCGCCGGCTACCACCACCGCCTGATCTTCGACCTGTATCCCGTCAAGCCCGTCGATCCCCTCACGAGCATGATCGCCCAGGAAAACTGGAGCCCGAACGGCGCGCCGGCGCTGTCCGCACCGGCCACGCCGACGCCGGCCGTGCAGCCGGGCGAGCCGAGCGTCGGCCAGGTCGGCCCGGACGCCATCGCCAAGCTGGAAGCGGATGCCGCGCACGCCGGCTCGACGCCAGCGCAGCCGCAGCCGACGACGCCGCAGCCCGCGCCCGCCCAGCCCCGCCCGGCGCCCGCGCCGGGCAAGGCGCCGCCGGCGCAGAAAGTCGCGCGCATGGTCACCATCGCGCTCGATCCGGGCCACGGCGGCGAGGACACGGGCGCCACCGGCGTGCACGAAAAGGACATCGTGCTGGCGGTCGCCAAGCGCCTGAAGGCGAAACTGGAAGACTTGCCGAACACGCGCGTGATGCTCACCCGCGACGCCGACTTCTTCGTGCCGCTCGGCCAGCGCGTGGAAAAGGCGAGGAAGGTGCAGGCCGACCTGTTCGTGTCGATCCACGCGGACGCGTTCGTCGAGCGCACGGCACGCGGCTCGTCGGTGTTCGTGCTGTCGGAAAAAGGCGCCAGCTCGAGCGCGGCGCGCTGGCTCGCGAACGACCAGAACAAGGCCGACCTGATCGGCGGCGTCAATCTCGGTACGCACGACCGCGAACTGGCGAGCGTGCTGATCGACCTGTCGCAGACGGCGCAGATCAACGACAGCATGAAGCTCGGCAAGGCCGTGCTGACCGAAATCGGCGGCATCAACCGCCTGCACCGCGGCGTCGTCGAACAGGCCGGCTTCGCCGTGCTGAAGGCGCCGGACATTCCCTCGATCCTCGTCGAGACCGCGTTCATCTCCAATCCGGACGAGGAGGCGCGCCTGAAGGACGACGCTTACCAGAACCAGCTCGCCGACGCGATCACGAAAGGCATCAAGCGCTACTTCGCGTACAATCCGCCGCTGGCGAAGAGCCGCATGACGTAACGGACGCCCGGCGGGTGGCCGCGCCCATCCTGGATGACGCGCGGCGGTCGTTCGGGCCTTCCCAGAGGAGGATTTTTCGTGAACGCAACGACCACCCAATTCGGGCAATTGCCTGCCCTGCAACTTCGCGCGCCGGACGGCGCCGAAGCCACCATCACGCTGTACGGTGCCCACGTCGTGTCGTGGAAATCCGTCACCACGGCCGGCGCAGCGGGCGAGGAACGCCTGTTCCTCAGCACCCTGTCGGCGCTGGACGGCCAGCGCGCGATCCGCGGCGGTGTCCCCGTCATCTTTCCCCAGTTCGCCGAGCGCGGCACCGGCATGCGCCACGGCTTCGCGCGCGTCTCGACCTGGCGCGTGATCGACCAGGGCGAGGAAGACGGCGCCGCGTTCGCGGTCCTGGCACTGGCGCCTTCCGACCTGGCGCCGCAGGTGGCGGCCGCGTGGCCGCATGCGTTCGAGCTGCGGTTGCGCGTCGCGGTGCGCGGCAACGAACTGGACATGACGCTCTCCGTGCGCAACACGGGCCAGCAGGCGTTCCCGTTCGCCGCCGCGCTGCACACCTACCATCTGGTGGAAGATGTGGAAGCCGTGCGCGTCGACGGCGTGCAGACCGAGACGCTGGCCATTACCGACAAGCTCGACCAGGTATTCGAACGCATCGCCGGCGCCATCGCGTTCGACACGGGCGCCGACAAGCTGACCCTGGAGCAGACGGGCTTTGCCGACGCCGTCGTATGGAATCCGGGCGCGGCCGACGCGGCGGCGCTGTCGGACATGGAAGACGAGGAATACCGCCGTTTCGTGTGCATCGAGCCGGCGCTGCTGGGGCCGCAGGAACTGGAGCCGGGCGGGACCTGGCGCGGGACGTATCGGGTGGTGGTGCAGGCGGGGTGATTACAGACGGCCAGCACCGATAACTGTCGTCGTCCCGGCGCAGGCAGGGACCCGATTGACTTCGCGTAGCGGCAACCTGCGCGATGCTCGAAGCAGCGCCCTGGGTCCCCGCCGGCGCGGGGACGACATGCTTTGGCATCCGCCGCGCGTCCGGCTACCTCCCCGCTCAGTTCGACTCCTGACGCTCAGTTCGACTCCTTGATCATCCTTCCCGACGTCGCCTGCACCGGCCGCGCATTGAGGGGATACAGGCGCGAGAACAGCGCCATCTGCGCCGGCGACGCCTGGCGCGGCTGCTTGAACACCATCCACAACACGTTTTCCGTGCACGGCGGCTCCGTCAGCGAGCCCATGTACGTGAAATACTCGCGCTTTTCCGGCAGCGCGTCGGTCGGGTCGATCACGATCGACGGCGCCACGACTTCCAGCTTTTCCAGCGGCAGGTTGTCCCAGATGGTCTGCATCAGGCCATGCGGCTGGCCGCGCTCGAGCAGCACCGCGACGATCGCCATCTTGCCCTCCGCGCTCTTGTGCACAAGGTGCATCACCATTTCCGTGCCCTTGCCGTTGATCTTTTCTTCCGACGGCCGATGGAAATGGAACTGCTGCAATTCGTAGACGGTATTGGCGACCGTGATGAAATTGCCCTCGCCCACCGTCACCTGGATCGTGTGGCCGTTGTTGACTTCGCTGAACGACGACGGGTGGTAGTCGAAGCTGATGTGTTCGAGGTTGACCTTGATGCCGTCGCGCAGGTCGATGGGCGACTGGCGGTTGCCGGTGCCGCACTTGGCCCAGTCGACGTTGATCTTCGGCCAGTTGGCCGGCCCCGTCTCGCCTTCGTACGACCAGACGGTGCCGTGCTTCGGCGCGGCGGCGATGGCGGCCGCGGCGGCGGCGGCCTGCTCTTCCTGCTTGCGCTTCAGGTCGGCGGTCTTCTTCGCGCGCGCGGCGGCCGTGGCGCGGACCTGCTGGCGTTCGCGCAGCGCGGCCAGGCGCTCGGCGATCTTGGCCGACAGTTCGACTTCGGCATCCTCCTCGCTGGCCTGGGCGGCGGCCGGTTCCGCCTTCTTCGGCTCGGGCTTTTCGGCCTTCTCGGCCTTCTCGGCTTTCTCGGTCTTCTTGGACGAGGCCGGCGGCACCATCGCGGAGGCCGGCTTGGAGACGGAGGCCGCGAGCTTGGCTGCCGCGGCGGCTGCAGGATCGTTCGCGGCGCTTGCGCTCATGACGACGCAGCTGCAAGCGAACAAGGCGATCAGGTTACGCATGGGATTCCAGTAGTGTTGCTCTCTCCTGCGTTATCGGCGTGACCGACAGTAAACTTGAGCCTGGGGAACAATTCCGTGCATCAATTGTCGCGTAAACGCAAAACGCGCCGGCATGCGGCGCGTTCGTGTTGTCGGAGAGGCAGCGTTCAGCGGCTCATCATGCGCCGGCCCACCTTGTAGATGCCGCCCAGCGCCAGCGGCACGACGGCGGCGCCGACGCCGATCAGCACGATGGCCGTCAGGTGGTCGCGGATGACGGGGATATTGCCGAAGAAGTAACCGCCGGTCACGAGGCTGGCAACCCACGCCACGGCCCCGGTGACGTTGTACATCTGGAAGCGCGCATGGGTCATGTCCGAAATGCCGGCGACAAACGGCGCGAACGTGCGCACGACAGGGACGAAACGGGCCAGGATGATGGTCTTGCCGCCATGGCGCTCGAAGAACTCGTGGGTGCGGCGCAGGGCGTCCTTGTTGACCCAGCGATAATCCTGCGTGAACACACGGTGGCCGATCGCCCCGCCGATGTAATAGTTGAGCGTGTTGCCCGTCACCGCCGCGACGATCAGGAGGAGCATCAGCAACGGATAACTCATCTCGCCGGTGGCGCAGAAGGCGCCGGCGATGAACAGCAGCGTGTCGCCCGGGAAGAAGAACAGGACCACGAGGCCGGTCTCGCAGAACACGATGGCGAACAGGACGGCATACACATAAACCCCGTATTGGGCCAGCAGGGTGCCCAGGGTTTTATCGACATGCAGGATCATGTCGAAGAATTGCATCAGATCCATAATCATCCTAAATGGTAGCGCCGCATCATACCATCAGTCCAACGGTGCAAATGGCGTATGCCCGGCCATGTTGACAAATTTTCTTCATCGGCAAACTGTTTTAATTCCATTATTTCCCATATTACAATCGTCATCACACCCACCCATGACGCGGCCCGCCACCAGCGGCCGAGGAGACGAGACATGAACGCTTACCCGACCATCCGGCGCACGCTCCTCGTCGCCGCCACCACCCTCCTCGCCACACACGCCGGCGCCGCCGAACTGCCGCCCAAGCCGGGCGTCGCCGACATCGTCAAGGCAGCGGCGCCGTCCGACTGGCGCCCGGCCGACCCCGAGAACACGCTGTACATGGACGTGCCGGCGGGGCGCGTCGTGATCGAGCTGGCGCCCGTGTTCGCGCCGAACCACGTCAAGAACATCAAGGCGCTCGTGCGCGAACGCTATTTCGACGGCCTGGCCATCGTGCGCGTGCAGGACAACTTCGTGGTGCAGTGGAACGATCCGAACGAGGACAACGACCGGGTCCGCCCCATCAAGACGGCGCAAAAGAGCCTGAAGGCCGAATTCACGGTGCCGCTGAAGAACGACACCCGTTTCACCCGCCTGCCCGACGTGGACGGCTATGCGCCGCAGGTCGGCCACTCGGACGGCTTTCCGGTCGGGCGCGATCCGAAGACGGGCGAAACCTGGCTGGCCCACTGCTACGGCATGGTCGGCGTGGGCCGCGACAACGACGCCGACAGCGGCGGCGGCACCGCGCTGTACGCCGTGCTCGGCCCGGCGCGCCAGCTCGACCGCAACATCACCGTGGTCGGCCGCGTGATCGCCGGCATGCCGCTGCTGGCCGCCCTGCCGCGCGGCCCAGGGGCGATGGGTTTCTACGACAAGCCGGAGATGAACGTGCCGATCAAGGCGATCCGGATCGCGGCCGACGTCCCGCCCGCCCAGCGCAGCCGCTACGAAGTGATGCGCACCGACAGCGCCACGTACCAGAAAGTGCTGGACGCCCAGCGCAACCGCGGCGGCCCGTGGACCAAGGTCGCCGCCGGCCACCTGGACCTGTGCGCCGCACCGATCCCGGTGCGCGAGCAACCCTGACCCAAAATTCGGGGTCAGAGCACGATTTTCTGGAAATTCGGGGTCAGAGCACATTTTCGGGCAAAAGCCTGCCAGCAAATATTGACGCGGCCACCCAAGCGGCCGACGCCTTCATACGCGTGCAGACGAGCATAAAGACGTTATCAAACAGCGACGCTCTGACCCCGAATTTGCTGGAAAATGTGCTCTGACCCCGAATTTTGGACGGTTGCGTTTCGTCGTGGGCACGCCAAAGTTATAATCAACGGATGAACGCTCCGGCCCCTACCCACCGTCCCATCCAGCAGCTTCCCGACCAGCTCATCTCGCAGATCGCCGCGGGCGAGGTCGTCGAGCGGCCGTCGGCCGTGGTGAAGGAGCTGCTCGAGAATGCGCTCGACGCCGGCGCCACGCAGGTCACCGTGCGGCTCGAGGAAGGCGGCGTCAAGCGCATCGCCATCACCGACAACGGCCGCGGCATCCCGCCCGAGGAAATGCCGCTCGCGCTGGCGCGCCATGCGACGTCGAAGATCGCCTCGCTGACCGACCTGGAAAACGTCAATACGCTGGGCTTCCGCGGCGAGGCGCTGGCGTCGATCGCGTCCGTGGCGGCCGTCAAGATCACGTCGCGCACGCCGGGCGCCGCGCATGCGTGGGAAATCGTCGGCTCGCACCAGGGCACGGTGTCGCCGTCGTCGGGGCAATTCGGCACGACGATCGACGTGCAGGACCTGTATTTCAATACGCCGGCGCGGCGCAAGTTCCTGAAATCCGAGCAGACCGAATACGGCCACTGCGCCGAAGTCGTGCGCCGCATCGCGCTGGCGCGGCCGGACGTGTCGTTCAGCCTGACGCACAACGGCCGCACGATCGACCACTGGAACACGAGCGAAGCCGCCAAGCGCAGCGCGCAGATCCTCGGCGGCGACTTCGCCGAGGCGCGCCTGCAGCTCGACGAAAGTGCCGGCCCGCTGCGCCTGCACGGCTACGTCGGCCTGCCGACGGCGTCCAAGGCGCGCGCCGACAACCAGTATTTCTACGTCAACGGCCGTTTCGTGCGCGACAAGCTGCTCGTCCACGCCGTCAAGGCCGCGTACGAGGACGTGCTGCACGGCGACCGCTTCCCGTCGTACGTGCTGGCGCTCGAGCTCGACCCGGCCATGGTCGACGTGAACGTGCACCCGTCGAAGATCGAAGTGCGCTTCCGCGACAGCCGCGCCGTGCACCAGTTCGTGTTCCACGCCGTGCAGCGCACGCTGGCGCAGACGTCGGCGACGGCGCACGGCAACGCGCCCGCCCCGGTGAGCGCGGCCGAGATCACGCCGTCGTCCACGTCGCTGGGCGATGCGTCCTGGCGCCGGCCGCACGAGCAGACGTCGTTCGGAGCGCAGCTGGCGTCGCCCGCGTGGTCGTCCGGATCGTCGTCCGGGTCGTCCTACGGCACGGGCGGTGGCGGCGGCGGCTCGCGCGCCTCGTCGACGTTCTCGCCGTCGCCGTTCCCGCCCGGCAGCCGCTGGGATGCGCCGACGGGCGCCGGCGTCCCGCAGCGCACGGACAGCTACGGCGCCCTGTTCACGGGCGCCGGGGCACCGGCCGGGGCACCGCTGGGCGCGGCCGAAGCGCCGCTCCCGGACACGACGAAACCCGCCTCCGACGACGATTTCCCGCTCGGCTTCGCGCTGGCCCAGCTGCACGGCATCTACGTGCTGGCGCAGAACCGCAAGGGCCTCGTCCTCGTCGACATGCACGCCGCCCACGAACGCATCCTGTACGAGCAGCTGAAGAACGCGCTCGACGCCCAGGCCGGCGGCGAACGCATGCAGGTGCAGCAGATGCTGATCCCGGTGACGTTCTTCGCCGACGCCATCGAAGTCGGCACCGCGCAGGAAGAACAGGAAACGCTGCAGGCGCTCGGCTTCGACATCGCCGCCGTGTCGCCGACGACGCTGGCCGTACGCGCCGTGCCGATCCTGCTGAAGAACGCCGACGCGCAGACGCTCGCGCGCGACGTGCTGCGCGACGTGCGCGAATACGGCGGCTCGCGCGTGCTGATCGAGCGCCGCAACGAACTGCTCGGCACCCTCGCCTGCCACACGGCCGTGCGCGCCAACCGCATCCTCACGCAACCCGAGATGAACGCGCTGCTGCGCCAGATGGAAGCGACGGAACGCGCCGACCAGTGCAACCACGGCCGCCCGACCTGGGTCCAGCTCGAAATCGCAGCGCTCGACAAACTCTTCCTGCGCGGCCAGTAAGGCCGCTCCGGAACGGCCATGGCGGCGTTGCATCGCCTCGCCCCGGCCATTCCGGAACAACCGTAAAGAACTATGACATCGCATCAAAAACCGCTGGCCGTGGCCATCATGGGCCCGACCGCGTCCGGCAAGACCGCGGCCGCACTCGCCATCGCCAGGGAACGGCCCGTCGAGATCATCTCGGTCGACTCCGCCCTCGTGTACCGCGGCATGGACATCGGCACGGCCAAGCCGTCGGCCGAGGAACTGGCGAGCGCGCCGCACCACCTGATCGACATCATCGACCCGCTCGACGCCTATTCGGTCGCGCAGTTCCGCGCGGATGCCATCCGCCTCGTGGCCGACATCCAGGCGCGCGGCCGGCTGCCGCTGCTCGTCGGCGGCACGATGATGTATTTCAAGGGGCTGAACGACGGCCTGGACGACCTGCCCACCGCGGACGCCGCCGTGCGCGCGCGCCTGGATGCCGAAGCGGCGCGCATCGGCTGGCCCGGCATGCACGCGAAGCTGCGCGAAGTGGATCCGGTCACGGCCGACCGCCTGGCGCCGAACGACGCCCAGCGCATCAACCGCGCGCTGGAAATCCACGCACTGTCCGGCCAGCCGATGTCGGCGCTGCTCGCGCGGCGCGAAAAAACCGAGCTGCCGTTCGACCTGGTGCCGTTCGCGCTGGAACCGTCCGACCGCGCCGTGCTGCATGCGCGCATCGCACAGCGCTTCGACCAGATGCTGGGCACGCGCGACGACGCGGGCATCGTGGCCGAGGTCGCGGGCCTGCGCGCGCGCGGCGATTTACACCCGAATCTGCCGTCGATGCGCTGCGTCGGCTACCGCCAGGCGTGGGAGTACCTGGACGGCACGATCGACCGCGCGGGCCTGCGCGAGACCGGCATC
>Ga0308161_1005695_pt1 | contig 10824 bp, 9 predicted proteins | sample PhyFR2_FD_201034 | JGI IMG/M metagenome (GOLD analysis project Ga0308161, IMG submission 201034) | Phyllosphere microbial communities from UC Gill Tract Community Farm, Albany, California, United States - DLSLF.R2 | ecosystem: Host-associated > Plants > Phyllosphere > Unclassified | place: USA...
ATCATTGTTGCTTTACACCATCCCATTATCAGCAGTGGAACCCATGCAGGTTTTAATTCTGCAAAATCCCATCTTTTCCCTTTAAAAAGTAAGATTCCTGTTCCCGGTGTTGCAAGTATAATCAATATTTTAAGAAGTTCTTCAGGAGCCAGTCCTGAAGATATCAATAACCAGCATTATGCTGATCTGGCCAACAGATTGAAAAGTATCGTTCAGGATAAGGAAAATATTATTTTCGTTTCCGGGCATGATCATAATCTACAGTACCACGAAGACGGAAACCTTAGACAAATCATCAGTGGCGCAGGTTCTAAAACTGACCCGTCTACTATTATAGAAAAAACTGATTTTTCTTACGGAGGAAGTGGTTTTGCTGTTTTAAATTTCAGAAAGGATGAAAGTACAGATGTTGAATATTTTTCTACAAAAGATGCACAGCTTCAAAAACTGACTCATATTTCAGTAATTTCCAAGCCCGATGTATTTGTCAATAACTTTCCCAATTCTTTTCCGCAGACATTTTCCTCAACCATCTACCCGGTACAGCTTACTCAAAAAAGAAAATTTTACCGATGGCTTTGGGGAGATCATTACAGATATTATTACGGAATTCCAATTGAAGCTCCAACAGCCAATCTTTCAGAATTAAACGGCGGATATATCCCTTTCAGAGAAGGTGGAGGAAACCAGTCCAACAGCTTGCGACTGAAATCAGCAGACGGACAGGAATTTGTGATGCGTGGAGTGAAAAAAAGCGCCATCCGTTTTCTCAACAATATGGCTTTCACAAAAAGTACATTGGGTGAAGAACTCACCGATACTTTCCCTGAAAAATTCCTGTTGGATTTTTATACTACCAATCATCCGTTTACTCCGTTTACGATTGGAAATATGTCAGAGAAACTGAATATTTTGCACAGTAATCCAAAACTCTATTATATTCCTAAACAACAAGCTTTGGGGAGATATAACGAGAATTATGGAGATGAAATGTACATGATTGAAGAACGTTTTTCTTCTGATCCTAAAACATTGGCTTATCTCGGTAACGCAAAAGATATCGTTTCCACGGATGATGTATTGAAGAACCTCAGCAAAAGCAATAAATATTCTGTTGACCGAGAATCCTATATCAGAGCCAGATTATTTGACATGCTTATCGGTGACTGGGACAGACACTCGGATCAGTGGAAATGGGCAGAATATGAAGAGGGTGACAAAGTAGTGTATAAGCCTATCCCTAAAGACAGAGATCAGGCATTCAGTAAATATGACGGAGCTGCATTTAAGCTTATTATGAATGTTCCGGCAATTCGCCATATGAAAACCTTTACAGAAGATATCAGCAGTGTCAAGTGGCTTGCTATGGAACCCTACCCGATGGATCTGGTCTTTTTAAAAGGAGCTGATCAGACAGAATGGGAAACTCAGGCAAAATATATTCAGGAACATCTTACTGATGCGGATATTGATGATGCTTTCCATAATCTTCCGAAAGAGGTACAGGACGATACCATTGCTGAAATTCAGAGAAAGCTGAAAGTAAGAAAAACAAAACTTCAGAGCTACGCTGCTCAGTATTATGATGTATTACAGAAAAAAGTATCTCTGGCAGGAACTGTAAATCCTGATAAGTTTGTCATCACCAAAAATGGACATTCAGTACTTGTACAGCAATATAAACTGGGCAAGAACAAAGATCAGAATGAACTGGTTTTTGAAAAGACCTATCATGATTCAAAAACAAAAGAATTGTGGATCTACGGACTTGAAGATGATGATATCTATGAAGTAGCAGGAAGCGGAAACCCTAAAATGAACATCCGGCTGATTGGTGGATATAATCATGATACTTATAATGTTGCTGATGGAAGAAAAGTGAAGATTTATGATTTTAAATCTCAGAAGAATACTTATAACGCCGGCAATGCAACCAAAAACATCACTGATGATTATGACATCAACAGCTATAATTATAAACACCCGAAATACAATTCCTTTGCAGGATATCCAAACCTGGACTATAACCCGGATGATGGTGTCATTGTAGGCGTTCTGGCCAATTATACAGTCAATAATTTCATCCGTGATCCTTATACCCAAAGACACAGCTTAAAAGCTAATTTTTATACTGCTACTGCAGGATTCAGCCTTACCTATAAAGGAGTATTTAAAAAGGCTATCTCAGGTTGGGATTTCAATCTGGATGCATTTTATACGACTCCAAGGTTTTCTCAAAACTTCTTTGGCCTTTCCAATGAAAGTGAATATGATAAGGAAGATACAGAAAGAGAATACAACAGAGCCAGAATTTCAAAATTCAACTTTGCACCTTCTATCTCTCAGAAGAGCTGGATGAATCTAAGCCATCAGTTTCAATTAACTTTTGAAGATAATAAAGTTCAGAGAAAAGCGGATCGCTTCATCAACCAGTCACCGGACGTAAGACCAGGTGTATTTAACAGCCAGCAGTTTGTAGGAGCCAATTATACATTTGGCTATAAAAATGCGGATAATACAGCGTTCCCTACTCTTGGACTGGAATTTATGCTTAATGCCGATTGGAAAGCAACTCTTTCCGACTTTAATAAAAACTTCCTGACTGTAAAAGGAAAGCTTGCCATTGATCACAGAATTGATAAGAAAGGAAAATTTGTTTTTGCCAATTCCAGTAACGTAATGTGGATCAATAATAACAATTTTGAATTCTATCAGGCGGCTGCAATTGGAGGTAACAATGGGATGAGGGCTTTCAGAAACGAAAGATTCTCAGGAAGGTCATATTTTACCAATAATTCAGAGATACGATGGGATTTCGGGAGAGTAAGAAACAATATTATTCCTGCGAATATGGGAATTCTTATCGGATATGATATCGGCCGTGTATGGAATGACAGTGAAAATTCCAGAAAATGGCACCAATCTGCCGGTGCCGGTGTATGGCTGAGTATTGTAGAAATGATGTCTGCAAGACTGAATTATTTCTATGGTTCAGATGGTGGAAGACTTTCTGCAGGGATAGGAATGAAATTTTAAATAATTAAATTTTCATCATCAGTATTACAATTTTAAGACAGATACAAAACATTGTTTAAAACCTATTAAAACTAATTACAGTTGAATATTCAAAAAAAATCCAATTTTAATTAAATTTAATAATCCTAATTTTCAGCTTACCTTTTTCATTAATAAAACAAATATGGCTTTTAAATAAAAGCCATATTTTCAGCTATATAGGTCAACACCACATATAGCTTTATATGTTTATCAATTCTTTAAAAAACAGACATTTTAAAAACATTTTATATTTGTAGCAATAAAAAAATCAACAAATGATGAAAAAGAAGCTATTGTATATGGCATTATTTACCCTGTTTATACATTTAAATGCACAGATAGGGATTAAAACATCAACACCTCAACATACTTTACATGTCAACGGTTCACTACAGGTCGTTAAAGACCTGAATATAGGCGGCGATGAAAGAACTAAAGGTAATTCAGGAAACAAAGGTGAGGTCCTAATGTCAAACGGAGCCGGAAATACTCCGGTATGGAAAACAATTGAATCTGAAAATTTCTTAAAAGTTGTGTATGTAGGAAACAAAACAGATATCAGCCCATCCAGCGGCAGTTATACAGGAACACACTCTACTCCGGTCAGCACTCATGAAAGTTATTCACAAACCTACATTTTCAATGTGAGTAATAAGATTGATACAGCTTATTTAACTTATAACTCAGCAACAGGACTTTTCACAGTGGTAAAACCCGGGTTCTATAATATTGTTCCTTATGCAACCTATGATCTTAATTTAAATCCGTCAGGACAAACCGCAGGAACAGCCAATTCTTATATCCAAAAAGTATCTCCTACCCTTACAACGCTTGCAGGTATATCTACAGGACATGGAGAGCGCACTACAGGATTGAATCATAATCTTTCATCCATTAATTTTTTCAATACAGGAGAAACCTTCAGAATACGCTGCCGTTATACCCAGGATTTTAGGTTATCAGGTGGAAATATCCATATCTCTTACCTTACTCCATAAGACTTAAAAATGTCAATCACTTCAATACATTCATATATTCAAAAACCCCACAGAGAAATCTGTGGGGTTTTATTTAATCTTTTAGAGTGGAAAATATAATAATACTTGTCCGTTGGCATCGTAATTATAAGTCCATTTTGCTTTTGATATTTCTGACTGAGGAGCTGTACCATCTGGATATTCAGCATATTCAGTCACTGATTCTTTAGTTCTAAAATTATTTTTTGATAAACTCTTTTCGTAAAAATCATCATTGATCAGAAACAGTTTCTTAAATGGATTTTTAGCATTGTCAAAATCTGAATACACGGTAGTTGTAAACTTTTTTTTCTCACCAACTATCTTTTCTAATGTTTCACTTTTAGAGAGATTATTATTTCCATCAAAATAATACGTTGTAAAAAATTCTTGATAACCATGTTTAGTATATAAACTTATTGTATTGGATCCGTATGTATAAGTCCTTGACATTTCCAGTTCGGCAAAGGCTCCATTTTTATAATGTTGTTCAGCCTTAACAGGTCTGTTATTTTCCATCATATAAAAAGCAATTCTATATCCGGAAGTAATTCCTGGCTCAAAATAATCTATTCTTACCTTATCACTTGTATAAGTTAACTGGGTAGTTACATTAGGATCAAAATATTGATAATTTGATGTTACAATATAATTCCTTCCAAGCATTTTTTGTAAATGCCCATTTTCATAGAAAAACTGATAGTATTTTTCAGGACTGGCGAATGTTGAGCGCTGGTCCATCTCAAAAATATAACCTTTATCAGGTTGTAAATCTTCAGTTTGAATTTCAGTTACAGCTTCATCATTAGTACTGCAAGAGAATAAACCTAGTACTAATAAAATATAAAATATTTTTTTCATGGTTATTTAATCGGCTATAAAGATAAAGAATAGAAAGCTTACAATGAAAAAGTATACACATTCCCTCCTTCATTTTTCCCTTTCTCATCTGCAATCATTACTGTTTTATCATCAAGAAAAACAATGGCTTCTTTCTGGGAATTATGATTCAATGGAATTTTCTGAATTTTTGCACCACTGAAATCGTTGGCCGTAAAGCCTGTAAGAACGTGTACATTTTTATGCGTCAGCAATACAATTTTATCTTTTGTACTGTTTATCGTAGCTGAAGTAATGGCTGCATCATTATAACCACCCTGAAGTTTTAGTTTTCCGATTAATTTTGCTTCAAAATCACCTTCTTTATTGGGCACCTGGAATACAAGGAAAGTTCCGTCAAAACCCTTACTTCTGTTTTTTGTGAATAAGTAGAAGTTACCATCCATTTCTACAAAAGCTTCACAATCGTACAACAGGTTTGATTTTTTGGGTGGAAATTCCGTTTGACCCTGATAATGGAATTTTGTGGTTTGAACAACTTTTGTTGTTGTCTGTGTACTGCTGGTAAGATCAGTTTTTAAAATCGCAAGATCGGTACGGTTATTATCATTGTTACCAAAATCTCCGATATACATATTTCCCTGAGCATCTGATATAATGTCTTCCCAATCTGTATTTTCTGTATTTTCTACAGGCACTTTTGCCAACATTTCACCTTTATCATTGATGCCGTATACTGCATTTTTATTCCCTCTGTCTTCTATCACCCAAATGGTCTTCTTATCTTTTGATAAAGCAATTCCGGAGACTTCCTTCAACTTCTTAGGCAGGGAAAACTGGACTTTCAATTCATCCTCGTTAGTGGGAGAATTCTGAGCTTTTGGATTACAGCTCAATAAAAGCAAAGCAGGTAAAATAAGAAAACGTAACATATTTATTTTTATTTTTTTAATTGAATGTAAGAAGCATTAATTGTTCCAATAAAGAGCTATGAAAGTTTTTTTGCCTTTTCCCACAGAACATCCATTTCTTCCAGAGACATATCTGCCAGTTTTAAATCCTGTTCTTCAGCAAGTCCTTCCATCTTTTGAAACCGTGAAATAAATTTCAGATTGGTCCTTTCCAAAGCAGAATCGGGATTAATTCCTGAAATTCTTGCATAATTGATCAAAGAGAAAAATACATCCCCAAGTTCCTGTTCTTTTTTATCCAAATCGGTCTCAGCATGAAACTCCTGAATCTCTTCATCTACTTTTTTCCAGGCATCTTCAGCATCATGGAATTCAAAACCGATTCCTTTTACCTTATCCTGGATTCTGTAGGCTTTTACCAAACTCGGCAAACTTTTCGGTACTCCGCCCAAAATAGATTTATTTCCTTCTTTTAGTTTTAATTTTTCCCAGTTCTGTTTCACCTCTTCCTCATCTTTCACTTCAACATCTCCATAGATATGAGGATGGCGGAAAATAAGCTTTTCATTAAGGGAATTGATCACATCTGCTATATCAAAACTTTCTTTTTCTGAACCAATTTTAGCATAAAAAACAAGGTGAAGCAGAACATCTCCCAGCTCTTTTTTTATTTCCTGCAGATCATTCTGTAAGATAGCATCTGAAAGTTCATAGGTTTCTTCAAGGGTAAGATGGCGAAGCGACTCTAAAGTCTGTTTCTGGTCCCACGGACATTTTTCACGCAGATCATCCATGATATCCAGTAATCTTCCGAAGGCCTCTAGTTTCTCCTGTTTCGTATTCATAAGTAATGAAAAATTCAATCTTGTACAAATGTAAGAGATATTTTGGGTCTGTGGTAGTGGTTTAGAGTGAAAGTTAAGAGTTTGTGGATATGGAATGAAGAGGTTACAGGTTTAATGTTTAATGTTTAATGTTTACAGACGAAATTTGAACTTAGCACACTAATTCCTATTATCTGTCATCTGCTACCTCATAAAAAACAAAAAGTCTTGTCAGAAATTTCCTGACAAGACTTTGTATTTTTAATTCAATTGAATGAATTATCCTTGTTTTCTGTGCGTACTTTTTGGAGCTGATTTTGCAGCTGAAGTAGCTTTTACTTTTGGTGCAGCAGGTTTTTCTGCTTTTGGAGCTTTTTTAACTTCTTTTTCAATGTTTAGTTCTTCTGCAGGCTCTCCATCCAAAGTTTCAGGCTCTGCCTTTACAAAACTTTCAGGAGTAATATATCCCGCTTTATGAAGAACATTGTACCACTGAGCCAATTTCTTGATATCAGAAGCATATACTCTTTCTGTATCATAGTTAGGTAAAGAAGACACCATAAATTCTTTTAAATCTGCATCAGAAGATTTGTGAGAAATTGTTTCTTTATAATCATTGTTTTTAGCAATATTTTCAAAAACTTCGAACAAAGGAACTTCTTTTTCAAATGTAAACATGGCAATATTATCCAACAAACTTACCTGGCTTGAGTTTCCAATACTTACTTTTTTCTTAGTGGTAACATCTTCAATGATGAATCCGTTTCTTAATTGAGAAACTAATTTGTAAAGTCCTGGCTTTCCAGAAATTGAAATTATTTTTTCTAACAGCATAATTTTATTTTTTGTAAATTCTGCAATCAGCTCTAAGCTTTTTGCTTTATATTATTTCTTTTATCCTTGTTTAAATTATTTTGGAAATCTCATTTTGTAACCAATGCTTACGTCACCCTGAGAGATTTTTGTCAGTTTACCTTTTACCAGTTTCTTTTTCAGAGCACTCAGGTGATCAGTAAACAGTACCCCTTCAATGTGGTCATATTCATGCTGAATTACGCGGGCTCTAATATCGGAAAAAGTTTCTGTATGTTTCACAAAATTTTCGTCATAATATTCAATAACGATTGTCCCTTTTCTTTTTACATCTTCTCTTATATCCGGAATAGAAAGACAGCCTTCATTAAACTTCCATTCTTCACCTGATTCTTCAAGAATTCTGGCATTGATGAATACTTTTTTGAACTCTGCCAACTCATCTTTAATATCTTCATAATCCTCATCTTCAGCAAGAGGAGTCACATCTATTATAAATACACGGATATCCAAACCGATCTGAGGCGCTGCAAGACCTATGCCATTTGCGCTGTACATCGTTTCAAACATGTTATCTATCAATTCCTGTAATTCGGGATAATCTTTGTCTATATCTTTTCCCACTTTTCTCAAAACAGGATCCCCAAAAGCTCTTATCGGTAAAATCATCTTAATTTTTGTTCTAAAAAATTCTGCAATATGATGGTTGCACTTACTTTATCTATTAATCCTTTTTCCTGCCTCTTTTTTTTGTTTTTTCCACTTTGAGAAATAAAAAACGAAGCCATTTTGGAAGTAAACCTTTCATCAAAACGATGGACCGCAATATCCGAAAATTCTTTTTTAAATTCTTCAATGAATTTTAAAATATCAGTTTCGATTTCCGAAACGTTTCCTTTCAAATCTATGGGAAGCCCAATTACCACTTCATCTACCTTATTTTCATTGAAATATTTTTTCAAAAATTCCATTAAAAAACGGTTCTCTACAGTCTCCAGCCCACTGGCTATAATCTGCATATCATCTGTTGCAGCGATACCACAACGAGCCTTTCCGTAGTCAATTGCAAGGATTTGTCCCATAAGTCTGCAAATTTAGTAAAATTTACTGATTTTATTCATAACGCAGTTTTTTTATATAAATCATGTTTTATTCCATTATTTTTTTTATAATTTTAATCTTCCAAAAAACAATTATATGAAGAAACTCATCCTCGTAAGACATGCAAAAAGCGACTGGCCGGAGGAAACGGAGGACTTTGACAGACCATTGGCAGACAAAGGTTTGACAGACGCTATGCACATGTCCAGATTCCTTAAAAACAATAATATTTCCATCGATCACTTTGTGTCAAGCCCCGCAGTACGTGCACTGAATACGTGTAAAATTTTTAATCAGGCTTATCAACTTAACTGTTCTACTGATGAAAAATTGTACAATCCTTCGGAAAGAAGTTTTGAATCTGTAATTTATGACCTGGATGACACCCTGAATTCAGTTGCTTTTTTCTCTCACAATAATGGAATTTCAAATTTTGCCAACTCCATTTCTGAAGATATTTTTCATTTTCCCACATGCGGAGTCGCTGGTTTTGAAGTAGACTGTGAATCGTGGTCAGAATTTGACGGTGCCAAAAAGAAACTTCTGTTCTTTTATGAACCAGGGAAAATATAACGTTACATCTCTCTTTTTTTATGCAGCTCTATTCATCCTTCTTTTTTCATGTCAGAAACAGAAGAAATCTTATTTTGAATCGACTGCACTGAATGATATAAAACTCCCGGCTTCTCCAAAACCCGGAAGCTGGCGGTATAACCATGATGAGCATTTCCAGACATTTGAAGATTTTCAGAAATTAAAAAAAATAAAACCTGAACCTGGAAAAAACACTATTTATCTTCAACCCATCGGAATTTTTGATGAACTTCAGAAAAGAGAAATAGCACTCACCAAAGAATATTTAAAAATATATTTCCAGCTGGAAATAAAAGTCCTTCCTGTTTTACCCAATACGATCTTTCCTGAAAAAGTCAAAAGAATTTCAAAGGAAGGGCACGAACAAGTTCTGGCAGGTTATGTACTGGACAGCATTCTGATCAAAAGAAAACCTAAAGATGCTATAGTACTGATGGGAATTACAGAGAAAGATCTTTTTCCGAAACCAGAATGGAATTACGTTTTTGGGCTGGCTTCTTATGAAGATGGTGTAGGAGTAACATCAATATACAGATTTGCAAATGGTCACTTAACCGATTCCAATTTCAATGAAAGCCTTTTAAGATTAATAAAAATCAGTTCCCACGAGATCGGGCATATGTTCGGAATCAGCCACTGCCTGAATGCCAACTGTGTGATGAATGGAACCAATTCACTTACAGAAACAGATTATCACCTGGCAAGAGCATGTTCACTATGTCAGAGAAAGCTGAATTCCAGTATACATTATGAGAATAAGAAAAGACTTATTGAGCTAAAAGGTTTTTTTGAAAAACAACATTTGAATACAGAGCTTTCTTTAGTACAACAAGATTTAAATATGGTACAGTAAACCAATATTTCTTTTACCGAGTATATATTCCCCTCCACCGGAGCGGTGGCAAAAAAATTATTTTTTGATGGGGTGGTTAGTTTTGGCTAAAGCCGTCATCAGGTGCAAATATAAAAAGGCTAAAGCCCGTTTCTATTGAATTATATCATCTATATATTTAGAAAAAATCTGTGTCATCAGCTAAATCTGCGAGAAAACAAAAAGAACAGACCAAAGCCTGTTCTCCATTAATATTTTCTACAATTTTGTATTTTACTTCTTTTTCAAATCCAGATCATCAAAATCAAAACTAAAATCTGTCACATCAGAAATCGCCTTCAATTTTGCAGATTCTGCCTTTCCGTTTTCGTCATAACTGAAAATAATATAAGCATCTGCATCATAGCTTCTGTCATCCCATTTGATAATAAAAGAATTATTGGAATAAGGAAGCAATTCTCCTTTTAATCTTGGAGAGTTTTTGCATGAAATTCTGTAAGTATTTCCCTGTTGCGCAATTTCCACATCACCAAACCATACGTCATTATAAGTTCCTGTAAACTGCTCTGCTTTTGGCTGAAGAGATTTCTCTTTTTTAAATGTTTCTGATTTTACAAAAGCATCTTTCTTTTGTTTATTAAAATCTGCTTCCATCTTAGACATTCTGTCACCATATGTTTTCAGCCAGTTTCTGTCTGCTACGCCAAGATAAGAATCCTTCACAGTATTGGTAATGGTATTGAAAGCAGCTCCGGACTGCTGGTTCGTCAATACTACAATTCCCAGCTTCATATCCGGAATTAAAGTAAACTGGGTAACAGTTCCGATTAATCCAC
>Ga0308161_1005697_pt1 | contig 10823 bp, 9 predicted proteins | sample PhyFR2_FD_201034 | JGI IMG/M metagenome (GOLD analysis project Ga0308161, IMG submission 201034) | Phyllosphere microbial communities from UC Gill Tract Community Farm, Albany, California, United States - DLSLF.R2 | ecosystem: Host-associated > Plants > Phyllosphere > Unclassified | place: USA...
GCAGGTGGTCGGAGACCGGGGTGAGCCGGCCGCGCGTGGACTTGATGACCGACATGGAGTCCTCCACCGACAGGAACTGCGCGCCGCCGGGGTGCTTGTCGTCCTTGTCGGTGCGGCCCAGGGTGGGCAGGATCAGCGAGGTCTTGCCGTGCACCACATGCGAGCGGTTGGGCTTGGTGGAGATGTGCACGGTCAGCTTGGCCCGCTGCATGCCCGCCTCCAGCGCTTCGGTGTCCGAGTTGGCCAGCGCGAAGTTGCCGCCCATGGAGACGAATACGTCAACCTCGTCCTTTTCGAAGGCGTGCAGGGTTTCGGTGGAGTCGTAGCCGTGGGCGCGCGGGGAGCTGATGCCGAATTCCTGGTCGATCGCGGCCAGCAGCTTTTCGGTCGGCTTCTCCCAGATGCCCATGGTGCGATCACCCTGGACGTTGGAGTGTCCGCGCACCGGGCAGGCGCCAGCGCCTGGCTTGCCGAAGTTGCCCTGGAGCAGCAGCAGGTTGATGATTTCCTTCAGCGTCGGCACCGAGTGCGGCTGCTGGGTCAGCCCCAGCGCCCAGCAGATGATGGTCGCCTTGGAGGTGATCAGCAGCTGTGCGATCTCGGTGATCTGCTCCCGGCTCAGGCCGGTGGCCTTCTCGGTGGCCTCCCAGTCCAAGGTGGCGCGGGCTTCGCAGTAGGCGTCAAAACCGTCGGTGGCCTGGCTGATGAACTCGTGGTCCACCACGCTGCCCGGGTTCTTCGCCTCTTCCTCAAGCAACAGGTGGCCGAAGGCCTGGAAGAGCGCGAGGTCGCCGCCGACCTTGATCTGCAGGAAGTCGCTGGCCACCGGTTCGGCCTTGCCGAGCATGCCGCCCACGGTCTGCGGGTCTTTGAAGCCGAAGAAGCCGGCTTCCGGCAGCGGGTTGATCGCGACCACGCGGGCGCCGCGCTTGCGGGCATCGGACAGGGCCGAAAGCATGCGGGGGTGGTTGGTGCCCGGGTTCTGGCCCACCACAAAAATCAGTTCGGTGTGCTCGAAGTCCTCCAGCGAGACGGTGCCCTTGCCGATGCCGATCGTCGGGTTCAGCGCGGTGCCCGAGGATTCGTGGCACATATTCGAGCAGTCCGGCAGGTTGTTGGTGCCCAGCGAGCGGGCGAGCAGCTGGTACATGAACGCGGTCTCGTTGGCGGTGCGCCCGGAGGTGTAGAACACGCACTTCTCAGCGGTGGTGGCGTGCACGTGGTCGGCGATGGTGGAGAAGGCGTCGGCCCAGCTGATCGGCTGGTAGTGGCTTTCGCCCTCGTGGATGATCATCGGGGTGGTGATCCGGCCCTGGGAGCCCAGCCAGTATTCGGTCTTGTCGCGCAGGTCCTCGATGGAGTGCTGGGCAAACCATTCGGGGGTGACGGTGCGGGCGCTGGCTTCTTCGGCGATGGCCTTGGCGCCGTTTTCGCAGAATTCGGCCGGCTTGCGGCGTTCGGTGATGGATTCGGGCCAGGCGCAGCCCGGGCAGTCGAAGCCGTTGTGCTGGTTCACGCGCAGCATCGAGCGAAGGGTGCGGGCAGGGCCGGCCTGGCTGAAGCCGCGCTCCATGGAGACCATGACCGCTTTGAGGCCCGCGGCGGCATGGGCAGGTTCGCTGACTTTCAGATCATCCTCGTTGATGTCCTTTTTGGGTGCCGAACGATGCATGAGACCCTCCTGGTGGTAGCGCGGCCGGTGCTGATATCCAGCTCACATATTACAAGGCTACGCCTTATTGATCCGATGCGCATGTGTATAAATGTTCACGCTCTGGCTGCGCGAAAACGCCGCCAGGGTCAGACCGGCCTCATCGGCCAGCTCCACGGCCAGCGATGACGGCGCGCTCACGGCGGTGAGCACCGGAATCCCGGCCATCGCAGCCTTTTGCACCAGCTCGAAGGAGGCACGGCCCGAGACCTGCAGGACGGTATCCTTCAGCGGCAGCATGCCGGCACGCAGCCCCGCGCCGATCACCTTGTCCACCGCATTATGCCGTCCCACATCCTCGCGCAGGATCAGCAATTCGCCGGCGGTGGAAAACAGCCCCGCCGCATGCACTCCCCCGGTCATCGAGAACAGCTTCTGCGCTTCCCGCAGCGTATCGGGCAAATCCAGCAAGGTGCCCACCTCGATCATCCCGGCCTGGAGATCCAGCTCGAAGCCGGCCTTCTTGCGCACCTCGTCGATCGAATTGGTGCCGCAGATCCCGCAGGCCGAACTGGTCACCACATTGCGGGCCATGGCCAGTTCCGGCGGCGTCGCGCCGGGGCCCAGCTGCACCTCGATCACATTGAAGGTCTGGTTGCCTTCCTCATCGGTGCCAGCGCAGTAGCGCAGGGAGAGCAGCTGTTCGGGTTCGCGGATCACGCCCTCGCCCACCAGGAATCCGGCGACCATGTCGAAATCATCGCCCGGGGTGCGCATGGAGGTGGTGTAGGAGGTATGGCCGAATCGGATTTCCAGCGGCTCCTCGCCGACCAGCTTTTCCTCGCGCGGGCGCCAGCCGCCCTCGCGGGTGGCGCGGATAACCCGGCGGCGAACGATCTTACGGCCCATGAACCACTCCTGAACTACAACTGCACGTGACTGAAGTCTGGCACCGAGATCATAGACTGGGCAAATGACCGCTTCACGCGAATACTTCCTGGATCTCTACGATCGACAGCTGCGCACCGACGCAGAAACCCCCAGCGCTGTGCAAGTCCAGCGCCTGGGCCCGCTGCGCCTGGTGACCTTCGCCCACGGGCGCGGGTTCATCACCTACCCGCGGATCACCGAGCACGATCCACTGCTGGCCGACCTGGCCGAAGAAGCGCTGGACTACTTCATCAAGCAGCCACAGATCACCCAGGTGGAGTTCAAGACCCGCGGCCATGACTACGCCCCGGGGCTGGATCAGAAGCTGCGGGAGCTGGGCTTCACCGCCGAAGAACCCGAGTCGATCATGATCGGCGACATGGGTTCGCTGTACAGCAGCCAGCCCGCGCCGACCGGCGTGCAGCTGGGCAAGATCGGTGCGGAATCCGAGGTCGAGGCCATGTGCCGCATGATCGACCAGGCCTTCGGCGAGCCCTATGATCCATCCACCGCACAGGCGCTGATCGCCCGGCTGGCCAAGAAGGACGGCATGGAATTATGGGTGGCCAGCGTTGACGGGAAGATGGTAGGCGCCGGGCGCCTGGAGCCGGTGGCCGGCACCGAATTCGCCGGGCTCTGGGGCGGCGGTGTGCTGCCCGAGTACCGGGGCCGCGGCATCTACCGGGCGCTGACCGATGCCCGGGCGCGCAGCGCGGCGGGAAGCGGATTCCGCTTTGTGCACAGCGACTCCACCGAATATTCGCGGCCCATCCTCGAAGCCCGGGGCTTGGTGAAGGTATCGGAGACCACCCCGTATCTCTGGGAGCGCGACTAGCTCTTGGCCGGGGCGATCACCGCGAACTGAGCGCCGCCGCGATCGGCCAGCATTGCGGTGCGTCCGAAGAAGGAATCGTGCGGAGCGGTGATCACGCACCCGCCCATTTCTTCGGCCAGGGCTGCGGCCCGATCGGCGTCATCCACCGCGAAGTAGCTGCGCCAGCCCTCGGTGGAGTCCTGGCCGGAGATATCGTAGAGGCCGGCGGCCGCATCCGAGCCCTGGCCCAAGGTGTAGTAGCGGAATTCGTCGGAATCGGAGACCGGGTTCAGGTCCCAGCCCAGCGCCTCACGGTAGAACCGGGCGGCGATATCAAAGTGCTTGGTGTGCAGCTCATTCCAGACGCGGTGGCCGTGGCTGCGATCCACCGGGTAGCTGGCGGCGGCGAAGGCCTGCCAGAGCCCCACCCCGGCACCGGCCGGATCGCCGATCAACGCCATGGTTCCCTGCCCGGGCATGGCCACCGGTTTCAGATAGCGCTGGCCGCCATGCAGCTTGGTGGCGAACATGGCCGAATGGATATCGGCCACATTCAGGTAGGTGGTCCAGGCATCCGGGGCCTGGAACTCGGGGTCGTTGGCCACCAATCCGGCGACCGGCTCCCCGTCGAGCATCGCCAACTGGTAGCCTTCGGCTCCGTCGTGGGCAGCATACTGCCACCCGAAAAGCCTCGAATAGAACTCGTTGGCGCCATCAAGGTCGCCGGATAGCAGTTCTACCCAGCAAGGTTCGGCTCGTGGAGCCCTGACTACCGGCATCGCTTCCCCATTCTGCGCTCATACCAGCTCAATGGGCTGAGTCTAATCCGCTATCCCGCGGTTCAGCAACTGCATCTCTTGATTTGAACCGCAGTTCCACTACGCTTATTTGTGACGCGGGACACATGCCGATTTCGCCCGCTCCGAGGAGACGTTAATGAGCACTTCCAATCTCACGCTGTCGGTGGCCGCAATCCTCGCCGAGGGCGCCACCCGCTACCCCGAGCTGAACGCCATCACCATGAACGGCGTCAGCACCACCTACCGCGAACTCTGGGATGAAACCCGGGCCTACGCCGGCGCGCTGGCGCAGCACGGGATTTCCGAGGGCGATCGGGTTGCGGTGCTTATCCCCAACGTCACCGATTTCGCCCGCGTCTACTATGCGATCCTCGCCCTGGGCGCCACCGCAGTGCCGATCCACGCGCTGCTCAAGGCCCGCGAAATCTCCTACGTCCTGGAAGACGCCGAGGCCAAGCTGCTGGTCTGCGCCGCCGGGCTGCTGGCCGAAGGAGCCGCCGGGGCCAAGAATTCAGGGGTGCCGTTGCTCAGCGTCATGGACCCGGATGCCAGCGCCGGCAACCGCCTGGAGGACCTGGCCGCGCAGGCCACCCCGATCACCACCTACCTGCCGCGCCGGGCCGAGGATATCGCCACGATCCTCTACACCTCGGGCACCACCGGCAAGCCCAAGGGTGCGCTGGGCACCCACCTGGCCCTGATCGAGCAGACCCACTCCACGCTGCTGAACACCATGGACATCCGCCGCGGCGACAAGCTCTTCGGCGGCCTGCCGCTCTTCCACACCTTCGGCCAGACCTGCGTGCTGAATACCGGCCTGCGCATCGGCGCCGAGGTGATGCTGCTGCCGAAATTCACCGCCGAGGCCGCCCTGGACTTGGTGCTGGATGCGGACATCGACGTGTTCTTCGGCGTCCCGACCATGTACGTGGCCCTGCTGGAGGCCGGTGCCCAGCGCGAAGGCACCCCGAAGAAGCTGCGTTATGCCATCTCGGGCGGCGCCTCCCTGCCCATCTCGGTGCTCACCGCTTTCGAGCAGCGCTTCGGTTCGCGCATCTACGAGGGCTACGGACTGACCGAAACCTCGCCGGTGGCCTGCTTCAACCATGTGGGGCGCGAACCGCGTCCGGGCACCGTGGGCACCCCGGTGTGGGGCGTGGACGTGGAGATCGCCGATCCGGCCTACCTTGATGAAATCCGCCTGCTGCCCCGCGGGGAATTGGGCGAGCTGGTGGTGCGCGGGCACAACCTCTTCTCCGGCTACCTCAACCGCCCCGACGCCACCGCGCAGGCCGTGGTGGATGGCTGGTTCCGCACCGGGGACCTTGGCACCAAGGACGAGGACGACTACCTGCGGATCCTGGATCGCACCAAGGACATGATCCTGCGCAATGGCTACAACGTGTACCCGCGCGAAGTCGAAGAGGTGCTCACCAGCCACCCGGAGATTTCCAACGCCGCGGTCTACGGGGTGCCGCATGAGAAGCACGGCCAGGAGATCGTCGCCTCGGTGACGCTCAAGGCCGGTTCCTCGCTGACCGCCGAGCAGCTAAGCACTTGGGCGCAGGAGCAGATGGCGGCCTACAAATATCCGCGGCACATCCAGATTGTCGAGCAGTTCCCGCTGGGCCCTTCGGGCAAGATCCTCAAGCGCGAGCTGGTCGCGCAGTTCAAGGGCGACTAGCTGGATAGGAGGAGAACTTCGGGGCGCGGCGAGCCAGGAAGGCCGCGCGCCCCTCGGCCAGATCCGCGTTGCCCGCATTCTCCTCCCAGGCCTGCTGCCACCATTGGTCGCTCACCTCGCCGTGTTGTGCCAGGTTGATGGCTTGCCGGGTGCGGGCGATCGAGTAGGGCGAGTTGGCGTGCAGCTGGGCCAGTAAAGCAGCGAGTTCGGCTTCCAGGCCGGCGTGCGGCACCACCCGTGTGAACAAGCCCCAGCTGCTGATGTCCTCCACCGGCAGCCGGGCACCGGAGAATAAGAGGTATTTGGCGCGGTGCTCCCCCACGGTGCGCACCAGCCGTTCGATGCCCGGGCGCGGGTAGACCAGGCCGATTTTTGCCGGGGTGATCGCCAGGCGCACCTGGTCGCTGGCCAGTTGTACATCGCAGGCGGAGGCCAATTGCCATCCCCCGCCATAGCAGTTGCCTTCCACGACGGCGATGGTGGTTTTGCCGCAGGCCTGGATGCTGCGGTCCACCAGATCGAAGTGGTTGATCAGCTCGCCCTGCTCATCAGGGTCGAAGAGCACCCGGTCCATCTGGTCGATGGCGATTCCGGAGCAGAAGCTGGATTCCACGCCGCGCACCACGATGGTGCGCACTTCCGGATCGGCGGCCAGGGTGGCGAAGGCGCCCACCAGCTGCAGGCACATGTCCTTGGTCAGCGCATTGTACTGCTCGGGGTTATCCAAGAGCACTGTGGCGTTGAATTCCTCGATATCCACCGTGATGCGTCCTGCCTGTGCCATCGAGTCCTCCCGTGTTCGCGCGCTGATTCACTTCCCACCGTGCCACACTAGGTGGGTGGATACACAGATTATTTACACAATTCTTGCTGGAATCTTGCTGGTCATTTCGGCCTTTGGCACGATCTTCCCGGTGCTACCCGGTTCCCTGCTGACCATCGGCACCCTGCTGGCGTGGGGTTGGCTGCTCGGCTCGCCGGCCTCCTGGTGGGCTGCCGGTTTGGGCATGGCCATCGCGGTATTGGGCTGGTCGGCCTCAGCGGTGCTCACCGGCAAAAAGCTCAAGGAGCATCAGGTCCCCAAGGGCTCGATCCTCTTTGCGGTCATCGGCGCCATTGCCGGTGCCTTCATCATCCCGGTATTGGGATTGTTCATCGGTTTTGCCGTGGGGCTTTTCGCCGGGGAAAGCGTGCGTCGCCGGGATCTCTCCGGGGCGTTCAGTTCCTCATGGGCGGCGCTGAAGGCCATGGGATTGGGGATCGTGGTGGAGTTCGGCTGTGTGTTGCTGGCCTCGTCCATCTGGGTGATCGGCTTGATTGCCCACTTCGCGACCCGCTAGAACCTCGCCAGCAAAACAACCATCTGGCCTGAAGGTTCAGGAATCACTGTGACCTTGGCAACAGCCAGACGGTGAACCGGGCAGGATTCGCCGGGTTGATCGGCGGCTGAACTATCGATCAATACCGGTCAACGAACAAAATGCCGATTTTTCCCCTTGTGATCGGGGATTCCGGCATGCGACCTTTTGGTTAGCCCTATGGGAAACTCACAGTGAGATCCCGTAGGATTTTTCCTGTGCTAGATCATTCTTCTTTTCTTTCCTTCGTGACGGATTATGCGTCGCCGACCATTGGCGCGGCCTTTCTGCCAGACTGGTTGAACCCTGCCGTCTTCCTGAATAACCCGGACCTCGGCCCATGGGTACTGTTGCTGGTGTGCGCCATTGTCTTCGCTGAGACCGGTTTGCTGGTGGGATTCTTCCTACCCGGCGATTCGATGCTCTTCACCGTCGGCATGCTCATCGCCACCGGCACTATCCATATCCCGCTGTGGCTTTTCTGCGCCGCGATCTTCGTCTGCGCCTTCGCCGGCGACCAAACCGGCTACCTGATCGGCAGGAAGTCCGGACCGGCCATCTTCAACAAGCCGGATTCGCGCTTCTTCTCGCAAAAGAATGTTGAACGCGCCCACGAATTCTTCGAGAAGTTCGGTGGCCGCGCAGTGATCCTGGCACGCTTTGTCCCTGTGGTTCGCACCTTCGTCCCGGTCATCGCCGGCGTGGCCAAGATGGACCACAAGACCTTCATCAGCTTCAACCTGATCGGCGCCGCCCTCTGGGGCATCGGCGTCACCCTGCTGGGTTACTGGCTGGGACAGTTCACCTGGATCGAAGAGAATATCGACATCATCTTCATCCTGATCGTGCTCATCTCGGTGATCCCGATCGGCATCGAACTGCTCAAGGCCCGCAAGCCGAATAAGAAGATCGAAGACTAGCTTCAAGCACTTCGGCGGCCGAAACGACCGCCGCCCCACTGTACGCCGCGGCGCATCAACCAATTTTCGCAAGGTTGGATGGTGCCGCGGCGTACTCCTTTGCAGAGAAGATCCTCGCCTGCATCGATCAGGCGCATCACCTCGGTGGTGGCCGGGCGCACCACATTGAGCAGGACTTCGCAGTCGCAGTATCCGCCGAGCACCCGGACTTTCTTCTCCAGCGCGCTGGCTCGCGGTGCGCATTCATCACGATAGAAGCCCAGCATCCGCAGGCTCCCGTCACAGGCCACATCCGAGGCCACCCGATAGAGGTAGCACGGAAGGCATTCGTGGATCACAGGCCTGGGCAATTCGGACATCAGAACTCCTTAGTGCGGTAGTGGCGAGGGCGGTGCCTTCACCGCTCTCGCCACTACTGTCCGCTGATGCTCGTCCTGTCCGAAGCCATGAACCGCGAATTGTGGACATCTAGCTCACCGCGAGGCTCCTGCGCAAAAACGCGTCCACCCGTTCCAAGGCCTCGGCCACGCGCTCATAGCCGGCGGCGAAGGACAGCCTGATGAATAAATGCCCGTCGAAGGGGTCGAAGTCCCCGCCGGGTGTGAGAGCCACATGCGCATTCTCCAGGACTTCTTGACAGAAACCGGTGGCCGAACCGAAGTGATCGAGCACTTCGGCAGCCAGCTTGCCGTAAAGGTAGAACGCTCCATCGGCCGGCGCGGCCTGCTCGATGCCGAGCTTGTCCAGGCTGCCCAGAACCAGCTCGCGGGTGCGCGCGAATTCCTTGACCCGCGCGTCCGCTTCCTCCAGGCTCTGCGGGGTGAAGGCGGCGACCGCGGCACGCTGGGCCGGGGCGGGCGCGCAGAGGGCCAGATTGGAAGCCAGCGCGTCCACGGCTCCCAGCAGGTCATCGGGGACGATCATCCAGCCCAGGCGCCAGCCGGTCATGCCCCAGTATTTCGAGAAGGATGAGACCACTATCGAGGTCTGCGAAAACTCCCACGAGGTGTGCCCTTGGCGCTGCGGATCGAATTCGATGCCGTGGTAGATTTCGTCGCTGATCAGCCGGACCCCATGGGCTTGGCACCATTGGGCCAGTTCCTGCAGCTCCTGGGCGCTGAACATGGTGCCGGTGGGGTTGTTCGGCGAGGCCACCACCAGGCCGTCAAGGCGTCCGTGCTCTGCCAGGACCTGTTCCAGGTTGGCGATGGTCGGCTGGAATCGCTGTTCGGCAGTGGTCGCCACGTCCACGACCGCCAGTCCCAGGGCACGAAGAATATTGGCATAGGCCGGATAGCCGGGGCGGGCCAGCGCCACGACGTCCCCCGCGTCGAAAGCGGCGAGGAAGGCAAGCTGGAAGGCGCCGGAGGACCCGGTGGTCATCACGAAGTTCTTCGCCGGGATCTGCACGCCGTATCGCCGGTGATAATGCTCGGCGAGGGCTTGACGGGTTTCGGCCAGCCCGGCCGTAGAGGTGTAGCCGAAGTCGGCCTGCTCGCCATGCAGCTGGGCCGCGAGCTGGTTGACCGCGGCCGGCGCTCCGCCGCCTGGTTCGCCGACACACAGGGAGATCACGTCGTGGCCGGCTTGCCGCATCCGGGTGACCTGTTCGACGATCTGCATCACTTCAAAGGGCGCGACCTTGGCGCGCTGGGATACCTGCACTGTAGCGTCCTCACTAGTTGCTGGCGCGGATCGCTCCGCATGGCTTCTCCAGCCTTCCATGCTACATCGGCGATCCCACCAGCCACCTAGCGGTTACACCGGCTGGCGGCGCACCAGGCGCAGCACGGTCTTGGCCAGCATCAGGACCAGCAGCAGGATCCCGACGTAGCCGTTGATCACGTAGACCAGGTTGACCATCTGCGAGAACGGCAGCATCAGGCCGATGATGGTTCCGGCAATGGCCAGGATGACGGTGAGATATTTGAAGCCCGGGGTCTTATCGGCGTAGAACCTCGATGAGACGGTCCACAGCAGCGGCACCGCGGTGGTGTAGATGCCGGCGAGGATCATGACCGAAATGCCGGCAGCCAGGATCGGGCTGATGTCGGTGGCCAGCACCAGCATCGGGATCTCGGTTCCGCCCACGCGGGTGATGTTGGCCAGCAGGCCCAAGCCGACGATGACGCAGGCCAGCGAGAAGACGGTTGCGCCGCTCAGTGCCCCGGCCACGGCTTCCTTGCGGTTGCGAGCGGTCTTGCCCAGGGCGGTCAGGAAGGCTGCCAGCCACAGCATGCAGAAGCCGACATAGGACAGGCCTGACATGAACCAGTTGGTGGATGCCTGGGTCAGCTCCAGGGTCGGCAGCAGTGCTTGGCCTTCGGCGATGCCGCTGGGGTTGCGCAGGATTCCCAGCAGTCCCAGCCCGACGGCCACGACCACGATCAAGGGGCCGATTTTGCCGATGACGTCAACGAGGTTCTTCAGGCCGAACCAGACGCTGAGCCCCACCACGATCGCCAGGCCGACGCCGCCGACGTAATTGGATAGCCCGTAGTGTTCTTCGAAGACCGCGCCGGCGCCGGCCACCATGACGGTGAAGCTCAGGAAGACGAACAGGACGGAGAAGTAGTCGAAGAAGGTGCCCAGGTATTTTCCGCAGTAGTAGTGGAAGATCTTCGAGGGCTTCTCGAATTTCCTGGCCTGGCCGACCACGAAGAATT
>Ga0308161_1005699_pt1 | contig 10823 bp, 8 predicted proteins | sample PhyFR2_FD_201034 | JGI IMG/M metagenome (GOLD analysis project Ga0308161, IMG submission 201034) | Phyllosphere microbial communities from UC Gill Tract Community Farm, Albany, California, United States - DLSLF.R2 | ecosystem: Host-associated > Plants > Phyllosphere > Unclassified | place: USA...
TGAGGTAGATATCAATCCATCGGTGCATCTGTTCGCGAGCTGCATTGATATCGATCCGATTGCAGCAGATATGGCGTTTATTCAGCTGTCTCTGTTGGGTGTGGCTGCGGAGGTTGTAACAGGAAATACCCTGACCATGCAGCTGGGCAGGGTGCGTTATACGCCCGTTTATTATGTAAATGGCTTTGAAGAGAAACTAAAGACCCAATGCAGGCTCAAAACCATGCTGGATTTTATGCGCAAAATTGAGATGGCCGCATAATTCAGGTAGGGGGAACGCTCAGCGCTTCCCCTTCAAATCTGCCGCGCAGAATGCTGTACGCAGCATGTTTATTACCTGGCCCTTGCTTGATTTGCGAGACTCAAATGCAGGAATGAGCGCATTCACAGACAACGCAATAGTCGCCAGTTCGATTGCGCGTTTTACCTTTGCCGTATGTTCATAATCCTTATAGGTACGAAGACTCACGCCCAGTTCTTCCGCCGCCTTATCACTGCTCCAACTCAGACCTTTTCGCCATAATCGAAGTTCATACCCTGTCATTGTTTCACCTTAAAAAGTGCAAAATCTGCACCTATTTTAGCTGGAAAAACTGACGGATTAATACATATAAAAGTGCAAAACCTGCACTTTTATAAAAGCCATATGGCCCCTTCGGCTCCCCGGCCATGCCGGGTCGTCGCCTGCACTTCGCGTGGTGGCCTGACGCCCACCGCGCTTCGCGAAGCCGCTTGCGTCTTCGTCCTGCCGGATAGCAAGCGATGCCTGAAAAGATACCCCGCTTGCAGCTGCCGTTCCGGCAGCGCCGCTTTAACTGACCGCCGCTGGCAGTCGCTAAGGGACGCCGGAAAGTCCGGCGTCTTCTGCCGTCCTGTCTGTCTGTGCGGTGAAAGCCTCTCATTACTTATGCACGCTGACAGAGCGTCTCCGTGCAGCAAGGGCCGCTGTCGCTTTCCGGCCAGATTTTTTCTCGCGGGCTCCAAATAATCAGGCCTCCACCCCTGCTTTTCGTCGTCGCCCGGTCAGGGCATAAGCGTAATGAGGGCGTTTCACTCATTGCACAAAAACCGAAAAGGACGACGGCAAAAGAGGCCGGGCGGCCATGGAGGTTTGCGTCAGACGACGCGCAGGATATTGCCGAATTTCAGGCAATAAAAAAGCAGAGCGCGAACTCTGCTTCTTCATTCCGGGCTGTTCGAGCAGACCGGATCCACAAAAAATCGGTACTGGAGACTTTTTATGAAAGACCAATTCATCATCGCATGTCGCGAATATTTTGTAAATAACCGACGTCACAGCCACCCGCGTAAGCGCCATGAAACTGTTCCTGCGGAGGACATAGCACGCCGTTCTAAAGTGCGGGGCAAGATTGTCATCCGTGCCGAACGCCGCCATCGGCCGGTGCGTATTCCGGCCATGAGCTGCGCAGAGCTGGGACATCTTCTGCGCTCGCTTGAACTTTCCAGAGCCTGCGCCTGATAACCGCCGCCCCGTGACGGGGCGGCTTTTAGAATTCTGAGGGAATAAAAATTTTGCTTAAACACTACTTACAGAACGCTCCGCGCGGGGTAACAGGTATTCAGCTTGATAATGGCGATGAGGCTATTTATCTCGACGGCGAGTGTATTGCTTGCTGCGATATCGGTGACCGTGACGATCCCGTGATCGGAACAGGGCTGCGTATTGCGGAGAAAATGGGCGTGCCTTTTCAGTTACTGACGCTACCCGTACCTGATGATGAAGAATGGTCATGGAATGATATAACTGATTCACTGGATTGGGGGAAATCCCTCACTATGCCGGGTATGATGTTGCGCCCTGTAATGGAATGCTGCATTAACCATCTGACCGAAGATGACAACTTCTTGTTGCAGGATTTGAGTCTTGAGAAGCATGAAGGTTCGTGGATTATGAATACTGACGTCGGGTATCTCATCCGCCTGGATGCTGTCACCAACCCCTTGCAACGCCTGAAAAAACTAGGCCTTTCACGCGCAGCGCGGGCGTTAATTTTCTGCGCAATTCGTCGTGCTGACATAAGCATGATCCATTTCTCCGGCCTGGGAGATGAAGTGGCCGGTGCACCGGTTTTTAACTGGTAATTTTATTCAGTGTATGTCCGGGCGTCATTCTTCATCATCGACGCTCGGGCTTGCAGCTACCGTTCCGGCAGCGCCGCCCCGACTGACCCACCTGGTGGCTACAGGAAGGAAACGGGTTACGCCCGCCGGGAAATTTGCGCATCATCCTTTTGCCTCCAGCGCTCACCACGTGCTGTCTCTTCCCATGGTGCTAGGACGAAAATGCAGAAGGAAAGAATATCCCGCTGGCATCTTCAGATTTGTTGAACGTCCACCGTCATGAGGACAAAGCTGATGATTTGTGGACGACGTACCATCGCGTTCAGGAGAACATGACGAAAGGTGGACTATTGGGCAAATTGGCGCACAGACGCTGCCTGCGGACGTGCGGCTTTACGGGAATTGATGGGGATGTAAAACTAAACCGTGCACTAAGGGAAATGTCTGAAGTGATGAAAGCACTTGAATCCTGAGTGGTGAATGGTGGGGATAATCTCCGCCATTTTTCTGCACTATCGGTGAAAACAGGTATTGAACCTGTTTCCCCCGATCTATTACCAATCGGGATTATCCAACCACATTCTGCGGTGACATAATTCCTCTCATACGCGGCAACGGGCTACACATTTCTGGCTACTTACCTTCTGCCGATGATTCAGGTCCAGAATTCCTGGTTGTCCTACGACGAGAATTACCTGTCCCTGTTTTGGGTTTTTTTTGCGTGTTTAATATTTCTCGAATGGCTTTAACACTTGTCTGGATCCCCACAGTTTCTAAAGCCGAATGGATATCATCGATCGAATAGCCTTTCTGGGCAGAAAGCAAAATTATCTGGTCTTTCAGTTTTTCCAAAACATCGGATTTCGTCAGACGTTTCTCGGTCAAATCGGGAAGTTCATCTAGAGCCATTTTTGCTACGTCTACATCTTCACTGGTGAACCATTTCTTATCTGCCATAACGAATTTTCCTTTCACATATTGGTGTCTGAATCTCTAGATAAATCATAACATTGTCTGCTTGGAAGTGGCAGTGCTCTGCACTGCCGATGCCGTCAAATTGACGCTAGGCGAAACCAGAAGTCGGGTATATAATGACGTTAAAGACGGGACAGGATGTGCATTTGTAATACCGCGCACGCTCGATATTACAAATGCCACCTGGTCAGGGCTCCGCCCCGACACCCCAGTAAGGAGCACGCATGAGCGACACAGCATCCCGAAGGGGAAGTGAAAAACGACAGAAAACCATTATCAGGACCGTCAGATTCACTCCCGAAGAAATTGAACAGATAGAGCAGCAGGCAGAACAGTCAGGGCAAAGCGTTTCAGCTTTTATCCGAAATGCCGCGATGAACAGGAAAGTCGTTCCTGTCATTTTGACTGAGTTATTGAGGCTGGGGCGACTGCAGAAGCATCACTTTGTTGAAGGGAAACGGGTAGGAGATAAGGAATATTCCACGGTCCTTGTGGCTATAACTGAACTGGCAAACACGCTCAGAAAACAGCTGATGAGCAACGATTAACTCGGAGAAAGCAGAGCACCATGATCCCGGTCATTCCACCGAAACGACAAGACGGCAAGTCCTCCTTTGGGGACCTGGTGTCATACGTTTCCGTGCGTGACGAACCGCGTGATGATGATCTGATAAAGGCAGTTAAAGCATCCGGAACGAAAGCAGAAATGCCTCACAGCAGCCGCTTTTCACGTCTGGTTGACTACGCCACGAAGTTGCGTGATGAGTCGTTTATCTCACTTGTTGACTTGATGCCGGATGGCGGAGAGTGGGTGAATTTCTACGGCGTGACCTGTTTTCACAACTGTTCTTCCATTGAGACTGCCGCTGAGGAAATGGAGTTTGCGGCACGCAAAGCAAAGTTTGCCCACAGCCAAAGTGATCCGGTCTTCCACTATATTCTGAGCTGGCAGTCGCATGAAAGCCCGCGCCCGGAACAGATTTATGACTCGGTTCGTCACTCGCTTTCCCGTCTAGGACTGACCGGTCACCAGTTCGTTTCTGCCGTCCATACTGACACTGATAACATGCACGTTCACGTAGCTGTAAACCGCGTTCACCCTGAAACTGGCTACCTTAACCGACTGTCTTACAGCCAGGAAAAACTAAGCAAAGCCTGTCGTGAGCTGGAGCTTAAACACGGCTTTTCACCGGACAATGGCTGCTACGTCATTGCTCCGGATAATCGTATTGTTCGGCGCACGTCGGTCGAACGAGACCGCCAGAGTGCATGGCAGCGTGGCCGCAACCCGAGTCTGAAAGAGTACATCAGCGATACGGCTATCGCGGGCCTGCGCGAAGAGCCGGTGACAGACTGGTCCTCCCTGCATCAGCGTTTTGCGAAAGCCGGGCTGTTTATCTCCAGTGATAATGGCGAGCTGAAAGTAAAAGACGGCTGGGATCGTGAACGTCCTGGCGTGACGCTTTCGGCGTTTGGTTATTCGTGGAGCACGGACAAACTTATCCGCAAGCTGGGTGAGTTTACCCCCCCAGCGCAGGACATTTTCACCCAAGTACCGGATGTGGGACGCTACGATCCGAACAGCGTTATCGTGCCGTCCCGACCTGAACGTATGACCGCGAAAGAAACGCTGAATGACTATGCCGTCTCCCGGTTACGTGCGCCGCTTATCGCGCTCGACAAGGATCCGGCACAGCGCACCATGCAGTCCGTTCACACGCTTCTTGCCCGTTCGGGTCTGTATCTGAAAGAGCAGCATGACCGCCTGGTTATCTGTGACGGTTACGATCAGGCACGTACTCCTGTTCGTGCTGAACGCGTCTGGCCAGCCCTGACCAAAGCAGTAATGAACAGTTATGAAGGTGGGTGGCAGCCTGTTCCTCATGACATCTTCCGGCAGGTTCCTCCAGCTGAACGCTTTGCAGGTGGCGGACTGGAAGCTCGCCCGGTAAGCGATCGGGAATGGCGAAAACTGCGCACCGGTTCCGGTCCTCAGGGCGCACTTAAGCGTGAGATATTCTCCGATAAAGAAAGCCTCTGGGGCTATGCGATTTCACACTGCCGTCAGGACATTGAGACGCTTATCAGCAGCGGTGAATTTACCTGGGTGCGCTGTCATGAACTGCTGGCGCGTCAGGGATTACTGTTAATGCGTGAGCAGCAGGGCCTCGTGGTGATGGATGCCTACAACCACGAACAGACCCCGGTTAAGGCCAGTCATGTCCATCCGGACCTGACGCTTGCGCGTGCAGAGCCGCAGGCAGGCGCATTTGTTCGCGTGCCGTCTGATATCTTCAAACGCGTTGCGCCGGTGAGCCGTTATAACCCGGAACTGGCCGTGAGCGACCGCGACATTCCGGGCATGAAACGTGACCCTGAACTGCGTCGCCAGCGCCGTGAAGCCCGCGCCGCTGCGCGCGACGATCTTAAGGCGCGTTATTCAGCCTGGCGCGCCAACTGGCAGCGCCCGGACTTACGCAACCGGGAGCGCTATCAGGCCATACACGATGACTGCAGGATGCGTAAGGCACGTATCCGTGCGCAGCACCGCGATCCGCTTGTGAGGAAGCTGCACTACCACATTGCGGAGCTGCAGCGTATGCAGGCACTGATTGCGCTGAAAGAGAGTGTTAAAGCGGAACGTCTGGAACTTATCGGGCAGGGTAAATGGTATCCGCCGTCTTACCGGCAGTGGGTGGAAGTGGAAGCGCTGAAAGGTGACAGGGCGGCGATATCGCAGCTGCGTGGATGGGATTACCGCGATCGTCGCCATGACAAAACTCAGGCAACGACCGCTCAGCGATGTGTGGTGCTATGCGAGCCGGGAGGCGCACCGCTGTATTACAACATGCCAGGCCTTAAGCCTGCTCTACAGAAAAACGGCAGCATCCGGTTCAACGATGCCGATACCGGTCAGCTCGTCTGTACTGATTACGGCGATCGGGTTGTATTCAGGAACGGCCGCGACTTTGCTTCACTCCAGCGTGAGTTAAACAAGGTAGCCCCTGTGCTGTTCGCCAGAGAGTCGAAGATGGGCTTTGCACCGGAAGGTAATGACGTACAGTTCAACCAGGCTCTTGCTGAAATGGTGGGCTGGTATAACGTGAACCGTGCGGGAGAAGGGGACCAAGTCAATATCAGCCGTCCGGATGTGGACAGGATGCGCGAACAATGCGAAGAGTTCTTCCGTAACGCCGTAGCGCAGCAGGAAGCGCCGGTGGCCATATCGCATGAGCCACGTAACGACTGGACTCCACCTTCTCCGCGTTAACTGGCGCCTTTGTGTCAGTCATGAAGTGATCGGTTATAGACGTATGGTTATGTGCTATTTCAGAAACAAAAAAGGCCGCATAAGCGGCCTTTTTTGCATTCATTATCTGCATTCAGTGCAACACTAGGTGCAGATCTTAAGACAGGTAATCGACTTTGATTTGATTCCGCAGATCATGTGGTATATCGGGGGGGGACCAGCCTTTCTCCTGTGACGGTAAGCTACCATTATGTTTAGCTGGCAACTCCGGCAGACTGATATTTCGCATAAGGGCATCGGTGGACATCATAGCCTGTTGGGTAAGGGATTCATCGGTATCTGGCCGATTGAGAGTGATATAGCGAATGGTACGTTCTGCCAGGGTGGTTGTTCTGAGGACTTCAAGCGCTTCCTCCCACAGGCTTTGTTCACGCCCGCTGTGGTCCAGATCATATTCTGTCATCAGATTATGTGCTTCCTGACGGTTTGCCAGACGCTGCTGAAATGTGTCGATCACCTTCCACGGCTCAGTTTCCGGTGCCTTTTTACGACGGGACGGTTTTGCTGTCAGAACACCGATTATCCTGCTCACATTTTCCGGGGTCGGCAGGCGACGCTGAGCCGTACGCGGTACCAGTTTCCTTAACTGGCTAAGCGCTGGCGGGTTGATGGTGATGTAGCGGTTGATAATTAGCGGTTCACTGCAGGTTTTGTCCTTCGGCTCGATATAGAACGATGCGCCCGGCACCGGATCGCCCTGGAATACTGTGAAGTTCTCCCCGGGCTGCAGCTTAATTAAATCCTGAACATTGATTTTATCCTCCATCTGAATATTGATGTGGTCTCCATCGATCCAGGATGTGCCAGTGAAGCCGTCACGGCGCTGGAGGCTTACCATGTTCGCCCGTGCTTCCTTTCCTGCCGCATTACTGATGGTTCGTGCCGTTTTGTCGTCACTGACAATTTTACCGGCCACCTTGGTGCCGGCGTTCTGCATGAGCGTGGCGACGTTGGCGGCTGATGTCTGGTTTTCAATACGCTCCTGGTCCTGGCTCATCATGATTAGCGCGAAATCCAGCGATCGCACCTGGGTGGCCTGAACTGCGATACGCTCGGTATAGTAGGCACCCACCTCATCCAGAAAGTTCATGTATGGGAACTGGCCTTTATATTTGGTTATCTCGAGCGCGTCTGAATCCAGACCTTCCAGCCGGTGCCCGAGATCACGCGCCAGAATCATACTTTGCTGGGTGACGAACATTCTTCCCAGCGCAGAGGTGGTGTGCTCAGACGTGTTCATCGCCGGGATCAGCGTCAGCAGGATGCGGTCGCTGTGTATGCTATCGCGGATATCAATATCACCGGCATCCTCTGCGAAAATATTACCGAAGGTTTCCGTGAAGGTACTGAAGGTTTCCAGGAACTGGCCCGTAAGGTAGCTGTGTTGCTTACGCGGCTCCTCCGTCCACGCTGAAGGCTGGCGAACCATTGCCATATCAAATCCCGGGACATCGACCAGATAATTGTAAAGTGGCGCTACAGCTTCCTCTGGCCACCCACCATCCACGGCCCGGCAGTAGAGTTCGGCCAGTTTTTCCAGCGGCATAAACTCGCGCAGCAGCTGCAGCGACATGGTTTTGTTTTCGCGCACGCAGTAGAATTTTGTGCCAAATACCAGAGCCTTGTTCATTGCAATGGCCCTGGACTGCCATTCTCCCCCCTGGACATTGGTGGGCAGCATGGACTGCATTGTTTCCGCGATGAAGGCTTCGGAGCTCAGGCCAAACGGGTTGAAGGTGTTTGACTGCGGGCGGCTTTTATCGCCGTTCTGGATAACCTCACTACGGGACATGCCACTGTTCATGAAGTTAATGTACTCCACGTCATCCTCACGCCCGAATCGGCGGGCCAGGTAATAGCAGGTTCGTGCCGTGTCGTTCTGCGCCTTGCCGTCAACGAAAGTAAAGCCCCGGCCCCAGCAGAATGAATTCAGCATCCATGCATAGATGGTTTCGGTTTTTCCACCGCCTGTTGAGGCAAAAAACATTACATGGCGCGTCAGATCATCAATGGTAAGCCACAGCTCGCGGCCAGTGTCGCGCATTCTCTGATAGCCAAGATAAAAAATCCCGCGCCCGTTACGCTCCTGGACTGCTTCATACTGAAACAGGGACGGGAATGCACTAATGAGGCTGCGGCGGACTTTACGATCTTCTGAAGGATCCATCCGGTTAAGGTGAACAGGCATTCGCATTGGCATGCGCCATCGATGGGTACTGAAACTTATGCTGGCAATTATGGCCAGAAGCATCAATACCGGAATGGCCAGTGGCCAGATAAACCCGGCTACCACGCTTCCAGCCATGATGGCGGCATACAACAAATGGTCGCGCAGCAGCTCAAGCAGTGGTGATCCCCACGCGCTGCGTTTCATCATCGCCTGGTTTACGGGCGTATTATTCATAAGTTACTCCTGGGCGCTCAGAGAGCTGACGAATCTGTCGGCCTGATCAGGCGTCATCTGGTCAGTGATTTGCAGGAAATGGTCGATTTTAGCCGGATCGGCAAGCAGGCCAGTGGCCAGACGAAATCCCGAATCGGTCAGCACCGTTGGCGTGCCTGCAAAACCAAATTTACGGAATCCGGTATTATTGACTGCCACCACAGCAGCTGCCGATGTGGCACATTCTGCATCCGCCGGCAGGGTTTCCTGATTACCCGGTACCGGCATCCCTGCATCCGCGCGGAAGAGCTCTCTCCAGCCGTCAGCGCGTATGGCAGGTTCTTTCTGGCAGAGCAGGGGGATGATTTTCTCCACGGCATTGCCGCCGTCATTAACGACCGATACCGGGAAGATGACGACATTGTACTGTTGAGCCAGTTGTTCGATTGCCGGTTCCATGCTCCTGCAGACAGCGCAGGTTGGATCGAGGAAGGCATAAAGTGTGCGCTCATGGCCTGTCGAAAGCGAAATAGTGAACATGCCGCGATCGGCGCTGCGTTTCAGTATGCTGGCCATCTGCTGGCGGGCCGACGTCGCAGTCTCTTCAGACAGTGCGGCAGATTTGATGGCTACGGGAGCAGTGGCAGGAGCTGGACTGGCTGAAACCGGCGCGGATGGCCGCAACGCTTCAGAGGGAGAATCAGGTAAAGCGCTACGGCTCCTATCCAGAATGTTCTGCATGTTCTGTGCTTCTACCTCTGCGGCATGGCTGAATGAGCCGCTGCCAGCCACCGAGGCCGTGGTCTTTATATGTTCCTCACCTGTTATGTTAGATAAGGACTCTGTCCGGACCGGCGGGGGGGTTACCTGCATCGACGGCTTTGTAAACGCAGCATGGATATCACTTTGACCGACGTCTGGCGTATCGCCTGCCGCCATGTACCATACTGCAGAGGCGAGTAATGCCCCTGCTACGGCCGAGGCCAGGGTATTCATTCGGCGCTTTAATACTGACTTGCTGTGCTCCCGGAGCTGTAGTGCTATGGCATTGAGTACTTCAGCAGCAACATGCTTTGGGTCATCAAGAATAATCTCTGCCTCGATTGAGGAGGAGTATAGAGCAATCAGTTTGTTACCATTAAGCGCAAGGCGCTTCGGCTCGCAGAAAATGAGTAAAGCCTGCGGACTTCCCTGAGCGAGCTGATGAAATACAACAATGCTGTCGTTGCAGCGAAATGCGGAATAAGTATTTTCAGTTGACATATGCGGCTCCGGTATAAAAAGGATTGATTAAATGGGGATACAGGGTCGGGGATTAGAAGAGGAGATCGTTGTCCCCGTTGCCGGGACGTGTAATGACATCTTCCGTAAGAGACCAGTTGGTCCGGATACGACGCTTACGGTCACGGTCAGGCTGAGGTTCATTCCAGATAAGACCAAGAGACAGCATGTCGGCACGCAGGCCTTCGATAGCCTCATCGACACAGGCGTCAGGGCAGGGCAGTCCCAGGCGGATAGCTTCGGTCTCTGTTCGGGCGACAGCTACTATCCCCGCACCTTCAATAAACCCTTTGGTAGTGTTTGCTCTGTGCAGGGCATAGAAAAGCGTCCGGTCAACGCCTTTGAGCCACAGCCAGTTAGGTGGCGTCAGTCGTAAGTCATGAGCATAAAGCCAGACAAGACCGCTTCTGACGTAGCGGTGTTCATGTAGCCATTTTGCCGCGCCTTCGCTGCGGATAACGCGCGAAAACGCATTTCTGGCTAGCGCGTAAACTGGTACCGAGAACTTACCCTGATCACGACGGCTTTTCAGGCGGCAGGAACGGTTAAGGGCATCCATTAGTTCTTTTGCCGCTGGGCGGTCGTCCAGGAAAAATTGAAGGCCGAAAATCGCGAAGAGAGCTTTTTCGTGTGGCTGAAGGCTTTTCCAGGACGTCAGTGGCCGTCCCAGTTGCGCCATAAAGACCGATCTGCAGCGGGCTACGTCAAGCTGCTGATTATTGATAAGTAGATGTTCTTCCACGAACTCCTCCGGCCTTTGCGCCGGGCGTCTTTCCGGACGGCGTTTATCAA
>Ga0308161_1005701_pt1 | contig 10822 bp, 10 predicted proteins | sample PhyFR2_FD_201034 | JGI IMG/M metagenome (GOLD analysis project Ga0308161, IMG submission 201034) | Phyllosphere microbial communities from UC Gill Tract Community Farm, Albany, California, United States - DLSLF.R2 | ecosystem: Host-associated > Plants > Phyllosphere > Unclassified | place: USA...
TGGAGCGTTTAGGCCTTGTTTCACAAAATCGTGCCGTTCATATCCAATTCTCAAATCAGTCTTTAAATCAGCAAGTCTTCTTACAACGCATTGAAGGCGAGCATACGCTCAACCAAGGCAGCGTTGCTGAGTTACTGTGTCTGTCGACAAACGCGCATATTGCATTAAAACAATTTATTTGCTGTCAGGTTGCCGTCGATCAGGTGACGGACACAGGCCAGTTTTTTCGAATCACAGGTATTATTACCGAAGCGAGCCAAGGCCAAAGCGACGGCTCACTCACCATTTATAACTTAACCTTAAAAGACCCAACAGCACTCTGGCATAAACGCCGCAACAGCCGCGTGTTTATGAATAAAAGCGTACGCGATATTAGCGAAATTTTGTTTAAAGAATGGCAAGGTAAAAGCCCGTTATTTGCCTCAAGTCTAACGCTCGACACATCTGGTTTAGCTAAAGACTACGATGTGCGTCCATTTGTGATGCAGTCAAACGAAAGCGATTATGACTTTTTAACGCGTTTATGGCGTAGCGAAGGCATTAACTGGCTGGTAGATGAATCACAACTTTTGGTCGCTGATCCGAATGCTTCTATTCAGCCACAAGTGTTACGTTTAATTGATGATAACCAAAATTATCAAGCCCTTGAACGTCGTAGCCTACGTTACCAACGTAGCAGTGCCACAGAACAGTTCGACACCATTACCCAAGTCAAAGCTGAGCGCCGTTTACAACCAACTTCAGTTCATGTGCAACGCTGGCAAGCCGATGCCCTCCAACAAGAAGAAGGCAGTGGCAGCGTACAAGGCACGCAGAAACACAGCGAACACTATGACAATGCCAGCCTAAACCTTGAAGATGCATGGCATGTCAGCCCCGCTTGGATGCAGGACTTAAAGGGTGAAGACCAAGCTACAGCTTCAGGCAATAGTCAGATTGAACAGTTAAACCAGCACATCAATGCTTACCATCACCTAAGTTCTAAACAGTTTACGGTTTCAGGTAACGTCCGTGATGCACAAGTCGGTTACTGGTTTGAGCTGAATGACCATCCAGAACTCGATCAACATGACAGCGCTGACAAAGAATTTTTAATCTTAAGCAAACACTACTATAACCAGAATAATTTACCAAAAGAATTACAACAGCAACTTGAGCGTCTGTTGCCAAAAGACAAGCTCAAAGCAGCTCAACTCGATAGCCAGAATCCTGAGCAGCGCCACTTTGCTGAGCTCAATGTGGTTCGACGCAACATTAAAACTGTCCCAGAGTATAGCCCGCTAGAACACCGACCAGCCGCTTACCCGCAGCGTGCTAGAGTGGTGGGACTGGAACGTGAAAGTATTCATGTCGACCAGTGGGGACGCATTAAAGTCCGTTTCCTGTTTACCCGAACTGATGACCATAGCCATGACGGCGGGGCAGGCAGTAATGACAATGACACTGACTCGGCTTGGGTGGATGTACTCACCCCGTGGGCAGGCGCAGGTTATGGCGCACGTTTCTTACCACGTGTCGGCGAGATCGTGGTGATCGACTTTTTTGATGGCAACATTGACCGTCCGTTTGTGGTGGGACGCATTCATGAAGCCGAACGCCACCCAACGCAGTTCGACCAGAAAGGCCAACTACCTGACACCAAAAAACTCAGCGGTATCCGCTCCGAAGAAGTCGATGGTAAAGGCTTTAACCAACTCCGTTTTGATGACACCACAGGGCAAATCAGTGCCCAACTACAAAGTAGCCATGCAGCAAGCCAGCTCAACTTGGGTAACTTAAGTCATCCAAAAGATAAGGCAGAGAGCGAAGGCCGAGGTGAAGGTTTCGAACTCAGAACAGACCAATGGGGCGCGGTAAGAGCGGGTAGTGGTTTACTCGTTAGTACCCATAAACAGGACCAAGCTCAAGGTGTACACCTTGATGCAAATGAGGCCAAACAACAAATCGACGGTGGCCTTAACAATGCCAAGGCACTCAGTGAAGTAGCCAAAAACCAGCAAACTGACCCTTTAGAAAATTTAGAAAACCTAAAGTCGTTTATTGAAAAACTTGAGCAGCAAGACAACGCAAAAGCCAAAACGTTTAAAGAAGCAATTATGTTGTTGGCGAGCCCAAATAGCATCGCGCTAAGCAGTAACGAAGACATTCACTTAAGCGCAGATGGCCAGATAAACCAAACTGCTGGAGACAGCGTTAATCTGTCTACCCAAAAGAACTTGATTGCACATGCCCAAAATAAAATTAGCCTTTTTGCAGCGCAAGAAGGGGCAAGACTCTATGCAGGCAAAGGTAAAGTCGAGATACAAGCACAAGGCGACGGAGCAGATTTAATTGCCCGTAAAGCTGTTCAGATTATTTCAGCAGAAGACAAAATTGAGGCGACAGCAGCCAAAGAAATTGTACTCACCGCAGGCGGCTCTCAAGTCAAAATTACTGGTTCAGGTATTTTTATGACCACGGGTGGCAAGTTTGAGGTGAAGGCTGGGCAGCATTTGTTTATGGGGGGCGGGAGTGTGAATAGTTCATTACCGTATTTACCTGAACAAGGAAAACAAAAATATGGTGTATGGTTTGATGTAATGGATAAACAAGGAAATAAACTGAAACCAGGCACGGAATATATTATTTTTGATGAACATGATAAAGAAATTGAGCGCGGTAAGTTAGATAGAACAGGCTTGGTCAAGTTAGAAACAGAAGAGCCGAATAAGCAATATAAAATACATGTGGTGATAAACGATGGGCACTGAAGTACAGGCTTATGCTAATTTGGTTAAGACAACAATGGGAACGGTTAATCCTGTGCCAGCAGTTGTACCAGTTCAACTTAAAGTTTATACCCAAAGTTTTACCGCCTTTGTTGGCGGGGCTGCTGATAAATATCCTTTTATATATGGAGATGTTAAACCACCAGGCGTGGGAGATTCTTTAGGGCCTACAGAAATTGTTGGAAATTATGCAAAGAACTTTAATACGGGGAATGCAAAAAATTTAAAACAATATTATGGCTATGAAGAGGCTTATAATAATAGAAAAGTAGCTGCTCCTGCAGCCTCAGGTAAAAGAAATGCTTTTAAAGATATTCTTGATGTTTATACAAAGAATCCACAAACTCAAATTAATATTATAGGTCATAGTCTAGGTGGTTGGAATTCATCAGGTTTAGTTGCAGAACTACACAAAGCAGGGGTACCAGTCAATTTATTAATTACTATTGACCCTGTTGGAGTTTTATTATCAAAAGCAACTCCAAATATATTAGCTACTCCAGCAGTAAGAGCACAAATTTATTTACTAGCACCACGACCTGTTGCAGATAATTGGATAAATATTTTTTGTAAACCAAATAATAATGTTGTCACCGATCTAAAGAATACGGTGCAATGGGAGGGCTATAAACCCAAATGGAAAGGATATAATCCTAGCCCTACTAGTTATACAACAGATGATGTAATTGCTGATGCTGGAGGGCAATGGGATAGTTATCCAAAAGAACACAGCAATACATTTCATGAAACTAAATTTAGTCATGCCTGGTTTAGCAAAATGATGCGTGAAACAATACCTAGTATATCTAAATCACCAGAGCAAATATTGCAAGCCGAATTAAAAAAGGTTCAAGTAAAATGAAATTTTTATCATGTATATGTATATTTTTATTATTTGGTTGTACTTCTAAAAACATAGACTCTCAATCTACCGATATTAATTTTGGAAAATTTAAATATTTCCAATCTATGTATAGTGGAGAAAAAACATACCAAGGTTTTGTTACAAGCTCTTCTTCTTTAAAAGAAATTTCTGAAAAAAATGCATTTCCTATTTCTAAGCTAAATTGTTTGGAAAATCAGTTTATGGTAAGAGGTGGATTAGACTTAGATTCAGAAGAAATTAATAATCAATTATATAGATATATGGCACATGTCGAAATATGTAAAAATGATGATTGTTCAGTCGATATTAAAAAAGCAAAAATTGATACTGAATGCAGAGTTGAATTAAGAAAAAATTACTCAAATGATGCTTATCAATCAAATAAAGCAAAGTTGACGAATGCTAATTTTGAATAAAATGGATGTATAAATATTTGTTAATTGTGCTCAGCCTTTTATTGTCAGGTTGTAATCCTTTAGCCAAAAATGAGAAAGAAAATTTTAAGGATATGGCCCTTAAGAATTTAACTTATTCTCATATGGATGGTATGAGTGGTGATATTTTTAAATTTAATTTAGAAACAACTGATGATTTAAAGAGTGTTTATCAAAACGGGAGTTATAAATATTCACATTTTAAGTGCGATAATATTAAAAATTATCTTATTGTTGGTGCTATCTCAGTCGAAGGAGAAAAGTTAAAGAATGGAAAACATACTTTGTCTGGATACTTCAAAGTTTGCGAAGATGAATCAATGAATGTATGTATCGCTAAGAACCAATTGGAAAAATTATTAACTAACAATATGTCGTGTAGAGTAGTCTTTGGTGGCTTATTACAAAGCAGTAAAGTTGTGGCAGATAATATTTTAATATCAAAAGAAGCTATAAGAAAATCCAATTTCCAATAGAGTTTTAAATGAAAAAAATTCTTTACCTAACAGGAGTAATTTTTTTAACTGGATGTAGTGAAAAAATTTCAAATTTCACAATAGATCATATTATGAAAAGTAATGAAAAATTAAATTTTGCTATGAAAATTGAAGATAAGGACGTTTTAAATAAAATAAAAAAATCATCATCAAAAAAGTTCATTTGTGAAAATATGATTGATCCTCAGCAAACATTAGATGTGGATGTCGATAGATTCGAGAATAATCAAATTGAGGTATCTGTAGAGTTCTGCACAAATAATGATAATAGAAGCTGTGAACCTATAGATATCAGTTCAGTTAAAAAAATCAATTTAGAATGCCAAGCCATTTTCTCTGCAATGATTGGCAATGTGTCTAAATCAGAAAAATTTCCAATTGTATGGGAAGAAAAATAATTAAATAATTTTGCACTCTATAAGCATAAATTTAAAAAGTAGAAGGAGCGTAATAAATTATGCTCCTTCTCTCATAAGACATTATTTAAGCAGCTTGAATGGCTTCACCACAAAGAGAGACAGTTTCTTGTTTATGCTGGTGTAAGTACCAGAACTGCTCCGCAACGGTTTCTGGATGTACTGTGTAGGTCTTATCTTTCGCTTCAGGAGTTCCATCTACAAAACCATTTACAATCACTTGGCTCACGTAAACATTTGAGTCAGCGAGACTATGAGCAAGCAAGTTGGTGGCTTTGTATTGAGCGGCAGCCGTAGTCGCTAATGATGAATATTCTTTGGCAACTAAATCGATGCCTACGGCATCGAAAGCAAAAATTCCGTTTGTCGATAAAATGCTACCGTGGTTCTTTTCTAAATCGCCTAAGCAAGCTTGTACCGTCGCAATATAGCTTGAAACACGAATATGAAAGCTTTTGGTAAGTTCTAGTGGAGGAGTTTTTAAGATATTACCTTCAATATCATGGAAAGCATTCCAATGAATATTTTTAATCTCTCCTAATTGATCTTTAATACGTTTAACTAGGTTTGGTATATCTTCCAGAACTGCTAAATCACATGTAAAAGTGTAAGCTTCAATACCTTGTGTTTTAAGTTCTAAAATGGCTTTTTCGAGTTTTTCAGCATTACGTGCCACTAAACCGATTTTATAGCCTTCTTTACCAAACTTATGTGCTACGGCTTTGGAAATACCTGTTCCATAACCAAAAATTATAATATTGTTGTTCATTATAAAGTTCCAAAAAACCAATTATTTGGTTAGAAATAGTTTATAATATGTTTTTATAATGTATTCAAGCGAAAAGATTAAATCTAAAAATAATGCAGAGATAACAAGGCAAAAATATGAAAAACACTAATTAAGTCAGTTGCTTTTGAATAGTCCGGACAATATAGCTTTTATTAAAAATTCCACCTTTATGAAAAATCTAGAGTAGTGATTTTCGAATTGAAGAAATGTTTGCTGAAGAAATAATTTTTTAATTTGACTTCTCTATCTTCCTGTCATAAATTAACTGGAATGATCGTTCCTGATAAGTATGTTTTATGCGAACCAAAGAATTTGAAACTGATGAAATTGCTGATGCTGCAATGCAGGTTTTTTGGCGTCGCGGTTATGCTGCAACTTCAGTTCAAGACTTGGTTGACGGTACGGGGTTATCTAGGAGTAGCCTTTACAGTACCTTTCAAAACAAACAGGGTCTTTATCAAAAAGCGTTACAGCGTTATGAGCTTTTAACTACACTTAATAATGTGAAGCTGTTGTCTGGTTCAGGTTCGCCGAAAACCCTTATTCGACAATTACTTCTCAATATTGTTGAAGATGAGCTGAGTGATCCGGAGCACAAAGGTTGCTTGGTCGCGAATGCATGTTTAGAGCTAGCAGGCCATGACGAAGATGTCGCTCAATTTGTGGTAAGTAATCTGCAAAAAATACAGCATGCTTTAGAGAGTCTACTCTTTAAAGCACAACAGTCAGGTGAAATTTCTTCTACCCAAAACCCACGTGCATTAGCGAGTTTCTTTGTAAATACTATCCAAGGATTACGTGTTTTGGGGAAAGGCAGCCCTCTTCAAGAACGGAAACAATCTTTAATGGACGTCATTGAGGTTGCTTTAAGCATTTTATAAAACTCATTTAAACCTTAACTATGGTTGAGCTGAATAGTTAAGGTTTTTATTTAACTTAAATTGGAACGATCATTCCGTAATAATGACTTTAGTTCATATGGAGAACAAATGTCTTCCCATCCTAACTTTATAAAACAAGCATATAGCGATGCAGAACAGAGTAAGTACTCTGCAAAAGAATTTGAGAGTAAAGCTTTATGAATGTTAAGAGTAATGAAACATCTCATCAGTTAACTGAAGAATTCTCTGCTCAATTACCGATTTGGAAACTGTTGGCTTTTACAGTTGCAGGCTTTCTGACCATCATGACAGAAACTATGCCAGCAGGGCTTTTGCTTCAAATCAGTCAAGGGTTAGATATTTCAGAAGCTTATGCAGGGCAGCTTATAGCCGTGTATGCCTTAGGTTCTGTTCTAGCCGCTATACCGCTTATTAGCCTTACCCGTAGTTGGAATCGGAGACCCTTATTACTCAGTGCTATTGCAGGGTTACTTTTATTTAACGCGATTACTGCCTTATCAAATGACTATATTCTGACTTTGATTGCTCGTTTTATTGCAGGGATGGCAGCGGGTGTTATATGGGGGCTTTTAGCAGGTTATGTAAGACGTATGGTCTCAGCATCGTATCAAGGACGAGCTTTAGCAATTGCTGGGGTTGGTCAGCCAATTGCTTTATCTATTGGTGTCCCTTTAGGTGCGTGGTTGGGAACGTTGTTTGAATGGCGTGGTGTATTTTGGATCATGTCTTTAGTGGCATTAATTTTATTTGTCTGGATTCGTTTTAGTATTCCTGATTTTGCGGGGCAGGTAGCACAAAAAAGATTGCCCATTTTAAAAGTTCTTTTAATGCCGGGCATTAGGGCTATTTTAGCAGTTGTCTTTTTTTGGATATTGGCTCATAGCATTCTTTATACTTATATTTCACCATTTTTTTTGGCCTCAACAGGGCAGACATACAATGTTGAGACTATCCTTTTTATATTCGGTATTTCTTCAATTGTAGGCATTCTCATTACAGGAATGTTCATTGATCGTTCATTAAGAAAAATAACGCTTTTAAGCTTATTCATCTTTGCAATCGCAACAGCGCTCTTAGGTGTTTATAGTTCTTCAAGTTTTGTTGTACTGGCGGGTGTTATGTTATGGGGAGTAACTTTTGGTGGCGCTCCCACACTATTACAAACAGCTTTAGCAAATACCGCGGGCAATGAGGCAGATGTAGCACAGTCTATGTTAGTCACGGTATTTAACCTTGCTATCGCATTCGGTGGAATGGTGGGTGGCGGATTGCTGGAAAGTTTTGGGGCAGCTTCTTTTCCATGGTTTATGCTGGCTTTTGCCCTGATCGCGTTATCTACTGTTTACCATGCCCGTAAGCATGGTTTTATTTATTCATAAAAAGTTTTGCCCTTCATGAATGAAGAAGTGAAGGGCAAAACTTTTTATAGTCTGATGCACTGTGGCTAAAAATGGTCAATGTCTTGGTAAAATAAACCGTAAAATACAAATAAAGTGGAATTTAAATTTAACTAATTATATTGAAATGGAAATATATTCTTTTAAATTTGCTTAATTGCGTAAAAATTCCCAAAAATATTTAAAATTAGCTGTTCTTAGAAAAACAATCCCGCAGGGTGCTGGCTAAACTATATCTCAAGGGTGTGATAGGGATCGAAAAGAGTAGCATGCACCAAAACGTATAACGTTAGTGTGTACTCACCCAAAAGGTCTCGATTCGGCTTAGGACGCTATAGATCAAAAGTTTATAGGCATAAGGTTCTAACTTACAAAGTTATAATTGTTGAAGTAAACCATACATGGTTTCCCTTGACACCCTAAAAAATTCTCTATAATAAAAACAACACTTTACAAGAATATAATTCATGAATAAGCCTTATCTTTCTACCTTGCCGCATGACAGCCAAATCTCATCTCAATTGAAAAATGCTTACTTCCACGACTCGTGGAGTATTGTGCTTGGTCAGCCTGACCTGAATGTATTTGGGCAGCTCATTAAATTGTTCCATCACACGCCTCAGTGGATAGAGTGGAGCATGAATGTGCGTAATAAAATTACTTCCAAGATTGGGCTTAAAGATTTAGGAAGTTTTAAGCAGATTGATTTGAATAAAAAAGAAAATGAATATGTTGCAGGTGACAGAATTGGAATTTTTACTTTGCTACAACGTACCGAAAATGAGTTAGTCATTGGAGATGATGATAAGCATTTAAATGTGACTTTATCTATTTATAAAAATGAAGATACTCAAGTGCTTACAGTGACCATAGTGGTACATATTAAAAATCTACTTGGGCGATTGTACATGGTACCTGTAACTCCTGCCCATCGAAAAATAGTGCCAGCGACTTTACAGATATTAGGTTAGAGTACTATTTTTATTTACGATGCGGTCAGCAAAAATCATTTATATACTAATCTTATTATCATAATAACGAGCTCAATAATATGGAAAATAAAAACCATTGTCGCCAATGCGCCGTTTGTGGAAAAAGTTTTCCCTTAAAAGATCTTGTGTCTGGTGAAGTCATTCGGAATGTAATCAGTGATGAAATTTTAAAAGATCACCCAGACTGGACTTACTCAAGCTTTATTTGTCGAGCCGATCTGGCAGATTATCGAATTAAATATGTTCAGTCGCTATTACGCTCGGAGAAAGGCGAATTATCTAATTTAGAAAATGAAGTGATTGGCAGCATGCAGCGGCATGAGCTGATTAGCCGAAATACAGAAACAGATTTTGATCAAAAATGGACGCTTGGAGAAAAACTGGCAGATAAAATAGCTACTTTTGGGGGAAGTTGGGCATTTTTAATTTGTTTCGGGCTATTTCTGGTCGCGTGGATTATTTTAAATACGGTTGTGATGGTTGTACGTCCAGTTGATCCATATCCATTTATTTTACTGAATCTGGTTTTGTCATGTTTAGCTGCAATTCAGGCACCTATTATTATGATGAGCCAAAATCGCCAAGAAGCCAAAGACCGCTTACGTTCTCAACATGATTATCAAATTAATTTAAAAGCTGAGCTTGAAATTCGCCATTTGCATGAAAAAATGGACCATCTTTTGTCGCATCAGTGGGAAAGGCTTGCACACATTCAAGAAATTCAGCTCGATCTTTTGGCTGAAATGAATAAAAAACGATAAAGATTTTCTGAGTTTCACGTGGAACATGATTAGAGCGTTATAGATTATTTTGCGGTAGGTCTGAAATTTCTTTATGATCTGCCGCCATGCTCCATTGCTGTTTCTACGACCATGCCTTTAAACGACAACTTTGTTTACGCTCCACCACAAGATCCACTTTCAATTCTATTTGAAGATGACGATTTAATAGTGGTTGATAAACCTGCGGGCTTGTTGTCGGTCATGGGTCGTTTACCTGAACATCATGACAGCGCTTATTTACGGGTGCTGGAAAAGTTTCCTTTGGCTAAGGTCACCCATCGTTTAGATATGGCGACATCGGGCTTACTTATGTTCGCCAAGCATCGTGATGCAGAAGTTGCGGTAAGTAAAATGTTTCAGGCCAGAACAGTCAAAAAACATTATATTGCTTTGGTGCAAGGCCAAGTCGCAGAAGAGGGTAGTGTAGAAGTTCCACTCATTACCGACTGGGAAAATCGCCCAAGACAAATTGTACATTTTGAACTAGGCAAACATGCCAAAACCTTATTTCAACCTTTGGTTTATGAAGAAAAAACAGATCAAAGTCGAGTGTTACTTGAACCAGTCACAGGACGTTCGCATCAGCTACGTGTGCACATGATGCATATTGGTCATCCGATTATGGGTGACAAGTTGTATCACCCTGAACCGAAACGTTTTCATTTAAACCGAATGGCTTTACATGCTGCATATTTGGCTTTTCAGCATCCATTGAAAGGCAAAGATGTAGTCATTGAATCGGAAGTGCCTTTTTAAAATTTATATACAATTAAAAATTCATTTTGGTGCAATTGGGAACGGAATATATACCCAAATTGCAATAAAAGTCGGGTATTCTTGATGTCGAATAATATTAATACTGCGACAACAACAAGGATCACTTTATGACTCGTGACTACGAACAATTTCCAGATGACGATAACGGCAATGTACTTTGGCAAATGGCTGAAGATGGGGA
>Ga0308161_1005707_pt1 | contig 10808 bp, 5 predicted proteins | sample PhyFR2_FD_201034 | JGI IMG/M metagenome (GOLD analysis project Ga0308161, IMG submission 201034) | Phyllosphere microbial communities from UC Gill Tract Community Farm, Albany, California, United States - DLSLF.R2 | ecosystem: Host-associated > Plants > Phyllosphere > Unclassified | place: USA...
GCATCAGCATGGCGTCGGCCAGCATCAGGCCGGCGACCGAGGCGAAGCCACCGCGCACGCCGTTGCGCGCAGTGCATGTGAGCACGCAGAAGGTTCCCGGACCGGGCAGCATCAGAAACACCATGGCGGCAAGGATGAGTTGCCACACATCGGAGATGCCCATGAACGGTAACGGCGCAAGCATGCTGGCCTTACTCCCCTGCCCTGGCGATGAAGACCAGGTGCCGTTCGGCGTCCAGGTCCGGCACATGCAGCGGCTGCTTTTTCTCGACCCGCCATGCAGTCGGCAGCCGGTCGGTTTCTTCGCTGGCGGCCACGCCCTTCATCGCGATGAAGCGGCCGCCGGGCGCCAGCAGATGGCCGGCCCAGTTGACGAAGTCGGACAGGTCGGCAAAAGCGCGTGAGGTGATGACGTCATAAGGCTGGGCCACCTGCAACGCCTCTACCCTGCCCGTGTGCACGGTCACGTTGCCCAGGCCAAGTTCGGCCTTCACCTGGGTGAGGAATGCGGTCTTCTTGTGTACCGTGTCTATCATGTCGACCCGCATGGCGGGCGCAGCTTCCTGCGCCCAGATCGCCAGCACCATGCCCGGCAGCCCGCCGCCTGAACCGACGTCGAGCACCCGGTTCGCACCAGTGAATGCCGGCATCGCGGCAAGGGAATCGAGCAGATGCTGCACCACCATCTGCGCCGGATCGCGTACTGCGGTCAGGTTGTAGACTGCGTTCCATTTCGCCAGCAAGGCAAGATAGTCGAGCAGCTTTTCCACCTGTGCCTGGGCCAGGGTCAGCGACAGCGCCGCGATGCCTTTTTCCAGCTGGGCGGACAGTGCGGGACGGTCGAATGCCGGCACCCTCATGACGCGCTGGTTCCGGCCGCCGCCGCCGAAAACTCCCGGAATCCGCCTTTCTTCAGATGCACCAGAAGCAGCGAAATTGCCGCGGGCGTCACGCCTGCGATGCGGGATGCCTGGCCCAGCGTCTCCGGTCTGTGCTTGTTCAGCTTCTGCCGCACTTCCATCGACAGCGCCTTGACCTGCATGTAGTCCAGTTCCGCCGGCAGCTTCAGGTTTTCGAAGTGTTCGTGGCGCTCCACTTCCTTGGCCTGGCGATCAATATAGCCAGCGTATTTCAACTGGATTTCGATCTGCTCGCGCACGGCGTCAGCCAGGGGCTGTTCCGTAGAGAACTTCCTTCCGTCAACTGACTGCATAGACATCAATGACGCGTAGTTCACATTAGGCCGGCGCAACAGGTCGGCAAGGTTGTACTCGCGCTCCATGGCCTTGCCAAGAACCCGCTCGGCTTCCAGGGCAGCAACCAGCTTGGGGCTGACCCAGGTCGATTTCAGGCGCTCGATTTCACGTGAAACAGCTTCGCGCTTTTCCTCGAATGCCTGCCATTGCGCATCGCCGACGCAGCCCAGCTTGCGGCCGATTTCGGTCAGGCGCATGTCGGCATTGTCCTCGCGCAGGCTGAGACGGAACTCGGCGCGGCTGGTGAACATGCGATACGGCTCCATCACGCCCTGGGTAATCAGGTCGTCAACCAGCACGCCGAGATAGGCTTCATCGCGTCTTGGCGTCCATGCTTCCCTGCCCTGGGTCTGCAGCGCGGCGTTGAGGCCGGCCAGCATGCCCTGCGCGGCAGCCTCTTCGTATCCGGTTGTGCCGTTGATCTGGCCGGCGAAGAACAGGCCCTGGATCACGCGGGTTTCGAGCGACGCTTTCAAGCCCCTGGGGTCGAAGTAGTCGTATTCGATCGCGTAACCCGGCCGCAGGATGTGCGCATTTTCCAGGCCGATCATGGACCGCACCAGTTCAAGCTGCACGTCGAACGGCAGGCTGGTCGAGATGCCGTTGGGGTAAAACTCGTTGGTCGTCAGGCCTTCCGGTTCCAGGAAAATCTGGTGCGATTCCTTGTCTGCGAAGCGATGGATCTTGTCTTCGATCGACGGGCAATAACGCGGACCAACACCTTCGATGACGCCGGTGTACATCGGGCTGCGGTCGAGGCCGCCGCGAATGACGTCATGGGTGCGGGCATTGGTATGAGTCACCCAGCACGGCACTTGGCGCGGATGCATGGCGGCGTTTCCCATGACCGAGAATACCGGCACGGGATCGAGGTCGCCCGGCTGTTCCGTCAGACGGGCGAAGTCGATGCTGCGGCCATCGATGCGCGGCGGCGTGCCGGTTTTCAGCCGGCCCTGCGGCAACTTCAATTCCTTCAACCTGGCCGAGAGCGACACGGCAGGCGGATCGCCGGCACGGCCAGCGGAATAGTTATTCAGGCCGACGTGGATTTTCCCGTCGAGGAACGTACCGGCTGTGAGCACCACTGCCCGGCTGCGGAAGCGGATGCCAACCTGGGTCACGGCGCCGACGACGCGGTCGCCTTCCACCATCAGGTCATCCACAGCCTGCTGAAAGAGCCAGAGGTTGGGCTGGTTTTCCAGGCGTGAGCGGATGGCCTGCTTGTACAGGATGCGGTCGGCCTGCGCGCGGGTGGCACGAACGGCCGGGCCTTTCGAGGAATTCAGGATGCGGAACTGGATGCCGGCTTCGTCGGTCGCAATTGCCATTGCACCGCCCATGGCGTCGACTTCCTTCACCAGGTGACCCTTGCCGATACCACCGATCGACGGGTTGCAGGACATCTGGCCCAGGGTTTCAATATTGTGCGTCAGCAGCAAGGTTTTCTGGCCCATGCGTGCTGCGGCCAGTGCGGCTTCGGTTCCGGCATGACCGCCGCCGACAACGATGACATCAAATTCAGTAGAAAATAGCATTGTGCGCCTCGGGGAGACGATGAACAGAGGCGAGATTATAGAGTCTTTTCTTTGGACGTCGCTTCGATGGCACAGATGTTTGGCCTTTGTTTCACGTGAAACAGACAGATGCGGGCTGCCTTTTGTTTCACGTGAAACCTTTCAACGCATCAGGAAGGCGTCATATCCTGTCTTCAGAATCAGCGCGCTGACGACAAACAGAAAGATTTTTCTGACGAATCCGCTCCCGTGCCGCAATGCCAGCCTGCTCCCGATCAGCGAGCCTGCAACATTCAGTACCGCCATCATGATCCCGACCTTCCACAGCAAGTGACCGCTGTAACCGAACCAGAGCAGCGCAGCGAGGTTACACGCCACGTTGACAATCTTGGACACCGCGGCCGCGCTCAGGAAGTTGTATCCAAAGACACGCACAAAAAGGAAGACAAGGAAACTGCCCGTGCCAGGACCGAAGAAGCCGTCGTAAAACCCGATGCTTCCTCCAATAAGCACAGCCAGCGATTTTTCCTGCCAGCCTGTATGGATAGGAGCGTGGTGCGTGCCCAGGTCTTTTTTCTTCAGCGTGTAGATTGCCACCGCCACCAGAATAAAGGGCAGCAACTTCCGGACGAAGTCGGGCGGAATCTTCGTGACCGTATAAGCGCCCAGAAAGGACAGCACAAAAGCTGCAGCCGCCGCAGGTGCAGCGGTCGACCACCGGATCGTGATGCGGCGAGCGAAGTTGATCGCCGCAGCGCCCGTACCCCAGATGCCGGCCAGCTTGCTCGTCCCCAGCAGCGTTGCTGGCGCCACGGACGGCAGTGTGGAAAACAGGGCAGGTATCTGTATCAGCCCTCCCCCGCCAACCACCGCATCGATCAATCCGGCAAGAAAGGCAGCCGCCGCCAGCACCAGGTAATCCGTCATGTCTTGTTGCTCTTCTTGTTGAAACGCCCGGCTTGCCGGACAAAAAGACAGGCACCTTAGCAGTTCGCCCGGTGCATGTCATCTTGCTACAATCGCCGGACAAGGAGACGACATGAACACTTACAACACATTTACCTTCAGCACGGTGCCCAACATTGTCTGCGAGACAGGCGCAGCGCAGAAGCTTGGGACACTGCTCAGACAACAATTCCCGGATGTCAAAAAAGCGCTGCTCGTGACAGACCGGGGCTTTCTCGGGACAGGCCTGATCGACGCGCCCAGAGCCAGCCTGACGGAGGCCGGCATACAGGTGCAGACGTATTCCGATGTCCTTGCCGATCCGCCGGAACACATCGTGCTGCAGGCCGCAGACAGCGCCAGACAGTACGGCGCAGACATTGTCATCGGCTTTGGCGGCGGCAGTTCGATGGATGTCGCCAAACTGATTTCCATCCTGGCTGGCGGCGACCAGCCGCTGTCCAGCATGTATGGCATAGGCAATGTCCAGGGACAGCGGCTGCCACTGGTGCAGATCCCTACCACTGCCGGCACCGGTTCCGAGGTGACACCGATTTCCATCGTAACGACAGGCGAAACAACCAAGATGGGCGTGGTGTCGCCCAAGCTGTATGCCGACCTGGCGATACTGGACGCTTCATTGACAGTCGGCCTGCCGCCCAAAGTCACCGCCGCCACCGGCATCGACGCGATGGTGCATGCGATCGAAGCCTATACCACCCGGCACAAGAAAAATGCGCTGTCCGACATGCTGGCACGGGAGGCACTGAGGTTGCTTTCCAGAAATCTCGTTGTCGCCTGTGAGGATGGCAGCAACCTGGAGGCACGACAAGCCATGCTGCTCGGCGCCATGCTGGCCGGCCAGGCATTCTCCAACGCGCCCGTGGCCGCGGTGCATGCGCTTGCCTATCCGATCGGCGGCATATTCCATGTACCGCATGGCTTGTCCAATGCGCTCGTGTTGCCCCATGTGCTGCGCTTCAATGCCGGCCATGCCGCAGCCAGCTATGCCGAACTGGCCGATATCGTCGCGCCCGGCGCCCAGGGCAGCGACGAGGCGCGCAGCCAGTCGCTGATCAATGCGGTGGAAGAGCTCGCCAAGCGGGTCGGCATTGAAACGACGCTGCGAGAAGTCGGCATTACCGAAGCCGACCTCGACCGCCTGGCCGACGACGCAATGCTGCAGACCCGGCTGCTCGTCAACAATCCGCGCGAACTGCAACGCGCCGACGCGCGGGCGATCTACGCTGCAGCCCTCTAGACTACAACCCGCGAGACAGGGCGGACAACGCAGCCCTGTCTCTCCCACCCCTCCCCTTTCACCACCGAAGAGACAGACGGCACCAGCACTGGATTGCCGTAGCGGATGACGCCACCAGTATCCGCACTTACCTCCTGAACGATGAATCCGGACCGAGCGAGCGTCCGGACATGACGCGTACCTGGAGTCTGCATAAGCATCGGCCAGTGGCGCAATAACGCTTCGCCTGAAAGAACCAACCCCAGATGCTGCGCGCGGGACGCGGGACGGCAAGGGAACCGGCTTGCCTTGCTCTGCCCCGCGCTGCAAGGAACCTGTGATCCCGATTCGTCCCACACGCTCTTCCATGCACCCTGAAACGCGGCCCAGCATTCGCCACGACTGCCCGGAGCCATGGACGGGCACTGCGGCAGCGCTTGCCGTCGCAGCCATTCGAACGCCGCAGGCACGTCATGGCAGCTTTTTGGACCGCCCCCATGGTCCACGACAGTCCCGCAGGCTGCGCTTCATTTTTATAGGTCTCCTACATGCAATCCAACAATCCAGCTCATGGCGCCAGCGGTTCAGGCCATTCCCTCTCCCTGTTCATTTCGGATGGCGTACCCGTCGGCGATGACAGCCGCAATGAGCAGGCCGCGTCCGGCCAGGATGGCGCAACGCGCCAGCCCCGCCTGCATGCCGGCGGCCGTTCAGGCACGTCGCTGATCTCCGACGACGCCCGACTGCCGGATGACGATGTCCTGGCAATCAGCGCGCTCAATGACCAGCTTCGGTCCTTGCGCTCCACCAATCCACTCCATCTGGGACAGGCGCTGCAGTTTTTTGACGCCGTCAAGGCGTCGGAACAGACACTCAAGGCCTTATTACGCGACGATCCGCATAACGCGGCGCTTTGCAGGATGGCCGACGGCCTGTATCTGATCCTTCCCCGTCTGCGCCTGCTGCTTTGCGCTGATGGCAGTGCCAGCCTTGGCATCGACAACCTCCACACCCTGTGCCTGGGCCTGTCCACCTGCGTCGCGCCAGCACTGGGCGCGATGTTCGACAAGAAGCGCCAGCAAGAGCTGAAGCCGCACCTGCAGGCAATCACAGATGCGCTCATGGAACGTGCATGCAAAGCCGGCATGCCGAGAGCGACCGCCTCCATCGGTGTTGTGCTCGGTATCCTGAACTGGGCCAGTCGCGCCCTCAAGGCTGATTGCATCAATGTGAGCCAGCCTGTCAGGACAGTGTTCGATCATGCACTGACCGTGTTTGAGCAATCGCTGGCCGGGAAGCTGAGCACCTGTGGACTGACCGCGCATCAACTCGGCAAATGCGCCGTGCAGATCAACACCATCTTCAAATTCAATTTGATAAGGCTTGATGACAGCGAGGAAGGCCTGGCCGGGCGCCGCCGTCTGGCCACTTGCGGCGAGTGGCTGTGCTCCACCGACATGGCGGCCCGGCTGGGGAATGGAAGGATGGACGTCGTGGCCTGTACGAATGTATGCAATCTGGTCAAGGACATGATGGAGCATGGCCTGCTGTCGGCGGCTACGGACGACCGGCTCTCGCAAGGGCTGGTGGGTCTGGTGCAATTAATCCTCCGGATTCCTGCAAATCAGATGTTTGCAGACGACTGCCGCACATTATCCAATTGCGCCAATTTCCTGCGGGTGCTCGGCGGCCACGGCGCGGGCCTAGCGAAGCAGGCGCTGGCGACTAACTGGGTCGCTGCCAGCCACGCGCTGCTTGGCATGATGAATGAAGATACATTCATGGCTTGCCTGCCGAGCAGCCAGGCTGTGGCGAACCTGATCAGTTTTGTGAAGCGCTGCGACCGGCACCTGCGGCAACGCCTTCCCGCTGGCCGTAACACAACGGCCACGACGCCGGCCGGACTAATCACCACGACCATGTCGCCGCTCACCACAATGGCATGGCCGGCTGCCACCGCCACTGTTTCAACCACTGCCGGCACCGGCGCCGACTTCACGCAAGATCTGCTGCGCAGCGCTGCCAGCCATTTGATCGAGCATGCGCTGCTCTGCGGGCCTGACGCATTTACCGCCCCCGAAACGCTCAGTGGTCTCTTGTCGGGCCTGGACTACATCGTGCGACGCAATCTGGTGCCAGCCACGCCGGACATGAAGATTTTCACGGCGGTCCTGATGGAGAACATGGCTTGGTGCTCCTCGACGTGGAAGGAGAAGTCGCGCACGGTGGCATTGCCGGCGCTACGCGGCTTGCTGACCGAAAAGCTGGTGACGCTGGCGCAAGCGCAACCTGGCCTGGCTGCGCTGCTGGGTCCGTGCAACAACGCCAGCGGCTACAGCATGGGCGACCTGGCAGCCGCAATCCGGGACAAAGGCGTGATCGAAGAAGAGGTTCCTGCACTGCCCCCGGCCGAAGCCGTACCGCTGGTGCTGACGTCGCCATTGCGCAAGACGCTTAGGCCGGCACTGCCGCCAGGCTATACACGGGTCATCCCGCAGTCCACCACAAGCGGCGGCCACGGCGACAGGGGCAAGAATGCCGCGTCCAGTTCCCAGGTAGCCACGTCCGCCCGGACTACCACGCAGGGCGCCAAGGATGAGCCGGAAAGCCAGCCGTGGCACGTTCCGCGCAAGGTAGCCAGGGCACACCCAGAAGCTGGCGTCTCCAGCGCCATGGCGGCGCTTCTGCCACGAACGCAGCAGCCGGCGCCACCGGCGGCCGCCATGCCGCCAGAGCAGAAGCCAAAACCAAAACCCAAGCAGGCGACACAGCAAAAGCGTACCCAAAAGCAGAACCAGCAGGCGAGCCGCGCCGCGAACGCCAGCGCCAAACCGGAAGACGAATGGTTCGCATTGCTCGGCTCTAAGGACCCGAACGCACTGAAACGCCTCAGGGAACTGGCCAGCCAGTCGGGCCTGCTCAACCGGAAGATAGGAAAGGGGCAGGAAAGCCAGAGTGCGCTGGCATGCGCGCTCGCCTCCGGCCACCTGGCAGCCGTGAAGTGGCTGCTGGCTCCTGAGACCGGATACCGTTTCGATGAACCGGTTGGCCCATTCCTGGGCGCGGTGGAACAGCGCATTGCACTGCTGGACAACGAGGTAATCGCATCGCTCGATTACTTTTTCGCCATGCAGACTGACACAGCCCGGACGGCGCTCCAACGCCACTTCGCCGCGCATCAGCCGGCCAGCGTGGGCATGCAAAACCTGCTGCAGCGCCACGGCTTGGTCGGCGCGGGCGTGGCGGCGACAATCCCGACGTTCCGAACGCCCACGACGGGCATCAGCACGACAACCACGACGACCACAGCCGTGAATCCCAAGACCTTTGACCAGGAGGACGCTCGGGCGCTGTTTACCCTGGGCGATCGCTATTGGAATGGCGCAGGCGTAAAGGAAGACAAGGCCCAGGCTGTCGCCTGGTATGGCGCGGCGGCGAACCAGGGGCTCGCCGAGGCGCAACTCAAGCTGGGCAATTGCTATTGGAACGGCACAGGCGTGAGCGTGGACAAGGCCCAGGCCTTCGCGTGGTACAGCGCGGCTGCGCATCAGGGGCTGGCCGAGGCGCAGAGCAGCGTGGGCTATTGCTATCAGAAGGGCATCGGCGTGAAGCAGCACAAGGCCCAGGCCGCCGGGTGGTATCGCACGGCTGCAAGGAATGGGGACGCCCACGCGCAATACAACCTGGGCATGTGCTACAAGTTTGGCATAGGCGTGAACGTGGACATGGCCACTGCCCTCGAGTGGTTTAGCAAGGCCGCGGATCAGGATATCGCTGAAGCGCAATTCGCCCTGGGTAATTGCTATGAGAACGGAACAGGCGTGAAGGAAGACATGGCCGCGGCCTTCGCGTGGTTTGACAAGGCCGCGCACCAAGGGCTCGCTGATGGCTATTTAAACCTGGGCATGTGCTATGAGAAAGGCACCGGCGTGACACGTAACTACGGGAAGGCCGCAGAGTGCTATGAAAAGGCTGCGAAACAGGGGCTCGCCCGAGCGCAGGTCAACCTGGCCAATTGCTATCTGGATGGCACAGGAATACCCAGGGACTACGCCAAGGCCGCCAAGTGGCTTGAAAAAGCGGCGGACCAGGGCTTCGCCGATGCGCAAGTGAATCTGGGTAATTGCTATTGGTATGGCAGAGGCGTATCCAGGGACTACGCCAAGGCGGCCGAATGGTACGAGAAGGCGGCGAACCAGGGGCTCGCTAATGCGCAACTCAATCTGGGTAATTTCTACCGGTATGGCATGGGTATCACCAATGACTACGCCAAGGCCCTCGCCTGGTATGAGAAGGCGGCGAACCAGGGCTTCGCTGAGGCGCAAGCCAACCTCGGAAATTGCTATTGGCATGGCGTGGGTGTGACCAAAGACTATGTCAAGGCCATCGAATGGTACGAGAAGGCAGCGAACCAGGGCCTCGCCGAAGCGCAATTAACCATGGTCAACTTCTATTGGAATGGCACGGTTGTAGAGGAAGACCGGCCCCAAGCCTTGACCTGGCTTCGCAAGGCTGCGAACCAGGGCTTCGCCAAGGCGCAATTCGACCTGGGCACATTTTTATTGACGGGCAAAAGCGTTGAAATGGACCAGAATCAGGCCCTCGAGTGGTACCGGAAGGCTGCAAACCAGGGGCTCGTCGAGGCGCAATTTTCCCTGGGCCGTTGCTACTGGGACGGGATAGGCGTGAGCAAGGACATAAACCAGGCCATCCAGTGGTTTCGCAAAGCTGCGGACCAGGGATGCGCCAAGTCGAAACAATTTTTGAATTGAAGTTCTTCGCTACCAATCCAAGGTATTGAAAGATGAAAGAATTTTAGTAAGGGAACAGGGACTTCTGGAATAGACAGTCCCACAAGCGCCGCCCTCCCCTGCCCGAATACACCGTCCATGCCCGCCCATAAAAAAACCCCGCTGTTCATCACAGCGGGGTTGTTCACGGCATCACTACCGTCAGTGCCGAGAAGCCGGCCTGATGCGCGCCGCGATCTCACCCACGATGCCGCGCCGGAATGCCAGCACGCAGATGATGAAGATCAGGCCTGTCACGATGGTGACCGAATCGCCCAGCGTGTTGAACCACTCGATGCTGGTGATGCGCGCCAGCCCGTTGCCGAGGTCGCCCAGCTTGTTTTCCAGCGCGATGATCACGATGGCGCCGACCACCGGGCCGACGATGGTGCCCAGGCCGCCCACCAGCGTCATCAGCACCACCAGGCCCGACATGGTCCAGTGGGCATCGGTCAGCGTCTCGAAGCCCAGCACGATCGTCTTGGTGGCGCCGGCAAGGCCCGACAGCGCGGCTGACAGCACGAAGGCCAGCAGCTTGTACCTGTCGACGTCATAGCCCAGCGAAATCGCACGTGGCTCGTTTTCCTTCACCGCCTTCAGCACCTGCCCGAACGGCGAGTGAATGATGCGAACGATCAGTGCAAAGGCAGCAATCACGATGGCCAGCACCACGAAATACATGGTGGTGTCATTCGACAGGTCCAGCATGCCCAGCAGGCGTCCGCGCGGCACGCCCTGCAGGCCATCCTCGCCGCCGGTGAACGGCGCCTGCAGGAACACGAAGAACAGCATCTGGGCCAGCGCCAGCGTGATCATCGTGAAGTAGATGCCCTGCCGGCGTATCGCCAGGCCGCCCATCACCAGCCCCACCAGCGCGGCGAATGCCATGCCGGCCAGAATGCCGATTTCGGTCGGCAGGCCCATGCCCTTCAATGCATAGCCGGTGATGTAGCCGGCGCCGCCGAAGAAGGCCGCGTGGCCAAAGGAAAGCAGGCCGGTGTAGCCGATCAGCAGATTGAAGGCGCAGGCAAACAGCGCAAAGCACAGCACCTTCATCAGGAAC
>Ga0308161_1005711_pt1 | contig 10794 bp, 7 predicted proteins | sample PhyFR2_FD_201034 | JGI IMG/M metagenome (GOLD analysis project Ga0308161, IMG submission 201034) | Phyllosphere microbial communities from UC Gill Tract Community Farm, Albany, California, United States - DLSLF.R2 | ecosystem: Host-associated > Plants > Phyllosphere > Unclassified | place: USA...
GTCCTATGCCCGCCAGCTGGTGGTGCAGACGGCCCCGCACATCGGCAACACCGGCGTGAACAATGAGGATGCCGAGTCCCGGCGCATCTGGGTGGCCGGCTACATCGTCCGCGACGCTGCGCGGCGGCCCTCCAACTGGCGGTCCGAGCGATCGCTGGACGAGGAACTGGTGGCCCAGGGCATCGTCGGCATCCAGGGCGTGGACACCCGCGCCATCACCCGCCACCTGCGCGAGCACAAGACCATGCGCGCCGGCATCTTCTCCGGCGAGGCTGCCGAGGCCTCGGACAAGGAACTGCTCGACGCCGTCCTCGCCAGCGCCCCCATGGAGGGTTCGCGCCTGGCCGAGGAAGTCAGCGTCGACGAAGCCTACGTGGTGGAACCGAAGGACCACGGCTGGGAAGATGAACCCCGCTTCACCATCGCGGCGATCGACCTCGGCATCAAATCCATGACCCCCATCCGTTTCGCGGAGCGAGGGGTACGCGTCCACGTACTTCCCGCCAGCGCCACCCTGGAGGACGTCAAGGCCGTCAACCCGGACGGCTTCTTCATGTCCAACGGCCCGGGTGACCCCGCCACCGCCGACGCCCAGGTGAAGCTGCTGCGCTCCGTCCTGGACGAGAAGCTCCCCTACTTCGGCATCTGCTTCGGCAACCAGATCCTCGGCCGCGCTCTCGGCTTTGGCACCTACAAGCTGCGCTACGGCCACCGGGGCATCAACCAGCCGGTCATGGACCGGCGCACCGGCAAGGTGGAGATCACCTCCCAGAACCACGGCTTTGCCGTGGACGCACCGCTCGACGGCGCCACCGAGGCTCCGGAGGCGCGTTACGGGCGGGTGGAAGTGAGCCACATCAGCCTGAACGACGACGTCGTGGAAGGCCTCGCCTGCCTGGACATCCCGGCCTTCTCCGTGCAGTACCACCCGGAAGCAGCGGCGGGCCCGCACGACGCCGCCTACCTGTTCGACCGCTTCATTGACCTGATGGCGGACACGAAGAACGCTGACACCAACACCGCCACCGACAACAAGACCGAGGACAAGAAGTAATGCCGAAACGTACCGACCTCAAGAGCGTCCTCGTCATTGGTTCCGGCCCGATCGTCATCGGCCAGGCCGCCGAATTCGACTACTCCGGCACGCAGGCACTGCGGGTCCTCAAAGAGGAGGGCCTGCGCGTCATCCTCGTGAACTCCAACCCGGCCACCATCATGACCGACCCCGAGTTCGCCGATGCCACCTACGTGGAGCCCATCACCCCCGAGGTGGTGGAGAAGATCATCGCCAAGGAGCGCCCCGACGCCGTGCTGCCCACCCTGGGTGGCCAGACTGCGCTGAACACCGCCATCGCTTTGGACAAGAACGGTGTACTGGAGAAGTACAACGTGGAGCTGATCGGCGCCAACATCGCCGCCATCGAGCTCGGTGAGGACCGCGAGAAGTTCAAGGGCGTCGTGGAACGCTGTGGCGCCGAATCCGCACGCAGCCACATCATCCACACCATGGACGAGGCACTCACGGCCGCCGTCGACCTGGGCTACCCGATGGTGGTCCGCCCCTCCTTCACCATGGGCGGACTGGGCTCCGGCCTGGCCTACAACGAGCAGGACCTGCGCCGCATCGTTGGACAAGGCCTGCAGTACAGCCCCACCAGCGAGGTATTGCTCGAAGAGAGCATCCTGGGCTGGAAGGAATACGAGCTCGAGATGATGCGGGACAAGAACGACAACGTGGTTGTCGTCTGCTCCATCGAAAACTTCGATCCCGTGGGCGTACACACCGGAGACTCCATCACCGTTGCCCCGGCCCTGACCCTGACGGACCGCGAGTACCAGAAGCTGCGCGACGTGGCCATTGCCGTCATCCGCGAGGTGGGCGTGGATACGGGCGGCTGCAACATCCAGTTCGCCATCGATCCTAAGACCGGCCGCGTGGTGGTCATCGAGATGAACCCGCGTGTTTCCCGTTCATCCGCTCTGGCTTCCAAGGCCACCGGCTTCGCCATTGCCAAGATCGCCACCAAGCTCTCCCTGGGCTACACCCTGGACGAGATCCCCAACGACATCACCCAGAAGACCCCCGCGTCCTTCGAACCCACCCTGGACTACGTAGTGGTCAAGGTACCCCGCTTCGCATTCGAGAAGTTCCCGGCGGCGGACGACACCCTCACCACCACCATGAAGTCTGTGGGCGAGGCCATGGCCATGGGCCGCAACTTCACCGAAGCCCTGCAGAAGGCCCTGCGTTCCCTGGAACAGAAGGGCTCGCAGCTGGACTTCAGCTCCGTCCCCGAATACGAAGTGGCGGAGCTCATTGAAAAGGCCAAGCGCCCCACCACCGGGCGCCTCCACCAGGTCCAGCGCGCCCTCCTGGGCGGCGCCACCGTCGAGCAGCTCTTCGAAGCCACCAAGATCGATCCCTGGTTCCTTGACCAGCTCCAGCTGCTCAACGAGATCTCCCAAGAAATCCGCCAGGCGGGCGCTCTCACGGCCGACATGCTCAAGCGCGCCAAGCGCCACGGCTTCTCTGACGAGCAGATCGGCGCCCTGACGCACAACTCCGAGGCCGTGGTCCGCGGTGTGCGGCAGGCCCTTGGAATCCGTCCGGTGTACAAGACCGTGGACACCTGCGCCGCCGAATTCGCCGCGTACACGCCGTACCACTACTCGGCCTATGACGAGGAGGACGAGGTTGCGCTGCACTCCAAGCCGTCCATCCTGATCCTCGGTTCCGGTCCCAACCGCATCGGCCAGGGCATCGAGTTCGACTACTCCTGCGTCCACGCCTCCATGGCGCTGCGCAAGGCCGGCTACGAAACCGTCATGGTCAACTGCAACCCGGAAACCGTCTCCACGGACTATGACGTCTCCACCCGCCTGTACTTCGAGCCGCTCACGCTTGAGGACGTCCTGGAGGTCATCGCCGCAGAGGAACGCACCGGCGGCGTCATGGGCGTGTTCGTCCAGCTCGGCGGCCAGACCCCGCTGAAGCTGGCCCAGCAGCTGGCCGACGCCGGCGTGCCCATCCTGGGCACCTCCCCGGAAGCCATCGACCTCGCCGAGCACCGCGGTGCCTTCTCCCGCGTGCTGGACAAGGCCGGCCTGGTCTCACCGAAGAACGGCACCGCCGTCTCCTTCGAGGACGCCAAGAGCATCGCCGACGAGATTGGCTACCCGGTCCTGGTCCGCCCGTCCTACGTGCTGGGCGGCCGCGGCATGGAAATCGTCTACGACGAACCCAACCTCTCCCGCTACATCGCCAACGCCACCGAAATCACCCCGGACCACCCGGTGCTGATCGACCGCTTCCTGGAGGACGCCGTCGAAATCGACGTCGACGCCCTCTTCGACGGCACCGATCTGTACCTGGGCGGCATCATGGAGCACATCGAGGAAGCCGGCATCCACTCCGGCGACTCCGCCTGCGTCCTGCCGCCCATCACCCTGGGGAGCAACGTCGTCGAACGCGTCCGCGTGGCAACCCGTGCCATCGCTGAAGGCGTGGGCGTGCGCGGCCTCATCAACATCCAGTTCGCGCTGGCCTCCGACGTCCTGTACGTCCTGGAAGCCAACCCGCGTGCTTCCCGGACCGTGCCGTTCGTGTCCAAGGCCACCGGGGTCCAAATGGCCAAAGCAGCTGCCTTGATCGGCACCGGCGTGACCATCAACCAGCTCCGCAGCGCCTACAAGATGCTGCCGGAAGTTGGCGACGGATCAAGCCTGCCGCTGGACGCCCCCGTGGCCGTCAAGGAAGCCGTGCTGCCGTTCAGCCGGTTCCGCACCCTTGAAGGCAAGGTGGTGGACTCCCTTCTCGGCCCCGAGATGCGCTCCACCGGCGAGGTCATGGGCATCGACAAGCACTTCGACACCGCTTTCGCCAAGAGCCAGGCCGGTGCCAACAACGCGCTGCCCACCGAGGGCAAGGTGTTCGTCTCCGTGGCCAACCGGGACAAGCGCTCGGTGATCATGGGCGTCAAGCGGCTCTCCGACCTCGGCTTCGAGATCGTCTCCACCGGGGGCACCGCCGATGTCCTGCGCCGCAACGGCATCCAGGCCACCCCGGTGCGCAAGGTGGCCGAGGGCAGCAGCGCTGAAGGTGAGGGCACCATCGCGGACCTGATTGTGGCCGGCGAGATCGACATGGTCTTCAACACCCCGTCCGGCGGCGAAGCCCGCAGCGACGGCTACGAACTCCGTGCCGCGGCAACGTCCATCGGCATCCCGTGCATCACCACGGTGGCCGAGTTCAACGCCGCCGTCCAGGCCATCGAGGCCATGCGCACCTACGAGTGGTCCGTCACCAGCCTGCAGGAGCACGCCGCAGCGCTTGCGGAGTCGCAGAAGGCGGCCCTGCAGCATGCCTGAGCAGGTACCTGCCGCAGGCCGGGAGTCCTTTGGCTCCCGGCTCGGTGCCGCCATGGCGGCCCGCGGGCCGCTGTGCGTGGGCATTGATCCGCATCCGGCCCTGCTGCATGCCTGGGGACTGGACGACGACGCCGCGGGGCTTCGGCGTTTCTCGCTGACGGTCCTTGAGGCGGTGGCTTCGCTCGCGGCCGCGGTGAAGCCCCAGGTGGCACTTTATGAACGCCACGGTTCGGCCGGCATGGCTGTGCTGGAGGAAGTCCTGGCCACGGCCCGGGACTTGTCCGTGCTTACGATTGCTGACGCAAAGCGCGGCGACATCGGTTCCACCATGGCCGCCTACGCGGACGCCTGGCTCCGCGACGGGTCCCCGCTGGCAGCCGACTCGGTCACGCTGAGCCCTTACCTCGGCTTTGAGTCCCTGCGCCCCGCGCTGGACCTCGCGGCCGACACCGGGCGTGGCGTGTTCGTGCTGGCGCTGACATCGAACCCCGAGGGAGCTTCGGTCCAGCACGTGGGCGGAACAGATTCCGTGGCACGCAGGATCACGGAATCGGCTGCGGCGGAGAACGCCCGGTACGCGGGCAGCCTCGGTTCCGTGGGCCTGGTTGTCGGCGCCACCGTCGGCAGCGCATTGACGGACCTGGAGCTGGACCTGGCTTCCGTCCGCGGACCCATCCTGGCCCCCGGGCTCGGGGCCCAGGGGGCAACTCCGGCGGACCTTCGGGCCACCTTCGGCGCTGCCTATCCGCTGGTCCTGGGAACCTCGAGCCGCGACATCCTGTCGGCGGGACCGCAGGTCAGCGGACTGCGGGAAGCAGCGCTGCGAACCCTGGACGGGTTGCGGGGATAGCGTGCAATTGCCCGAATGCATTGATTCGGGCTGCACCAGAGGGTAGTTTCAGGACAGGTCCAAGGGCGGCCGCCCTTGGATGAATCCGCCGACTTCGGGGGTGTCCGTGATGGTCCTGCGACCCTTATCTGCGTCTGAACGGGCCGATGCGCTGGGCAAGGCTGCGGCGGCCAGGGCAACCCGGGCCGCCGCCAAGGAAAGCCTGCGGAATGGGGACAGGACCGCCGCTGACATCATCAGCTCCGCGGTGGAGGACGACGCTCTGGCCCGCATGAGGGTTTCGGAACTGCTCGAAGCCCTTCCGGGCATCGGCAAGGTGCGGGCCGCCGCCATTATGCAGCAGTTGGGAATTGCTGCCTCCCGCCGGGTCCGGGGCCTGGGCGTCCACCAGCGCCGGGCGCTGGTAGATTTTATAGACGAGCATTGAGGCAGGCGGCGCCTGTCTTCCCCCAACTGCGCAAAAGGAATACGTGAGCAAGAAACCTGGACTGACAGTCCTCGCAGGTCCGACGGCTGTTGGCAAAGGCACCGTGTCCACCTACATCCGTGACAACTACCCCGAGGTTTGGCTTTCCGTTTCAGCCACCACGCGGGCGCCCCGGCCCGGGGAAATGGACGGGGTCCACTACTTCTTCAAGACCAAGGACGAGTTCGAGCAGCTCATTGCCGAGGGCGAACTGCTGGAATGGGCTGTGGTCCACGGGCAGAACACCTACGGCACCCTCAAGAGCACGGTGAACCGGGCCATTGCCGAGGGCCGTTCCGTCCTGCTGGAGATCGACCTGCAAGGCGCCCGGCAGGTCAAGGCCGCCGTTCCTGACGCCCAGTTCGTGTTCCTGGCACCGCCCAGCTGGGATGAGATGGTCCGCCGGCTGGTGGGCCGGGGCACCGAAACCCCCGAGGAACAGCAGCGACGCCTGGAAACCGCTAAACTGGAACTTGCTGCTGAACCGGAGTTCGACCATACCGTCATAAATGACGACGTCCGCCGGGCAGCGGACGAGCTTGTTTCACTCATGGGGCTGACACCGCATCCACACCTGCCGGAACCGTCAGCCCGCTAGGAATTTGGAGAATCCGTGTCCACGAACCTTGAAGGCATCATCAACCCGCCGATCGACTCGCTGCTCGAAGCTGCCGACTCCAAGTACGGCCTGGTGATCTTCGGTGCCAAGCGCGCTCGTCAGATCAACGCCTACTACGCCCAGCTGCACGAGGGCCTCTTTGAATACGTCGGGCCCCTGGTCGACACCAAGCTGAACGAAAAGTCGCTCTCCATCGCCCTGCGCGAGATCAACGAAGGCAAGCTGGTTTCCACGCCGATCGAAGCCGCAGAGTAACTGCAGCCGACTGATCCGCAGTTGACGGAGGTCACGTGCGCATAGTCCTCGGAGTCGGGGGAGGGATTGCCGCCTACAAGGTGGCGTCGCTCCTCCGGCTTTTTACTGAAGCCGGCCATGACGTCACCGTGATTCCCACGGAAGCGTCTACCCGCTTTATCGGTACCGCCACCTGGGAGGCGCTGTCCGGAAACCCGGTCAGCAACAGCGTCTTTGATGACGTGCACATGGTCAACCACGTACGCCTTGGCCACGAAGCGGACCTTGTCGTGGTGGCACCCGCCACGGCCGACCTCCTGGCCAAGGCTGCCACCGGCCAGGCCGGAGACCTGCTCACCAACACCCTGCTGATGGCCCATGGCCCGGTGCTGTTTGCCCCCGCCATGCACACGGAAATGTGGCAGCATGCTGCCACCCGCGCCAACGTGGAAACACTCCGTGCGCGCGGGACCGCCGTCCTCGAACCCGCCTCCGGCCGTTTGACCGGCGCGGACTCGGGGCCGGGACGGCTGCCGGAGCCGCAGGTGATCTTCGACGCGGCCATGGCGCTGGTCCAGGGACAATCGGATTACCAGATGCCCCTGGCGGGCCGCACCGTAACCATCACCGCCGGCGGAACCCGCGAGCCCCTCGACCCCGTGCGTTTCCTTGGCAACCGTTCGTCCGGCAAGCAGGGTGTGGCGCTGGCCGTCGCCGCCCGAAACGCCGGGGCCACTGTCCGGTTCGTGGCAGCCCACATGGAAGTCCCGCCACCTGCAGGAGTGGAAGTGGTGCGGGTGGAGACTGCCCTGCAGCTCCGGGAAGCCGCGCTGGAGGCTGCCAACGGGTCGGACGCCGTCATCATGTCCGCGGCCGTCGCTGATTTCCGCCCCGCCGAGATCTCCGATACCAAGATCAAAAAGCGGGACGACACCGCGGATCCCGTCATCACGCTGGTCCGGAACCCCGACATCCTGCAGGAACTTGTCGAGCAGCGGCAGGCCGGCACCGGCGGCGCCCCGCAGCTCATAGTCGGCTTCGCCGCAGAAACCGGGGACAGCCAGGGCGGTGTGCTGGCCTATGCGGAAGCAAAGCTGCAGCGCAAGGGCTGTGACCTCCTGGTGGTCAACCATGTGGGCACGGACAAAGTTTTTGGGCAGGATTCCAACTCGGTGGTCATCCTCTCCCGGTCCGGCGCCGAACCACAGGAAGCATCAGGAACCAAAACCGAGGTTTCCGAGGCCATCATCAGCCGCATCAGCTTTGAACTGAACCACGTTTCGCCCCGGGCCTGACGTGTTTCGGGCAACGTTTGCTTAGCACGGGGACATCTCCCGTCTGGCAACCAACACCAACCAGTAAGGTAATTGAGTGACTTTACCGCTGCACCTTCCCCAGACCCATGGGACCACGCCCTCTGCGCTCCGGCTCTTCACCTCCGAGTCCGTTACGGAAGGCCACCCGGACAAGATCTGCGACCAGATCAGTGACGCCATCCTGGACGCGCTGCTGGCCACGGATCCCGAATCGCGCGTGGCAGTGGAGACAATGGCCACCACGGGGCTGGTGCACGTGGCCGGCGAAGTCACCACCGACGCCTACGTCGAAATCCCGCAGATCGTCCGTGAGACCATCCTGGGCATCGGCTACGACTCCTCCGCCAACGGCTTCGACGGCGCCCGCTGCGGCGTCTCCGTATCCATCGGCCAGCAGTCCAACGACATTGCCGGCGGCGTCTTCAACTCCCTGGAGGCCCGCGAAGGCCGCCAGGAGGACGACTACGACCTCCAGGGCGCCGGCGACCAGGGCCTCATGTTCGGCTACGCCAGCGACGAAACGCCGTCCTACATGCCAACCCCCATTTGGCTGGCGCACCGCCTGTCAGAACGGCTCACCGAGGTCCGCAAGACGGGCCAGCTGCCCTACCTTCGCCCGGATGGCAAGACGCAGGTCACCGTGGGCTACGACAAGGACGTGCCGGTTTCCGTGGAAACCGTGGTGATTTCCAGCCAGCATGCCGAGGGCGCAAGCCTGGAGCAGCTGCGGGCAGACCTCGCCGCCGTCGTCATCGCCCCTGTCCTCGCCGCGGCCAACCTGGACGTCTCGCGCGCCGCGAACATCCTCAACCCTGCCGGCGAGTTCGTCATTGGCGGCCCGGTGGGCGACGCCGGCCTCACAGGCCGCAAGATCATCGTGGACACGTACGGCGGCATGGCCCGGCACGGCGGGGGCGCTTTCTCCGGAAAAGACCCGTCCAAGGTGGACCGCTCCGCCGCCTATGCCATGCGCTGGGTTGCCAAGAACGTGGTGGCTGCCGGGCTGGCCAAGCGCGCCGAAATCCAGATTGCCTACGCCATTGGCCAGGCGCGGCCGGTGGGAACTTACGTGGAGACCTTCGGGACTGAAACAGTTGATCCGGCCCGCATCAGTGAAGCCATCGCGGAAATCTTCGACCTGCGTCCCCGTGCGATCATCGACGCCCTGGACCTGAAGCGGCCCATCTACGCCAAGACGGCCGCGCATGGCCACTTCGGCCGCGACGAACCGGACTTCACGTGGGAGCGCCTGGACCGCGTGGACGATCTCAAGGCTTTCTTCAACGCCTAGTTGCGCGCCTGTCCACGCCGGGAGCCTGCCGCGCAGGCCGGCAGTCCCATGTCAGTGCCGGGTGCTTTGCTGTTCCTGTCCAAGCGGCGGCTGAACGGAGGTAACTGCCATGGTTGCTGACAGTTCCGTGCAGCCAAGCCTGTTGCAGGGTTTTCCCGCGCGCAAGATGGCCGGCGGCGTCACTCTGGCGGGGGAGCTTCCGGTGGCGCGGGTCCTGGTTGACTCCTCCCTGCCGCACCTGGACCGTCCTTTCGACTATGCCGTCCCGGCTGAGCTGGACCAGGCCGCCCAGCCTGGAGTCAGGGTGAAGGTCAAGTTCAACGGCCAGGACCTCACCGGATTCCTGCTTGAGCGGTTAGCGGAGTCCGACGCCGGACACAGCCTGGTGCCCCTGGCCAAGGTTGTGTCCCCGGTCCCGGTCCTGACGGCCGCCATCAGGGAGCTGGCGGCCGCGGTCGCTGCCCGGTATGCGGGTACGGTCAGCGACGTCCTCCGCCTTGCCGTGCCGCCCCGGGTTGCCAGGCTGGAAAAGGATTACCCCGCTGCGCTGGACACCGGGACAACGGAAGCCGACGCTGCTCCTCCTGCGGCCCCCGGCGTTTCAGCCTGGGCGGCGTACCGCACCGGTGCCGCGTTCCTGCGGCATCTGGCTGGTGGCGGATCCCCTCGAGCCGTCGTCAACCCCTTGCAGGGCTACGGATCCGCAGGTTGGCCGGTCCTCCTCGCGGAGGCCGCCGCCGCCGCCTACTCCTCCGGCCGCGGCGCGGTGCTGGTGGTGCCCGACTACCGGGACCTGGACCGGCTGGAGGAAGCGCTCAAAGCTCTGGTACCGGCGGAGGCGGTGGCCCGGCTAACCGCCGATGACGGCCCAACGCCCCGCTACCGGAGTTTCCTGCGCCTGCTGGCGGGCCGCGCCAGGATTGCCATCGGTACCCGGTCGGCAGCCTTCGCCCCGGTCCGGGACCTCGGACTGGTGGCCTGCTGGGACGACGGGGACGACCTCCATATCGAGCAGCGTGCGCCCTACGCCCATGCGCGCGAAGTCCTCCTCCTGCGGGCAGAACAGGAGGGAACGGCCTGCCTCCTTGCCGGGCACGCCCGCAGCACTGAGTCGCAGCGGCTGGTGGAGGCGCGCTGGGCACTCCCCATTGAGACTGACAGGGCCACCCTCCGCAGCACCGTTGCCCGCGTGATCAACACCGCTGACAGCTTCGAGCAGGAGCGGGACCCGCTCGCCACCATCGCCCGCTTGCCCCATGCCGCATGGCAGGCGGCCAAGGAAGGACTGGAGCGCGGCCCGGTGCTGGTACAGGTAGGGAGGGCCGGCTACGCCCCCTCCCTGGTTTGTGACACCTGCCGGGAACCTGCCCGCTGCGGCCAGTGCCAGGGGCCCCTGGCACTGGCCGGCACCTCTTCGCTGCCCCAGTGCCGCTGGTGTTCCACCCCCGCTCCGGACTGGAAATGCCCCCACTGCGGCGGCAGACGGCTTCGAAAAGGCGCCACCGGAGTCCTGCGCACTGCCGAGGAACTCGGCCGGGCCTTTCCGGGCAGGACAGTAGTCACTTCCTCCGGAGACCAGGTGAAGGCAAAGGTGTCTGCCGGCAAGGCGCTGGTGGTGGCAACGGTGGGTGCGGAGCCGGTTGCGGAGGG
>Ga0308161_1005712_pt1 | contig 10793 bp, 8 predicted proteins | sample PhyFR2_FD_201034 | JGI IMG/M metagenome (GOLD analysis project Ga0308161, IMG submission 201034) | Phyllosphere microbial communities from UC Gill Tract Community Farm, Albany, California, United States - DLSLF.R2 | ecosystem: Host-associated > Plants > Phyllosphere > Unclassified | place: USA...
GCACCGACGGCGACCGGGTCGACGCCGGAGTCCTTGAGCTTGGCGATGTCGTCGTTGAGCTCGTCCATCGTGGTGGGCGTGCCCGTGATGCCGGCCTTCTCGAACAGGTCCTTCGAGTACCAGATGCCCTCGGGGAGCACGGCGACGGGCATGGCGTAGGTGCCGTCCTTCGCGTCGTAGCCCGAGAACGTGCCGGCGCTGATCGACTTCTTGGCGTCGGCGCTGATCGAGTCCTTGATGTCGAGCAGCTGCCCGGCGTTGATCATGGCGTTGAGCTTGCCGCCACCGCGCTGCAGGAAGACGTCGGGGCCGTCGCCGGAGTTCAGCGCGGTCTGGAGCTTGCCGTCCAGGTCCTCGTTCTGGATCGCCTGGATCTTGATCGTGACGTTCGGGTTCTTCTTCTCGAACGCCTTGACCGTGTCGGCCCAGTAGGCCTTGCCCGGGCCGGTGGTGGAGTTGTGCCAGAAGGTCATCGTGACCTTGCCGTTGCCGCTGCCGTCGTCGGCGGCTCCGCCGCTCGAGCAGCCCGTGGCGAGCAGTGCGGTGCCGGCTGCGATGGCGATGGCCGCCGCGAACCTGTTCTTCCTCGTCATTGTGGAGTCCCTCGGTAGTCGTCGTTGACATGCGACCGCGAGGCCGCACGGAGAGCATGCCTGGCGCTCATTCGGCTTGTCAATCGATTTCGATAACGATTTCGGTCCGTGGCGGTCCGCGGCTGAGGACCCCTCGGCGGGGTACGGTGTCGACGTGGATGCCATCGCCCGTCCGGCTCCCCTGCGGGGGCGGACCACCATCAGCGATGTCGCGCGGGCTGCCGGGGTCTCCGTCCCGACCGTCTCGAAGGTCATCAACGGACGCGACGGTGTCGCCGCCGCCACCTCCCAACGCGTGCTCGCGGTGATCGAGTCGCTCGGGTACGAGAGCTCCCTGGTCGCCCGCAGTCTCCGCCGCAGCCGCACGGACGTGATCGGCATCCTGGTCACCGAGTTCGAGCCGTTCTCGACCGAGTTGCTCAAGGGCATCTCGTCCGCCGCCGACGGCACCGGGTACGAGCTGCTCGCCTACGCCGGACTGGTCAGCGGCGAGGCACGCCCCGGCTGGGAGCGCCGCTCACTCTCCCGGCTCGCCGGCACCCTGATCGACGGCGCGATCGTCGTCACCCCCACCACCCTCATGGCGAGCACCCCGATCCCCGTCGTGTCGATCGACCCGCACACCGGACCCGAGGGCCACGCCGCGATCGACTCCGACAACGTCGGCGGGGCGCGGGCCGCGACCGAGCACCTCATCGCCCTCGGACACCGCCGGATCGCGCACATCCGCGGACGTGCCGACCTGGCCTCGGCCGAACTGCGCGAGCTCGGGTACCGCCAGTCGCTCGAGGCCGCCGGCATCCCCTTCGACCCCGACCTGGTCTGCGTCGGCGACTACCAGACCGCCGCCACCGCCGAGGTCGCCCGCGAACTGCTCTCCCGCCACGACCGACCGACCGCGGTGTTCGCGGCGAACGACAGCTCGGCGATCGGGGTCCTGCAGGTCGCCGGCGAGCTCGGGCTCCGCGTGCCGCAGGACCTGTCCGTCGTGGGCTTCGACGACGTGCCCCAGGCTGCGAACGCCACTCCCCCGCTGACGACGGTCGCGCAGCCGCTGCACGACCTCGGTGCCGAGGCGCTCCGCATGCTGCTGGAACTGCTCGGCGGCCGCGACGTGCCCGCGCACGTGCAGCTGCCGGCGTCGCTCGTGGTCCGCGCGAGCACGGCGCCGCCCCCGCCCGGTTCCTGAGGGCCCGGCGCCCGGGCGCCCCAGCGCCCGGGTCCGCTCGAGACGCCCCCGTCTTCGCCGGACACCTCGGCAGCGCCGAAACGCCGCCGACTTCCGCGGCGTCTCGTCCACTCGGCGGCGTCTCGTGCACTCGGCGGCATCCCACGCAGGCGCCCCTGTCTCGCGCAACTCGCCCGGACGGGAGGCCCGCCATCCGCCCGCCCCGCCCGTTCCCGTCGACGGACTCGCTCCTCGTCGCCAGCTCCGCTCACGCGGCTCGGCGACGTCACCGCTGATGGACGCTCCGTCAGCTACGAACTCGAACGACCCAACCATCGATGCTGCCGTGGTGCGGTCGGACAGTGACGACACGCTGTGCTGCTGCCCACCATGGGTTTCGGGGATCGAGAACCCCCGCTTGTCTGGATCAGTGACGAAGCGCACCGAGACCTGGTCGATCCGGATGATGGTGCCGCGTACGTCCTCTCGCGTCGCTCGTTCCGCTTCGCTGAGTTCTTCGGCGTAGAAGTCGAGTTGCAGGGGGACCGTGCGAGTCGCTTCCAGGATGTGGTCGATCCACGGCTGATCCGCTGCGTACAACGACCAGGTGATCTCGTCTCCGACCGCGACGTCGTAGCCGTCCTCTTCGATCTGCCACTCGGTGCGCCAGACGTCGAGTTCTCCGTCGTTCAGGGCCAGCACCGATCCCTCGGGCGGCGCTGCCGGCGTCGGGGTATGGGGGGCCGGAGAACGGCGGGTGGTTTCCAACGGAGACCCGAAGAGCAGTTCGTACAACCGCCGGGGCATGCCGGCTCGCCCCGACCGCAGCAGGTTCGATCGATCCCCTGGACGCATGCCCTGAGGATGAGCGTCTCCGACGAGTGCAGCCTCACGGTGAAGCGCCTGGCCGTTCGTCAGCCGATCGGCTACCGGATGCTGCCCGTCAGCGCCAGACTGGTCCCCGTGAACCTTCGTGTCCTCGGGGTCTGTGGCCTGCTCTTGGCAGCTGGGGCTTCTCTGACGAGCTGCAGCGAAGCGGCCAACGACGATGGGTACCTCACGTTGACTGCAGGTGAGGCAACTCTGTCTGCTTGCCCGACCGCAGCGCCGGTCATGGTCGAGGCGTTGAACTCCAAGCACCTGCCCACGTGTGATCCGATCGGGCAGACCCTTATTTTCCCCGATGGTGAGCAGATTCAACTACCGGAGCAACAGGGCGGTGGCGGTGCGTCGAGGTCGAGCTCGGACCACCAGTACGCCTACCAGAGTGTTGGCAACTGGGGCCTGGTCGCAGCCCGTGCGAAGGCCGATTGCTCGAGTATCCAGGAGTGGGGCAACGCGGAAGCCCTTCGGCGCGTGCACGACGCGTTCGGAAGCAGGTGGGCCTGCCATTGACGTCGTCCTGAGACGATCCTTCGCCACACGCCGTCGCACCCTGTCCCGGTGACGAGCGTGATCATCCTCAGCAGCGGGCTCGCGCCCTCCGCCTCGGAGCGGTCGGCGGCCTGCGCCCAGCTGATGACGCGCAGTCGGTCGTTTCGCGGGCCCATGGCACTCGATCGAACCCATGGAACGTCTCATCGGCCGGTCGCCCGTCGAGACAGTGCTCGGCCGGACTTGGTCGTGTCCGGCCGAGCTCCGTCTCACGCGATCCCCGCCAAACGGTCGATGCGTCGGGTCGTCTGGGCCCGCACGGTCGGATGATGCTCCAGCGAACCGCCGCCGTCACCGCAGCCCTCGTGATCACGCTCGTCTCGGTCGCGGGGTGCGCAGCCGGGCCGGGAGGCACGGCCTCCTCCGCCACGACGGCGGAGGTCCCGAAGCTGGACCCGCAGGTCGCGTCCACGCTCGACGACGCACTCCGCACCGTGCAGGCGAGCCCCGGCGTCGCGAGCGCGACGAACCGGATCGAGCTGCACCAGCGCTACACGGCCGCCGACGGAACGGACGTCACGCCCCCCGGCCTCGACGCATGGGACAACCGCGACGCCGGCCCGGCTGCACCGCCGCCGATCGGCGGTGTCTCCCCGGACGATCCCGTGCTCCCGCCGGTGCCCACGCCCTCAGCTCGTCCCACACCCCCGGTCGGTGCGACCGAGACGCACTCGTTCTCGAGCGCCTTCGTGGTCACGATGGACCCAGACGCAACCCCGTCGGAAGCGATGGCGGTCCCGGTCGCGATGGCGGAGCGTATCGCCTGGACCGGTGTCACCCTCACGCTGCAGGTGCCGGCCGGGCCGGGACACGTCCTCTCCACCGTCACCTACTCGGGCACGTTCGACCAGCAGATCCCTGACGAAACGGCCCTCGGTGTTGCGTCCGGACTGGCGACGCTCGCCGCCACGCCAGGCGTGACCGGACTCGAGGCGAGCATCCCGCAGACGATGCGCATCGACTACGGCTCGCTGACGATCGGGGTCTCCCCGGCGGACGACGCCACGCTCGCGCGGGTACACGGGGTGATCGACGGGACCGCGTTCGCCGGGACGACGCTGCACGGGTCGTTCGGGAACGGGGCGAAGCCCTAGTCCGAGGCACGACTGCTGCTCGGCGCGCTCGTCGCTCTGGTGCTCCTGCAGGGCGGGGTCGCCTCGGTTGTGGCGGCGACAGTGGGTACCGCGATCCAACGCTCGCTGGCACCAGTCCAGGTCGCCGGCGGCAGCACATGCAAATCGGTGAGCGACGACTGAATGCGTCTCTCTCGGTCGGCTGTCGAGGAGAAAACCGGCACGGTGCTCCCGCGAGGCGCCCACCTCGTCGCCTCTGGCACCCGGCATACGCTCAAGTCATTCGAAGCGTGGGCTGTGGCGTGTGTCCCCGATGCACCGCGCTTGTTCGCGGAGGCGAGACGCAGCGGGTTCGTCGACGCAGGTTCGGCGTTCTCGCCCTCACGCAACGACTGGTCAGGCAAGGGACCGGTGTCGCTTGAGCTCTGCAGGACCACGCAGTCAGACGGCGATCAGTAGATCGATCTCGAGGGACGCTGCGACCAGGCTCGTACGTCCATCTCGGGTACTTCCTCGACAAGTGAGGACGCTCTGGTCTCACTGAACCATCCGCCACCGCGACGGTTCTCTCACTCCTTCGACGGTTCCCCCACTGGTGTCGGTTGCGCCAGGCTCGATGCGTGAGTCAGATTCGACGTGCGCGGGTGTTCGCGTGGGGCATGCCTTCCATCGCCCTCGTCCTCATCGCTGGCCAGGCGTTGGCGTGCGTCCTGGCGTACATGCACACCGCTCCGATCGATGCTGCGTACCGAGCTACCGACGAGAGCGGCCGCGGGATCCTTCGTGCGCCGCCCGCCGACGTCATGGCTGCTGATCGGGCCCAGGGCATCACTTGGATGGCCTCGTTCCCGGTGGCTGTCGTGGCGACGCTCCTGGCAGCCCGGGCACTGGAGCGAGCTCGAGTTGCGGGTGACGCGTTGGTGTTCGCGTACCTCGTGACGGTCGTCGGCATCTTCGGATGCGTCGCGGGTCTCGGCGTCGCCGCATTCGGAGTCCTCGAGATCCTGTGACGCGGGCTTCTCCAGACTGCAGCGAACGGGTTCACGACGCACTCGTGAGCGGTGACCGCAGCGGCGTCCCCCGAGCCGATCGTTGACCGGGCGCTGCTGTCGGAACTGACCGGGACGACCTCGTCCTCGCCGCGACCGGTGGACCGGCGTTCGGTGTCAGGGGCATCCTGTTCGCCATGCAACTCATCACCTCCAGGCGGAAGAAAGCGAAACGCGCATGACCGAGCCGACGGCAACGACGAAGCCGTGGTTCCGAGACAGGTACACCTGGAAGTTCCTCGGCGGCGCAGCACTGTTCCTCGCCGGGTTCATCGTCGCCCCGGTCTTCGGTGTCGTGTCCGTCTTCGGCTGCGTGTTCGGTCTCGTCGCGGACAACCACGCCATGCACGCTGACTCGCACCTGCGCAGCATCAGCGAGGTCACCACGGGGACCGTCATCGACATCGACGTCCGGCACTACTCCGGCGCAGGCAAGACCGGAGGCCACACCGAATGCATCCCCATCGTGAAAGGTGAGGCCAACGGTTCACCCCACAGGTGGGAGCTGACGAACCACCCCGCCTGCAACGACTACTACACGGTCGGTGAACGGCTGCAGGTGATGTACGACCCGACTGACGTCGACCACGCTGGCGTCCGCTCGGACAAGATCCTCGCCACCTACCGGCACAACCTCGGCGTTGAGGTGCAGATCGGACTCATCGGCCTCGGGCTCAGCGCTGTTGGCGCTGCCTGCTGGACATGGCTCCTCCGCCGAGAGAAGCGGAAGAAGAGAGGTGCCCAGCTCCGGCAGAGCTGACGAGGTGGAGACCGCCGATGCACCTACCCCGACATCGTCATGCCCGACATGGAGGGACACGGTCGATTCCACCACCCCGACCTGATAAGTTCCCGCTCACAACAAATGCGGGAGGTCGTCGATGGAGACGCAGCACGACACAGCACACCGGACCGGCGAGCTCATCGTCACCGTGACCGACGCCGACGGCACACCCCGGGCAGGGACCGAGGTCGTCGTGGAACAGCGGCGTCACGAGTTCGGGTTCGGCAACATCGGGTTCGACTTCATCGGCCTCGCGAACGGCGAGCACGACCCCGCCGACGTCGGTACCCCCGAGCTCGCCGACCTCTGGCTCGACGTCTTCAACACCGCCACGCTGCCGTTCTACTGGGGCCGCTTCGAACCCGAGCGCGGTCGCCCCGACACCGAGCGGCTACAGCGGACCGCCGCGTGGTTCCGTGACCGCGGCGTCGCGACGAAGGGCCACCCGCTGGTCTGGCACACCGTGCAGCCGGACTGGTTGCTCGGGCTGGACACCGACGAGGTCGAGCGCCTGCAGCGCGAACGGATCCGCCGCGAGGTGCGGGACTTCACCGGCCTCGTGGACACCTGGGACGCGATCAACGAGGTCGTGATCATGCCGCACTTCGCGAACGGCCAGAACGGGATCACACCCCTCGCGCTGGCCCGCGGCCGCCTGGCGATGATCCGGATGGCGGTCGACGAGGCCCGTGCCACGAACCCGTCCGTGACCCTGCTGCTCAACGACTTCGACCTGTCGGACGCGTACGAGTGCCTGATCGAAGGCGTCCTGGAAGCCGGGATCGGCATCGACGCCATCGGCCTGCAGACCCACATGCACCAGGGCTACTGGGGCGAGGACACCATGCTCGCGATGGTCGACCGCTTCGCCCGGTACGGCCGGCCACTGCACCTGACCGAGACCTCGCTGGTGTCCGGCGACCTGATGCCCGCACACATCGTCGACCTCAACGACCACCAGGTGGACTCGTGGCCCTCGACGCCCGAGGGCGAGGCACGCCAGGCCGACGAGCTGGAACGGCACTACCGCAGCCTGGTCGGGCACCCCGCGGTCGAGGCGATCACCTACTGGGGCATCACCGACCGGGGCGCCTGGCTGAACGCGCCGATCGGCCTGGTGCGGGCAGACGGCACGCCGAAGCCGTCCTACGACGCCCTCCGTCGCCTGGTGAAGTACGAGTGGTGGACGGGGCCGACGACCCTCCGCACGGACGACTCCGGGCGCGCACGGCTGCGCGGGTTCCGGGGCGAGTACACGGTGCGCGCCGGCAGCGCGGAGTCCACGGTCACGATCGGTCGGGACGCGCCGACGGCTGTCCGGCTGACCGCGGACTGACGGCTGACGACGGACTGCCAGCGCGACCGCCGTCGGACGGGAGGCGCGGGACCGGTCGGGACGCGCCTCCCGTCCGACACGGACCCGGCTCCGCCGCGCGGCGACCCGCCGAGCGGCTGCCGCCACCGCGCTACGGTGCTCTCATGCGCGCCACCGTGCGGGACGTGGCCGCCCTCGCGGGGGTGTCCCCGAAGACCGTCTCCAACGTCATCAACGGCGGAGTCGTCGTGCGCCCGGAGACCCGCGCCCGCGTCGAGGCGGCGGTCGTCGAACTCGGGTACGTGCCGAACCTGTCCGCCCGGGGGCTGCGGAACGGCCGAACCGGCGCGATCGCGGTGACGTTGCCGGAGCTCGCGAGCGCGTACTCGGCGGACCTCGCCCGCTGGTTCGTGCTCCTCGCGCACGACCGCGGCCTGGTCGTGCAGCTCGAACAGACCGCGACCGACCCGGAGCGGGAGCGTGACCTGGTCTCGCGGGCGCGGGCGCACCTGGTCGACGGGCTGGTCCTCAACCCGGTGTCGCTCGATGCCAGCACCCTCGCGAACACCGCCGGGCTGCCGCCGACCGTCGTGATCGGCGAGGTCGAACCGGAGCACGTCGACCAGGTGCACGTCGACAGCCGGGCGGCGGCGCGCGAGGTCACGACGATGCTGCTCGACCGCGGGCACCGACGGATCGCGATCGTCGGTGCCGAGCGGGACGACGCGGTCACCGCCACCGCACGTCTGCGGCAACTCGGCCACGAGGACGCGCTCGCCGCACAGCTGGTCGCCGTCGACCCTGCTCTGCGGGTCCCGCTGCCGGAGTGGACGACCTCGGCCGCCGCGAGGACGTTCGGCGAGTGGCTCGACCGGAACCCGCTGCCCGACGCGGTGTTCGCGTTCACCGATTCGATCGCGTTCGGCGTGCTGCACGTCCTGGCCAGCCGGGGCCTCCGCGTGCCGGAGCAGGTGAGCGTCGTCGGGTTCGACGACGTCGACCAAGCGGCGTTCGCGGTGCCCGCGCTGACGACGGTGTCGTTCGACCGGCGGGACTTCGCGGCGGCGGCCCTCGACCTGCTCGAGCGGCGCATCGAGGACCGGGAGGCGCCGGTCCGGACCGTCGTCGTACCGCACCGGATCGTCGAGCGCGCGAGCGTCGCGGGGCGCTGAGGGCGGTCGGGGCGACGGGCCGGAGGCTCGGCCGCTAGCGTGACCGACGTGACCGACGCGCCCGAACTGCCTGACCCCCTCGACCCGCTCGACGCCATCGCCGTCGGACCGGTGACGATCGTCCCGGACACGAGCAGGCCGGTGGCCGCCGTGGTCGAGGGCGACGAGTTCCAGCGGTGGCTGACCTGGCCGACGGCGCCCCTGCCGACGAGTGCGGTCGAACGGACGGACATCTGGACGAGCCCGTCCGGCCTGTGGATCGTCTACGCGTCGGAGGACATGGAGCAGTCGTCCCGGACGGCCGTGTTCCTGTCACCCGAGCAACCGCCGCGGTCCGTGGAACTCGGCGACCGGCGGCCGATCGGGGTCGACGCCGAGGGGCTGTGGGTCGGCGATCCCCGTGATGCCTCGTTCTGGACCGAGGGGACGAGCGGCACGGACGAGGACGAAGACGAGGACGGCCTGTCCGACACCGAGCCCGAGACGCTCGAGTGGGCCCCGGTGGCTCCGTTCTGGCCCGACCGTGACACGTGGACCGAGCCGGAAGACGAAGAAGACGAAGAAGAGGACGAGGACGAGGACGAGGACGAGGACCGCCCCGACTCCGACGACGGTGACGACGACGACGACGACGAGACGTTCGTCGGCACGGCCAGCCAGTGGACCGTCAGCTTCGGTCGCCAGCCGGGCAGCGACGACGACCAGGACGGCGACGCGGACGATGGCGTTCCGGTCAGCGCTCCCCTCCCGACCTCGCCGACCGAGATCGTCCGGATCACCCCGGCTGACGAGCGGACCATCGTGCAGGTCGACCACCTGGTCGACGCCGTCTCGATCGAGGACGGCCGGATGACCCTGCGGTTCCACCCAGCCGGTCCTCGGCAGGTCGAGGTGCCGTTCGGTGAACGCGGACCGTGGCGCAGCTGGGACACCGTGTACGAACCGCGTGAGGTGGTCGTCGACGTCGCAGCGGGCATCCCGTCGGCCGTCGTCACCGAGGACCACGCCTCCGTCCCGGCCACGGACGAGAACGCCGGAGCCGACCTCGAGGAAGTCGAGGCAGCGTGGGCCGCAGAGGACTCCGCGCTCCAGGCTCGACGCGCGCCCTGGATCGGGCGACTCGATCTGACGGGGGTGAGCGGAGCCTCCTGGCAGACGCCCGAACCGGATGCGGCGACGGTCGAGCGCAGTGTCGCGGCGGTCCGCGACCAGCTCGCCAGCCTGGGCGAACCGAGCGTCATGTGGTCGGCCGACACCGACGCGGTCACCCGGGTGCGGAGCGACTACCGCTCGGTGCAGGTGGACGTCGAGGGGGCGTGGCCGGACACCGAGGTGGTCGTGTCGTTCGAACACAGGGCGGTGCCGTTCCTGCGACTCCGGAGGCGTTACCGGGTCTTCGACGACGCCGGCTACCCGATCGACCGGCAGTACGTCACGGTGTACCTGGAGGAGGACATCGCGACCGGCCACATCGCGTCCCGGCGCGCGGCGGTCGACGGCGTCCTCGACATCTGAGGGGCGAGGCCCCCGGCGCCGTCAGTCCCCGTCCGCCGCCCGCAGCACCGCAGCCGCCGTGCGCCGGTCGCCGAGGATCCGGAAGTGCCCGCCGAGGTCGAGCCGCACGTTCTCGGCACCCGTCAGCTCGCTGCCGCCCGGGATCAGGGTGTCGAACACCGCGTAGACCGAGGTGATCCGGGCGTTCGCGTCGAGCTCCCGGGCAAGTCCCGCCAGCACCGGGTCGGCGGCACGGAACACCCGCAGGTGCCGGACGGGTGCCAGGACGGCGTACTTCGAGCCGGCGAACGGCGTCGACACCGCCACCATTCGGTCGATGCGACCGTGCGGGTCGAGCCGGGTCATCGCGTACTTGCCGATGAGGCCGCCCTTGCTGTGCGCCAGGACGAGCGCTCCGTGCAGGTCGTGCTCGTCGAGGTACGCCATCACTTCCTCCGCGGACAGCGGCACCGGCTTGACGTTGTGCCGGAGGACGGTGAGCACGTGCACCGGGTGGCCGCGGTCGTGCAGCACGTCCATCAGCGGGCGCATGAAGTGCCAGGTCTCGTAGACGCCCGGGATGACGACGACGGGCTGGCGGTCGCCGGTCCGGTAGTCGTCGGCGGTGGTCGGTCCCAGGCTGCGGACCTGCCAGACGGCGGCGTAGACCCAGTCCAGCAGCGCCCACCGTGCGCGTCGCACGAGTCCGAC
>Ga0308161_1005718_pt1 | contig 10787 bp, 7 predicted proteins | sample PhyFR2_FD_201034 | JGI IMG/M metagenome (GOLD analysis project Ga0308161, IMG submission 201034) | Phyllosphere microbial communities from UC Gill Tract Community Farm, Albany, California, United States - DLSLF.R2 | ecosystem: Host-associated > Plants > Phyllosphere > Unclassified | place: USA...
AATACAAGTTATTAATATTGAAGTATTAAAAAATGCTTTTGGTGTGAGCACACAAAATGCAAAAAACTTTCAAAAACAACCATTTGTGCAAAAGGCATATCAATTTTCTTATGGCGCTTTACAAAAATATGGTCGTTATTTTTTAGCGCCGGGTTTGCGTCGTATTATTGAAAAATATCCAACACTTCACGAAAAACCACTCACCCCAAGCCTACATTTTTTGGTGGGAATTTTGAATGGAGTTTTTGGGGATTATCTGCTTAAACAGCATAGCCCCCTTGCTTTGCCAATGGTGCTATACGATCACTACGGAGCCATACAGCAAGGTGAGCTTGCAGGTCGTATTGTAATTTTGGTTCATGGTTTGTGTATGAACCACCTTACTTGGTCAAATGCCCATTATGGCGGTATCGGTGAGCGTCTGTTAGCCCAACGTGACCATAACACGATGCTATATTTAAATTACAATACAGGTCGCCGCATTTCAGCCAATGGCCGCAGCTTCTCAAATTTATTAGAAGATCTTGTAAAACATAATCCAAGAATTACCAGTATCGATGTGATTGGCCATAGTATGGGAGGACTAGTTGCTCGTAGTGCCCTTTTTTATGGCAAACAAAATATGTATCAATGGATTCATATGGTCGAGAATCTAGTATGCATTGGCTCTCCACATCATGGTGCAGTTTTGGAACGCTTTGGCTTTACTATACAAGATAAGCTTGGGGCTTTCCCTTTCGTAGGTTTACTTGGTCAGCTAGTCAATATTCGTAGTAACGGTATTTTAGACTTACGCCACGGCAGCGTTCGGGATGATGACTGGGAATATATGGATGCCCGTATTGGTATGATGGATGATAACCGTGCCCCTGCTCCTTTACCTTCGCATATCAATACCTTTTTAGTGGCAGGGACCTTAGAATTTGAAAAGGTGCGTAACAAAGCGCTTACCGTAATTGGCGATTACTTAGTGAGTGTGAAAAGTGCACTTGGTGAACACCCAAATCCACGTTTTCAGCTTAAAGTTCCAGACTCACATAAAGCCGTGTTTTACGGCTTAAATCATTTTGAAATTCAGTATCACTCAAGTGTTGCCGAACAGATCACGCGCTGGTTATATCCTCATGCTAATGATTATGTGCAAGAAGGTATTCAAACCCATATTATTGATATGCCGAACTATACGCTCGAAGATTTAGAAGGAATTGTAGAGACGTAAAAAAAAGCCCAACTTATGTTGGGCTTTTTAATTAAAAGGATAAATTCAATTTTAGTATAATATATATACACTAAAAAATTTATAGTTTAAATAAAAAATGATTATCCAAGAATCAACAATTTTATTATTTGATAAATATTAAAATTTCCATATAAAATACAACTATATTATTTAATATCTTAATATTTTCATTAAATAATTATTTTTGATATACAATTTTTTATAATTTAATCTATTGGGGATAAAAATGCATGAGCATAAAGTTTATGTCTATATCGTAGACAAAGAATACCAACCAACACAAGATCAAAAAGATCAAGCTATATCTTTTTTTGAAATCATTGTACCGGAAGCAGAACACTATCCATGTGGTTGGGACAATGCCAAAATTACTCTCGAAAGTAAATTTATAGAAAGTCCTTTTGCATTAACTGCTGGATTACCAAGTGGTTCAAATAAATATTGGCTTATTGATGAAGATGAAAGCGCAGACGACTCAGATGAAGATGATTATGATGAGTTAGCTTTGGATACTCAAATTCGACCAGAAATAATAAAAGAACTAGAAAACATATTGGGAACAGAACTAGCCTTAGTTTGGGAACCTGATTACTAATTTTTAAATTAAACAAATAGGATACTTTTTGATATCCTATTTATTTTAAAATTATTAAGACAACCGTTAGTCATTACTAATCTTTATACAATAGATTATCTTTGATATCTAAAACTTCATCAGAATAAAGATAATATTTCCCTTTCTTAAAGACTAATTTTCCTAACTTTTCAACACTTTGAACTTTAAAGAAATATAGTTCGTTATTTTTCTCTTTCACTTTGCATATATAAGATTTATTAACCTGAAAGCCAGTAGTAGAATACTCACACTTTTTGGGTGTTAGTGTTAAAACGGATTCTATGGTCGCAACATTTCCACCTGGTAGTTCTTCTGAACTATAATAATGATAAGTACCATTCCACTTATCTACATTTGCAAATGTGTTAGCAGAAAGAGCCAGCAATAATAAAAAATAAATTTTTTTCATTTAATTAATTTATAAATAATCAAGTCAAACTATTATAACCGAATTAAAATATAATAAAATATTTTATGAATTTATAAATAAACTATTAAAAATACTCTTTTTGAAAATTAATTCTTATCACTATTACTAAATTTAGAGAAATATATGAAGGAAATCGTTGTTTTTGACTTGGATGGGACATTACTATCGGGTGACTCTACAAAAGCATGGTTAACAGATAAATTGAAATCTAATATTTTTAGATTTATCGCTGCACTTATTGTTACACCCGTCGCTTTACCTCTTATGAAATTTAAGAAGTATAAATCTAAAGGTGCTTCATTGTATTTATGGATTGCAACGTATAGCTTGAACGAAGAAGAATTAGAATACAGTTTTAAAAATTTCTCTAAGAATATCAATGAAACTACTTCCGGTTCATTATATTGGTTTGAGCAAGGTATAGCCGAACTTAAAGATCATTTAGCCAATGGAAGAATTGTGTTTATTGCCACGGCTGCACCAGAAAAGTTAGCGAATGTTTTACTCGAGTCTATCAATCTAGATGTACAAATTATTGGTACTCCTTTGCAAAAGAAACTAGGAGGGTGGATAAGTGGGATACATTGTAGGTCTGAAGAAAAAGTAAGAAGATTGAATAAGCTTGATATCAAACAACCCTGGTTTGCAACATACAGTGATGATATTGAAGATGACTTACCTATTTTGATTGGCGCTAAACTGTCCTATCTAATTAATGGGGATAACAACAAAATTAAAAATATTAAAATCAACAATTTAAAAATATTAAATTGGTTTTAAAAGTTATGATAATGATATTATTTATAGAAGCCGTCTAACAACTAATTAACCAAAGATGGTATAGGCACTTTTAGCAATAAAAGTACCTATATTATTTAAATTAAACATTTATTTATCATGAATATTATCAGATACATTTCATTAATTTTCTCTATATTTATTTCTTATATCCAACAAACCTTTCCTATATATTTCTTCATTTTCAGTACATGAGGCTTGTAAGTTCATATCTAGGTAAGTATAACGATGTAACAACTTTTCTTCATTATTATGTCCTCCAAAAATATTAAAATGTGCACCTTCATTTGAAAAACATTCAGTTATAATATTAGGAATTCCATCCCCTATTAAATCGACCCCTCTAATTTTATTATTTTTATATAAAATCTGATCTTTATTTAATTCAAAACCATAACCATGTACTAAATCCTTACTTTTTTTATTAATATTATAAAAATAATTAGGCTCATCTGTAACAAAAGCTAACTCTGAAACACAATCACTACTATCTTTTTTCAATATTGGATTCACAATATCATATTTAAATTTTTCGTCCTCTTTATAGACAATTACAATATCTTTATTAAGAGGTTTTTCACTTACTATACAACCCTCATCAGAATCCAATAATACATAAATCTTGTTATCTAGCATTTTTTTTATATCTTTACTAATCTTCAACTTCTCTACTGTAGGTAGATTTTCTTGTGGCTTCTCTATTTTTTGCTGTTCAATAGGTTTAGTGTGAGTAGTATCACTCAAATGTTTAGTATCACAAGCACTTAAGCCTAATAAACACATACCTATTAATATTTTGTAAATCACTTTTACTTACCTACCTGTGTGTGACCAATGAGGTGCATCTTTACTACCATACCAAATTACACCATGTTTTTTGCCTAATTGTGTTAATGTTGCCCAGTTTGTAATTTTTGTACTTTCACCATCAATAACAACAACTTTTCCAACATAATTAGATATTCTCATATCTACTGCTTTTTTCCTATTATGGTTTGAGGAACCTGGTTTACCCACAGGATTCGTACCTATACCATATTTTTTATACATTGCTTTTGCAGCCTTTACTGCTTCAGTTTTATTTCCTTTATGTGTCCAATCAATATTTAATCCAGGGAAAGGTGGTACTTTATCTACAGCAATTTCTCCTCTTGCTATTGCTGTAGAGTAATACATTAAATAACTTCTTTCAGTTGGACGCCAAGTTGTATTAATTACAACACTAATACCAGCATTTTTCATACCATTAATAAATTTTGCAGCATTAGTTCTGAACGGCTCAGCTAAATCACTTAAGCTATTACTTTGTAAAAATAAACTACACCAATCCACTCCACTAAATTTTATTTGAGATGAATCTGACTTAGTAACATTAATAGATATAGGTTTCATATCTTTTTGTAATATTACTTGGGTCAATAGATCAGTATTTTCAAATATTTTTATTGTTTGTCCGGTTTGACCCTTATGTATTTTTGCACCTAGACCACTAACACCACTTATATGAGAGTTTTTATTTCCTTTATATTCAATTACATATTCACAATTACTAACTAACTGTTTAGATATTTTGTCATAAGTTAAAATTTTAAACTCTATATCACTATTATCTATAACAATTGTTTTAGGATGCCCTTCTGTACTAGTTTTTACTTTTTCATCTCTCTTAGGAGTCGAGTCATGAGTTTCAATTGGTTGCTTATGTTTTGATGAAGGAACTGGTTGTTTAGAATGAGGTATTTCTAGAACTTTAGTGCCTGTCTTTATATTTTTTGATGCTTGTTCTATTGCTGAAGAATCAACATCAATAATGCGAAGCGATTTATTTTTATCAACTTTAATTGTTAATAAATTCCGTTCATCTCTGAGTTTATAATTCAGTTCGAACCCTAGCATTGCACGAACAGTTATCTTTCCATTGCCATCAGTTTTTTTTTGCTTTATTTGATTTCTATATTTTTGAATTAAGTTCAAATTTGTTATAGGTTTTTTTGTATCACTATGTCTGAACAAGATATTAAAAGTATGTAAATTAAGCTTTACAGTCTTTTCTCCCATACCTTCTTGTGCTGTAAAACGAATAATTTCTTGTTTTGAGTCCAGCCCACTAATTAAGACTACAATTTCTTCACCACTTAATGCTGCTAAGTTATTTTCAATACCATTAGCGCCCACATTATGCCGCTTTTCAGCATTTTTATATTTCAGAAAGTAAGAAAAATTTGGAATTACCTTATTTTCGCTATCTGTGATCTTAATACTAAAATTAACGTTTTTTTGTTTAGTATTCTTCTCTCCGACTTCTGCTTTTTTTTCATTATTTACTTCAGCTTGAGTATCTTTTTTTACAGATTCTTGCTTTTGACTAGGTGATGCCTGTTGGTTATGTATATCAGTTTGAGATTTTACTCCACTACTACCACTTGAAACGACTATAACCGAAGAATGATTTTTCCCATCAGCAATTAATAAAACTTCTTTATTGTTATTATCAACTACTTGAACACCATCAATAGTAAATCTTGCTCCCCAACCATCTTGCACAAGAAATGATCTAATTTTACCTTGATTATTAGTAACCAAATTACTTAACGCTGGTACTACTTTTGTTTTCTTATACCCAATACTTACACTAGACTTAACAAGTACGTTCGCACTTCTATCAACAAATTGGACATAGAAACGTGATGTGCCTTTATATCTATACCAACGCATATCATCATTTTCTGTTCCTTTTATTTTTACTTCTTCAGTCAAGTGACTTTTAGCAAAATCGGGAACTAGTGAAGTATATTTTTCTGGATTTTTCTTATGTAAAGCTGCTTGAGCTTTAGGGCTAAAATATAATACAACTCCATTTGTTATATCCTCCTCCTGTCCCTGATAAATTGCTGATATTGCTTCAATAATATCTTGCGTATGATCAGATATATTCCCAGAATGCATTTCTGTCACAGCTTTTTTAAAAGGTGGATTTTTATCAGTAATAGCATCGAAATTCTTTTTTAAAATATCACTGACATTTCTTGCATTAATCCATTCTCCAAAACCAATCCTATTTTTTATACAGTGTGCCACAACTTTCCAAGTGGTTGGACTACATCCTCCAGCTTCTCCTGCCACCGTCCCAACGAACTTTATAAATTCTTCTGAATAACTCATTTACTGTTACTTCCACAAGGATTTTGGATTTTCTTTTTAAACAGAATTTCACCATAATCATTTGCAATTAAATTAAGATCTCCAGCATTATCAAATTTAGACATCTCACTAAAATCACTGTAATAATTAAATTTTGATGGAAGAATATTGAATTTCTTATCACTTAGGTCTATTAAAATTTTTCTATTATTAGTGAACATCTTTTTTGCATATATTTTCTTTTTACGACTATCACTTTCTATAATACATTTAGACTTAATATCAAAACTAATCAACTCCTCAGTATAGTATTCCTCATGTTTTCCAATAAAGTAATGCCCTACACAAGGTGAGCCACATGAACTTACTACATGAAAGATGTCTTCACTAACTTTTTCAATATTTGGTGATTTTATATTACGTAATAAAATACTTTTTTCACCATTTACTGTTAGCACAACATTACAACTTGTCTCATATTCGTCTGTACACTGCGAAATAAGATTAAAATCTTCTTTTGCATAACTTTTCAGTGAAAATAAAACCAAAAAGAGGCAAGCTATATTTTGTTTATTAAACATCATTAATTCTCCTAATCATTATGTGTATGTTCATGGTCAATTCCACACCCACAGCCATTGATCTCGTCACCATCTAGTGATTCAACTTCCTGTTCAGGAATTAGCTCTTTAATTTCTGTTAAATAAGCTCCTGGTACTAAAGCGAGTTCTACATTATCAATAGAGTCACTATAAACTCTCGCGCTACTTTCTTGCTCAAACTCATATACAGCTTCGATTTTCTTAGAGTGATTAATCAACTTATATTTCATATTTTTTAATATTTTAGTATCAAATATCTCACTTAAATCAAATCTCATACTGTACATCCCTGTTGCCGGCATTTTCGGCAACTCAGCATTTACTGTTGCCCCACTCATAAACAAATGCTGCCCAGCTTTACTTTCAAACTTACCACCTGTTGTTGAAAATACGCCATCCGCATTAATTTTGAGCTGTGACCCACCTGCTGTTAATACAATTTCTTTTGGACTCGTAAGCTCAATTTTTTCTTCAGTAGAAATGAGCTTGATAACCTTCTTCGCAATTGCTTCAATAGCATCGTCTTGTGCTTGTAGTTCGAGCTTTCCTTTTGCTGCATAAGCGCGAAAACCCTTTTGCGCAGCAAACAAACTGATTTTATCTTGTGCATGCCCAATAATATTTTTCTGTGCGCTCAAATTAATTGAACCACTGGCACTTTCTGCAATATCCTGAGAGGCTTGCAGAATAATATTTTCGGGTGTAGTCAAGGCAATACCATTTGGCGATGCTAATAACATCAGGGCTTGTCTAAAGATTTTGCCTTGCTCTTGCTGTTTCGCATCTGCACTACTTTCTAAACCTTGGGTATAACCCTCCATAAAGCCTTGTAAAGAACCCAATGCTTTAGAAGGTGTCACTTCCAATTTGCTACCTTTACTAAAAGTTCCGCATACACTCATCAAATCAAAGTCTTTAGTCTCGACATTGGCTAAGACTTTGCTGACCTCTTTAAGACTTTCAAATGGATTTTGATGAATTCGATCTTTAATGCTTGCGAGTTTGCCTTTAATGATATCAGCGCCATGTTCTTCAACGTTTTCAATAAATGCTTTTAAATTCTCTACCGCATCTTTAGCATCGGTAAAGAAAGCATTAAATTCGTCTACAACACCTTTTGTATCGCCACCTAGTGCACCCATGTCTTGAATAAAGCCGCCACAGTCTTTTAAGGCGTGAATAGGATCATTATTAATCCCTTCTTTAAATAGATTTACTGTGCTATTTAATGCTTGACCTGTGGTTTTTAGCTCAAGAGACTGAATAAATTTGGGTAAACGATTAATCACGTTTAAAGCATCAGTTTGTTGCTTGGCTGCAACTTCACTGAGCATTTTCATGCTTTCATAGCCTTGTGAAAGTAAGGATTGAGCTTGTGCAGCTTCTAAATGATCTGCAATTGCCTGCTCTTGCGCATAGGTACTAATAAGCATGCCTTTGCCTGCACGCACGGCTCCCCACGCATCGGTTCTCAGCTCAAAGCCTTCACCACGACCTTGACTAGTCGATTGTTCTTTAGGATGGCTTAAATTACCTAAATTCAGCTGTGTTGCTGCATGGCTACTTTGTAGTTGGGTACTGATTTGCCCTGTTGTGTCATCAAATCGTAATTGGTTAAACCCACTGCCACTAACTTCCTGACTACGAATACCACTCAGTTTTTTAGTATCGGGAAGCTGTCCTTTCACATCAAACTTGGTTGGTGAACGCTGTGCTTCATGGATGCGTCCCGTCACAAATGGACGGTCAATATTGCCATCAAAGAAGTCAATGACCACCACTTCACCAATACGCGGTAAAAAGCGTGCTCCATAGCCTTCACCCGCCCACGGAGTCAGTACATCGACCCAAGCCGAGTCGGTATCATTGTCATTGCTGCCTGCACCACCATCATGGCCATGATCATCACTACGGGTAAACAGAAAACGCACCTTGATGCGCCCCCATTCATCGACATGGATGGTCTCTCCCTCTGGCCCCACAACTTTCGCTCTTTGTGGGTAGGCAATCGGACGATGCTGTTCTGGATTATATTCAGGTGTCGTTTTGATTTGACGGCGAATTAAAGTCAGCTCATTACCTTGACGCTCAATATCGTCATAACCATGTTTATCCCAACGACTTTGGGTTAGTAACTGACTAACTTGCTGATGTAGATCTTTTGGTAAATTGTTTTGGTTGTAGAAATTTTTAGCGATAATCAGGAACTCTTGATCAACCCCTTCATGTTGATCAACTTCAGGATGCTCTCGAAAATTAAACCAATAGCCGACTTGGCTATCTCGAACACTGCTATAAGCCTTAAAGTATTTGGCCTGACTTGCATACATGTCATTAAATTGCTGATTCAGTTTCTCTAGCTGATTACTAGTTGAAGCAGTAGCCTGATCCTCACCTTTTAAATCTTGCATCCAAGCAGGACTCATGTGCCATGCTTGCTCAAGGCTTAAACTCGCTGAATCAAAGTTATCTGAATGTGTATGGGTAGTAATGACGGAACCAGCGCCTTCTTCTTGTGCTAAGGCATCGGGCTGCCAGCGTTGCACATGCACAGCAGTCGGTTGCAGACTCCGCACCGCAACAAAACCCGTAATACTATCTTGATATTCTGTCGCGCTACTTCGGTGATAGCGAATGCTACGGCGTGCTAAAGCTTGGTACTGGTTATTATCATCAATTAATCTAAGCTTTTGGGCTTGTACTGGGGCAGTAAAATGAGGAACAAAAAGCTCTGATTCATCAATTAGCCAACTAACACCTTCACTTCGCCATAAACGCGTAAGAAAGTCATAGTCGGATTCATTATGCTGCATGATAAATGGACGAGTATCATAACTCTGGCTTAACCCACTCAGGTCTAAGCTTAAACTTGTCGCAAAAAGTGGACTTTTTTCTTGCCATTCTTTGAATAGAACTTCGGTAATTTCTACGATACTTTTATTCATAAAAACCCGACTATTACGGCGTTTGTGCCATAAATTTGTCGCGTCTTTTAAGGTCAATTTATAAAGCGTTAAAGCACCATCACTTTGGCCATAACTGGCTTCAGTCACAATTCCTGTAGTTCGAAATAATTGTCCAGAATCTGTAACCTGATCAACAGCAACTTGCACTCCTATAAACTGCTTCAATGCAATTTGGGCACTCGTCGAAAGACAAATTAACTCAGCTTCAACTCCCCCATTTAGCTGATGTTGGCCTTCAATACGCTGTAAAAAAACTTGGTTATTGAGTAGTTCATTAGAAAATTGCACGTGAATCGCGCGTTTCTGTGCACTTAACCCTATTTTTTCCAATACACTAAAAATATTAAAAAGCATTTTTTTATAATCATAAGGATATATAAACGGCTGCACTTTATAAAAAACAGAACTATCTGTCTACAATATTATGCTTTTTTTCAATTCGTTTTTTTATATTTTGATTAATTCTAAAACAATAAAAAAAGCCCAACATAATATTGGGCTTTTTTTAATCTGTTTAAACTTACTTTTTAGCAGTCTTAAACACTGGATAAAAACGGAACAATTGCCATAAACAGACCAGTAATAGCAAAAGGAAATAAACCAATGACCAAACTGGTAAAGACTGACCTAAAAAGGTCCAGTCAATAGCTGCACACTCACCTGAACCAGAAAGCACTTCTTGCAAAACTGCTTTCACAGGTAAAGCATCAATTAAATAATTTAAACCTGGTCCACAACTCGGTACTTGATCGGCTGGTAAATGCTGTATCCAAACATGACGCCCTGCTACACCCACTGACCATAAAATTGCGATGCCAGCCAAAAATGCGTAAAAGCGTTTAACTGCATTGGAAACAGGGTTATGCAAAAATGCAATCAGTGCCACAAGGCCCATTGCCATTAAGCCAACACGTTGAAAAATACAGAGCGGACATGGCTCCAAACCTTTTACATGTTCCAGATACAACGCAAAAGACATGCCGACAATACTTGC
>Ga0308161_1005725_pt1 | contig 10783 bp, 12 predicted proteins | sample PhyFR2_FD_201034 | JGI IMG/M metagenome (GOLD analysis project Ga0308161, IMG submission 201034) | Phyllosphere microbial communities from UC Gill Tract Community Farm, Albany, California, United States - DLSLF.R2 | ecosystem: Host-associated > Plants > Phyllosphere > Unclassified | place: USA...
GCCCCCGGCCCCCGGGCCCCCGGCCCCCGGTCCCGCGGGATGGAGCAGAAGACGTCGGGTGCGCGCCCTGCACCCGACGTCTGCTGCTCCATCGGGCCGCGCGGGCCCCGGGCGGCCGGGTGTCGGTGGCGCGACCTAGCGTCGGAGCATGCCCGAGGGTGACTCCGTCCACCGCCTGGCCGCTCGGCTCCGTGCGACCGACGGCGCCCTCGTGGTCCGGGGCGAGCTCCGCGGCGGGCCGAGCGCGGGGACGTCCATCGCCGGACGACGGATCACCGGGCACGCCACGCACGGCAAGCACCTGCTCACCCGGCTCGACGACGGCACCACCCTGCACACCCACATGCGGATGACGGGCTCGTGGACGGTCACCGGTCCGGGTCGCCGGATCCCGACGACCGTCGCACGGGACGCCCGGGTGCGGATGGCCCTGGACGACGGGCGCACCGTGTGGGGCATCGCCCTGCCGGTGGTCGACCTCGTCCCGACGCGCGACGAACACCGGGTGGTCGGACACCTCGGTCCGGACCTGCTGGACGACGACTTCGACCGTGCCGAGGCGGTCCGGCGGATGACGGCCGACCCGGACGCGCCCGTCCGTCGGGTGCTGCTCGACCAGCGGCTCGTCGCCGGGCTCGGCAACCTCTGGGCGAACGAGCTCGGGTACGTCCGCGGTCTGCACCCCGACCGGCCGATCGGGACCGTCGACGTGCCGACGCTGCTCGACACCGCGCAGCGCATGCTCCGGCACTCGGCGACGGTGCCCGACGCGTACCAGGTCACCACCGGGCGGCTCCGGCGCGGGGAGCAGCACTGGGTGGTCGGCCGCGCCGGTCGACCGTGCCTGCGCTGCGGGTCGCGCGTCCGGGCCCGCGACGACGTCGAGGTCCCGGGGTCGCCGGCGCGACGCGTGTGGTGGTGCCCGCGGTGTCAGCCGGCGGTGGACCCCTCGGCGATCGCACGGGCGACCTGCTCGGGGGAGCGCCCCACCGTGTCGACGACCTCGGCCGCGTCGTGCAGCCAGGTGCGGGCGGCCTCGGCGTAGGGGTCGAGCCGACTGACCCGGAAGGTCGAGTACCCCACCACCGCGTCGTCCTCGATCCGGCGGCGCAAGGTGTCCTGGTCGGCGTGCAGCACGACGTGCCGCACCGGGATCCCGTGCTCGGCGAACCCGTCGGCGATCTCCCGCCAGTAGGCCTCGACGAGCACGGTCTGGGGGAGCACGAGGGTCCCGCCGACCAGGTCGAGCAGCCGCCGCGCGGTCTCGACGACGAGCGGACGCCACGGGTCCCAGTGCTGGAAGTCCCCGTGGTCCGGCAGCGGCGGGTGGACGTCCATCAGGACCTCACCGACCTTCTCGGGGTCGAGGACGTGGGCGTCGGGCAGGAGCGGCTGCAGGAGACGCGCCGTGGTGGTCTTGCCGGCCCCGTGCGTCCCGTTGATCCAGACGATCATGCGCGGACGCTACCGCACCGGGCCCCGGCTCGGGACGGACTCAGACGAGCCCGGCGATGCCCAGCGCCACGAGCGACAACAGCGGCAGCGCGCCCTGCGTGGTCGCGGCCCGGCGCTTCGTCGCGTCGCTCGTGAACAGCACCAGCGCGGCGGCGAGCATGCTCGCGGTCCCGGCGACGACGAGCGTCGTCCCGACCGCGGTCCCGCCGGCGGCGGCCACGACGATGCCCACGACCACGAGCACGGCGAGGAACAGGTTGTAGAAGCCCTGGTTGAACGCGAGCCCCTTCGTCACGACGGCGTCCTCCTCGGTCGTGCCGAAGGTGGAGCGGGCGCGGGGGGTCGTCCAGAGGACGGACTCGAGCACGAAGATGTACACGTGCAGGAGCGCGGCGAGGGCTGCGAACACCAGGGCGACGACGGTCATGGCACGACCCTACGACGCGGCGGACGCCCGTGCCGCGACCGGCAGGCGCGGCACGCTCCCGCGGGTGCCGTGGGACGGGATCAGCGGCGCGTCGTCCCCGGCAGCGGCAGCTCCCGCCCGTGGTCCCACGGCTCGGTCCAGTCGAGCCGGTCGAACAGCGCGTCGAGCAGCATCGCGGTGAAGCCCCACAGCGTGTGCTCGCCGCGGTCGGAGCGGACCGTGAACGCCGGACCCCGCCACTCCTGGCCGCCGCGCCGCAGGACCGTGACCCCGCGGTGTGCGGGGTCGAGCAGGTCGGCGACCGGCGTGCGGAAGACCGCGGCCGACTCCCGCTCGTCGACGACCCGGACGGGCGTCGGCTCCCGCCACCAGCCGAGCACCGGGCGCACCAGGTGGTTCGAGTGGGCGAGCGGGACGGCGGGCAGGGTGCCGAGGACCTCGACACCGGTCGGGTCGAGTCCGGTCTCCTCCCGGGCCTCGCGGAGGGCGGCGGCGGGCGCGTCCGCGTCACCCGGGTCGATGCGACCGCCCGGGAACGCGACCTCGCCAGGGTGCGACCGGAGCGTCGACGCACGCGCGAGCAGGAGCACGTCGAGGTCCCGGTGCACCGCGTCGGCGCGCGCGGGACGGCTGCTCGGGACCCGGTCGAGCACGCCGAACAGCATGAGGACGGCGGCGGCGCGGGGGTCCTCGGTGCCGGGCATCGCGGGCACGAGCGGCCCGGAGCCGACCACCGCGGCGAGCGCGGCCCGTGCGTCGTCGGCGGTCGTGCTCACCCCTGGTCCGTCCCGGTGACGTCCGCGGAGGCGCTCCCGGCACTGTCCGCCGTGGGTCGGCGACGCTGCACGAGGCGGGTGACGAGCACCGCGGCGAGCGCGACGACGACGATCCCACCGAGGACCCACGGGGTGCTGCCGCCGTGCTGGTGCCCGGCGGTCGCGGCAACCGCGGTCGAGGTCGCTGCGGTCGGGGTCGGCTCGGCAGCGGGTGCCGCGGCGGACGCGGATGCGGACGGAGCGGCGGTGGGCGAGGGCGTGGTGGCCCCGGTGGACGTGAAGCGGTACTCGCCGGAGATCGGGTGCCCGTCGACGGAGACGCTCCGCCACTGCACCCGGTAGGTCCCGGGCGTCGCCAGGTCGACCGGCTTCGCGATGGTCGTCCCCGACACCCGGACCTCGCCCGAGGTGTGCTCGGCCCCGGCGGCGTCGGTCACGCTGATGACGATGCCGGTCTGCAGGCCGGACAACGGCTCCTCGGACAGCGTGAGCGTGACCACGTCGAGGTCGCCCGACACGGCTGCGTCCGCCGCGGGGTCCGACGACACGAGGACGTCGTGCGCCGACGCAGGACCGGCGAGGAGCACCACCGGCGCGAGCGCTGCGACGACGACGGTGGCGAGGAGGGCTCGGAGACGCACGGGGGCCTTTCGTGGGGTGGCCCGGTCGGTCGCCGGGCCGGCTGGTGGCGACCGGCCCGAGCGTACCCGCGCAGGTCGGGACGCCCGCCCTGCCGCGACCGGCGCGACGCACGCCGCGCTGGACGGGTGGGTCGCGGACCGGGACGCGACCCGCCACCGGACGGGAGGCGCGGGTCGGGCCCGCACCGCGCCTCCCGTCCGCGACGCGTCGACCACACCGCAGACCGGCACCGCCGTCGCGTGGGCGCCGGTCCGGCGCGCGTCAGCGCCCGGCGGTGGCGTGCGCAGCGACCTGCTGCGCGGTGAGCTCCGTCGAGTACACGGCGGCGTACCGCATCGAGCCGGTGAAGGCGAAGTTGGCGGGCGCCCCGGGCCACCCGCTGATCGTGTCGTACCCGATGCGGAAGTAGCCCGTGTAGTTCTCGGCGACCTTGTAGGACGTGTTCGACGCGACCACGACCCCGTCGAGGTAGAGCCGCATCCCGTTCGTGGGCGACATCGTCGCGACCACGTGGTGCCACGCGCCGTCGGTGACCGCCTTCGGCGAGGTGACCACCTGGGTGGCGCCGTTGTAGGCGCCGAACACGAGCTGGCCGGACGTGTTGACGTAGATCTGCCGGTCGTGCTGCCCCGACTGCATCACCTGGTTGCTGCCGAAGCCGATGAGCAGGCCGCCCGCCACGGTGGTGCGGAACCAGACCTCTTCGCTGAAGGTGGTCGGGTTGGCGTACGACCTCGGGGTCGAAACGAAGTTCGGCGTCATCGTGGAGCCGTTCAGCGCGTACGAGCCGCCGGCGTCGCGCGGGCAGGCGTTCGGGTTCGGCGTCGTCGAGGTCATGCCGTTCTGGTACGTGCCGGCGGCACCCTTGCCGGACGAGTCCGCCGCGGTCCGCGTCCCCGAGGTCTCGTCGAGGTCGTACGCGAACAGCGCGTTCGCGGCGTCCCCGGCCACCGCGGCCGTGCACGTGAAGTACGGCGCCGTGGCGGCGGTGTTCGTGGAGTCCGTGACGGTGGCGCTGAACGCCGAGCGGGTCGGCGCGAAGTGGTTCACGAGCAGGACCGCGGCGAGCGCGGCGACGAGCAGGACCGCGACCACGCGGGGGTCCCGCAGGCGGCGGAACGGGACCGCAGCGAGCAGGCGGCGGAACGGGACCGCGCCGAGCAGGCGACGGCTGCCGGCCGACCGGGTCGGGGTGGAACGACGACGGCCGTGGACCGGCTGCGCGGTGCCGAGCTGTCCGTGGTTCACGAGGCACGCACCGGTTCGACGCGGCCGACGGCCAGGCAGGCGACCAGCGGGACGAGGCAGACGAGCACGAGGGCGACCCAACCGATCGGGTCGAGGTCGATGTTCGACGTCAGCTGGTACTGCCCGTTGTGGGTGAGCTCGTGGATGACGACGCGGCCGACCTCGCCGTCGACGAGGTGCACGGTGTTGCCGCCGTGGGCGTCGATGCGCACGGGGAACACGCCGGAGGACACCACGGTCGCCTCGACACCGTGCGGGGTGGAGGTGTTCGTGATGGTGGTCATGTTGACGAACGGCTTGAACAGGAACGCCGCGTACGCGCTCGTCAGGGCGGTGCCGGCGATGCGCAGGCAGCTGCGGGTGACCCGGTCGGTGAACGCGCTCGTCAGGGTGAGGACGACGAGCGTGCCGATGAGCAGGACCGGGGCGGCGCGGAACAGCCAGCCGATGTACGGCACGAGCAGGACCGGGGTGCCGATGACGTCGGCCTGGGTGAGCGTCCACGGGTCGGTCGCGCCGTTGATGTCACCGCGGGTGTGGAGTCCGCCGTCGGCGTCCTCCGCGATGATGCGGTGCGTGTAGACGACGCCCGGGTTGGCGGTGGTCTCGAAGGAGACGACGTCGCCGACGTGCAGGGTCGTGACGTCGACCGGCAGGTCGAGCACGAGCGTGCCGACCGGTGCGGCCTCGCCCATCGAGGGGGTCTCGACGACGAACCAGCGACCACCGGCGGAGAGGAACAGGACCGCGGCGCCGAGCAGGACGGCGGCGACGGCTGCGACGAGCCAGGCGAGGAGGACCTCGGAGCGGCTGGTCACGCGTCCGCGCAGGTGCAGCCGGTCGAGCGTGCCGGTCAGCGGGAGCGCTGCGATCTGGCTCATGTGGTGCTCCGGTCGGTGGTGGGCCTGCGGTGGGACGGTCGTGCGGTGGGACGGTGCTGCGTGGTGCTGTGCTGCGTGGTGCCGTGCTGCGTGGTGCGTGGTGCTGTGCTGCGTGGTGCTGTGCTGCTGTGCTGCTGTGCTGCGTGGTGCTGTGTGCGGCAGCGCCCGGCCGGAGGGGGCGGTCGGGCGCTGCCGGTGGTGGCTCCGGCCGTCTCGTGGGGGGACGGACGGCCGGTGCCGGTCCTGGGTGGGGTGGTGGGCCCCGTCGTCCGGTCCGGGACGGTGTCACCGGACCGGCCGGGATCAGGCGGTGAAGGTCCAGGTCATCGGGACCGAGGCGGCGAGGCCCTGGTAGGTGTTGCCGGCCGAGGAGTCGAGCGTGACCGCGAAGTTGAACGGGACGGACGCGCCGGCGGCGGGGGCCTGCGGCATCGTGAAGGCGGTGGCGGCCGCGCCCTTGAAGCTGGCGAGGGTGCCGCTGAAGACGGTGGTCGAGCCCGAGGTGATGACGATGTTCATCTTGGCGCAGAGGTCCGTCGCGGTGCCGTTCTGGGCGCCGTTCGCCGACTGGGTGCAGGTGGCGCCGGGGGTGAGCGTGAAGGTCGCGGCGTTCGCGGTACCGGTGTTCTTGATCGAGATCGCGGTGTTGACGGTGTTGCCCGGCGTCATCGTCGTGCTGCCACCGAACTTGTTGATGGTCGAACAGGTCGCGGCGTTCGTGGAGACCGAGCCGCCGTCGGTGCTGAGGCACGTGACGTTGGCGCCGGCGTTCTGCTCCTGCATGACGAGCGTGCCCGAGGCGGCGGTGTTGCTGCTGTTCGTGATGCTGGCCGCGAACCCGGAGAGGGTGCCGGTGAGCGAGAGCGACAGCAGGACGGCCGCGAAGATGCCCGCGACCAGGGCCACGGGGGCGAAACGGATCCGCTTCAGGGCGGCGGTGCGGAGCTTGGACACGGTGTACCTCGTCGTTCGGTGGGTGTTCTCGGTGTGTGGACGAGCAAGGGGTTCGGGCCGACTTGCTTCACTGATCAAGATAGTCAACCGTTGACCAACTTGACAACTCGTATACTGTCCCCAGAGCGGGGGACGCCCGGGTACCCCGCCCGACGGAAGCAGGACGCACCGTGACACCCACTGCCGACGACGACCTGATGGCCGCGTTCGCCGCGGTCGTCCGCGCGAACACGAGCCTGGTCGGCCAGCTCAGCGCGCGGGCGGGCATCCACGAGAACGCGCTCCGCGCCCTCGTGCTCATCAGCGACACCGGGTACAGCACCCCGACCGAGGTCGCCGGCTACCTCGGCCTGACCTCGGGCGCCGTGACGAACATGATCGACCGGATGAGCGCCGCCGACCTGCTCGAGCGCGCCCCGAACCCGAGCGACCGACGGGGCTCCCTGCTGCGGCTGCTGCCCGGCGGCGAGGCCGTGGTCGCCGACTACCGCGCGCGCTACGGCGCGATGCTGCGCGCCGTGGACGGCGCGCACGGCGGCGAGCTCCACCAGGTCCTGAACGCGCTGGCCGACGGCCTGTACGACCAGGCGGCCGACACGATGACGCACCCCGCGCAGACGGGGACCGCCTGACGGACGGGAGGCCCGTGGAGCGCCCGCCACGCGCCTCCCGTCCGCCCCGCGGCAACGCCGCGAGCGCCCGTGGCGCGGTGTCGTGGCGGCCACGCTCCCGGAACCGCGCGCGACCTGCCATCATGCCGTCATGGCACCGGAGTCCCCGGAGGCGGACAGCCCCTCCTTCCGACGCTTCCACGTCGAGGCGATCAGTGAGGACCGCGGCGCCGAACTCGACCGGATCTACGGCACCGGGGGCGGCATCGACAGTGCCCTCGAGACGTTCCGGTACGTCGGCGCCGGCGACGCCGACGTGTCGATGCGCGGCGCCGAGGTCGAGGGGACCCGCAGCGGGCGGATGGAACCCCGCGCCGACCACATCGTGTTCTGGGTCGCCGACGGCACCGCCTCGCTCGAGGACACCCGCGACGGCACCGTGCTCGAGGTCACGCCGGGGCACCCGCTCCTGCTCTCGGCGTCCGTGGCGTACACGTTCACGGCGGACATCCGGAAGCTCACGATGGTCCACCTGTCCGACCGCGTGCTCCGCGCCGAGCTCGCACGACGGCAGCGGTACGTCCGCGGCCCGCTGCTCTTCGACCAGCAGCCCGACATCGAGGTCGCGCTCGGCCCGCTCCGCGCGATCATCCGCTCGCGCGCCGGCCAGGTCATGGACGGGCGGCTCGACGAGGCGCAGCGCGCAGCCCTGAACCAGCAGATCGCCGCGGCCGTGATCGATGCCTTCCCCCTCGTCGAGGGCGCCGAACCCGAGCCCTCCACCGCCGCCGCCCGCGCCGCCGCCTGGATCCGGGACAACGCCGGATCGCCGCTCGAGCTCCGCGACATCGCGAACGCCGTCGGACTCAGCGAACGCGGGCTGCAGAGCGCCATGCGTCGCACCTACGGGGAGTCACCGATGGAGCGTCTGCGGGCCGAACGGCTCGAGGGTGCGCGGCGGGAACTCGTCGCGGGCGGGGCGGGCACGACCGTCGCCGAGACCGCCCGCCGGTGGCACCTCACCCACCTCGGACGCTTCGCCGGTGCGTACGCCGAGCGGTTCGGCGAGCCGCCGAGCGTCACGTTGCGGCGGGCTCGGGCGGGGGCGCGCGAGCGCGTCGAGCGCGTCGAGCGCTGAGGATCCCGACAGCCATCCGCTGACCCCGGCACCCCGGTGCCAGGCTGAGACCACGTGCGGCACCCGTCCGCACACCGCATCTCCCGGGGGTGGTCATGACGAGGTGGTCCGACGGACTCCCGGCCGCCGCACACGCACGCGCTGCCCGGCAACGGGAGAGCGGCGTCGCCGGTTCGCTGCTCTCCGCCGCGGGTGCCGCCGCCGTCCGGTCGGTGGCCCTGCAACCCGTCGGCGAGGTGTTCGGCTCGGTGGTCGTGCAGCTGGGCTGGACCGGGGGCGGCTGCGGCATCTGGGCGCTCCCCGGCGCGGGCGTGTCGGGGTTCGGACCCGGCGGCGGGTACGCCCCGTGGACCTCACCCGTGGTGACGACCGGGGGCAGGGGTGGCCGGAACGCCGGCTTCGGCTCCTACGTTCAGGCGTTCTCACGCGCCTGGCACGGGGCTCGCGACCGGATGGTCGCCGAGGCGACGATGCTCGCGGCCGACGGCGTCGTCGACGTCCGGATCGGTCGGGAGCGTCTCGACGGCCGGGTCTGGGAGTTCACCGCCCTCGGCACCGCGGTCCGCACCCTGGACCCGTCGGTCAGCCCGCCCGCACGCGCCGCCGGCCCCTGGACGGCCGGGTTCTCCGCCGAGCACACCGCCTCGCTCCTCCAGTCCGGGTACGTGCCGCGCGGCACGGCGCTCGGGCTGTCGGTGTCGACGAAGCACGAGGACCCGCTCCTGAAGCAGCAGCGTTCGGTGTGGACCGGCAACACCGAGGTCGACGGGCTGACCCAGCTGCTGCAGGTCGCCCGCGCCGACGCCCGGCTCCAGCTCTCCCGCCGTGTCGGCACCCTCGGGGCGACCGACCTCGTGGTGACGGCGGCGTCCGTGCACGAGTTCGAGAACTCCTGCGGTGACGAGGTCGACCTGCACGCCGAGGCGGTGTTCGTCGGGACCGGGATCGCTCCGGGTCCGATGCACGCGTTCCGCGGCCGGTCCGCGACCGCCACCGCCCGCCGGGACGTGACGACCGTCATCCCGCTGCGCGATCCCGGTCCCGGACGCCCGGTGCGGCACCGCTGACCCGCCGTCGCACGGACCGGACCGACCCCGCTCCCGGCCACCGACCCGAACCGACCCACGAACCCGAGAGGCACGACCCATGAGCACCCCCGACCTCGGCAGCGTCCCGCTCCCCGCCGACGCCACGGCCCGGCTCGCCGACGGCGCGGGACGACTGTTCACGTCGGACCTGTCGGTGAACGAGTTCCTGCTCGTGCGGCAGGCCGGCTTCCGCCCCGTCGGGCTCGTGCTCGGGTCGAGCGTCTACCACGTGGGCATCCAGACGGCCCGCTGGAGCCGGAACATGGAGCTCGACAAGCTCAGCGAGGCGATGTACCACGCCCGTGAACTCGCGATGACGCGCATGGAGGCCGAGGCCGACCGCCTGGGCGCCGACGGCATCGTCGGCGTGCGGCTCGAGATCGAGTTCAAGGAGTACGGCAACGACCTCGCCGAGTTCACCGCCGTCGGCACCGCCGTCGTCGCCGACGCCGCACCGCCCACGGGCACGTGGCGCAACACCAAGGGCCTGCCGTTCACGTCGGACCTGTCCGGGCAGGACTTCTGGACGCTGATCCAGGCCGGGTACGCGCCGCTCGGGCTCACGATGGGCACCTGCGTCTACCACATCGCCCACCGCGGCATGATGGCGTCGATGACGACCTTCGGGATGAACACCGAGATCCCCCAGTACACCGAGGCCCTCTACGACGCTCGGGAGCTCGCGATGGGCCGGATGCAGACCGAGGCCGAGCAGCTGGACGCCGAGGGCATCGTCGGCGTGCAGCTCCTGTCGCTGCCACACCGGTGGGGCGGCCACACGACGGAGTTCTTCGCGATCGGGACCGCCGTGCGCTCCCTCCGCCCCGACCACGTCATCGCGACCCCGACCCTCGTCCTCCCGCTCACGGACGACCGGTGACCGCTCCCTCGGCACACGTCGGCCTCGACGCCGGCACCGACCCCCAGGAGCTGCTCGACGGCCTCGCCGACGCCGCCGCGGCCGCCCTTCCCGCATCGGTCGTCGACCGCGTGCTCGACGTCGAGCGTGCGCGCACCCTGGCCGACCGCCTGGCCGGACGGCCGGGCGCCGTCCGCAGCGTCCGACTCGCGGGCGCGAGCGAGACGCTCACGGTCCGCCGCGACGGTGGGGGACTCGCCACCGAGGCAGCCCGGGTCTCCGGCGGCGTGACCATCGCACGGGAGCGGCCGGCGCTCGGTGCGTGGCTGCAGCGCTTCGTCGGTGAGGTCGCGGCCGTCGCCGCCGACGCGGCGGGTGACACGGCGGCGGCCGCCGCGGCGCTCGGGAGGCTCGGCATCCGCACCGTCGACGCGTTCCGTGTCACGGACGGTGACGTGCACCGCGGTCTGGTCGCGCTGACCGCGGAAGCTGCCACGCGCCTCCCGGCCGGCGAGGCGGCCACCGTCGGCCGCATCGCGGAGCTGCTCGTCGACGGGCTGGCGCGCCTCGACGGCGCCACCGGTGAACCGGTGGTCGTCGTCACGCGCACCGCCACGACCTACCTGCCGGACACGCTCCGTTCCTACTGCGCGCTCCCCGCGGACTGGGCTGCGACCCACCGGCTGTCCGACGGCTCCACACCG
>Ga0308161_1005731_pt1 | contig 10777 bp, 8 predicted proteins | sample PhyFR2_FD_201034 | JGI IMG/M metagenome (GOLD analysis project Ga0308161, IMG submission 201034) | Phyllosphere microbial communities from UC Gill Tract Community Farm, Albany, California, United States - DLSLF.R2 | ecosystem: Host-associated > Plants > Phyllosphere > Unclassified | place: USA...
TTGCGTGAGGATGCGCTCGGAGTCGACCAGAGCCTTCGGGCAACCCAGGGAAACAAAGCCAACCTTGGGGTTGGCCTTTGCGATGGTGGTGGACATGTCTAACCTCGGTATTGAATGACGCCGCCAGTCGGGCACGACAAGGCGGTGGACGGGCACTTGGTGTGCCTCTGATCAAAAAGTGCGCAATTCTAGCGGCGGGCAACCCACTTGACCAGCTTTATGCAGGGAAATGCGACGAGTGCTGTGTCATTCGATTCGCCAATCACTACGCGAATAATTCAGCGTGACTCCCCAAGTCAACAAAGGTGATCAGGTCAGCCCGCGATTGCTCATAAATCATCAGAAAATCACCGCCGATATGGCATTCTCTGAAACCGTCCCAATTCCCAGTAAGCGCATGGTCTCGATACTCGGCGGATAGTTGTTCGCCTAAAAAAAGCATCACCATCACCAACCGAACCTCATTCATATCCCGGCGCCCGGCACGCTTGTAGCGTTCCCAGGACTTTTTAAACTCAGGCGTCTGCGCGCATTGCTTTGGCAGGTCAGCGCGCTTTTGTTTCTTCTCCTGTTTCGCCATCAGTGTCCCTTAGCATGTCGTCGATCGAGTCAAACTGGCGACGTATCGCATGCGCTTGTGCCATGGCACGAGCGGTCTTCTCCGAAGGAACCCGCACCTCAAACGGAATTCCCTGTGTTGTCACTACCTGACGGAGGAAAAGACGCATGGCATCACTGAGGCTAAGCCCACAAGCATTGAGCACAGCAGTGGCGCGCGCCTTCAAATCCTCATCAATGCGGCAGCGAACGTCAGTGGTTTTGAGTAATGCAGGCATATCATGACTTCCTCTTAAAAGTGTAGCTACGTTGTGGCTACAGATGAAGTATGAGTCAGCCCATCAAATTTGATCAAACGCTTTTTGTTCCAAGCTCGCCGCCATGGAACCCATGCGTCGGAAATTGTGGAGGTCGTGAAGAGCGAAAACGTAACGTTGGAACTAAATGCCGTCAATGCAGGCAAAAAGACTCCAGCTTTATGCAGGGAAATGCGACGAGCGCTGCGCTATGCTTCGCGCCGTTGCACACGGGTAAAACCCCTGGGTCAATAAAACGTCTGTTACGAGAAGTAAAACAGCGCATGCTAGGGTCAGCTTAGGCGCGTTGTTTATAAGAGACCTCAGGTCAAAGGGCAGGAGTGGTTGATGGGTCAGGCGAGTAGTCAGGCGGCAGGTGCCGAGCATTCAAACACCAAGCCGATCGGCATGCTGGTGGCAGCGGTCGGGGTGGTTTACGGCGATATCGGCACCAGCCCGCTCTACACCCTCAAAGAGGTGTTCAACGGCGGTTATGGGGTGCAGGTCAACCATGACGGCGTATTGGGGATCCTGGCGCTGATCTTCTGGTCGCTGATCTGGGTCGTATCGATCAAATACATGCTGTTTGTGCTGCGCGCCGACAACCAGGGCGAAGGCGGCATCATGGCGTTGACCGCACTGGCACGCCGGGCAGCGGGAGAGCGCAAGAAGTTGCGCAGTTTCCTGGTGGTCTGTGGGCTGTGCGGCGCGGCGCTGTTCTACGGCGACAGCATGATCACCCCGGCGATTTCGGTGTTGTCGGCGGTTGAAGGCCTGGAGCTGGCGTTCGACGGTCTGGAGAAATGGGTCGTGCCGATTGCACTGGTCGTGCTGGTGGCGCTGTTTCTGATCCAGAAACACGGCACCGACCGCATCGGCAAGTTGTTCGGGCCGGTGATGGTGACCTGGTTCCTGGTGCTGGGCGGGCTGGGCATCTATGGCATCAGCCAGCACCCCGAAGTGCTCAAGGCATTGAACCCGATGTGGGCCGTGCGTTTCTTCGAGGCTCACCCAGGCATTGGCGTGGCCATCCTGGGCGCCGTGGTGCTGGCACTGACCGGCGCCGAAGCGCTCTACGCCGACATGGGCCATTTCGGCCGCAAACCCATCGCCCGCGCCTGGTTTATCCTGGTGTTGCCGGCGTTGGTGCTCAACTATTTCGGCCAGGGCGCCATGTTGCTCGGCGATCCTGAAGCCGCGCGCAACCCGTTCTACCTGCTGGCGCCGAGCTGGGCGCTGATCCCCCTGGTGGTGCTGTCGACCCTGGCCACGGTGATTGCCTCCCAGGCGGTGATTTCCGGTGCATTCTCCTTGACCCGCCAGGCGATCCAACTGGGTTACATCCCGCGCATGCACATTCAACATACCTCCAGCGCCGAACAGGGCCAGATCTATATCGGCGCGGTGAATTGGTCGCTGATGGTTGGCGTGATCCTGCTGGTAGTGGGCTTTGAGTCTTCCAACGCACTGGCTTCGGCCTACGGCGTGGCAGTGACCGGCACCATGCTGATGACAACCATCCTGGTCTCGGCGGTGATGTTGCTGCTGTGGAAATGGCCTCCCGTGCTGGCCGTGCCGGTGCTGCTCTGCTGCCTGTTGGTGGACGGCCTGTATTTCGCCGCCAACGTGCCGAAAATCATCCAGGGCGGCGCCTTCCCGGTGATCGCGGGCATCGTGCTGTTCGTGTTGATGACCACCTGGAAGCGCGGCAAGCAATTGCTGGTGGAGCGCCTCGACGAAGGCGGGCTGCCGCTGCCGATCTTTATCAGCAGCATTCGCGTACAGCCACCCCATCGCGTGCAGGGCACGGCGGTGTTCCTGACTGCGCGGCCCGACGCCGTGCCTCACGCGCTGTTGCACAACCTGCTGCATAACCAGGTGTTGCACGAGCAAGTGGTGCTGCTGACGGTGGTCTATGAAGACATCCCGCGGGTCCCTGCCTCACGGCGTTTCGAGGTGGATTCCTATGGGGAAGGGTTCTTCCGCGTGATCCTGCACTTCGGTTTCACCGACGAGCCGGACGTGCCCGAAGCGCTGAAGTTGTGCCACTTGGATGATCTGGACTTCAGCCCGATGCGCACCACCTACTTCCTCAGCCGTGAGACGGTGATCGCCTCGAAGATCGAAGGTATGGCGCGTTGGCGCGAAGGCTTGTTTGCGTTCATGTTGAAGAATGCCAACGGCAACCTGCGTTTCTTCAAACTCCCGGTAAACCGGGTGATCGAGCTGGGCACCCAGGTCGAAATGTAAGTATCTGCTGCACGGGAGCCGGCCATCGGCTCCCGCTTTGCTTCTGAACCCTGTGCAATCCATCGTTGTCGACTAGGCTCTAAGCACTGTTGAACAGTGCCCATAGAACCCAGAAGAGGTGCGCCATGAGTCAGCTGCTCGAACCCTATACCCTGCGCCAATTGACCCTCCTGAACCGCATCGCCGTCTCGCCGATGTGCCAATACTCCAGTGACGATGGCCTGGCCAATGACTGGCACCTGGTCCACCTCGGCAGCCGTGCCGTCGGTGGCGCCGGGCTGATTTTCACCGAAGCCACTGCCGTGACGGCCGATGGGCGCATCACGGCCCAGGACCTGGGCCTGTGGAATGACCAACAGATTGAACCGCTGCAGCGCATCACCCGCTTTATTGCCGCCCAGGGCGCGGTGGCCGGCATCCAGTTGGCCCATGCCGGGCGCAAGGCCAGCACCCATCGGCCATGGATCGGCAAGCACGGCAGCGTCAAACCCGAGGACGGTGGTTGGGTTCCGGTAGGCCCATCGCCGATTGCCTTCGACCCCCAACACACTCAACCCCGGCAACTGGACGAAGAGCAGATCCAGCACGTGATCGCCGACTTCGTCGCTGCCGCCAAGCGCGCACTCACCGCCGGTTTCGAGGTGGTGGAAATCCACGCGGCCCACGGTTATCTGTTGCACCAATTCCTGTCGCCCATCAGCAATCAACGGCAGGACCAATACGGCGGCTCCTTTGAAAACCGTATCCGCCTGGTGCTTCAAGTAACCCAGGCGGTGCGCGAAGTCTGGCCCCAGGAATTGCCGCTGTTCGTGCGGGTGTCGGCCACCGACTGGGTGGAGGACGGCTGGAACCCCGATGAAACCGTCGAGCTGGCGCGCCGCCTCAAAGACCTGGGCGTGGACCTGATCGACGTGTCCTCCGGCGGCACCGCCGCCAATGCCGAGATCCCCACCGGGCCGGGCTACCAGACGCGCTTCGCCGAACGTGTGCGCAAGGAGTCGGGCATTGCCACCGGCACGGTCGGCATGATCACCGAGCCGGCCCAGGCCGAGCACATCCTGCGCACGTGTCAGGCCGATATCATCTTCCTGGCCCGTGAGCTGCTGCGCGATCCGTACTGGCCGTTGCATGCCGACGATGACTTGGGCGGGCGCAAGGCAATCTGGCCAGCGCAGTACCAACGGGCAACGCATCGGGACCAGCCGATTCATGAGTCTGACTTGAGGGATTGATCCTGCACCGGCGCCATCTAAACCCACCCTGAGCCGGTGGGTTTTTTTTGCCCGTTGCTGTGGGATCGCGCTGTAGGTATTTGTTACCGAAGTATTTTTTAAGTGAATACTCTAAAAAAATCCCACACGTAACGAGATTGTTTCTACGCTTAGGGTAAGACAGATTTCTGGCCCAGGGAGTCAGTCTGTTTGTCCTCGCAGGCATTGAGCTTCACGGGGGACGGTTGGTGGGCGCCGGGAGTATTTGATTGATATCAGGAGAAGCAGTCCATGGCCAAGTCCTATGGTGTAGCAGGTTTGGTGGCGTCTTTTTTGACCCGCAGGATGTCCTTGCGTGGCCGTCGGTTAAGTCTGGATGAGGTCGAGTTGCTCGCGCAGTATCGCGCCCTGAACGAGAGCGATCAGGTGGCGATGCGGTATCTGATTGGAGCGATGAAGAGCGTGTCGCGGTTTTAGAGCCCACGAGTAACCGGTGTGGGAGGGAGCAAGCCCCTCCCACATTGGATATCAGGTGTACTTGCGCTGGTCCGGTGCCGGCGGGAAGTACTGATACAGCCAGGTTTCACTCAAGGTGCGGTCCTGGGTACGGATAAACAGGCGCAGCTCCACCGGCTCCACGCTGTCGCTGGTCGGGTACCAGTCGAACAGGATGCGGTAGCCCTTGATGTTGTCGAGCACCAGCACGCTGAAGTCCTTGACCTCACCATGGGAACACGTCACCACGGGCTCGATCCCGGTGCCTGGCGGTAAACGGTCCAGGCCACCGCCCTTGAAGTCCACGGCAAAACGTCGCGCCCATACGTCCGGGTAATGCTCGCCCGGTGCCCAACCTTCGGTAAAGCCGCCCATGCCGGAACGGGTCGCGTCGACCTGGGCGAGCGGGGTGCTCACCGGTGGCAAAGCGCTCCAGTACAGCTTGTAGCCATAGTTGAGCGACTCACCCGCAGCCACGGGCTTTTTCGGGGTCCAGAAGGCCACGATGTTGTCCAGGGTCTCGCCGGTGGTGGGGATCTCCAACAGGTCGATGGAGCCTTCGCCCCAGGCGGTGGTCGGCTCGACCCACAGACTTGGGCGCTTGCTGTACCAGTCCACGGTGTCCTGGTAGCTGGCGAACTCATGGTCGGTCTGCACCAGCCCAAAGCCTTTCGGGTCTTTGTCGGCGAATGCGTTGAATTGCAGCTTGGCCGGGTTGTTCAGCGGGCGGCAGATCCACTCGCCGTTGCCGCGCCACATCGCCAGGCGGTCCGAGTCGTGGATTTGCGGGTGGATGGTGTCGCACATCCGGCGCTCGTGGGTGCCGCAGCTGAACATGCTGGTCATCGGTGCGATGCCCAGTTGTTCAATGGCGGTGCGCGCATTGATGTGCGCGTCGATCGCCATCACCACCTGGTTGGCCTGGCAGTCGATATCGAAGCGATAGGCGCCGGTGGCGCTTGGCGAGTCGAGCAGGGCGTAGACCACAAAACGCGTGGCGTCCTTGTCCGGGGTTTCGAACCAGAATTGCGTGAAGTCGGGGAATTCCTCGCGTTTTTTCGCGTAGGTGTCGATGGCCAGGCCACGGGCAGACAGGCCGTATTGGCCGGTGGAGTCCACTGCGCGGAAGTAGCTGGCGCCGAGAAACGACAGCACGTCATGGCGATCCAGTTCCGGCGCCTTGAACAGTTTGAAACCGGAGAAACCCAAGTCGCCGGTCAGCTGTTTGGTGTCGACGGTGGTTTTTTCATAGTTGAACAGCGAAGGGCGAAAGTGCACCTCGCGAGCTTCACGGGTTTTCGGATCAACGCTGTGCATGCGCACTGGCGTCTTGAAACCCATGCCGACGTGGAAAAACTGCACGTCCAACTGGCCGTTCACCTCTTTCCACAGCGAATGCTTGCCGTCGTAGCCGATGGCGTTGAAATTCTGCGGGGTCATGGTCGCCAGGGTCGGCGGCAGCACCTGCTTAGTGTCTTTGTACGCGGTCCCGGCAAGCTGCTTGGCCTGGGCCTTCAGTGCGTCGAAGTCGAACGCCACGGCCTTGCCGTCGGCGGCACGGTTCCCTGCCCAGGCCTGCGCGGCCAGCAGGCCGCTGGCGGACAAACCGGTGTAGGCCGCAATGGCCATGGAGGCTTTGAGCAAATTCCTGCGGTGCATAGAGACAACCTGTCGTGAGCAAATCCCGCGCCGTTCCTGGCACGTGCTGGATCAGAAATTACGGTTCGGACATGCCTTCGGCCAAACGCAACGGACATTAAACAGACGCCGGATAGCTTAAGCGGTTCGATGACGTAGGAAAATTGATTGATGGCTGTGTGATGGCGCTGCATATGCGACAAGACATTTCCGAGCCAGTAGACGATCACCTTACTCAAACATTATGAAGATCCAAATGTGGGAGCGGGGCTTGCCCCCGATAGCGGTGTTTCAGTGAAGAAGGTGTTTACTGACACTGCAATCGGGGGCAAGCCCCCTCCCACATTGCAGTGCTTGTCAGAGCGTCTTTCAGGCTATTTCGCCTACTGCCCGGTACGCCTCGTCAATCGCCGCATGGGCATACGCGCTCCACGCCGCATCCGAGTTGGCGATGCTCACATGCCCTACAGGCTTGCGCGCCAAATTCATCAACGCTTCGTTCTCATCGGCGTCATCGAACAAGCTGTTGGAGAAGCTCGCATAACCATGTGACCAGCGGTTGACCGTGATCGCCAGAATATCCGTCTCATGCTTGAACCCACCCGGCCCGAGCATGCGTTGCAACTGGTCACGCAATTGCGCTTCCAACTGCTCGAACGTCTGCCCATACAGCTTGCCGCGGCCGGCGCGGGCTTGGTCGCGGGCGTTCATGCCGCTGTTGGGGCTGGTGGGCACATAGACCATGTGCAGCCCAATCGGCTGCGTCGGGTCGCGTGGATGATCGTAGCCGCCCATGCTCACCGGGTAGTCCAGTTTGATGCGGCTGTACGGTTGGGTCGCCGCATAAATCTCATGTACCCCCAGTTTCTGGAACGACTGCCAATTGCGGATTACCACCTTGGTGTACACCAGCGGGTATTTCACGTTCTGACTGAGTGCATGGGCCTGGGGCGCTGGCAGGTCTTTGAGCAGGTACGGAATCATCATGTTGTAGCACGCCAGGATGCAGCGCTTGCCGCGCACCTGGGCGAGCTGGCCGCCGCGGCTGTAGCCGATATGCACGCCGCCGTCGACGTTACGCACGCTGACGGCCGTGCTGTTCAAGCGCAGCCGTACCGGCGCCTTGGGCTGGTCGAGCCTGGCGTAATCAAAGGTGGCCAGCACGATATCGTCCATGGTGTGCCCCGGCGCCACGCCGGGTATCAGGCTGCGCACCAGCAACCGCGCCACTGAGGCATTGCCATCCGGGAAGTGGTAGATGTAGGGCTCTTCCATTTCCGCTGCGGCTTCTTCGCTGATTGGCGCCAGGTTCATGCCCGCAAAGCCTGGGAAACCCACGCTATAGGCATCGGCCGCTGCCACGGCATCAATGCTCAGTGCCATGAAATCATTGGTTCGGCTCTGGAAGTACTTCACCGCGCCTTCCGATAACCCTACGTCCTTGAGCAGGAAATTGCGGTAGCTGGTGGCCGCCAGGTAGTCGGCCTTTTCTTCGGCTGTTTTACCCGGCAGGTAATCCTTGGGCGCCGTGTGCAGGTCGATCAACGCCTGGCGGTCTGTTGCCGGCAGAGGAAAGTCATTGATGAACTCGCGGATGGACCGCGCATGCAGTTGGTCTGGCGCAATGTCATCAGCCACCATGGGCGTCGGGTCACCGGTCACCAGTTTGTCTTCGCCGAAGTTTTCCTTGTCGAAAAACACCCCGCGCGACAGGCCCAGGTTGGGGTAGAACTGGCGGTCGAAGGCGGTTTCGAAGCGCTTGATAGTGACGCCGAGCTTCTTCAGCAGCCCGTTCACTTCCTTGCTGTACAGATGGTTCGGCGATTGCAACGCCTCGCTGCCGCCGTAACCGATGATCATGCGGCCACCGGCCTGGAATTCATTGCGCTTGGCGTGGCCGCCGAAGTCGTCGTGGTTTTCCAGAATCAGGATCTTCGCCTTCGGGTGCTTCTCCCGGTAGAACCACGCCGCCGACAAACCACTCAGGCCACCGCCGACCACCACCAGGTCGTAATCCTCGGTGATCGGCAGTTTCTCGGTGTCGAACACCTTCTTTTCCCAGCCCATCTGGTGCGCCACTTCGAACGAGCCGACATGGCTGCCGCGCAGGCCAGTGAGGGCAGGGGGGTAGTAGCGGCCATCCGGTGCGGCCTGGAGCAGTTGGAGCGGGGTCATGCCTGCGGCAACAGTAATGGCGACGCCGTTGAGGAAGTCGCGGCGGGTGATGTCCATGGGGGGGCAACCTGAGATTTTATTGTTGTAGGGCCCGGCACCCTATGCAGGTGCCGGGGGGCGCTCGATCAGTGCTTGAACATCACATGGCGAACCGTGGTGTAGTCCTCCAGCCCGTACATGGACATGTCCTTGCCGTACCCCGACAGTTTCTGACCACCATGGGGCATTTCGCTGACCAGCATGAAGTGGGTATTCACCCACGTGCAGCCATACTGCAAGCGTGCGGCCAAACGGTGGGCGCGGCCTACATCGGCGGTCCATACGGACGATGCCAGGCCATAATCCGAATCATTGGCCCAGCCCAATACCTGTGCTTCGTCGGTGAACCTGGTCACCGACACCACCGGCCCGAACACCTCGCGGCGCACGATTTCGTCGTCCTGCTGCGCATCGGCCAGTACCGTCGGTTCAAAGAAGAACCCGTTGCCTTCCACCGCCTTGCCCCCCGTCACCAGGCGGATATGCGGCTGCGCCACGGCACGCTCGACAAACCCGGCGACACGGTCACGATGCTGTGCGGTGATCAATGGGCCCAGTTCGGTGGCCGGGTCATCCTGCAAGCCATATTTGATGCTGGCGACGGCTGCACCGAGCTTCTCGACAAATGCATCGTAGATATCCGCCTGGGCGTAAATGCGGCACGCCGCCGTGCAGTCCTGGCCTGCGTTATAGAAGCCGAAGGTGCGGATGCCTTCCACGGCGGCCTCGATGTCCGCGTCGTTGAAGATGATCACCGGCGCCTTGCCACCCAGCTCCATGTGCATGCGCTTCACGCTGTCAGCCGTGCTGGAAATGATATTCGCGCCGGTGGCGATGGAGCCGGTCAGCGACACCATGCGCACCTTCGGGTGGTTCACCAGCGGGCTGCCTACGGTTGGCCCACGACCGAACACCAGGTTGAGTACACCGGCCGGGAAAATCTCCGACGCCAGTTCAACCATACGCAACGCGGTCAGCGGGGTTTGCTCTGACGGCTTGAGCACCACGGTATTACCCGCGGCAAGGGCGGGGGCGATTTTCCAGGCGACCATCATCAGCGGGTAATTCCACGGCGCGATGGAGGCGATCACGCCCACCGGATCGCGGCGGATCATCGACGTGTGGCCGGGCAGGTATTCGCCGCCGGCCGAGCCGCTCATGCAACGGCTGGCGCCGGCGAAGAAGCGGAACACATCGGCAATCGCCGGAATCTCGTCATTCAGCGCCGCGCTGTAGGGTTTGCCGCAGTTGTCCGATTCCAGCTTGGCCAACTCTTCGCCGTGGGTTTCGATTGCGTCGGCCAGTTTCAGCAGCAGCAGGGAGCGGTCCTTCGGCGCGGTTTGCGACCAGCTTTCAAAAGCGGCATCGGCAGCACGCACGGCCGCGTCGACCTGGGCTTCGCTGGCTTCGTTGATTTCCACCAGCACCCGGCCCAATGCCGGGTTGAAGATGGCCTGGGCCGGGCCTTCGCCTTCGACCAGGTGGCCGTTGATCAGCAGTTTGGTTTGCATGGTTCAGTCCTCCAGAAAACGAGTGTTATTTACCGCCACTCCCCGCCACGCTTTCACCGCCGCGTGTCAGGTAATAGGCACCGAGAATCGGGAACATCGTGACCAGCATCACCAGCATCGCCACCACGTTGGTCACCGGCACATCCCGAGGGCGACTGAGCTGGTTGAGCAACCACAGCGGCAAGGTGCGCTCGTGGCCAGCGGTGAAGGTGGTGACGATGATTTCGTCGAACGACAGCGCAAAGGCGAGCATGCCGCCGGCCAGCAGCGCCGAGCCCAGGTTGGGCATGATGATGTAGCGGAAGGTCTGCCAGCCGTCGGCGCCCAGGTCCATCGACGCCTCGATCAGGCTGTGGGAGGTGCGGCGCAGGCGCGCGATGACGTTGTTGTAGACAATCACCACACAAAAGGTGGCGTGGCCGACGATGATGGTGAACATCCCCGGCTCGATGCCCAGGGTCTTGAACGTCGCCAGCAACGCGATACCGGTGATGATCCCCGGCAATGCAATCGGCAGGATCAGCATCAGCGACACGCCCTGTTTGCCGAAGAACTCCCGTCGATACAAGGCCGCCGAGGCCAGCGTGCCGAGCACCATGGCGAT